>Ga0207428_10000411_pt1 | contig 53255 bp, 38 predicted proteins | sample RhiMethybrSRZTD1_FD_187600 | JGI IMG/M metagenome (GOLD analysis project Ga0207428, IMG submission 187600) | Populus rhizosphere microbial communities from Tennessee, USA - Rhizosphere MetaG P. TD hybrid SRZTD1 (SPAdes) (version 3) | ecosystem: Host-associated > Plants > Roots > Rhizosphere >...
AAGCCGGTCTATGGCGCCGAGGAGTTCGCACCCCTCGCGCCCCCGCCGCCGCCCGCCATGCCGGACTGGTCGCCGGTCCGCACATTCGGCGGCTACCAGAAGCAGCCGGCGGGCAGCGCCCAAATGCAGCAGCTCGCCTCCACCTGCGGCTGCGAGCATGGCTGTGCGGTGCATGGCCACGACCACGCGCATGCCTGGGCGGGCAGCGCTCCTGTCTCGGAGGATCGTGCCTTCTGGGGCGCCCTCGGCTGCAGCTGCTGGGCGTTTTGAGGTGTAGTTTAAGGTGTAGTATGAAAATCAAAATTCTTTCGTTCTGTGGTAGCTCGCGCAAGGGTTCCCTGAATCAGCAGTTGCTCAACATTGCAGAAGCCGGCGCGATCGCTGCCGGCGCCGAGGTAACAAGGCTGCGCCTCAGCGATCTACGGCTGCCGCTCTATGAAGGGGATATGGAAGCTGAATACGGCCTTCCAGAGGAAGCCCAGACCTTCAAGACCATGATCGCCGAGCACCATGCCATCCTGATCGGCACGCCCGAACACAATGGCGGATATACCGCGCTATTGAAGAACTCCATTGATTGGGCCAGCCGCCCGACTGCAGGCGATCCATCGGGTCTAGCGCCCTTTCAAGGAAAGCCGGCGGCGCTGGTCTCGGCATCGCCCGGCGCCATGGGAGGATTGCGCTCGCAGATCGCTCTCCAGGTCACCTTGAACAAGATCGGAGTGATGGTCATTCCCAGATCGTTTGCTCTCGGCGCCGCACACAAGGCATTCGACGCGCTGGGAATCCTTGTGGACTCCAACGCCGAGAAGATGGTCCGAGACGTGGGGGCCGCCCTGGTCGGCGTCACCGCTAGCCTCGTTCAGAAATCCCTTGCCGCCTAGGTGCACCATGCGCGCCCTGCAATTCACCGAATTCGGATCGGCCTCGAAGCTTCGTTTTATTGAACTGCCCGATCCCAGGTCCGACGGGAAAATTGCAATCGTCAAGGTCGCGGCCGGCGCTATCAGCCCCAGCGACGTCAAGAACGTCGAGGGAAAGATGGAGGGTACGACCTTGCCGCGGGTACCCGGGCGCGACTATGCGGGCACTGTCATTCAAGGCCCGGCGGAGTGGATAGGCGCGGAGGTCTGGGGAACCGGAGGCGAGATCGGCTACTCGGTCGATGGCAGTCATGCCGAGTTGATCGCCGTTCCCGCCGCGAGCCTTCGCCGCAAGCCGAACGCGCTGTCAATGGAACAGGCGGCGGCAATCGGCGTCACGTATCTTGCCGCCTGGCTCGGCCTCGTAGAATATGCGGGGCTCGTGTCCGGAGAGACGTTGCTGATAACCGGCGCCGGCGGTGGCGTCGGCGGGGCGGCGGCGCAGATCGCCAAATGGCGTGGCGCCCGCGTCATCGGCATCGATCGACGGCCGCTTCCGGACGATTCGCCGGCGGCGAGCGCCTTCGACAATTTCTTCGTGCTCGGCAATGAGCCGCTCAAATCCGTCGTGCGCGGCATGACGAAGGGCAGGGGGGCGGACGTCGTGTTCGACACCGTCGGCGGTCCCATGTTCGAGCCGTCACTCGCGGCCCTGGCGCGCCGCGGCCGGCAGCTTGCGATCACCTCGGTCGGCGACCGACGCGTCAGCCTCGACCTGCTCGATTTCTACCACAATGAGAGCCGGCTGTTCGGGGTTGATACGCGACACCGCGATGCGGTCGCTTCAGCGAGATTGCTCGACGCACTCACACCCGTCTTCGAACAGGGCGCATTCAAGGCGCCGAAAGTCGACCGCGTCATCCCCCTGTCGAACGGAGCGGCCGCCTATGAGCAGGTCGCGCGTGGCGAGGCGAAGGGCCGCCTTGTCCTGGTTCCGTGAGGCGGAACGGAAACTCTCCTTGATTTCTCGGAAGGCAGTGGCTGGAATATCCAACGTAACGTCAGCGTTAGTTGTCTCATCGGGGGGTTTGGACGATGGCGGACAAGCGAAACATCCCCTTTCAAGGTCGGCGTATTCTTGCAGTGTTGATCGTCGGCTTCAGCAATACAGCCGGCAGTGCGTATGCCCAGTCGGCGCCACCAAATCCTCCGCCTCTCACGCCGCTACGATACGACCAGGATTACTCCTATCTGGCCGATCCCAACGCTCGCAGCGGAGCCTGGTGGGAGCCGCTCAAATACATTCCCTCCGATGAAAGTGATGATGTCTATCTGACCTTGGGCGGCGAAGTTCGCGTTCGCTACGAGCACTACGAGAACAACAATTGGGGCCAGGAACCAGCGCCCGATGACGGATACGTCTGGTATCGGGTGTTGCCGACGGCCGACTTTCATCTCGGTCAACACGTTCGGCTATTCGGGGAGCTGATTGGCGCATGGGCGGAGGGTAAGCAGCCATTCAACACGCCGGTCGACGCGACGGGTGTGGATATCCTGCAGGGGTTTGCAGACTTTACGGTGCCGCTCGGCGACGAGAACACGTCCCTGACGCTGCGGCCGGGCCGGCAATTGCTCTCCTATGGCACGGAACGTCTCATCGGCACGCGCTATGGACCGAACGTCCTTCAGACTTTCGACGCGATCAAGACATTCGTCGATGGCGACGGTTGGCGGGTGGACGGCTTCTATGCCCGTCCGGTCGAGGTCGGACAGGATGATTTTGACGATCAGAGTCATGAGGACTTTTCCACCTGGGCGCTCTACAGCACCATCGATCTTCCGGTCGGAAAAGGGTCCGGTCTCGATGTCTATTACATCGGCTATGACAACGATGCCGCGATCTTCAACCAGGGGCCTGGCTCCGAGCAGAGGCATACAGTCGGCGCCAGGATCTTCGGTGAAGCGCAAGGCTGGGACTGGAACTGGGAGGCGATGTATCAGTTCGGCGAGTTCGGCGATGGCGACATCTCGGCCTGGTCCGCGTCGTCCAGCACCGGCTACACATTCGCGGACCTCCCTCTTTCACCACGCCTGGGTCTCAAGGCCAATATCATCAGCGGCGATGACGACCCGGACGATGAGGATCTTCAGACTTTCAACCCGCTGTTTCCCAAGGGGAAGTATTTTGGCGAGCTGACGCTTCTTGCTCCGGAGAACCTGATCAATGTCCATCCGACAGTCGACCTGCACCTCGGCGATGGCTGGTCACTGGGCGGAGCGGGGGTGTTCTACTGGAGGGAGAGCACGGGCGACGGCATCTACGGCTTCGGCGGCAATGTGATCCGTGGTGATGGAGGAAGCGACGAACGCTTCATCGGAGCGCAGGGCGAGGTCGTCCTGACATACGAATACAATCGTAACCTCAACGCCTTGCTCTCCTATTCGCGATTTTACCCTGGTGCCTTCATCGATGATACCGGGCCTAGCAAGACTGTCGATTTTGTCGGCGCGGAGATAAATCTTCAATTCTGAGCAAACGAGCCATGAATTGCCAATCAAGCGCCATGCGATCGCCGATAGTGGCACCAACCTGACCTCTTAGCCGTGCCAGAGCAGGTCTGGTATCCAACCCTAACGAAGCATGCCTCCAGAGAAATCCGCGCCAGCCATCGCTGCGATCGAAAAAACAACGCCGCGTCCGACCGGCCATCCCGCTCCGGGAGGGGGTGCGGGCTTCCGCTAATGGGTCCGCTCGGAGAGACGGCCGTGCGTGCACTAGAACCTTGCTTATCGCTGATCCTGAAGCCGGGCTTGGAGGACCAGCTGCCGGCCAGTCCGAGCTGGCGTCGAAACGACGAGTCGCCATGCTGTATCTTTAGATTGGAACTGCACGCGACACCGTGAACTGAAAGATCATGCCGTGTGGTGTACGCGGCGATGCCCAAAAACGTCCGCCATGGGCCTCGACAATCGATCGGCAGACCGAGAGCCCCATCCCCATTCCGTTGGGTTTTGTCGTAAAGAAAGGATCAAAAATGCGGCCCGCGACGGCCGGATCAAGGCCTGGGCCTGTATCCTCGACTGCGACGAGCAGACTCTCGCCATCAATCGGTTCCGAGGATATCCCTAGCACTCTCGGACGGTCGGTGACCGCACTCATGGCTTCAATGGCGTTCATGATCAGATTCAAGATGACCTGCTGCAATTGAACTCGATCGCCAGAGACCAACAGATTACCGGTTAGCAGTTCAGTGCTAAGCTCGATCCCGTGCCGCTGGCGCTCGCTGCGTGTGATTACCAGAACTTCCTCTATGGCCTCTCTGACATCCAATGTCGTAATGTCCGGCCCGGATTTCTGCACCAGCGCCCGGAGACCTCGGATCACATCCGCTGCCCGCTTGGCATCTCTTGCAATACGTCCGGTTGCCTCCCGTACTCTCAGCAGATCCGGCTTTTCGCTGCTAAGCGAGCGGAGCGAAGTGCTGGCGTTGATCACGATTGCAGCGAGCGGCTGGTTGATTTCGTGAGCAATCGAAGCTGTCAGCTGTCCCACAGTAGCGATGCGGTTGACATGCGCCAGCTCGGCTTGCACCTCCCGGTAACGTTGCTCGTTCTCGCGTGCTTCCGTTTCCGCCCGCTTGAGATTGGTTAGATCGAGAATATAAGCCACGCCCTGGTCCCGGCGTCCGTCGAATGCTGCCGCGCCGATCAGGACCGGCACCCGACTGCCGTCCTTCCTGAAGAATTGCTTTTCGCAGGGCTGCATGATGCCGGTCGCCTCAAGCTCTTCGAACTCGCGCGGGACGCGCTCTTGCCATTCGGGAGGCGTCATGTCGAACCATCGAAGCCCTGTGTTCAAATCCTCGCGCTCGTACTGGACCATGCGGAGAAATGCGTTATTGGCGTCGATCAGGCGTCCGTCCAGGTCCCAGATGACGATCCCGATGATGTCCGAATCGACCAAGCGACGAATCTTGGCTTCGCGTTCTGCGAGGTCGCGATACAAGCGGGTGTTCTCGAGTGAGACGGCTGCCTGCGAGGCGACCAGCTTCAGCACTGCGATCTGGGCCGGCGCAAAGACGCGGGGGGCTAAGTTGTTCTCGAGGAATAGCACGCCGATGACGTTGGCCCGATTGAGCAGCGGCAGGCAGAGAACCGATCGCGCCTGCCGCCGGCGGATGTACAGATCGGCGGCAAACTGGGACTGGGCGGCATCGTCAAGAATGACGGTCTCTTGTGTGTGCAGGACGTAATGGAGAATCGCCTCCGGCAGCATATTCCCGGTCACGGCTTCGTCGCGGAGCTGTACGGCGATGGCATCGCCGCCTGTTGTGGCTTCTGCCACGATTCGCAGCTCAGCCGCTCGCGCCAGGATCAGCAGGCCGCGCTCGGCGCCGGCCTGCTCGATGGCCGTGTGCATGAGCGTGTAAAGAAGCCTGTCCAGGACGATCTCACCTGAGACGGCCTGCGACACCTTGATCACAGTAGCAAGGTCGAGATGTTCGACAGGCGCCTTGATCGTGCTCATCAGCCCAGACAGTCGCTCCTCTTCCTTCAGGTGCGGATAGAGTTGATCCAGTTGTTGCACCTTTCCATCGGCACCCCAACTCAGGTAACAACGCCGAGCGTTTCGCAGATACAGATGTGCGATCTGTTCGAAGCCGCGCACCGCGTAGAAGCGCGCGGCCAATTCATAGGCCAGTCCCTCGTTCTGAACGAAGCCTTGTCCACGCGCCGACCGGATGGCCTGCTCGTAGAGCCGTTCGGCATCCAGCTCTCGACCTTCGAGGCGGGCGATCTCGGCGCCTACCAGCGCGGCGCGGTTCTCGAAGGTCTCGGGACAGTTTCCGGCCCACGCCACGAGCCACCTGTGGTGTCCGGCCACAGCATCGAGATGCACGCGTCGGCTGTCGCCGGCGGAGGAGTCGCACAGTGCAGCGTGACTGAGCGCCTCGAAGAACTGATAGTCGGCGCGCTCGAATTGGGTCGGTACAGTCCAAAGCGGCGGATCCTGCGCAACCGCCCCGATTCCGGCGGCGAAATCTTGCATGAATGCGCGTGCTTGTAGCTCGCGGATGGCGGCTATAGCGTGGGCGTACCGATGCCTCTGGTCCGGAACGCTGGAGCTGGCGGCGCGAATACCTTTGCGAGCGCCAGTATCCAGGTCCTCATGCTGGTCCGCTTCGAGAACTGCGTCGCTGAACGGTTGGGCGATCGACACTTGTCCCCGCAGCATCCGAATGACGGCAAGCTGCTCGGCAATGCCCCTTCGGATGATAGTAAACCCGAGCCCTTTGACGATTTCCCGATTCTTCTCCGCCTCCCGCTCTACTTCGCTCAAAGGGGTGCCGGCGGCGAGCAGGTTTGTGATCATGTCTATGCAACTGAACGCGGCGAAGGAAACGTCCCCGCTCTCCTGCGCCGCATCGAACGCGCGGCGAAGATAGGCGCGGGCAACATCGAGGGGTTGCGTCCAGTTTGAGACGTGTACGCCGAACACCGAATACACGCGTGCCCGGAAGCGTCCGAACCCCGGTTTCTCGACCAGGTCGAGGCCGATCCTTGCGAGCGCCAGGCCTCCCTGATAGTCGCCAAAGAACATTCCTTGAATGCTGCCGAGCAATACGTAGGCAAGCGGGGCGCCATCGCTGTTTCCATGCTCGAGGCAGGTGGCTGCCATACGGCAGATAACGAGTTGGCGGATGGCGTCCCCAGCGAAGAGCGTCGGCGATGAGAGCGCCGTGAGGACGTCCATCGTGCCGCGTTGGACCGGATCGGTCATGAGGGGGAGGTCAAGCAGGCTCCCGATCGATGACCGGTTGAGCCTTTCGGAGAGGCGTTCATATTCCCGGCGTGCGCCGTCAGCGGTTACATCCAAGGGCCATTCCGGATCGACCCGCCGAAGGTAATCCAGGCCGACATGGACCGCCCGATCCATTTCCCCCATCGTCACATACAAATCGAGGAACAGCCGGGTTGCTGCGGCCAGATCGATGCTGTCGACCGCGCGGGTTGAAAGCGAGGACAACCGCTTAGCGGCAGACTCGAAGTCGCCGGTAAGAAACTCGCATTCGGCCAAGTTCAGCTCAAGATCGAAGGTCAGTCGGTAACATCGATCCCACGCGTCCTCCGGCAGCAGAGCTCGGCCGAAGGACAGATATCGCAACGCCGAAACATAGGCCGTGCCCGCCTTGGCTCGCTTGCCCGCAATGAGATTGAGCGCTGCGACCTCTCGACGTTCCTTTCCCGAATGGATCAGCTCGGCCCCGCGATCGAGCTGATTGACGATCTCGAAGATGCTGCCGTCCAGCTGCTCGGGCGCGGTTCGCGCGACGAGCAACCTGCCTATCAGGAGATGAGCCGACGCCCGCTCGGCTTCCGGGATGCGCGCGTAGGCGGCTTCTTGGATGCGATCATGCAGAAACCGGTAGTCTCCATCCTGAAGGAGGACGACCTCGGCGCGGACCGCGGGCTCGAGCGCAGAATGCAGCTCGACCTCGGTCTCTCTCCGGACAATTGCGAGAGTCGCCGCCTGCGTCATATTTCCGAGGCAGGCCATCTGCTTCAGCGCATCTTGCGTCGCTCGCGGAAGGCGATCCAGCTTCGCGGCCATCAGATCGGCGACGTTGTCGGTGAATTCCTTGGCGTGGATCCGCGGCAAGTCCCAGGCCCAGCCCGCCGTGCTGGTATCGAAGGCGAGCAACCGTTTTTCGACGAGCTCCGTGATGAAGTTGATTGCGAAGAACGGATTGCCACCAGTCCGTTCAAAGACCAGTTCGGCCAGCGGGCGGACACGGTCCCGTCCTGCGCGCAAAGCATCGGCGATCAGTTCTTCGACATGCTCGAGCGCGAGCGAGCCAAGCTTGACATTGTGGACCTGCCTCCCCGCTTCGCTCACGGTCGCGAGTGCAGCCATCAGTGGATGATCTGGGCCGACCTCGTTGTCGCGATAGGCCCCAACCAACAGGAGGTGCTTGACATCTGGGTGGACCAGCAAATTGGCGACCAAATCGAGCGTTGCCGCATCGAGCCATTGGAGGTCGTCGAGAAAGAGCACAAGAGGATGCTCGGGCCGTGCGAAAACTCCGAGAAATCGCCGGAACACCATCTGGAAACGGCTTTGCGCATCCTGCGGTGAGAGATCAGGCACTGGCTTCTGCTGGCCCATGATGAGAGCGAGCTCCGGGATCAGGCTGATCATCAACTGGCCGTTTGGGCCGAGCGCTTCTGTGAGTGCGTCTCGCCAGCGACCGAGCTCGATGTCGCTCTTGCTGAGCAACTGACGGACCACGCTTTGAAACGCCTGCGCGAATGTCGCGTAAGGAATGCCGCGCTTGTACTGATCGAATTTTCCAGCGGCAAAGAGACCACGAGAGGGAACAAGCGCCGTGTGCAGTTCATGAACCACAGAGGACTTGCCGATGCCGGAAAATCCAGAAACCAGTACCAGCTCCGGCGTTCCGTTCATGACGACACGATCAAAGGAGGCGAGTAACGTCTCTACCTCGCGCCGCCTTCCATACAGCTTCTCGGGTATCAGCAGCCGATCGGGAGCGTCGTATTCGCCGAGAGGAAACGCGGCGATGCTCCCTTGACGTTCCCATTCGGCCAGACAGCGCCGAAGATCCTTCTCTACGCCAATAGCGGTCTGGTACCGCTCCTCGGCCGTCTTGGCGAGCAGCTTCATGACAATCTGGGAAAGCGGCGAGGGGATGTTCCCCGACCGCTCATTGGGCGCCTGCGGCTTTCTCGCGATATGGCAGTGGACCCATTCCATGGGTTCAGACGCCGTGAATGGCAGTGAGCCAGTGAGCATCTGGTAGAGCGTGGCACCGAACGAGTAGAGGTCGCTTCGCGAATCGATCGAGCGATTCATCCGGCCGGTCTGTTCAGGCGCCATATACGCGAGCGTCCCGTCAATCGACTCAGGCGGGTCCGGCGCTTGTCGCTCGCGGTGCAGGCGCGAGGCGATGCCGAATCCCGTGAGCCACGTGGTGCAGCTCTCGATATCCACCAGAACATTGGACGGCTTGATATCCTTGTGTATCAGGCCTCTCTCATGTGTGCGGCCGACGGCCGCTGCCAGCGAGATCGCGATGCGCAAGAACAGCGACGTTTCGAGAGGGCGGTCAAGTAGGCCATCAAGTACCTCACCACCCGGATCCGCAAGGACTAGCGCGATCTGATTGTCATACTCTGCGAGTGCAAGGGGGCGAGCGGCCCATTCCGCGTCAAGTTCGGAACGGAGTGCATACTCGTGTTCAAACCGCCGCAACAATTCTAGTGACGGTTGTCGGCGTGCGGACGCAACTAGAAGGATAGGAGGCAGGCCGTCACCGGTGCCTCGATCCAGCAAGAGTTGGTTTCGGCACAAAGTGCGAAATCTGTAATTCGAAAGCTCCATCCCAAACAGTCTCCTGCCAACCCGCCGCCAAAACGCCGTTGCGTAACCCTCAACTGAAGTTGTTCCTCTAAGATCCAGCGATTGTGTTCGGGAAGTGAGCGCTTTTCAAGCACGAGGGTATCGCGTGCCGGCTGTGCAGAAGCAACCGTCCGGCTCAATGGCCAAGACCGCAACGGCGAGTCAGTGGCGACAAGTTCTTTGGACCGCCGCGATGCTGGTGTCGCAGTCATATCGCTCCTCGCAGGCGGTCTCGTTTCCGGCGCGTAGCTCGGAGCGAATTAAGCTCGACCGATACCAAGGTATAATGGGTAGCTGGGGGCGAGATGGCGCATTCTCGGAACACGCCGCATTTGATTGAGTCACGTTACCGCTTGCCTCATGCACTGGCCGACATGGTGCAGAAGGGGCGGAGAGAAGGTTGCCATGAAGAAAGTCCCGGCGCCGAGATTGCGATCGGACCACGGTAACCGATATTCGCGAACGCACCTGATGAAGGACACCGGCGGTTTTCATCAACTCGGCCGGCTAATCGTGCCGCTGCCGGACGTCCTCAGGAAGTCTTGATGCAACAGCGCGCATTCATCGCAGTCGTTGATGATGACGAGTCCGTGCGAGAGTCATTACCGGACTTGCTTCGGGAATTCGGTTATGAGGCGGAGGCGTTCTCGTCGGCGGAGGACTTTTTGGCATCCGATCGGTTGATTCAAACAAAGTGCCTGATCCTCGATATTGCAATGCCGGGCATGTCCGGGCTCGATCTTCAAGAGGAACTCATTCGTCGGCAGAAACGGATACCGCTCGTCTTCATTACCGCGCACGGAGATGAGGCCATGCGTGTGCGACTGCGCGAGCGGGGCGCCATCGAGTGTCTGCTGAAGCCTTTTAGCGATACGGCGTTGCTGCAGGCGCTCAATACGGCGTTTCAAAGGGACTGAGCGACTCTTGCATGCCAACAACAGGGGAGATTATAAACTGAGCCGCGAGCGTGGCAGACGACAAGGCGGACTCATCGATCATGCCGGACGTCACACCAACTGTGTTCGTGGTAGACGATGATGATTCGGTGCGCGAAGCCCTGGAAGGGTTGATCCGCGAGGCGGGTTTGCGACCGCAGATGTTCGCGACGGCGCGGGAGTTTCTCTCCCATACTCATGTTACCTGTCCGAGCTGTCTGGTGCTCGATGTCGCGCTTCCGGATCTCAACGGGCTCGATGTCCAACAGCGCATCGTTGCCGAGCATGCCCATATTCCTATCATCTTCATTACGGGTTACGGCGACGTGCCGATGACGGTGCGCGCAATGAAAGCGGGGGCGGTCGAGGTCCTCACTAAGCCATTCGCCGACGAAACTCTGCTGAATGCCATTCGGGCCGCTCTCGAGCGGAGCGCGGGGGCGATCGACCAAGCGGCGGAAATACAGGCGCTTCAGGAGCGCTATGCATCGTTGAGCGGCCGCGAGCGCGAGGTCATGGCGCTGGTGGTCACAGGCTTGATGAACAAACAGGTCGCCGGTGAACTCGGCATCAGCGAGATCACAGTGAAGGCCCACCGGGGAAAAATGATGCGCAAGATGAGGGCTAACTCGCTTGCCGACCTGGTGAACATCGCCGCCAAACTCGGTATTTCGCATTAGCGGGAGCCGCTGTTTGGCCCTCCCCTCGCGCTGCTTCGGCCGCATGTCCTACGACCAAGGTCTGGGCAATACCTTCGTCTTATAGGCACGCTTCTGAGAAACCGCCATAAGAGCCTTGCTGCCTGGCGGTTCCGGTTGCTTCGCTCATGGCTTGCAACTGAGCGGCACGGGCCCTGCAGATCGCGGATTTTTCAGTCAACGAAAGAATCGTGCGAATGTCTCGACACCTTGCCTATCTCCAGGAGGGCAGTCGCCCTCATCAGAAATTCAGAGAGCTTCCAATAGCGCGGCGCTTGTTGTCGCCGTTCGATCGCAGCGTGCCCGCCAACGACGATAGCGGTGACGACTGGATAGATGGAGCACAAAACGTCTCCGGTGAGACCGCAGAACCCGCCGAATGCGTCGCCTTCGGGCCATATCGGCTCCTGCCAAAGCAGAGAATCCTGTTTAAGGCCGACAAGCCGCTGCGCCTGGGGAGCCGGGCGATGGAAATCCTCATCGCGCTGGTTGAGCACAGCGGCCAGATGATCAGCCACGGCGAGTTGATGGGTTTGGTCTGGCCGGACACCTATGTCGAGGAGAGCAACCTGCGCGTCCACATCGCGTCGCTGAGGAAGGTGCTCGGCGACGGTCAGAACGGCATCCGATACATCGTCAACTCCGCCGGCCGAGGCTACACCTTCGTTGCTTCTCTGAAACGTCTAAATCTTAACGGGACAGCAGCGCCAGCGACGCTGGCAAGGGAACATGGCAATCTTCCCACGCGGGCTACCCGCTTGATCGGCCGTACCGAAGTGGTGGAAGCGACCATACGCCAATTGCGGCAACAGCGGCTCGTGACGATCGTCGGACCGGGCGGGATCGGCAAGACTACGGTCGCTCTTGCGGTCGCAGAAAAGATGCAGGAGTTCCATGCAAATGGTGCGCGTTTCGTCGATCTTTCACCGGTCGCGGAACCGCGGCTCGTGCCGTCCGCCCTTGCATCCGCGCTGGGGCTTTCGATCACCTCCGACGATCCGACACAAAGCATCGTCCAGTTTCTTAGCCGAAGAGACATGCTGATCGTGCTCGACACGTGCGAGCACGTCATAGAGGCTGCCGCCATTCTCGCCGATGCGTTGTTGAAGGGCACATCGGGGATACACATCCTGGCCACGAGCCGCGAGCCGCTGCGTGCCAAGGGCGAATGGGTCAGGAGATTGCCGCCGCTCGCCGTGCCGGAGCAGTCATCCGATCTCGATGCGAATGCCGTGCTCGGCTCTCCCGCAGTCGAGCTGTTTGTGGAGCGCGCCCAGGCAAGCCTTGATAGCTTCAGCTTGACGGATCGCGATGTACCGCTGGCTGCCGAACTATGTCGGCGGCTCGACGGCCTGCCGCTGGCCATCGAGCTTGCGGCCGGTCGTGTGGAGCAATTCGGACTTGCGGGACTCCTGGCCCGACTCGACGATCGATTCATGCTCTTGAAGGAAGACTTGCAGACAGCACAGCCGAGACATCGGACGCTGCGTGCGACGCTGGACTGGAGCTACGATATTCTCTCCGAACAGGAGCAACTCGTCCTGCGGCGCGTCGCGCCATTCAAAGGCGAGTTTACCTGCGAATCTGCCGCTGCCTTGATTGGGAGATCGGATTTCAGCGTGTCTGACGTAGTGGAGTGCCTTGCCAGCCTGGCAGCAAAGTCCCTGGTTGCGGTGAATGTGAGCGGCGAAGTCGCTACCTACAAATTGCCCGATGTGAATCGCGCCTATGCGCTCGACAAGCTATCGGAAAGCGATGACAGCCGGTGGATATTTCAACGGCATTGCGAAACACTTCTCCAAAGTGATGCCAACATTGGCGGGCTTGGACATAGTAACGCACTCCACTGGCGCCGACTTTAAGGTGCCTTGTCCACGCGACCGGGGCGCAAGGTCCGTCCCATCAAGCGACGCTGCGGTTGGCAGATTTTGTTGCAGAAGTCCGTTGCCGATATCGTTGATCCGTGATGGCGGCGTTTTTACACGACCAAGACCCACACCGGACCTGAGAGCGCCGATCACGGATGAATGACTTCTGAACCAAAGGCTATGCTGTGACGCGCTCGGCCTCTTACCGCTAAGGCTTCTCGATCACAGCGCATGCTATACGATCGCCGGAATTGCCCGTCGGCTGGCTGCGGTAATCATCCGCGCCGGCGTGAATAACGATCGCCGAACCGTCCGCGTCGAACAGACTTGCCGGGCCGTCAGTCAACGTGACGTTCGCATTGAGAACCTGGGCACGGAGCGTGCCGTCGGTGCCGACGAATTGATTGGGCATGTCCCCGGCATGCGGGCCGTGTTCGGCCATGTAGCCGTGTTGGTGTTGGGCTGGTTCGAAATGACCGCCAGCAGATTTGAACCCGTCGGCAGCATTGCAGGTACCGGTTTCATGGATGTGGAGGCCATGTTCTCCATTCGGAACGTTCGACACATCGATATCAATCAAGACGCCGCTTGTCGTTTGTGTGAGGATAGCTTTGCCGATCTCTTGCCCTTGCGGATTGACAAAAGCCGCCACGGCCTGTTGGGGCGTCTGAGCGAAAGCCGCGGTTGAGGCCCAGATCAGGCCAAGACTCAAGGCTGCCAGTTTCGTTTTGGTCATCATTGCAATTGTCCTTTCAATCTTGACCCAGCATCCGGATATCTCTTGTGCGTGTCAGCTTGCGCATTGTCAGTGGCTATGTGCCTGGGTGCGTCGTCCCTTGAGGAAATAGGCTTCCATCGGACCCTTGCCCTTCAAATCGATTATGCCGCAAGCTTCGAAAGTGAACTTTTCACACAATCTCCTGTAGGTCGCCGCAGAGACATTGATTTCGTTGGGCGTGCCGTGGGATTCCATGCGGCTCGCCGTGTTCACAGTGTCACCCCAAACGTCGAAGATGAATTTGTGCGTTCCGATAATGCCTGAAACGACAGAACCGGTATGTATGCCGATTCTCAACTCGAGCGGTTCGCCGATCCGGTGACCCGCCGCATGCAAGGCATCGCGCATGGCCAGAGCCATATCCGCGACCGCTTCGGCGTGATTGGAAGAGGGCGCGAGCAGGCCGCCTGCCAGCATGTAAGCGTCACCGATTGTTTTGATCTTCTCCAATCCGAATTGGATGGACAGTCTGTCAAAATCGGAAAAAAGCACATTCAAGAGCTGGACGAGTCTGGTCGCGGAAACCCGCATGGACAGCTTGGTGAAGCCAACGAGGTCGGCAAACAGGATAGTCGCGTCCGCGATATGATCGGCGATCATGCTCTCGCCAAGATTGAGGCGGGCTACGATCGGCCCGGGCAATATGTTGAGAAGCAGCGCCTCGGATCGATCCTTCTCCAAGCGAAGCTGCTCCAGGATAATCTTTTCTCGGTCGCGGAGCCGTTTCTTTTCGAGGCAGGCATTGACGCGCGCGCGCAACAGAACGGGGTCGAACGGCTTGGCCAGATAGTCCTCCGCACCTGCCTCGATGCAGCGCACGGCGCTCTCGATTTCGTTGAGAGCGGAGATCATCAGAACGGGAATCTCGCTGTGGCGTGGATCGTACTTGAGATGCTCAAGGACCTCGTAGCCGTTCATGCCGGGCATGAGCAGATCCAGCAGGATCAAATCGAACCGCTCCTGTTCGACCAGCGCAAGGGCGCTCTCCCCGCTTGCCGCGGTGACCACGTGATGCGCGTCTCGTGCCAACCGCCGTGAGAGAAGGTCTCGGTTTGATTCATGATCGTCGACGACAAGAATTCGGTAGGCATTCGTCTTGCCCACGGTGACGTCGTCCGTGGCTGGACGGACGATCCGCCTGAGCGTGGCGATCAACGATGCTTCGCATTCAGCGGCCGGCGTCGCCTTGCTTTTTTCGCTGACGAAGTCGACGAGGCTGTCAAGGCGGGCGAGCAGCCGCTTCGCTGCGTTCAATAACTTCTGTAGGTCGTCGGCGAACGTGTCCGCCGAAGCCTCCTGGGCATCTTCGAGCACCATTTCGCCATAGCCTTTGAGGGCGGTGAGGGGAGTCCGCAGATCGTGACGCAGCTTGCTCTTGAAGTCGTCGTAGCCGAAATCGCCTGCCCGCTTGGCCAGGATATCCGGGTCGAGCAGATCTTGGACGAGCTTCTGGAGATCAAGGCCGGCCTGGTACATCTTTCCGAGATCGATCGCGCAGCGCTCTAGGCCGCAGCGGGGTGCATCCTCGATCAACATCTCTGCATAGCCCACGATCGCGCCGATGGGCGCGCTGAAATCCTGGCGGACGTGTGTCAGGAGGGCAAGCTTCAGGAAGTCTTCGGAGCGTCGGTCTGCCGGGTTTACCATCGTTCTTCCTGAACTTCCTCGACACTCCTGTCCGCGTGTTATGACTGCTTCCGTCCCAGCAGCATGCTGATCTTCCCGAGCAGACGCGGGAGGTCGATAGGCTTGGTGTCGTAGTCGTCGCATCCTGCCTCAATTGCCTTCTCGCGATCACCGGCCATGGCGTGGGCTGTCAGCGCGATGACGGGGATCGCACGGGTGGCCGGAGCAGCTTTCACCCGCCGCGTCGCCTCCCAGCCGTCAATGACCGGAAGACTCATATCCATGACTATCAGGTCTGGGCTCTCTGCGGAGGCCATCTCCACGGCCTCGCGTCCGTCGAGCGCCATGACGACCTCGTAGCCTTTGCGGATGAGCCGGCGAGAGAGCATGTCGCGATTCATCTCGTTATCCTCGACCAACAGGATCTTCGTCATCTCCACCTCATCCTGCTAGGCGCCCACTTGATGTCGCCTGACCCTGTGGGCGCTCTTTGTCCAGATGGCGCTGCACACACCGACGGATAGCTGCCACGAGCTCGTCGTTGGACGTTGCCTGCTTTGTCATGATCTGTTTCGTCCGGCCCGTCAGGATCGTAATTTCTTCCGGCGACAGCTGTTTGGCTGTCAGCACAACTACTGGTACGTTGCCGAGGTCGGGCCGGCGCTGCAGCTCTTCGAGAAACTCGAATCCATCCATGATCGGCATCATCAGGTCGAGCAGGATCAGCGCGGGTGCACGCTGGCCCTCAAGCCACAGCAATCCTTCCCGTCCATTGCTCGCCTCCGCGACCCGAAGATCCAGCTTCTCCAGCAGCCGCCGCGTAGCATCGCGGGTCGACGGATCGTCCTCAACGATAAGGACGAGGTCGGCGCTGCTTGTCTTGTATTGGCGCAGCATCGACGTAAGGGCGACGCGGTCAATCGGCTTGGTCATGAAATCCGCTGCCCCGAGGGAGAATGCCAGGCCGCGATCCTTCAGGACCGTTAGCATGATGACTGGAATGTCACGCAGGATTGGGTCGGCTTTAAGCGCAACCAGGGTCGACCAGCCATCCATTTTGGGCATCAGCACGTCAAGCGTGATCGCCTGGGGATGGTGTGCGCGCGCCTGCAGCAGCGCCTCCTCGCCGCTGCGGGCATGGATTACCCGGTAGCCTTCGCGTCCAAGAGTCATGCTCAAGAGGTCGAGGCACACCGGATCGTCATCGACCACAAGCACGGTACTCGCGCCATTCTTGGCCGCCGCCGCGATCCGCGGTTCAGGCGCTGCCGCGCCTTCGGCCATTTCGCGATCAGGGAGGGTGATGGTGAATGTCGAACCCTTGCCGAGTTCACTTTCGACGACAATGCTTCCGCCAAGCATATCGCAGAAATGCTTGGTGATCGCGAGACCAAGGCCGCTTCCGCCGAAGCGCTTCGTGGTCGTAGTGTCGGCCTGGGTGAAAGCCTGGAACAGCTTGGCGGTTTGTTCGGCACTCATTCCAATCCCCGTGTCGGAAACCCGGAAACTGATGTTCGAGCCGGCTGCAGCAGGACTTCGCGAGACCACCAGGCTAATTCGGCCGCCGGTCGTGAACTTGCTGCTGTTCCCGAGCAGGTTCAATATACTCTGCTTGACCTTGGTCAGGTCCGATCGCATCCGGCCAATCTCCGGCGGGCAAGTCACCTCCAGCGTGTTTCCGTTTTTGGCTGCCAACGGCAGGATCATCGACTGGATTTCTCGGATCAGAACCGCCACATCGATGTCTTCGATATAGATGTCCATGCGGCCCGCCTCGATCTTGGACAGATCGAGTATGTCGTTTATCACGCCGAGCAGATGCCGGCCGGCCGTCTCGATCCTGTCGATGTCCGGCAGCAGGTCCTGGAGGCCCTTGTCTCGGGCCTCCTCTTCCAGGATTTCGCTGTAACCAATGATGGCGTTGAGCGGCGTTCTGAGCTCATGGCTCATATTGGCAAGGAACGTGCTTTTGGTGCGGTTGGCTTCAGTCGCCTGATCGCGGGCGACCTCGAGTCGGGCGACAAGGTCGGCAAGCTCGAGTTCGCGGTGCTTCAATGTGCTGATATCGGTCCATGTCGTGACGATGCCTTGCTCCCTCGTGCGATGTGAACCGACGCGCAGCCAAGCGCCGTCGTCGAATTGCAGGTCCTCGTCGGCAACCGCGTTGAGATGCGAGGTGAGACGATGCGCGATCCAGGTGTTGTCGTCATCGCTTCGGTCAGATGTTCGCGCCCGCCGGCCCGCGAGCGCTCTGATCAGCGCTTCGAATGTCACGCCCACCGCGAACTGATCCTCGAGTTTCAAGAGCTGCCGGAAGCGATCATTGAAAGTAATGAGCCGGTCATCCCGGTCCCACAGGGCAAAGCCGTCGGAAATGCTCTGGATCGCATCGCTCAACCGGTTCCGGGCGAGCTCGATTTGCGCCTGCGCCTGCGTTTGCTGGGTGATGTCCGTATACATCGAGACGAAGCCACCCTCGGGAACCGGATTTCTGCGGACCTCGAGCACGCGCCCGTCGGGCAAGGTGCGGGCGCCCACATAGGGCTCGCCCAGGCTCGCAAGCCGTCTATGCACTTTGTCTTCTGGATTGCCTGCGCCAAAGTCTCCACGCACCGCCAGGTAGCGGATAAAATCAGCGAACGTCGTGGCCTTGGTGAGCAGCGAGTCTGGAAGGTGGAGGAGATCTCCGAATTGTTGGTTCCAAGCGACCAGCTTGCCATCGCCGTCAAACATCGAGACGCCCTGGGCCATATGATTGAACGTCACCTGGAGGATATGGTTCGCGGCAGTAACCTCGTCCCGGGCTGCTTCGAGACGCCTCAGTGCCTGTTCCCGCTCCCCGGCCAAGCGATCGCGTTCGACTAGGCTATCGCGGAACAGCGCCAAAGTGCGAGCCATCGCCGCCAGTTCATCGCGACCGGACAGCGCTATCTGGACATCGGTTCGCCCGCTGGTGAGGGCCGCCATCGCGTGCCCTATCCGCCCGAGCGGCACTACGATCGAGCGCAAGATGAGAACCGTCAGCCCGAGGGCGAAAAGGCCGGCCGCAAGGACGATAAGCCAGGATACACGGACGGCCTGTGCCGACCGCAGCTGGGCTGCCTCGGTTGCTCGAGCCGCCTCGGCGCGCAGTCCGGTCACCATGCGTTCCAGCTGCTCATCCACTGCCGTGACATGCACGCGTGCATCCGCCATCAGCATGTTGCCGATCACACGACGATCTTCCGTATATGCGTCAACCGCTTCAAAGGCGCGCGTCATCAGGCCGTCGACTTCACGGCGAATGGCCGCGACGGCGGTTGCGTCGTACGGCTCCAATGTCGTCAGCTGGGCGTCGAACTGGCGCTCTGCATCCCGCGCTTTCTGTTCAGACAGATTGAGCAGGCTTACTGCCAGGTCGGTGAGCCAGTATTTCAGATCACCGAACGATTTTTCTGCGGCACTCGCCGTTCTCAGAGTCTCGACATAGCGCCCCTCGGCGACGAGCGCATCCGCGCCTTGCTTGATCCCCCGGTTCAGATAGATGCTGGTGGCGACGAGTATGATCAGCAGGGCTGCTGAGAGCAGCATCAGGCGGGCGGGAATGGAGAGTCGGGACATGCCTAAGACCGCCAGTTATTCAGGACGTCGTCATTGCGGTCGACGGAATAGCGTGATGCTGATGACCCCGCCGAGATCGCCTTCGCTTGCCCCTTCCTTCGGATAGCCCGTAATATCGACCTCGCCCTTCTTCTGCCCATGGCAGGAAAGGCATGATGCTGAGTAGTACTCGGGCACCATCACCCGAAAGGCGTCGCGCCCTTGATATGGTCGCGATTGAGAGAAAAGTTCACCGCGGGTCCAATTTGGATCCAGAAATTTTTCCCTGATGACAGATTGCTCCCACTCATCGGGCCTGGACTTGCGATTTCTCACCAGAGCGGGAGGGGCAGTGACCTTGATCAGCACGTCGGTGCCGATCTTCTGTTCCAACCGCTCCGTTACCAAGCGCGCGAATACCGCTGGAATGAAGCCTTTGAATCCGACGCCCTTCTCATTGATGAAGCTCTGGTTCTCGTCGACAACCTCCTTAATAGCGGCCATCTCGGACTGGAGCAGGCGGCCTTCGCGCGAAGTCGCCGGGATCGAACGTGGATCTATTCCGGTCTCCTTCCTATAGTTTTCTATCGCTGCCGCCAGCACGACGTCGCCGCTCAATCCCTTGTCCCCGCGGTTGGGATCGTTGATGAGCGCCTGGCTGCTTGAAATCACCGCTCTGCCGGCCTGAAGCATCTTCGCCAGGCTGAGGGCGATCGTCACTTCCTCAGATTGGTCAGCCCGAACCCGCGTAATATCCGTCAGTGAGTATATAATGATCAGGGCGCAGGCGACGGACCACAGGCAAACCCTCAGCCCGCGTCTCATTTTTGGTTCAGTTGTTGCTGGCTCTCGGATGTTCATGTCCGAAGCCTCCCTGTCTCAACAGGAAACCTCGCGCGTGCACGGTCGGCGACGCTCGCTTCAATCATTCGCTCGGAAGTTGCCGCCACTATACGACATGGACGGCAGAGCCTGCTAGGCGTTCGAGCCAAGCCCTTGATGAAGCGCGGAGAAGGCACCTCGGCAGGTCAGTTCTATGAGATTAGATGCCTGCCGAGATGCGCTTGCCTGACCAGTGCTCGCTAGAAGGACTCTCAAGTGGCGACCGCTTGGGCGAACACGACCTGTACGAAGGGCGCCGTGTCCCGCGTTGCGATCGAAGCGAGCCTGAGCTTACGCCGTTAACATGACTATCAGCGCGGCTGCTACCAATACAATGTACCACGCGCTCGTGACAACGTGATGCCCGCGCGCATGTTCGCTGAGCACGTCGTGGTATGAATCGAAGGGCAACATAGTGTTGCCTCCACTGATATATTTCCGAAAAGTCGCCTGAGGCTAAGCTCTAAGGCATATGGGGAGGATACTCGCTGGAGGTCTTTAATGCTGTGAGATTTGTCACTAAAGGGTTTGGGAAGAACATTATCGGCGCTTGAGTTTACATTGAATAGAGTCCCACGTATGGGCAGTGAAATTATGACCGAACTCCTGTGTGCTGGCCAGGATCGAACACCAGGTGACAACGGGAATGCAACCCGGGTTCGCTTATGAATTCGGGGCCTAGAGCGCCTTGGCGCTGAAGGTATCGCAGTCGGAGATGTCGCCGCTGCGATAGCCGGTCTCGAACCAGTGCTTGCGCTGTTCGGCCGAACCGTGGGTGAAGCTGTCGGGCATCACGCGGCCGGTCGCCTGCTTCTGCAGGGTGTCGTCGCCGACTGCGCTGGCGGCTCCAAGCGCCTCCTGGATGTCGCCGGCTTCGATCAGCCCGCGTTCCTGATTGGCATGATTGGCCCACACGCCGGAGAAGCAGTCGGCCTGCAGCTCCACGCGCACGGAGAGGGCGTTGGATTCGCTCTCGCTCATGTTGGCGCGGGCCTTGCTCACCTGGCCCTCGATACCCAGCACGTTCTGCACGTGATGGCCGATCTCGTGGGCGATCACATAGGCCTGAGCGAAATCGCCGGGCGCGCCGAACCGGCGCGACAACTCGTCGAAGAAATCAAGATCGAGATAAACCTTCTCGTCACCCGGGCAATAGAACGGCCCCACCGCCGATTGCGCGAAGCCACACGCGGACTGGGCACCGCCCGAGAACAGCACCAGCTTAGGCTCCCGATATTCGGCGCCGATCTGGGGCAGCAGCGTCTTCCACGTGTCTTCGGTGTCGGCAAGGACGGTGGCGACGAACTGCTTCAGCTCTTCTTCCTGCGGACTCGAGGGTACGCCCCCACCAGCGGATTGCTGCGGCTGCTCAATGTAGCCGCTACCGGAATCGAGTTGGCCGGACAGCAGCGACAACGGATTGATGCCGAGCAGCCACGCAATGCCGAGCAGAATGAGAATCCCGAAGATCCCGATGCCTCCGCCGCGCCGCATGCCTCCGCCGCCGAGCCCACCACCGAGGCCGCCCGGGAAGCGCATGCCACCCATGCCGCCACCCATGCCACGGCGGTCTTCGATATTGCTGCTCTGCCTGCGGCCCTTCCACAGCATCGGCTCAGGTCCTTCCATGGGGGGTTGCGAGCCCGATCCTACGCGCTCGCGCGCCAAAACGCATCAGTGTGGTCACTGATGTTCAAACGTTATCCGGGGAGGGATGTTCCGCGCCCTTTAGGCCGCCCTTAAGATTGCGGCGCCTGCTCGTTGATTTCGCGGGTGCGCTGGCTGATGCGGCGGATGATTTCCGCGACCGGAGAATTGGCGTTGGCCGCACCGCCCAGGGCCTCCGCCTCGATCAGCTTGCGCTCGGCATCAAGCAGGGCGTTAACTAGTTCCTGCTCCTGAGGGTCTGCCGGGGTTTCCACCTTCGCCTTGTCGGGATCGGTGACGATGTCGCCGGCTTCGCTCATGGCGACGTCGGACAAGGATTCGGGTTCGTTCTCGGGCTCGGCGACCGGCTCCTCGAAATCCTCTTCGGCCACGGCTTCGGCAATCTCGGCTTCTTCGCTCGGCTGCTGGGCGAGGGCGAGACGGCCAGTCGTCTCGTTCGCCTTGGTGACGGTCGCCACCACGGTCAGGCGGCCGCGCGCCATCGCCGCGGGCCGCGATGCGCTGGAGCCGGGATGCGTCTCTGGCGCGGCCGCCGCCATCTCCGCAAGCTGCGCGTGTTCCTGCTTCATCAGGGTCTGGATACCGCCTTCGAGGCGTCGCACCACATCGTGAACCACGGGTCCCTTGCGGCTTTCGACCGCCGCAAGCAGTTCCATCAGCATGCGGCGCAGCTGCTCGTTCTGCATTTCGCGTTGGCCAAGCCGCGCCTGTGCTGCGCTGAGGGCGTTATGCGCCTGGATCAGACCGCCCTTGACCTCGTCGCGCTCGCTGCTGAGCTTACCCACCATGGTGCGAAGCTCGAGCGCTTCTCCCTTGTGGGTCTCGATCTCTTCCTTCTGCCTCTCGGCTTCATGTTTTTGTCGCTCAGCCTCGCTCTTGTGCCTCTCGATGGCACTCGTGTGCTTCTCGACGTCGTCCTTGAGCTTGTCGACTGCACTCTTGTGCGTGTCGACTTCGTCCTTGAGCTTGGTGATTTCGTCCTTGAGATTCTCGACCTCGCTGCGCTGGCGCGAGAGCGAGCCTTCGACAATGGAAACGATATCGTTGAGGCGCAGCCCGTAACGGCGCTCTTCCTCCGCGCTCTGTTGCAGGCGCTCCTGAGCTGCGGCGACCCGCGATTGGAGTTCCGTCAGATCATCCATGAACGAAACCTTGCCCTTGAAAATACTGGAATCCCAGCGGAATCATGGCAGGGTATAGTGAAAAGATCGTTAATTCTTAACGCAAGAGTGGCAAGGTCGCAGAAAATCAGCCTGTTACCACTGACGGACGCGGCCCGTATCAACGTGCACGAAATCCGATTTGGGATAATAGCCGACACCCCCCGCCTTCATGCTGAGGGCGGTCTGGCGCAGGTCGCTGAGCGCCACATCATAGAGCCGGATATCGATCGCCTTGGCATCCATATGCAGGCTGCGCTTGGCGACGCCGCCGTTGCTCGCGGCCGCCAGCATGGCATTGGTCTGGGGGGAGCGGTAGCCGGAGATCACCTGGAAGGCTTTGCGGCTGCCGGTGCGCCGATGGAGGTCGACCAGCAGATCGAGCAGGTGCGGATCGATCGGAGCGACATCGCCGGTGCGGAAATCGCGCAAGGCGTAGTTGATGTCCTTGAGCGCACCCTTGTCATAGACGCCGTCGCGCCAATAGGTCGCCGTGATCGTTTCGTTGGTATGGGTGCTGACGAGGCTCAAGGTGCGGGCGCCGCTCTGCGGCAAGGCGGCGAGCGCGCCCTTCAGCGGACTGGCGAGGGCCAGCGCAACGGCGCCAAGACCGAAGCCCAGCGCGCGGCGGCGACCGAGCAGGCTCTTTGAAAAAGTCGAATCCTCGGAATCGGGGATTGAGGTTCGGTCGGTCATGCGTCCCATTCTCCCTAGGCCCTGGTGCCGGTCGCCGGCGCCTGAGCGGCTTGAAGATCGGATGGCCGGCCGCAAGTCATCCCTTGCTTGCGTCCACAGCTCGAACCCCCTTCAGGATCAGAGCCTAACCTTTTGGTTCGACTGGAGAATGCCCTTCCGGCTCTCTCCCTCTCGAACCGTGCCACAGGCTCACCGCCATTACAATCCAAAAAAGCCTAGGGATTGGTTAACCACGTGTGGACCAGCTCACGTACAGCGCCACTGCAGCTCAATAGCCGAGCGCCAGCCCGTCCTTGCGCGGCTCGGAGCCGGCGATGAGGACCCCACGCTTCCAGTCGATGGCGATGACCTGGCCGCCGCCCAGCGGCTCGTCCGGCTCGGCCGGCACGATCCGATGGCCGCGGTCGAGCAGGTCGCGCCGCAGGCTGTCGGGGATGCCGGATTCGACCGTGACGCCGCCCTCCTCGAAGAACAGGCGCGGGCAATCCAGCGCGGCCTGCGGGTCCATGTCGAAATCCAGCATGTTGCCGAGGACGTGCGCCTGGCCGACCGGCTGATAATGGCCGCCCATGACGGCGAACGAGACCAGCGCCCGGCCGCCCTTCGTCACCATCGCCGGGATGATGGTGTGCATCGATCGCTTGTTGGGGCCGATGCAGTTGGGATGGCCGGGCTCGACCACGAAACAGGCGCCGCGATTCTGCAGCACCACACCGCTCTTCGGCGCCACCCGGGCGCTGCCGAAGGAATAGTAGATCGAGTTGATGAAGCTGACCGCGGTCCGGTCCTTGTCCACGACGGTGAGGTAGGTCGTGTCCGGATGCGGCAGCAACAGGCTGGGCGGAACGGCCGTCATGGCGCGCATGGGATCGATCGCGGCGGCGAGACGCTTGGCGTGGGCACGCGCCAGCAGGCGTTTCACCGGCACCGTGACATGCTGCGGATCGCCCATGTGGCGGTCGCGTTCGGCGTAGGCCAGCTTGCTCGCCTCGATCTGGGTATGACAGCGCGTGGCCGTGAGCGGTCCATCGGCCTCGGGGCATTCGCTGAGGATGTTGAGCAGCATCAGCGCCGTCAGCCCCTGGCCGGGCGGCGGGCATTCCCACACTCGCGTGCCACGATAGGTAGTCGAGATCGGATCGGCGTAGTCGCCGCGATGGCGCGCGAAATCCTCGCGGGTATGAAGCCCGCCCTCGGCCTTCAGGCGGCGCACCATGTCATGGGCGATCCAGCCGCGATAGAACACCTCGACGCCGTCGCTCGCGATCGCCTTCAAGGTGCGAGCGAGGGCGGGGAAGGCGATGCGGTCGCCCGCACTGGGCGCCTTGCCCTTGGGCAGCAGGATGGCGCGCGCCACCGGATCGGCGCGCAGCCGGTCGGCATTGCGGCGCCAATCGGCCGCGACCTTGGGCGCGACGGGAAAGCCTTTCGCGGCAAGCTGGATGGCGGGCTGCAGCAGCCGGTCGATTCCGAGCTTGCCGTGATCCCTGGAGAGGCGGCACCAGGCGTCCACGGCCCCGGGCACCGTCACCGAATGCACGCTGTCGGGCGAGATGAGGCCGATCCCGCGGTCGAGGAACCATTCGGGGGTGGCGGCCGCGGGTGCGCGGCCCGCGCCGTTATAGGCGATGACCCGGTCGCCGCCCTTGGGGGCGATCAGCACGAAGCAGTCGCCGCCGATCCCCGTCATGGCCGGCTCGACGACCGCGAGCGCGGCCGCCGCGGCAATCGCCGCATCCACCGCATTGCCGCCGGCGCGCAGCGTGTCAATGGCGATCAAGGTTGCGAGCGGATGCGCCGTCGCGGCGGCGCCACGCTCCGCGATCACCGCGGAACGCCGCGGCTGGTTGTAATCGCGATCTGGCTGGAACAGGGGAACGCTCCGTCGGTGGAAAGTGGTCGAGGGTACGAGCGATGCGGCGCCGGCACCGCGAGTGAGTTGACGCATGAAATGTCCGGCGGCGCAAGCCCGCGTTGCGACTGTTTCGGTTGCGCGATAGGTTGCGGGGCCGCGACTCAGGGGGAAGGAATGCGCGTTACACGGTTCGCGATTGCGATCGCGTTGATGAGCCCATGGTTTGCCGATGCAGCTGCGGCGGCCGATTCCCTGAAAGCAACCATCGAAAAACTGGGCGGGCAACCTTGTCGGGTCGGCAATCTCACCTGCGTGTCGGTGGAGGTGCCGGTCGACCATCGCGCCAACACCGGCCCCACCATCAAGATCGAGTTCTCGATCAGCTTCGCCAGCGCGGAAAGCAAGGGCATCCTATTCTATGTCGTCGGCGGTCCGGGCGGCAGCGGCATCGGTGTCGCAGACGATTATCTGGCGGCGTTCGACAAACGGCTGACTCAGAACATGGATATTGTGTTCTTCGATCAGCGCGGCATCGGCCCCGATCACGGCATCGAATGCCCCAAGGCGCAGGGCGTGTTCGACACCGCGCAGATCACGATCAACCATCCCGACGAAGCGATCGCGGCGGCGAAGAAATTCGCGACCGATTGCCCGGCCGAGATGAAATCGCGCGACCTGCTGAATTTCGTCGATACCGAGCAGGCGATCCGCGATCTGGAGGCCTTCCGCCAGAAGATCGGCGCGCCGAAGGTGTGGATCTACGGCGAAAGCTACGGCACGCAATTCTCCCAGCAATATGCGATGGCATATCCGACGGCGATGAAGGGGGTCGTGGTCGACGGCGTGGTGGATCTGTCGCTGGATTTCGATGGCTACTACGCCTCCTATACCGAGAGCGCGGAGAAGATCCTGGCGCGCGTGCTGAAGGCCTGCTCCGAGATACCGGGGTGCCATGAGGACATGCAGGGCGACGCTGCATCGGTCTATGATTCGCTGGCGGGGCGGGCGGCCAAGGCGCCGATCGAGATCGACTTTCCGCTCGCCGACGGCACCATCGCCAAGCGCCATCTGACCTCCGCCATGATCGAGGCCGATGCGTTCTATGCACTCTATGGCCCGGACGATCGCGCGACGTTTCTGCGCGCGCTGGCCGCGGCCGCGCGCGGGCAGTTTCTGCCCATGGTGCGGCTGGCCTATTCGAATCTTGCAATCGATCCCCAGACCGAGCAGGGAGCCGCCGACCCGACCTGGTTCGGTGCGGCCTATTACGCCATCACCTGCACCGACTACGGCGAGGGGCCGGCGGATGGCGAAGCGGCGGCGCGCCAGATACTGGAGCGCGCAAAGGCCTTCGCGCCGCATGCGCCGCGCCTGCTGCGGGCCTTTTTCGCGGAACGCCTGGCCTGCGCTTTCTGGCCCAAGCGCGGGCCAAAGGAGCGGCCGAAACCCTATGCCGGCGGCGAATTTCCGACCCTCATCCTCAATGCCGATGCCGACCCGATCACGCCGATCACCATGTCCTATTCGGTCCTGGATCACGCCAAGAATGCCTACATGGTGGCGATGAAGAACGGGCCGCACGTGATCTGGGGCCGCGGGCTCACTTGCCCCGACGAGATCGTGTTCAGCCTGATGTTCGACGGCACGCCGCCCGAAGCGAAGGAGCAGGTGTGCACGCAGGATTTCATCGGCACCTACACGCCACTCACCCTGACGGCGATGTCGGCCGCGGGCGATCCGTTCCGGGTGGCCCAGGCGGTGGAGACGGAAATCAAGCGGTCGCCGGAGCTCGGCAACTGGGACGGTAGCGATCCGCTGTCCCTGGGCTGCGATTTCGGCGGCGCGGTCGAGGTGAGCGCGGCGGAAGAGGGAACGGCCTACACTTTCAACAAATGCACCTGGTGGCCGAACATGGTGCTGGACGGCAGCGGCACGCAGATCGACGAGGGTGCAGAGAATGTCGGCTTGACACTCGACCTCCAGGTCAGCGGGCAACATCAGGGCCAGATCACCTATCGCCACAATACGATGACCGATGCCAAGACCTTGACCGGGACCTATGACGGCAAGGCGGTGACGACGCCGCGGCTGATGCCATAGCGCCTCCCCCGACATCCGGCACGGGCATCATAGATAGCCGCCGGGACAACGCGATCTTGCTTGATTCGGCCCAACCCGCGGCGTTTTCAGGCAAGCCAGCAGATGCGCGGTTCCGCCATGTTGCGCATGCGGCCCGGGCCGGATACGAACCGGCGGGGCGGACCAATCCTCGGAGCGTGATTTGCCGATTTTGCTGGGACTCGATACGGGCGGAACCTATACCGACGCGGTGCTGTTCGACCCCGCACGCGCCGACACCGATGGCGGCGTGATCGCCAAGGCCAAGGCGCTGACCACCAAGCACGACCTCGCCATCGGCCTGACCGGCGCGGTCGAAGCGATCCTGCCGCATCTGCCGAAAGGTCGCGGCATCGCCGACATCGCCATGGTCTCGATCTCCACTACCCTCGCCACCAACGCGATCGTGGAAAAGCATGGCGCGCCGATCTGCCTCATCCTCATGGGATACGATTCCAAGGCGCTGGAGCGCGCGGGCCTGCGGCAGGCGATGGGCGGCGATCCGGTCGTGATGGTGGCGGGCGGCCACAAGCCGACGGGCGAGCCGCAGGCGGAGTTGGATGTGGCGGCGGTGCGCGCAGCGATCATCGAGCACGCGCCGAAGGTCGCGGCTTTCGCGGTCAGCGGCTATTTCTCGGTGCGGAACCCGGCACACGAAATCGCGGTGCGCGCCCTGGTGCGCGAACTGACCGGCGAACCGGTCACCTGTGGCCACGAGCTGACCTCGAAGCTGGACGCGCCGCGCCGCGCGCTGACCGCCGCGCTTAACGCGCGCCTCATTCCGCAATTGCAGCAACTGGTGCAGGCGGTTGAAGGGCTGCTGGCGCGCAAAGGCATCAAGGCCCCGCTGATGGTGGTGAAGGGCGATGGCTCGCTGATCAAGTCGGACCTGGCGCTCACCTGCCCGGTCGAGACCATTCTCTCCGGCCCGGCCGCGAGCCTGGTCGGTGCGCGCCACCTGGCCGGCGAGGACGACATCTTCGTCTCCGACATGGGCGGCACCACCACCGACATCGCGATGCTGCGCGGCGGCAGGCCCGTGCTGAACAAGGAGGGTGCGACGGTCGGCGGCTGGAAGACCATGGTCGAAGCGGTCGCGGTCCACACCTACGGCCTCGGCGGCGACAGCGAGGTCAGGATCGACGATCATCACGGCTTCATGGTGGGGCCGCGCCGCGCGGTACCGCTGAGCCTGCTGGCGACGCAGTTTCCGGCCGTGCTGCCGGTGTTGAAAGCGCAGGACGCGAACGAGGAGATCGTCCCCTATCGCGGACAGTTCGCCCTGCGTCAGCGGCCGCTCGATGCCGGACGCGCCTCGTTAAGCGCGGGGCAGCTCGACCTGTGGGACAAGCTGGCGGACGGGCCGGTCGCGCTGGCCGATCTGCTCTACAGCCCGGCGATGCAGCGGCATCTGGGGCGGCTGGTCGATCGCGGCCTGGTGGCGGTCAGCAGCTTCACGCCCAGCGATGCGGCGCATGTGCTTGGCCTTCAGACTCATTGGAACCGCGATGCCGCGGAGTTCGGCGCGCGGCAATTCCTGCGCCGGCCGGCCAATCCCATCTGGAAGCCGCCGGCCGATCACCACCGGCTCTGCCGCGACGTTGTGGAGCAGGTGGTGCGCCAATCGGGCGAGGTCATCCTCGATGCCGCGATCCGCGAGACCAGCGGCATCGATCCGCATCATTGGGGTCAGTTGGGGCGCGATCTGATCCGCCGCTCGCTCTCGCCGAGCCAGCCTGCCGACGCTCTTATCCTGTCCGAGCTGAAACTGAATGCGCCCTTGGCTGCGATCGGCGCACCGGCCGCGAGCTATTATCCGGAAATCGCCAAGCGCCTGCGCACGCGCCTGGTCATTCCCCCGCATGCCGACGTCTCCAATGCCGTCGGCGCGGTCGCGGGCGGCGTGCTGCAGCGCGCGACGGCCACCATCACGCAACCGCAGGAAGGGCTGTTCCGTGCTCACCTCGCGACCGGCATCAAGGACTTCGTCGATCTGGAGGAAGCGGCGCGCTATTGCTTCGAACTCGTAGGCGCCGAAGCGGCGAGCCTGGCGAGCCGCGCCGGAGCAGTCGAAATCCAGGTCAAGACCGAGCGTGCCGACAAGGTGTTCGAGCAGCCGACCGGTCTCAGGATTTTCATCGAATCGACGATCGCCGCCACGGCATTCGGGCGGCCTGGCCTCGCGGCATGATGGTGTGACCACCGCCACACGCACGCCTGATATCGTGCCGCATCCGGTGACAATTCGGTCATCGACACCTATTATTTCCTGAACTGCCTGTTTGCGAGTCTGCGGGGATAAGAATTCGCTTCGTTTCAATGGGATAGTAGAGGGCTGAATGTCGGGTTCATGGTGGGGAGGGGTTGCAATCAGCGCGTTTTGCCTGGTGCTTGTGGCAACGGGCTTGCCGAATCCGGCTTTGGGCGACAAGGACCAGCGCAATGTCATTGCGCCGGCGGAAGGGTCATCGACGCCGCCCCCCGCAGCCGTCGCTCCGGCTGTTGCCGGAATTGACGCCGCCATCGACCGCCTGCAGCAAAGCCAGCGTCTTGCCAATTTCTCCATCGATTGGCCGGGGCTGAGAGCTTTCTATGCTGGCGGTGCGCCGACACTGTGGGTGACGCCAACGGGCTACAGCGCACTCGGATCGCAGCTGCTTCAGCAGGTGTCGAAAGCGGTGGCCGCCGGCATGCCTGTCTCGGCGGAGATTCAGTCGGCGCTGGCAAGTCTGCCGGCGCAGCTTTCGCCGGAGATGCCGGCCGATGTCGAAGCGCTCATGAGCGCGCTGTTTGTCGCCGGTGCTTACGACACCACCAGCGCGATCAGCAAAACTGGTTCCGCCGTCGGCCTGCTGGCCAGTGTCCGCGATGCCAAGGATCAGCCGCGCGCGGTGGCGTTGCAGTTTCCGGCTTTCCACATGTTCTGGCGTCTCCATGCGGCGCTGCCGACCTATGTCGGCTACTATGAACGCGGCGGCTGGCCGAGCGTCTCGGGTACGGAAAAGATCGAGCCCGGCGACAAGGGGCCGCGCGTGCAGCAAATCGCCGAGCGCTTGCTGGTGACGGGAGAGCTCCCCGCGATCGGCGCCGATCCGGAACTCTACGATCCCGCGCTCGAGGCAGCGGTGAAGGCGTTCCAGCACGCCCACGGCCTCAACGACGATGGCGTGATCGGCAAGCGCACTATCGAGGAGATGAATGTGTCGGCCGAGGCGCGGCTCAAGATGGTGCTGCTCAATCTCGACCGCATGCGCGCCGAGAGCCCGGACATGGAAGACCGCTTCGTGTTCGTCAACATTCCAAGCACCGAGCTGCGGGTGATCGACAACGGCGTCACGACCTTCCATGCGAATGCCATCGTCGGCAAGGTCTCGCGCAAGACTCCGCTGCTGAAGAGCGAGATCTTCCAGGCCAAGCTCAATCCCGATTGGTCGGTGCCGGCGAAGATCGCGAAGATCGACATGCTGAAGCATGAACTCGATGAGCCGGGCTATTTCGCCAGCAAGAATGTCCGCGTTTTCACCTCCGACGGGCGCCAGATCGATCCGCGCTCTGTGAACTGGCACGACGTGAAGAAGACCGGTTATTTCCCCTATCGCCTGAAGCAGGATGCGGGCCCGGAAAATGCGCTGGGTCCGATGAAGCTGGATTTCCAGAACGACTACTCGGTGTTCATCCACGGCACCTCGGCGCCCAAGCTGTTTGCGAAGCAGGACCGGTTCTTCTCCTCCGGCTGCGTGCGGGTGGACGATCCGCTGGGGCTCGCCACCTTCCTGCTGCAGGACGATCCAAGCTGGAATCGCGCGCGCGTCGAGGAAGTGGTCAAGAGCGGCAAGATCACCTATGCCAAGCTGGCGCGGCCGATCCCGCTGCACATCGTCTACATGACAGCCTGGGTGGATGAGCAGGGCGTCGCCAATTTCCGCAACGACGTTTATGACAGCGACCCCAGCGTCGCAATTCCCGACGGCCTCGCCTCTCCGACCCTGATCGCGGAGCAGCAGACCAGCACGACCTCCCCCGGCCAACGGCAGGGCAACAACAAGTAGCGTTCGGCGGCATACGATCGGCCGCTTCATTGCAGGCAGTGGTTGCACGGGTCCTGCCGGCCGCGCCATGATGCGGCGGGGCTGCCGCCGGGGTGGCGGCGAGTCGCCCGCATATCGTGGGGCGCGCTGCAGTGGAGTTCTTCGAGTCCATGTTGGGACCGGTCCTGGTTGCCGGCGGGGTCTTTTTCGTGCTGGTGGTGCCGGCGCTCAGCATCGCGGCGTTTCGCACGACCCAGCGCCTGGAGCGCGAACTCGGCCTCCTGCGTCTCGAACTTCGGAGCCTGCGCGATCGGCAGGAGGCGGCGGCCTACGTGCCGCATCGGCCATCGCATCCCGTAGAGTCTCATCCGGTGGAAGCGCCGCCGGAACCTGCGGTGCCGGCCGTTCCGGTGGCGCAACCGATATTGCCCGAAGCGCCGGTTGCGCCGGACCCGGCCTTTGAAGCCGCTCCGCCACCGCCGGAGCCTTCGACCCCGCCGCGCCCTCTCGCCGAGCCGGCGCCGCGCGGCCTCGAGCAGCGGCTGGGCGCGCGCGGCTTCGTCTGGCTGGGCGGAGCCTGCATCGCGCTGGCAGGCGGGTTCCTGGTCAAATATTCGATCGACGAGGGCTTGCTGGGCCCCGGCCCGCGCGTCCTGCTCGGCATCCTGCTCGGCATCGCGCTGCTGGTCGCCGGCGATTTCATGCGCCGGAAATCGGCCACCATCGGACAGGCGCTGACGGCCGCCGGCATTGCCGATCTCTATGCCAGCCTGTTCGCGGCGGTCGCGCTCTATCACCTCATTGCGCCAGCCTTCGCCTTCGTGATCCTTGCTGTCCTGACCTTCATCGCCATCGGCCTGTCGCTGCGGCACGGGCCGTTCGTCGGCCTGGTCGGTCTGGCAGGCGGCTTTGTGACGCCGGCGGTGGTTTCGACCGGAGAGCCCCACCCCGCGATCCTCTTCAGCTATCTCTATCTGCTGCAATTGGGCGCGCTGTGGCTGGAGCGGCAGCGCGGCTGGTGGTATCTGCCGGTGATCGCGAATGCCGGTGGCCTCGGTTGGGCGTTCCTGGTCATCGCGATGTCATTGCCTGCCATCGGCGGGATCGACGGCGTAGCGGTACCGATCTACCTGATCGTCGTCGGTGCCAGCGTGTTCTGGCTGTCGCCGCGCTTGCCGGCTTCCCCCGACTGGCCGGAATCCCGGATCGTCGGGTTGGCCAGTGCGGCGGCCGTTGCCTTGCTGATGTTGCTGTGGCTGGCGAACGAAGAATTCCAAACAGGCGCCTGGGTATTGGCGATATTGCTCGCAATGGTCGGCGCCGTGAGCGGCCGGCTGCGGCCGCAGCATGACATCGCGGCCTTCGCGCTGACCGCGGTGCCGGTCCTGGGATTGCTGCAGTGGAACGTACAATTCCAGCCGACGCTCGATGTCGATCTCTATCTGTGGCTCGCTGCCATCATCGGCGTGCTGGGGACCGCCGGCGGCTATGCCTTGCTGTGGGGCGCGCGCAATCCGGAGCGCTGGTCGCTGTTGTCCGCGCTCTATGGCGCGGCGGTGCTCGCCATCGCCTATTGGCGGCTGCACGATATCGATCTGCTGCTGCCTTGGTCCATCATCTGCCTCATTCTCTCGGCCGTGCATCTGGTGTTCGCGGAGCGGCTGCGGACTTGGCGGTTCAAGGACCGGTTCTATCGCCGCGCGTTCGGCGTGCATGCACTGGCCTGCGCGGGCTTCCTCGCCGCCGCCGTGCCGCTGTGGGCGGAGCGCGAATGGCTGGCTGTCCTGTGGTCTCTGCTGCTGCCCTTGATCGCGTGGGTGGCGAACAAGATCGAGGAGCCGTGGCTGCGGCGCGGCCTGTGGGTCGCGGCGCCGGCCGTGCTCATCGCGGTGCTCGTCTCCGGATTTCCGGCCGGAAATCGACCGATCTTCAATTGGCTCGCCTATGGCCTTGGCGTGCCGACCCTATGCTTCGCCGCCACCGCCTGGCTGGTGCGCCGCGCCAGCGACCTCAGGCTCATGCTGCTGTTGCAGGCTGGCGCGCTGGTCCTCGGGTTCCTGCTGGTCACGCTGGAAATCCGGCATCTGTTCCACGGCGCGATGTTCAAGACCGCGCCATTTGGATTTGCGGAAGCGGGCACGCTGACATTGCTGTGGGGCGTGCTGGCGCTGACCACCTGGCGGATGGCACAGCGCCGCGGCGAGGCGAGGCTGCGCTGGATCGCCTATGGCCTGGCGGCCCTGGCGGGACTTCTCACCGTCCTCGTGGTGTGGGGCCTTGCCAATCCGCTCCTGAACCCGATCCCGGTCTATGGCCTGCCCATACTCAACAACGCGCTCTATGTGTTCGGCAGCGGTTTCATTTTGTTCATGGCGATGGCGAGCGCGATGCGCCGCTCCAAGCTCGACGCCGGGCAACGACATACGATCATGGGCCTTGCCGCAGCGATCGCCCTGGTCGACGGCCTGCTCGGCGTCAGCGCGCTCAATCGTCATCTGTTCCAAGGCGAGTTGATTGTTTTCCACCATGGTTCGCCGCTATGGAGCGACGCCGAATATTACGGCTACTCGGTCGCCTGGCTGATCTATGGTGGGCTCATCCTCGCGCTTTCCATCTGGCGGCGGCTGCCGGCGCTGCGCCACGCGGGGGCCGGCATCGTCGTGCTGGTGGTGTGCAAGGTCTTTATCGGCGATGCCAGCGGCCTCACCGGCCTTTATCGGTTCGCGTCGTTCCTCGGGCTCGGCCTCACGCTGATCGGGCTCGGCTATCTGTACCAGCGCATGCTGAAGCGTGCGGAAAGCTGAACGTGAAAACGGCCGCCATCGCCATCGTCCGCAATGCGGCCGATCTCGCGCCGCTGACCGCCTTGCATCATCACCTGCTTGGCGCGGACAGCGTGTGGGTGATCGATAACGGCTCGAGCGACGGGACGTATGAAATCCTGCGCAACCTTGCGGCCAGAGTGCCGGGATTGCGGATCGATCGCGACGACGGACCGTTCGACCAGGCGCGCATGGCGACCGACATGGCGAACGCGCTGCTGCGCGAAGGCCATCGCCTGATCGTGCCATTCGATTCCGACGAATGCTGGGACCTGTCGATCCCGCGGCTCGCGCGCTTCATGGCCAGGCAGCGCGTGAACGCGGTTACCGGCACGGTCGTCAATTACGTGCAAGCGCGCTCGGTCCTGGCGCCGACGCCGGAGAGCTGGAAGCTGGCCAGTCGCCGGGTTGAACGGCCGATGGATCCCGGCGATCTGCGTGGTTCCATGAAGGAGGAGCGCCATTCCTTCGTGCAGCTCATCTTCACGCCCAAGATGCTGGTGGCGCCGCCGGTCGGCGCGACGGTCAGGATTCGCAAGGGCGCACACTACGTCGACTATGACGGCCGCACGGTCATGCCATGGCGTCGCATGGCGTGTCTGCATCTTCCACTGCGCGCCGCCTCCGAGCTCGAGAAGCGCGTGCGAGACTATAAGGAGCGCCATGCGCCATTCCGACCCAACCCGGAGTTCGGCTGGCGGCTCAATTACTGGTCCGACATGCTGGCGAGCGGCAGGATCGAGCAGGAGTGGGCGGCGAACTCCTATGCGCCCGACGGCACGCTGGACATATTCGGTCGTCCCGCACCGACGATCCGTGACGACAGGCTGGCGCGCTATCTGCGGCGTGCCGATCTGTTCTGGAAGGCGATGCGTCTGCCGGGCGCCAGACTCTGGGCCATGCCGGCCCGCGCGATCCTGAAACCGCGCTTCGCCAGCGTCAAATCGCCGGCCGGGCTGGATCTACGCCCGCAGAGCGAGCCAAGCCAGTTGTAGTCGCTATTCCTCGACCCAGGCGACGCGCAGGATGTTGGTGGAGCCGGGCGTGCCGAACGGGACGCCGGCGGTGATCACCAGCCGATCGCCGACCTTTGCCATCTCCTGCTTCAGCGCGATCCGGCAGGCCTTGTCGACCATTTCCGAGAAGCGCTTCAAATCGGAGATCTGCACGCAATGCGCACCCCAGGCGAGCGACAAGGCGCGAGCGGTCGCAAGCGAGGCAGTGAGCGCCATGATCGGCACCTCGGGCCGTTCGCGCGCGACCCGCAGGACGGTGGAGCCCGAGGTCGAATAGGTCACGATGGCGGCCACCGACAAGGTGTGCGCCACTTGCGCCGCCGCGGCGCTGATCGCGTCGTGGCCGGTCGGCTGCGGGTCGGGATGGCGGGCATCGAGGATCTGGCGGTAGGCGGGGTCGCGCTCCACCCGCTCGATGATGCGGTTCATCATGGTGACCGCTTCAAGCGGATATTGGCCGGAGGCCGTTTCGGCCGACAGCATCACGGCATCGGCGCCGTCGTAGATCGCGGTCGCCACGTCGGACGCCTCGGCCCGCGTCGGCTGGGGCGCATTGATCATCGATTCCAGCATCTGGGTCGCCACGATCACCGGCTTGCCGGATTTGCGGCCGGCGGCGATGATCCGCTTCTGGATCGCAGGCACGTCCTCCGGCGGCATCTCCACGCCCAGATCGCCGCGCGCAACCATCACCGCGTCGGACAGATCGACGATCTCGTCCAGCCGCTCGATCGCGGCGGGTTTTTCCAGCTTGGCCACCACCTTGGCGCGGCCGCCGATCAGCTTGCGCAGTTCGGCGACATCCTCCGGCCGCTGCACGAACGACATGCCGACCCAATCGCAGCCGAGATCGATGCCGAAGCGCAGATCGGCGCGATCCTTTTTGGTCAGCGGCGAAAGCGGCAGCACGACGTCGGGCACGTTGACGCCCTTGCGGTCGCTGAGCTTGCCGCCGACCAGCACTTCACATTCCGCGAAATCGCTGCCGCACTTCTTGACGCGCAGGCGCAGCCGTCCGTCATCCAGCAGCAGATTGGTGCCGGTCATGCAGGCTTCGAAGATCTCCGGATGAGGGAGTTGCGCGCGTTTCGTGCTGCCTTTCGCCTCGTCAAGATCAAGGCGGTACGTCCCGCCGGTCTTCAACTCGACCGAACCGCCGGTGAAGGTGCCGACCCGCAGCTTGGGCCCCTGCATATCCATGAGGATTCCGATGGGCCGTTCCATCTCCTCCTCGATCTCGCGGATCAGCTCGTAGCGGGCCTGGTGATCCTCGTGGGTGCCGTGGCTGAAATTGAGCCGGAATACATCGGCGCCAGCGCGGAATAGCGCGGCAATCTGCTCGCGCGTCGAGCTGGCCGGCCCAAGGGTCGCGACGATCTTGGCTTTGCGTTGTCGTCTCATGGATGGGTGCTGCCTTAGTCTTATTCTCTTGACCGGACCAGGATGGCGCGGAAGTCGTTGACATTGGTGCGCGTCGGCCCGGTGACGATCAGGTCCCCCAATTGGGAGAAGAACCCATAGCCATCGTTGTTGGCAAGCATTGCCTTTGCGTTAACGCCGGCCGTGACGGCGCGAGAAAGGCTGTTCGGAGTGAGCAGGGCGCCGGCATTGTCCTCGGTCCCGTCGATGCCGTCGGTATCGCCAGCCACCGCCGAGATGCCGGGATGACCATCGAGCGCGACCGCCAAAGCCAGCAGGAATTCCGCATTGCGGCCGCCACGACCCAGACCTCGAACCGTCACAGTGGTTTCACCGCCGGAGAGGATGACGGCCGGCGCGGGCAGCGGCTGGCCTTGGCGCGCAACCTGCCGCGCGATACCGGCATGAACCAAAGCGACGTCGCGCGCCTCGCCCTCCAGATCGCCGAGGACGATGGGGGTCAGCCCTTCCTTGCGTGCGAGGTCGGCGGCTGCCTGCAGCGCGGCCTGCATGGTGCCGAGGATCCGGGTTTCGCAGCGCGCGAGGCGCGGGTCACCTGGCTTGGGTGTTTCGGACGCCGCCGATCCAAGAAGGCGGAGTGCGGCCGGCGTGTCGATGCCATATTTGTGCATGACGGCCAGGGCGTCGAGACGTGTCGAAGGATCACCGACCGTAGGGCCGGAGCCGATAACCGAAGGATCGTCGCCCGGCACGTCGGAGATCAGCAGCGTCACCACTTTGGCGGGATGCGCCGCGGCGGCGAGCCGCCCGCCCTTGATCGCGCTCAGATGCTTTCGCACGCAATTCATCTCGGCGATGTTGGCGCCGGATTTCAGCAGCGCCTTGTTGATCGCCTGCTTGTCGGCGAGGGTCAGCCCTTTGCCCGGTATGGCGAGCAGCGCGGAAGCACCGCCCGAGATCAGGCAGAGGACCAGATCGTCCTCGGTCAGGCCGCCCGCCATCGCCAGAATGCGGCGCGCGGCCTGCTGGCCGGCGGCATCCGGAACCGGGTGCGAAGCCTCGACCACTTCGATCCGCTGGCACGGCAAGCCGTGGCCGTAGCGGGTGACGACAAGGCCGGACAAGGGACCGGGCCAGTGATCTTCCACCGCCTTGGCCATGGCCGCGGCTGCCTTGCCGGCCCCGAGCACGATGGTCCGGCCTTTGGGCGGGGCGGGCAGCTGGGGCGCCAGGATCTTCAGGGGATCGACTGCACCGATGGCGGCTGCGAATAAGCGCCGCAAGATGTCCCGATCGTCGGTCACGGTATCTCCCCTGGCTTTGCCCGGCACTCTATGAGCGCACGCCGGCCGGTCAAGTCGAAGGAGCGACAGGTTTGGGCGGTAGTGCGTCTTGGGGGGCGTCCTGCGCCGGTTCGGCGGCGGCGGTTTGCGGGCGCGGCCGGGCCACAAAGATGCCGAACAGCACAGCCAGGCCACCGCCGATCTGGGTTGCGGTCAAGGCCTCGCCCAGGGTGATCCAGGCGAACACGCCCGCGGCCACGGGGTTCAACAGCAGGCTGACCGAGGAGAAGGCGGCCGGCAGATGGCCGAGCGCCCAGGAGATCATGCTCTGGCCGATGGTCTGGCTAATGACGGCGAGGCCGGCCAGCACCAGCCAGCCATGGGCGGTGTCCGGCACCACATTGTCCTCGGTCAGCAAAGCAGCGGGCAGCAGCCACAGCGCGGTGCAGGCGCAGGTCCAGAACATGACCTGTGCCAATCCCACACTCGCACGCGCCGCCTTCACGCCGCGCAGATAGCCCGCATAGCCGATCGCGCCGAGGGTGGCGAGCATCAGGCCCAGCCAGTCGCCGACCGCGAGCGAGCGGTCGCCGCCCAGCACCAGTAGCGCCACGCCGCCGAATGCAACGAAGAGACCGATCAGGAAGCGCGAGGAGAAGCGCTCCTTGAACAGCACGAAGCCGGCGAGCGCGACCCAGATCGGCGCCGTGTTGCCGAGCAGGGTGGCGATGCCGACGCCGATCAGCTTCAGCGACCAGTGCCAGACGATGAGATCGAAGGCGAGAAAGAACGCCGCCACATGGATGCCAGTCCAGCCGCGCCAGCCGATGCGCGGCAACTGCCGGCCGGGATAGCGGCGGGCCGCCATCCACAGCCCGATGGCCATCAGCGGCAAGGGCAGCGCCATGCGGTAGAAGCCGGTCGAAATCGGCCCGACCTCCGACAGCTTGACGAAAATCCCTGAAAACGAAATCGCCACAGCGCCGAGCAGGAGAATCGGCAGCGCCAGTTGATCGGTAACGGGCCGATCGGCGAGGGGTTGTTGAGCGGTCATTTCGAAGGAGTGGGCCTGATCGACAAGGCAGCGCGCTTCTTCTATGCTTGCCGTCATATCTCGGTCAATCTTGCGGTCATGCAGGACGCTCAGCCCACATCGGCGCAATCCACATTGCTGGGTCCGGACGATCCGGCGCCGTTCTCCGTCTTTCACCGCGAAGGGCGTGCGGAGCTGGTTATGTTCTGCGATCACGCCGGCCGTGCCTTTCCAAAGGCCCTCGGCACGCTGGGGCTAGGGCTGCGCGAGTTGGAGCAGCATATCGCCTGGGACATCGGCATCGCGGGGCTGGGCCGGCGGCTGGCGCGATCGCTCGATGCGCCATTCTTCATGACGGCTTATTCGCGGCTGGTGATCGACTGCAACCGGCGCCTCGACGACCCGACCTCGATCGCGCAGGAGAGCGACCGGATCCCCGTGCCCGGCAATCGCGGCTTGAGCGCGGCGGACCGGCGCAAACGGCGGCAGGAGATCTTCCAGCCCTATCACACGGCCTTGGCGCAGGAGATCGAAGGACGCATCGCGGCTGGCCGCATCCCGGTGGTCATCTCGCTGCATTCCTTCACGCCGGTCATGAACGGCTTTCAGCGGCCGTGGCATGTCGGCGTGCTGTGGAACAACGATGCCCGCGTGCCGGTGCCGCTGATGCGGCGCCTGGCGGAGGAGCCGGATCTGGTGGTGGGCGATAACGAGCCCTATTCGGGACGCGATGGCCACGGTTACACCATCAAGGCGCATGCCGAGGCATTGGGACTGGCGCATGCCTTGCTGGAGATTCGCCAGGACCTGATCGCCGATGAAAGCGGCCAGGCACGTTGGGCGGATATCCTTCATCGCGTGCTGAAGGACGTTCTCGGCAACCCGGCCTCGCACGAGCTTCGACCGCGGCCGGAGCAGGCGCCATGAAGGAGCCGGCCTTCACCCTCGGCATCGAGGAAGAATATCTGCTGGTCGATCGCGAGACCCGCGACCTCGCCGTCAATCCGCCGCCGGAGCTGTTCGAAGCGGCGAAGATCGCGCTCGGCGAACGCGTGACGCCGGAGTTCCTGCGCTCCCAGATCGAGGTCGGAACGGCCATCTGCGGGACCTTGGACGAGGCGCGCCAGCAACTGCGGCAGTTCCGCACCGTCGTTGGCGAGCTGGCTGCGCAGCATGGCTTGGCGCCGATCGCGGCCTCGACCCATCCGTTCGCGGACTGGTCGCGCCAGCTGCACACCGACAAGGAGCGCTACAATATGCTGGCGCGCGACCTGCAGGCGCTGGGCCGGCGCCTGCTGATCTGCGGCATGCATGTCCATGTCGGGCTGGAAGACCCGGAGCTGCGCATCGATCTGATGAGCCAGGCTTCGTATTTCCTGCCGCACCTGCTGGCGCTGTCGACCTCGTCGCCGTTCTGGCAGGGGGAGGATACCGGCCTCAAGAGCTTCCGCCTGGCGGTGTTCGACGAGTTGCCGCGCACCGGCCTGCCGGAGATCTTCGATTCCTGGGGCGAATATGAGCGGCACCTGAAGGTGCTGATCAAGGCCGGCCTGATCGAGGACGGCAGCAAGCTCTGGTGGGATCTGCGCCCAAGCGCGCGGTTCCCGACCCTGGAGCTGCGGGTCACCGATGCCTGCACTTTCCTTGAGGATACTCTGTGCGTTGCGGCAATCTATCGCTGCATCCTGCGCATGCTTTACCGCCTGCGCCGCTCCAACCAGCGCTGGCGGCGCTATGCCGCGATGCTGATCAACGAGAATCGCTGGCGGGCGCAGCGCTATGGCATCGACGAGGGGCTGGTCGATTTCGGCCGGGGCGAGATCGCGGCGGTTCCGGACCTGATTGAGGAGATCATTGACCTGGTGGCGCCCGATGCCCAATTCTTTGGATGCGAGAAGGAAGTGCTGCATGCGCGCACCATCATTGCGCGCGGCACCTCCGCCCACCGGCAGGTGGCGCTCTATCGCCGCGCGATCGACGACGGCATTGAGCGCGAGCAGGCGTTGCGCATGGTGGTGGATCAATTGATCGCCGAGACCCAGACTTTCGAATGAGGCACAAGATGGACGACAAGACCCGCACCGAACTGGAGGCCGCCGCGTTCCGGCGCCTAGTCCAGCATCTGCGCGAACGCACCGACGTGCAGAATATCGATCTGATGAACCTGGCCGGCTTCTGCCGCAATTGCCTCTCCAAATGGTACCGTGCCGCCGCCGAGGAGAAGGGCGTGCCGCTCAGCGATCCGGAGGCGCGCGAGATCGTCTACGGCATGCCGTACGAGGAATGGAAGGCGAAGCACCAGAAGGAAGCGGGCGGGGAGCAGAAGAAAGCGTTCGCGGAGACGCACAAGCACTAGTAACAACTGCCACACCTACGTCACCCCGGCCTTGAGCCGGGGTCCATTTTTCAGTCGCACGAGCGCTCGGGGAAGAGCTTCAGTCTGAGACAGCGATGGATCCCGGCTCAAGGCCGGGATGACGGTTGGAGGTGTGGCTCGAAGCGGGCGACGGGGCAGAAGAAGAAATGGACACGCTCATCGATTCCACACTCCTGCTGCCCGCCCTGCTGGCGGCGATGGCCTACACGCTGACGCCTGGCCCGGCGTTCCTGGCGCTGCTCGGGATCGGTGCGACGCAGGGGCGGCGGGCCGGCATCGGGTTCCTGGCCGGGCATCTGGCGGGCGACGTAGTGTGGGCCTCGTTGGCGTTGATCGCGATCATCGGAGCGCAATCGCTGGGCACCATGATGTTCGACCTGCTGGGCCTCGCCTGTGGGCTCTATCTCTGCTGGCTCGGCTGGAAAGCGGCGAGCACGCGGCGCGATGCCGACCCGCTTGCGACCGTGGGGGCGAAGCGTCCGCTGCTGCGCGGGCTTGCGTTCGGTCTCATGAACCCCAAGGGCTATCCGGTGGCGGTCGCGACCTTTACCTCATTGCTCGCCAGCCGATCGCAGGATCTGAGCTGGGAGCGGATGCCGCTTCTGTTGCTGGCGGCGTTCGCGGGCTTCGTCCTGGCGGATGGCGTGCTCGCTTACGTGGTCGGGGCGGGGCTGGTGCGGCGGTTCTATCGCCGGCATCAGCTTTGGGTAACGCGCGCCTCCGGCCTGCTGTTCATCGGCTTCGGGCTGAACGCACTCTGGCACTCGACCCACGGGCTATGGACGTCCTGGCGCCGGGTCCCATCCTAAGGCTGCTGCGGAACGATCGCAGCGCGGCGCGTCGGCCAGACGATGACGGCAAGACCGAGCAGAATGACCGCCCCGCCGACCAGCAACGAGGTGTGCAGGGATTCGCCCAGGGCAAGCACGCCGGTCGCTACGCCGATCGGCGGCATCAAGAGGGTGAAGGGCAGAAGCTGGTCGATACGCGTGCGCACCAGCAGCCGGTACCAGAGAATGTAGCCGCCGGCGAAGCCGATCACGGCAATGGCGACAAGACCCACCCAATCCGGCATGGTGGCGCGCGCCATCCATCCGATCTGATCGCGCTCCAGCAGGATGCTGGCGATCAGTGCCTGCGGCCAGGCATGGCGCGCCATCGCGGCATAGAACGTCGCGCCGCTGTCGCTGCAGCGCAGGCGGATCAGAATCTGGGCCATCGACCAGGCGAAGGACGCAATCGCGATCAGGACGATTCCCAGCCAGGAATTGCTCTCGCCCGGCGCGCCGATCACGACGGCGACGCCCGCCAGCGCCACTGCGCAGCCGAGCCCGTTGCGCAGGTTCGGGCGATCGATGTGCGCGATCCACGACATCAGGACCGCGAACGGCACCGTCAATTGCAGGAGCAGAGTGGAAGTCGTGGCGGGCAGCATGCTGAGGCCGAGCGCCAGCAGGCAGCTCTGGATGCTGCCGCCCAAGGCCGCGATCAGCATCATCCAGCCGAACGACGTCCGGCTGCGCGGCGCCAGCGGTGTGACCACCAGCGCGATGATCGCATAGACCAAAGCGATGAACAGCAGCGGCGGAAACGCGCCCATGACCGGCTTCATCAGCGTGAAGCCGACGCCCCAGATCACCTGGACCAGGACGGCAAGGCCGATATCCTTCGTGGGCATGGAATGCTCAAGGCGGGAAAAGTTGTTGCGACAATGCCTCGCCGGCCAGCGCGGTGCAAGCAGCCCACGTTATCCACGTTATCCACAGGCGCGTGGTCCTTGTTCGCGGGCGCAGCGGGGGACTAGAGTCGCGGCCGTTTCCCGAGTCGGGGCGATCTTTTCATTGCGGGGTAGATTATGGCGGATGCGGGCGGCATTGCGGCAGACCGGCTGAAATCCTTCATCGAGCGCATCGAGCGACTCGAAGAGGAGAAGGCGGCGATCGCCGGGGATATCCGCGAGGTCTATTCCGAAGCCAAATCGACCGGCTTCGAGACCAAGATCATGCGCCAGGTGGTGCGACTCCGGAAAATGGAGGCCCACGACCGCGAGGAGCAGGAGCAGCTCCTGGACCTCTATAAGCGCGCCGTCGGCCTGGTAGGCTGACGGCCAAAGCCTCGTCCTGCTATGATGGCGGGATGGGCGACCTCGCTGGCATCAAGCTCATCGACCCCTCGGAGCTGAACTCCGGGACCGTGCGTGCCGCCGTCGATTACTGGCAGAGCAAGCGAGCAGGGGACGCTCCCCCGGCGACCGATTCGTTCGATCCGCTCGAGGTTCCGCGCCTGCTGCCTCATTTGATGCTGAAGGACGTCCGGCGCGATCCATGGGATTTCCGCTATCGCGTGGTCGGCACGGTGGTGCGCGAGCATTCGCGCCACAACTGGACCGGCAAATGGATGTCGGAGGTCGAGGGCCAAGAGGAAGGCTCGACCGTGTTCCGCGTCATGCGCTGGGTCAGCGAGGAGCGCAGGCCCGCGATCTTCCGACCGCCCTATGTCGGCCCGCACAAGGAATTCAAATATTGCGAGGCGGCGGTGATGCCGTGGATTGGCCGCGATGACCAGGTTGACCGCGTGCTGGTGGCGGTGGATTTCCTGATGGGCTAGCGAAGGCTCAGTCGCGCGGTCCCGCGTGGTGGCAGGCGACATAGTGGCTGGAGCTGGCGGGCAGCAGGTCAGGCATTATCTGGGCACAAATCTCCGTCGCGCGCGGGCAGCGGGTGCGGAACGGGCAGCCCGAGGGCGGATTGAGCGGCGAGGGCAGGTCGCCCTTCAGCACGATGCGATCCTTCTGCTTCTCCAGGTCCGGATCGGGAATCGGAACCGCCGAATTCAACGCCTGGGTATAGGGGTGCAGCGGATTGGCGTAGATCGAATCGCGGTCCGCAATCTCCATCACCTTGCCGAGATAGAGCACCATCACACGGTGGCTGATATGACGTACGACGCTGAGGTTGTGCGAGATGAAGATCAGCGACATGCCCATCTCGTGCTGCAGGTCCATCAGCAGATTGACGATCTGCGCCTGGATCGAAACATCGAGAGCGGAGACCGGCTCGTCGCACACGATCATCTTGGGGCTGTTGATCATGGCGCGAGCGATGCCGATGCGCTGGGCCTGGCCGCCGGAGAACTCGTGCGGGTAGCGGTTGATCTGGTTCGGCAGCAATCCGACCTTGGCCATCATCTGGCGGATGCGTTCCTTGACCTGCGCGCCCGACAGGTTGGGATTGAAGACGGTCAGCGGCTCCGCAATGATCTGGCCGACTGTCATGCGTGGATTGAGCGAGGCGAGCGGATCCTGAAAGATGATCTGCATGTCGCGCCGCTTCTGCTGCATCTCGCCGTGGTCCAGCGAATGCAGGTCTTCGCCCAGCCAAACGACGCGCCCGGCGGTCGCGGGCAGCAGGCGCAGGACAGCGCGCCCCAGGGTCGACTTGCCGCAGCCGGATTCGCCGACCAGTCCCAGCGTCTCGCCCGGCCGCAAATCGAAGGTGACGCCATCGACCGCCTTCACCACCGCTTTCGGGCCGCCGAACAATCCTTTGCGCGTGACGTCGAAATGGACCTTGAGATCCTGGACCGAGAGGAGGGGGGCGGTGCTCATAGCGCCTCCAGATGGCAGGCCTTGGCGCGGGTCTCGGCGATCGTGCGCAGCAGCGGTTTCTCTGCGGCGCAGCGGTCGAAGGCATAGGAGCACCGATCGCGGAACCGGCAGCCATCGGGCAAATGCTGCAGATTGGGCGGCTGGCCGCCGATGGTCTGCAGGCGGTTTGCGCGAGTTTCGTCCAGGCGCGGCATGGAGCGGAGCAGCCCTTGCGTATAGGGATGCTGCGGCGACTTGAAGAGCGGGCCGGCATTGGCGCGCTCCGCGACCTCGCCCGCGTACATCACCATCACGCGGTCGGCGAGGCCGGCGATGACACCGAGATCATGGGTGATGAGCGCGATCGCCATGCCGGTTTCCCGCTTCAGCTTGCCGAGCAGATCGAGGATTTGCGCCTGCACGGTGACGTCGAGCGCGGTGGTCGGCTCGTCGGCGATCAGCAGTTCCGGCTGGCACAGCAGAGCCATCGCAATCATGACGCGCTGGCGCATGCCGCCGGAGAATTCGTGCGGGAACATATGGACGCGGCGGCGCGCTTCCGGAATCTGTACGATGTCGAGCAGGTCGACGGCGGCGGTGAGGGCGGCGTCCTGGCTCATGCCGCGATGGGTCTCCAGCACCTCGGTCATCTGCCGCTTGACCGAGAGGTACGGATTCAGTGAGGTCATGGGGTCCTGGAAGATCATGGACATCTTCACGCCCCTGATCTTGTTCAGCTCGTCGACCTGCAGGTTCAGGATCTCCTTGCCCTTGAACTGAACACTGCCCTGCGCGCGGCCGTTCTTGGCAAGCAGGCCCATGACCGACATGAAAATCTGGCTCTTGCCCGACCCGGATTCACCGACGATGCCCAGCGTTTCGCCCGCCTCGATCGCGAAGCTGACATCGTTGACGGCGCGGACCGCGCCTTCCGGGGTGGAGAAGCTGGTGCTGAGGTTGCGGACGTCGAGGATGGCAGTCATGCGCGGCGCTTCCTCAACGGTCCTTGGGATCGAGGGCATCGCGCATGCCATCGCCGATGAAATTGAGGCAGAGCAGCGTGACGGCGAGGATGCCTCCGGTCCCGATGATGGCCCAGGGCGCGATCTCCATGACTACCGCCGCTTCGCTCACCAGGGTGCCCCAGCTCGAATCCGGCTCCTGCACGCCCATGCCGAGGAAGCTGATGAAGCTTTCGGTCAGGATGACGTTGGGCACGGTCAGCGTCACATAGACGACCACCGGTCCCAGGCAGTTGGGGATGATATGGCGCGTGATGATGCGCCACTTGGAGACGCCGCTCGCTTCCGCCGCCTCGATGAATTCGCGCCGGCGGATGGAGATGGTCTGGCCGCGCACGATGCGGGCCATGTCGAGCCAGCTCACCGCGCCGATCGCGACATAGATCAGCGTGATGAAGCGGCCGAACACCACCGTCAGCATGATGACGAAAAAGATGAACGGGATCGAATAGAGGATGTCGACGATCCGCATCATGAAGCCGTCTACGCGTCCGCCGATGAAGCCCGCGGTTGCGCCCCAGATCACGCCGATGACGAGACTGACCAGAGTCGCCGTGAAGCCGACCAGCAGCGAGACCTGCCCGCCATAGAGCGTGCGCACGAACAGGTCGCGGTTGTTGGCGTCGGTGCCAAGCAGGTAGCCGAGCTCCAGGTTGGGCGGGCCCCAGCTTTCAAGCTCCCAGTTGATGTCGTCGGGCGCGCGCAGCCCGAGATGCGGGGCCAGGAAACAAGCGGCGACGATCAGGCAAAAGATGATCAGGCTGGCGACCGCCGCCTTGTTGCGGAGGAACCGGTGCCTGGCATCGGCCCACAGGCTGCGGCCCTTGACTTCCGGGACGGTTCCGACGGCGATATCTGCGACTGCCATGGCTTACCTCAATCGTACCGGACCTTGGGGTCCAGGACGCCGTAGAGAAGGTCGGCGATCAGATTGCACAGGATGATGAGAGCGCCGTAGAACACCGTCACGCCCATCACCAGCGTATAGTCCCGGTTCAGCGAGCCCTGCACGAAGTAGCGGCCGATGCCGGGAATGGAGAATATCTGCTCCACCACCACCGATCCGGTGATGATGTTGGCGACCGCGGGGCCTAGATAGGACACGACGGGAAGGACCGCCGCGCGGATTGCGTGCCGCGTGATCGTCACGCGCGCCGGCAGGCCCTTGGCGCGCGCCGTTCGCACGAAATTGCTGCTCAGAACCTCGATCATGCTGGCGCGCGTCAGCCGCGCGATGGCGGCGATCTGCGGCAGGCAGAGCGCGATGACCGGCAGCACGTAGTTCGAAGCGTGGCCCCAGCCGCCGACCGGGAGCAGTTGCAACTGCATGCCGATCAGCAGCGTCAGGATCGGGGCGACCACGAAATTCGGCACCGCGATGCCGACCATGGAGACCGACATGGCGGCGTAGTCGGTGATGCTGTTCTGGCGCAGCGCAGCCCAGATGCCGAGGGTGAGGCCGATGGTCAACGCCAGGACGATGGCGATGCCGCCGAGTTGCAGCGAAACCGGGAAACCGCCAAAGATCAGTTCGGCGACGCTGAAATCCTTGTATTTGAAGGACGGTCCGAAATCGCCATGGAGCAACCCGTTCAGGTAACGCAGGAACTGTTGCCACAAGGGCTCATCCAAATGATAGGCCTTGAGCAGGTTGGCTTCGACCTCGGGCGGCACTTTTCGCTCGCGCGCGAACGGCCCCCCGGGAGCCAGGCGCATCAAGAAAAACGTGCCCGCGATGATGACGAAGAGCGTTGGAATCGCGCCGCCCAGGCGGCGCATCAAGTAATGGAGCATCGATCGATCCTCCAAACACCGGCAGGCCCGTGGCAGGGGGCTTCTGACATCTTAGTTCACTTCACTGGAAAGACAACGACCGGCAACGCGTTTAGCGCTGCCGGTCGTCAATCAGGCCACGTCGGCTATTGCACCGACATGTAACGTCCCATGTGGAAGTCGAGGCTATTGTATGCCCAGCCCTGCACCCGCTTGGAGACCATGTGCTTGGTCTTGTAGTACAGGATCGGGATCAGCGGCAGGTCGTCGAGGAAGATCTCCTCGGCCTTCGCCAGCGTCGCCATGCGCTCCTTCGGATCGGTGATGGCGAAGGAATCCTTCACCAGCTTGTCGAACTCGGGGTTGTTGTAGCCGGCATCGTTACGCACGCCGGCATCCGAGAGGAACAGGTCGAGGAAGGTGACCGGATCGACATAGTCGGCGATCCAGGCGGCGCGCGACACGTCATATTGCTTATTGTCGCGGGTGTCGAGATAGACCTGCCATTCCTGATTGTTCAGGGTGGCGTCGACACCGATCTGCTTCCACATGTTCTGGATAGCGATCGCGATCTTCTTATGGTTCTCGCTGGTGTTATAGAGGATCTCCAGCTTCAGCGGCTTGTCCGGGCCGTAGCCCGCCTTGGCCATCAGTTCCTTGGCCTTCGCGACACGCTCTTTCTGCGGCATGTCCTTGAAGCTGAGGAAGTGGGACGGATAGTCAGGCACTCCCGGCGGAACCCAGGAATAGCCCGGCAGGAAGCTGCCCTGCGTCACCTTGTCCGCGATCGCTTCGCGGTCGATGCCGAGAGCAAGCGCCTCGCGCAGGTCCTTCTGCTTGCCCAACGGCTCGCGCGTCAGGTTGATGACGTAGTAGTAGGTGCCGAGATACGGCTTTGCCTCATACTCGTCCTTCATGTTGGCTTCGATGAATTTCACCTGGTCCGACGGGACCTCGTAGGTGATGTCGAGCTCGTTGTTGCGGAACCGCTTGAACTCTTCCGAGATGTCCTCGGTCGGATAATAGACGATCTTATCCAGCTTGACGTTTGCGGCGTCGTAGTAGTTCGGGTTCTTCACGACCGTCAGAGAGGCCTGCGGGGTCCATTCGCTCAGCGTGAAGGCGCCGTTGCCGACGAAGTTGCCCGGCTTGGTCCAGTCAGTGCCAAACTTGTCGATCGTGGCCTTGTGGACCGGCAGGAAGCTGGAGTGGCGAAGCAGCGCCAGGAAATACGGTGCCGACTTCTCGAGCGTCACCTTCAGGGTCTTGGCATCGACAGCTTCGACGCCCAGCTTGGAGAAATCCTTCTCCTCGCCCTTGTTGATCTTCTCAGCGTTGGTGATCACGCTGGCGATCGGCGCATAATCGGAGGCCGTGGCGGGATCGACCAGCCGCTGCCACGAATAGACGAAGTCCTGCGCGGTCACCGGGTCGCCGTTCGACCATTTGGAATCGCGCAGATGGAAGGTATAGGTCTTGCCGTCGTCGCTGGCTTCCCACTTCTCGGCAACACCCGGGATGACCTGGCCATCCTCGGCATAGGTCGTGAGGCCCTCGAGCAATTCGTATTGGATGTTGGATTCCGTGACGCCGGTTGACTTCGCCGGATCGAGCGTTTCAGGCTCGGCGCCGTTGCCTCGATTTAAAACCATTTCGGCCTGCGCTGCGCTCGACGCTATCAGAAGCGTCGCTGCCGTCAGCGCAGACAACAGAACGTTGCGCTTTATCAGTGACATTTGCATGTCCTCCCTAGTCGCTGTGAGGTCACGCTCGGCGGCGCTTAATTTATCTTACTTAGCCTCCGGCCCCCGCGCGGACTTGGGGCGATATTCCCCGATTGGTACGATTGTTTCAATGAGATTAAGCCAGAATAACTCAACAACTCCGCGCCGTTGTTGCCTCCGCGGGCGTTCGCGTTTCGTATCCAGTCCAACGAATCCAGGCAGATTGCCGGAGCTTGCCACTGGAAGGCTGGCGCTTCGCCGGGCAGGCGTCAAACCGCCAGTCTGGGACGGCAATACGACTGCCTCGGCGCCGCAGCCTCAGTCAGGTCCGGAAACCGCTATTCCGCGGCGCGCCGCGTGCTGGACGGGCTGCGGAAGGCCGCCAGAAGCTCGTCCCAGCGCTTCCGCACGGATTCGAGGCTGGCCTCCTTGATGTGGCCATAGCCGCGGATCTGCTCCGGAAGGGCGGCCAGCGCGACCGCCGTCGCGTGGGTTTCGGGCGAGAGGCCGGTCACGATCTCCGCGATCAACGCCTCGTATTCGGCGATCAGCCGCCGTTCCAGCTTGCGGTCCTCCGACCTTGCGAAGGGATCGAACGCAGTGCCGCGCAGCCCTTTCAGGCGCGCCAGCACGCGAAACACGGCCATCATCCAGGGGCCGAACTCTTTCTTCTTGATCCGGCCGGTAACCGGATCGGCATGCGAGACCGCCGGCGGCGCCAAGTGGAAATGCAGCTCGTAGTCGCCCTCGAACTGCGCCGCGATGCGCTCCCGGAATACCGGGTCGACATGCAGCCGTGCGACCTCGTACTCGTCCTTGTAGGCCAGCAGCTTCGCATAGTATTTCGCGACCGCGATGGACAGGGCCTGCGAGCCGGGCATGGCAGCCCGCTCGGCCGCGATCACGCGATCGACCAGCTTGCGATAGCGCTCGGCATAGGCGGCGTTCTGATAGCGGGTCAGATGGCCCATGCGGTGGGCAATGATCTCATCCAGCGTCGCTGGAATCTGGCGTGCCGCGGCGCTCATCCGTGCCGCGGCTTTATCGACACCCGCAAGATCCACGGCGGCACGCCGGCCCCACAGGAACGCGAGCTTGTTCTCGTTCGCCGAGGTGCGGTTGAGCTCGACCGCCCGCTCGATGGCAGCGGCGGAAACCGGGATCAGACCGCGCTGGTAGGCATAGCCCAGCATGAACAGATTGGTGGCGATCGAATCGCCGATCAGCGTGGTGGCAAGGCCGGTCGCATCGACGAATTCCGCCGCGCCCGGCCCGACCGCAGCTTCGATCGCCGCTTTGAGCGTCTGGCCGGGGAACCGGTAATCGGGATCGCGCGTGAAGTCCGCCGTGATCGTTTCATGGCTGTTGACAATGGCGCGGCTGTGGTCGACCCGGCCTTTGGCCAGGGCATCGTAGGTCGCGGCCACCACGATGTCGCAGCCGAGCAGCAGATCGGCATTGCCGGCCGCGACGCGCACGGCATGGATCTCCTCCGGCCGGTTGGCGATGCGCACGTGCGAGAAGACCGCGCCACCCTTCTGCGCCAGCCCGGTCATGTCCATGATGGAGCAGCCCTTGCCCTCCAGGTGGGCGGCCATGCCGAGCAGCGCGCCGATGGTGACGACACCCGTCCCGCCGATGCCGGTGACCAGGATGTTGAACGGGTCCTTGAGCGCCGGCAGTTCCGGCTCGGGCAGAAATTCGCCGACCGGCATGGTGGGTACCGGCTTCTTCAGCTTGCCGCCCTCGATGGTCACGAAGCTGGGGCAGAAGCCGTTGAGGCAGGAATAGTCCTTGTTACAGCTCGACTGGTCGATGGCGCGCTTGCGGCCCATCGCGGTCTCGAGCGGGATGACCGACAGGCAGTTGCTGGCTTTCGAGCAATCGCCGCAGCCTTCACAGACCTCCTCATTGATAAAAACGCGCTTCGCCGGGTCCGGCATCAGGCCGCGCTTGCGCCGGCGGCGCTTCTCGGCCGCGCAAGTCTGGTCGTAGATGATGGCGGTCACGCCCTTGATCTCGCGCATCTCGCGCTGGATCGCATCGAGTTCGTCGCGATGGTAGACCGAAACACCATCAGGCAAATCAACGTCGCGGTAGATCTCAGGCCGGTCCGTGACCACCGTTATCTTCGAGAGCGCTTCCGCGGTCAGCTGCTGCGCCATCATCGGAACGGTCAGCGGCCCATCTACCGGCTGGCCGCCGGTCATCGCGACGGCGTCGTTGAACAGGATCTTGTAGGTGATGTTGGCACCGGAGGCGACCGCGGCGCGGATCGCAAGCAGGCCGGAATGGTAATAGGTGCCGTCGCCTAGATTCTGGAACACATGTCCGGTCTTGGAGAAGGGCGCCTGGCCGATCCAGGTCGCGCCTTCGCCGCCCATCTGGGTGAAGGTCTCGGTGCCGCGATCCATCCAGCTCGCCATGATGTGGCAGCCGATGCCTGCCAAGGCGCGCGATCCTTCCGGCACTTTGGTCGAGGTGTTGTGCGGGCAGCCGGAACAGAAATAAGCGACGCGGCGGATCGCGGGCTTATAGCCGGTCAGGGCCTTATCCTTCGCCTCCAGGAACTTCAGCCGATCGTCGATCGCCGGGCTGGTGTGAAAGCGCGCGATGCGCTTGGCAATGACGCGCGCGATGCGCGCTGGCGTCAGCTCGTCGGCCGAGGGCAGGATCCATTCGCCGCTTTCGTCGAACTTGCCGACCACCTTGGGCCGAACGCTCTCCTTCCAGTTATAGAGCTGCTCCTTGAGCTGGTTCTCCATCAAGGCGCGCTTTTCCTCGACAACCAGGATCTCCTCGAGCCCTTCGGCGAAATGGCGCACGCCTTCGCGCTCCAGCGGCCAGGTCATGCCGACCTTGTAGAGAGAGAGGCCGATGCGCTTGGCGTAATCGTCGTCGATACCGAGATCGTCGAGCGCCTGGCGCACGTCCATATAGGTCTTGCCGCAGGTCACGATGCCGAAGCGACGGTTGGGCCCGTCGATCATCATCTTGTTGAGCTTGTTGGCGCGCGTGAAGGCGAGGGCGGCATAAAGCTTGTATTTGTGGAGCAGCATCTCCTGCTCCAGCGCCTGGGTCGTCGCGAATTGCGAGGACGGCATGCGGATGTTGAGCCCGCCCTCAGGCAGCGCGAAATCCTCCGGGATCTTGATGTTGACGCGGCTGGAATCGATGTAGACGGAGGAGGTCGAATCGCAATTGTCGGCGACCACCTTCATGGCGATCCAGCAGCCGGAATAGCGGGACGCCGCCCAGCCATAGAGCCCGTAGTCGAGGAATTCCTGGATGTTGGCTGGATTGAGGACCGGGATGCCGTAATCCATGAAGGCATATTCGGTCTGGTTGGCCGTGGTCGAGGATTTGGAGGTGTGGTCGTCGCCGGCCAGCACCAGCACGCCGCCATGCTTGGCGGCGCCGGCGAGATTGCCGTGGCGAAACACATCGCCGCTGCGGTCGACGCCGGGCCCCTTGCCGTACCACATGCTGAAGACGCCGTCGTACTTGTTATCGCCGAACAGGTCGAGCTGCTGGGTGCCCCAGACGGCAGTGGCGGCGAGGTCCTCGTTCACGCCCGGCTGGAACTTGATCTGGTGTTCCTCGAGGTGCTTCCTGGCCGCCATCATGGCCTGATCGAGCCCGCCCAGTGGCGAACCGCGATAACCAGTGACATAGCCGGCGGTGTTGAGCCCCGCCGCCATGTCGCGCTGGCGCTGCATGATGGCGAGGCGCGTCAGCGCCTGCATGCCATTGAGGTAAACCCGGCCCTCATGGGCGGTATATTTGTCGTCCAAAGTGACGGACGCCAAGCGCGCTGTCTGCGCCACTTTTGCTCCTCCCAAAGCGGCCGTCTCGCCGGGTTTTCCCGGCCATTCCGCGGCCCGTTAGTACTGAAAATGGGCCGATTTCCGGCCCTTGTCCAGGGTAGGCGGGCCGGGGTTCGATTTGGTCGCTGGAAGCGCCCATGATAGTGTTTGATTTCGTCTGACTGAGGGCCGACGCAATGAGCGTTCTTGTCACCGGCGCCGCTGGCTTCCTCGGGATGCATGTGGCGCTTCGACTC
>Ga0207428_10000412_pt1 | contig 53243 bp, 50 predicted proteins | sample RhiMethybrSRZTD1_FD_187600 | JGI IMG/M metagenome (GOLD analysis project Ga0207428, IMG submission 187600) | Populus rhizosphere microbial communities from Tennessee, USA - Rhizosphere MetaG P. TD hybrid SRZTD1 (SPAdes) (version 3) | ecosystem: Host-associated > Plants > Roots > Rhizosphere >...
CGTCCCATCTTCCCGGGATCGAGATCGGCCTGCGACACGACCCCATGGGCATCCCCTTTCACAACGGTCCCAACTGCGGGCGCGACGTCTTCGTGCCCCTCGACTTCATCGTCGGTGGCCGCGCGGGCGCCGGTGAGGGGTGGCGCATGCTCATGGAAAGCCTGGCCGCGGGCCGCTCGATCTCCCTCCCCGCGCTCTCGGTCGGCGCGGTCCAGCTCGCCGCGCGTGTGGTCGGCGCCTACGCAACTGTCCGGGAGCAGTTCGATACGCCTATTGGCCGCTTCGAGGGTATCGAGGAGCCGCTAGCTCGGATCGGCGGGATGACCTACATGATGAATGCAGCGCGGACGCTCACCGCAGGGGCGGTGGATGCGGGAGAGAGGCCCTCGGTCCTTTCGGCGATCGTGAAATGCTACCTGACCGAAGCGATGCGGTCCGTTGTGAACGATGCCATGGACATCCGCGCGGGGGCAGGGGTCTGTCGCGGCCCCCGGAACATGCTGGCGAGGGCCTATGCCGCCGCACCCATCGGGATCACGGTGGAGGGCGCCAACATCCTGACTCGCTCGATGATCATCTACGGCCAAGGAGCAATCCGTTGTCATCCCCACGTCCGCGAAGAGATGTTGGCGGCGGCGGCGCGGGACGTTCCGCGCTTCGATCGCGCGTTCTTTTCCCACATCGGGTTCGTGGCGTCGAACGCCGTGCGGGCTGTAGTACTGGGCCTCACCAGTAGTCGCTTGGCGCGTCCGGGCTCCCGCGGACCGCTGGGCGCGCTGCTCCCTGAGTTTTCGCGCATGAGCGCCGCGTTCGCTCTGGTGTCGGACGCGGCCATGGCGATTCTCGGTGGCCGGCTCAAGCGGAAGGAGAAGCTGAGCGGCCGTCTTGCCGACGTACTTGCCTGGCTCTACCTGGGATCAGCGGCCGCGAAGCGTTTCCACGACGAGGGGCGTCGCGTGCAGGATGAGCCCTTCGTCGAATGGAGCTGTCGGCACGCCCTCTATCAGGCGCAGGCAGCGCTCCTCGGGATCCTCGACAACTTCCCCAGCCGTCTCGCTGCCTTCGCTCTCCGGATGATCGTCTTCCCGCTGGGGGCGCCGCACCGCCCGCCCGCAGACGCCTTGGGAGCGCAAGTGGCCCGCGCACTGCTCGAAGACCGGGCGGAGAGGCTGTGGATCACGAGCGACATCTACATCCCTCCCGCCAGCGAGCCGGGCCTCGGGCGCCTGGAAGCGGCACTCGATCGCGCGGTGGAGGCGCTCGCCGTCGAGGCACGGATCCGGGACGCCGTGCGGGCCGGCCGGATCGATCGTGCCCCTGGTGATGCTCTGGTGGAGCTGGCCTTCGCGGCCGGCGTGATCACCGAGGAGGATCGCCAGCGGGTCCGCGCGGCGGACGAGGCACGCGAGGAGGTCATCCAGGTGGACGCGTTCGACGCCGCCACGTTTCGTTCCCTGGCCCGCTGAGCCCCGGCGTCGGGAGCGGGTCGGTCACGCCAGTTGGTTGAACCGCTTTCGTCGCCCGGGCCAGAATCACCGGTATCGTGATCTACTTCAGCGTGGCGCGAGCGCGGCTGGGCGGAGCCACCGGGTAGGAGATGAAGCCCGAAGATCTCGTGCTGGCCGACGTGCTCAGCTTCGAACCCGGCCAGGGAATCATCCGCCTGCACGAGCAACGCGTGGTCATCCTGAGCGGCACCGCCATGGGCCTGCTTCGGAAAGAGCTGATCGATACGCTCGGGACGGACACGGCGCGCCGGCTGCTCCTGCGGTTCGGATATGCCGATGGCTACCACGACGCGGTCAATCTCCGTGATCGCTCCTCCTGGGCGAGTCCACTCGATGGTCTCCGTGCCGGAGCCGCGCTCCAAACCCTGGAAGGCATCGCCCGCGTGGTCGTGGTCAGCATGGACTACGACCCGGCGAGCGGACGCTTCGACTCTGAAGCGGAGTGGCACGATTCCTACGTCGCCGAGCAACACGTCCAGCACTATGGCAAGAGTGAGGGGCCCGCCTGCTGGTCGCTGGTGGGCTATGCCAGCGGGTATGCCAGCGCGTGCCTGGGATCGGAAGTCTATTTCCAGGAGACGGCCTGCCTCAGCCAGGGAGAAGGCCACTGCTCCGTGACCGGCAAGGACGCCGCCCGCTGGGGTGACTCGCTCGAGTCGCTGCGTCAGGACTTCCAGAGCGCCGATCTCGGGAAGGAGGTCGAGCGCCTGCGCGCCATCGTTCACGGCCAACTGCAGGACCTCGCGCGCCGCGAGCGGCTGGTGTCTCGGCGCGAGCGTGAGCTCGACGCGCTCCGTGCGCGGGTTTCCCAGGCCGCTGCCTCCAAGCAATTCGTGGCCCAAACGGAAGGCATGCGCGATGTCCTCGAGATGGCCGCGCGAGTGGCCCCCCTCGACACGACCGTGCTCGTCTACGGCGAGAGTGGTACCGGCAAGGAATTCATCGTCCGGATGATCCACGAGCAGAGCGAACGGGCGGCGCGGCCATTCGTTTCCGTCAACTGCGCCGCCCTGCCGGAGACGCTGCTGGAATCGGAGCTCTTCGGGCACGTGCGTGGGGCTTTCACGGGCGCCGTGCGGGACAAGATTGGTCTCTTCGAGCTGGCCACCACCGGCACGCTGTTCCTCGACGAGATCGGCGAGGCGGCTCCGACCATTCAGGCCAAGCTCCTGCGCGCCCTTCAAGAGGGTGAGATCCGGAGGGTCGGCGGGGACCGCATTACCCGCGTCAATCCACGTGTCATTGCCGCCACGAACCGCGATCTCCGGGCGGCCGTCGCCGCGGGTACGTTTCGAGAGGATCTCTATTTCCGCCTGGGCGGGTTCGTGATCACCGTGCCTCCGCTCCGGGACCGCCGCGAGGCGATACCGACTCTCGTCCAGCAGTTTCTCCGCGCGGCGGCCAAGAAGATGAAGAAGGACGTCCGCGGCCTGTCCGCGGAGGCGATGACCCTGCTGGTGAGTTATCACTGGCCCGGGAACGTTCGCGAGCTCGAACATGCGGTCCAACGCGCCGTGATCCTCGCGCATGGACCGACCGTCACCGTCCGCGAGCTGCCGCCGGAGGTGAGATCGGGAACGCCGGACTCTCCGGCATCCGACAGCCTCGATCTCGGCGAGCACGAGCGCCAGGCGATCATTCGGGCCCTGAAACGCTTCGGTGGCAACCGCCGGCGGGCGGCGGAGGCTCTCAAGATCAGCACGGTCACGTTGTGGCGGCGCATGAAGCGCTACGGTCTGGACGTTCCGTCTCGCCCCGCCGCGTCGGAATAGCGCCTTCCGCGGCGGCCGCCCCTCCCCGCCACTCCCCCGCCGTCCGTACGCGGCGGCGTCGTCTCATACTTAGTCTCTATCTAACTATCGCAGTTAGATTTTCTATTTGATCTCATTGATCGGAGGACGTAAGATCATAGTCGAAGGGCGGCGGACGTCGCCCGCGAAAGGAGCTCACGGAGAATGCACAGCGGCTCGATCTTGGTGACGGAACCGGACATGCTCAAGCTGGCCCAGCTGCTAGAAGGCCAAAGCCGGTGGCCGGCGCTTGAAGAGGAGCACCGTGGTGGCCTTGGCCCCGTGCTCGCGTCCGCCCAGATCGTTCGGGACGATGAAGTCCCACAGGACGTCATCACGCTGCATTCGACCGTGCGCGCGAAGGACCTCGAAGCGGGGACGGACCACAAGCATGCGTTGGTCATGCCCGAGCACGCCTCTGATGCAGCGGGCCTGGTTTCGGTCCTTTCTCCCCTGGGAGCCGCCCTGCTGGGGCGCCGCGAGGGGGACGAGATCGAGTATCGGGTGCCCGGCGACACGAGGCGCCTCATGGTTCAGCAGGTGCTGTATCAGCCTGAGCGGGCTTCATTTCAGCGTGAAATGGCGCCCTTCAGAAAGTAGTCTCTCGACCGTTCGAGGCCGGCGGCGGCGGCGTTCCGCCCGTCGCAGAGAACACACGGACCAGCACTTCGCGGTCCGGTGTTCCCCAGGGCGTACGGGCGCGATCCTTGCCTTGAGTGGGCCGAGGCCTGCTCGATGGGCCGATAAGAGCCGCCCGGTTCCGAGACAAAGAAACGAAAGGAGGGAGTGCATTGAACGTCGACATCCATATTCCGGGGGCCAAGCTGTTCGACGCGCTCCGTTCCTACACGGAACGGGCGGTGTACCTTGCCGTGGGTGACCACCCGTCGGTAAGCCGTGTCGCCGTTCGGTTCACGGAGTACTTCGGAGAAGGGCGCGGAGCGTCCCTGACGTCTTCCCGAATCGAGGCGGTGCTTCGCGATGAGAACACGGTCGTCGTCGCCGAGGCGACCGCGGCCAATCCATATCGTGCCGTTGACGAGGCGACCGCGCGCCTATTGGCCGTGCTGGAGCACCACATCGGTCAGCCGGCGAAGGAGGCACGTGCGGCAAGGGGCTCGGCGCATGTGCCCCCGCGGTCCGATGTATCCGGTCCGTCGCTGCCGTTTCCGGCTTCCAGGGAGCGGGCGCGGAGTAGAGGACGGCGCAATCGATCAGGTTTCCCGTACCGACGGTCGTCGGCGAGTTCTCGTTGGGTCTCGTAGAGGCCTTCTAAGGCACAGAAAGGGATTCGTTCGAATGGCACCCGGATTGGCCGGGCGCAAACCTTCTTTGGAGGAATGATGAACGTCGGCGTCCAGCATCATCGAAGCGGGATTTTATTCCTTCATCTACTTGGCCCTCGCGGCCATGGGAGGCCTGCTGATGCTGGCATCCCCAATGACGGACGTCGGAGCGTGGGCGCTGGCGCCGGCAGTCCTGGCTCTTGGATTGAGTACTTACCTTTTCTTCGAGCTGGGATTCGCCTTTGAAGGGCGGCAGCAGTGGTGGCGATGGTGGTGGGCCGAGTACAGGCGTCTCGAGGACGGCGACGGAAGTCCGGCGCCTTCACTGCCTGCGGGTCGTGGACGAGTCGACACCGCCTTGCTGGTCGGCGCTGTTCTCTTCCTCGAGTTGGTGCTCCTGTTCCTCGCGGGGTTCATGTTCCAGCCGCGGTTCTTCCAGCATCCACTGGGGCTGTAGGCCCGGCTAGCCACCCGGCTTCGTTTCGGGGCCGGCGACGGTGCGTACCGCGTGGTCCGCCGTCTCCGGCCCTCCCCACTGTAACAACGCGTTTTGACCGTCGTTGTGCTCGTCAGCAGTGACTTGCAATACGACAGGAGATATCTCGATGACTACGCTTCAATCCATTGCGATTCGTGAGAAGGGCGCCATTTACGTCACGCCTCCGGACAAGGATCGCCTCACGGCGCTCCTGGAGGCGCGTCGATGGAACGGACGAGAGGACGGCCGGACCTTGGAAGTCCTCGAGGAGGAGCTCGATCGGGCCGTGGTCGTCGACCCCGAGCAGCTGCCGCCGGATGTCGTGACGCTGGATTCACGGGTTCAGCTGGTCGATCTGGACTCCGGAGAGGAGTTGCTCTTCGCGGTAGTACTCCCCTCTCGCGCGAACGCGGACGAAGGGCGAATCTCCGTGCTGGCGCCGTTGGGAATGGCAGTGCTCGGGTACCGCTCGGGTGACGTGATCGAGTGGGATGTGCCCGGCGGACGGCGGCGGCTGCGTGTCACACACGTCCTTTACCAGCCTGAGGCTGCCGCTCGTCGTACTACGGGCGGGAGCGCGACTGCTCAGAGTCCGCAATGACGACCGCCCCGTCGCCGCAAGCGGAAGTTGACCGCCACGAAGGCGGGGCAAATTGGTCCAGGTCCGCCCGGGCGCGGCTGCGCTCATGGGGACTATTGCCGGCAGTCGCCCCGGAGGTGATCCACGTGATTGGCACGCCGCAGGACCCCGGGCTGGCCGCTTTTCTCACGAGGTACCGCGCGGTGCTTCTGGAGAAGTGTGCCAGCCCGGAGCTGGTGGACGGGCTTGTGGACGCCGTCGCCAATGGAATGGCCGCTGGCCTGACCGTAGCCGCGAGACAGGCGGCCGAACGTCACGCCTTGCGCCGTCTGAGCGAGGGCATGCCCCTGCAGCAGGTGATCCTAGAATTGGCGAGACTGCGCGAGGTCGTCGCCGGAGTGTGGAACCACGAGCACTCCAGGGACCTCGCCGGGCCCCCTTCGCAACTCCTGAATGCGGCCGTCGACTCACTCATAGCGGCGGCCGCCGATCGCTACGTGATTGGACGCGACCGCACCCTCCAGGCCCTCGATCGCATTTCCACTGTCGCTTTCGAGACCCGGCGGGTTGACGACCTTCTCCGCCGCCTGCTTCAGGTGATCGTCGAGCCGGCCGCGTCCGTTGATACCGCATCGATCCTGCTTCGCGACGGGGACGAGCTGGTCGTCCGCGCGGCCGTCGGCCTCGAGGAAGAGCTGCAGGGCAACCCTTTCCGCCTGAAGATCGGCGAGGGGTTCGCCGGGCGCATCGCGGCGGCACGGCGCCCGCGCCTTATCGTGGCGGAAGCTATCGCCGCTGAGGTTGCGAGCCCGGCCCTGAGGGCAAGACGGCTCCGAGCGTTGTACGGGGTTCCGCTGCAGATGGACGGGCAACTCGTGGGCGTGGCCCACATCGGGTCCTCGACCGTGGCCGACTTCTCAGAGCAGGACCTCCGGCTCTTCGAAGCCATGTGCGCCCGCGCGACCGCGGCCATCAGCCAACACCTTCTCCAGGAGTCATCCAATGGCCGCCTACGCGAGCTGGAGATCGTGTTGCAGAGCATCCCGGACGCGGTCTTCGTCTCCGATTCCCGCGGGATCCATCACGCCAATAGAGCCGCACTCGACCTTCTCGGCGTGGATTCCGTCGAGCAGCTCAACCGATCCGCGCAGACGCTGTCCGAAGTGATCGTGGCCCGCCATCCCGTGACGAGAGAGCCGCTCTCGCCAGACGAGCGGCCTTTCACGCGGGCCTTGCGAGGCGAGACCATGACCGCCGAAGTCATCGCAAGACATTTGCGCACGGGAGAGGACGTCCTGCTGCGCTGTTCGGTCGCGCCCGTCCGTTCTGGAGGTGAGATCGTCGGTGCGGTGGGAGCCTGCACCGACATCACCCAGCGAAAGCGCGAAGAAGCGGACCGTGACCGTCTCTACCGGGAGGCGAAGCAGGCGGTGGCGGATCGCCAACACGTGCTTTCGGTCGTCTCGCATGACCTCCGCAATCCCCTGAACACGATCGTGCTGGCCACCTCCACCCTGAAAGACGACCATGTTCCGGAGGAGGTGAGGATCAAGGGACTGGCGGCGATGACGCGGGCGGCGGCGCGGATGAACCGAATGATCTCTGACCTCCTCGACGTGAACAGTATCGAGGGTGGCCATCTGGCCCTCAGGCCCATCCCGCTGGATCCCCGGTCCGTCGTGGCCGAGGTGATCGACCTATTCACGCCCCAGGCCGCCAACCGCAGCCTGAGCCTCGACAAGGAGATCCCGGACGGTCTGCCGCTTATCCGCGGTGATCGAGACCGCCTGGTCCAGGTGCTTTCGAACCTCGTGTCGAACGCGCTGAAAGTGAGCCTCGAGGGCTCGGTGACGGTACGGCTCGAGCAGCGCGACAAGGAAGTTGTATTCGCAGTTGTCGATTCGGGCCCTGGCATACCGGATGACGCCCGCAGCCGGATCTTCGAGCCTTACTGGCGGGCGGAAAACGCGACGTACAAGGGTACGGGACTCGGCCTCGCGATCGTGCGCGGGATCGTGGAGGGCCACGGCGGGCGTGTGTGGATCGAGAGCGCGCCAGGACGCGGTGCCGCCTTCCTGTTCAGCGTCCCTGCGGCCTGACCGGTTGCAGTCGTGGCCCTCCTGGGGTGGGAGTCACTGCCGCGGCTGCGTCTCGGCGACGACTTGATGCAATGAAACGACGTTTCACGCTGAAACGTGGGGCGTTCCATCGCCTTCGCATAGGCAAGCTAACTCCCTCATAGCCAGGGCATTCACGACGACGGTAGTTGGCGCGCTCATTGCCTTACCAATGGGTGGCAGGGACGCCTGGGCGGAGCACGGCTGGCGAACGGCGAGTGGAGGGTCCAAGCGATGCAGATGACCGTGCGATCGGAAAGCACCACGATCGTCCGGCAGGCGCGCGCATACGCCGAATATCGGATGTTCGCGGCCGTCGGCAAGTTTGGGAGTCCCGAGGACCGGCTGACCGTTCAGCTCGATTGCCCGGACGAGATGGGCCGTCAGTACCGATGCGAGGTCACTCTGAAGCTCAGTCGCGTCGGCCGTATCCGGGCCCAGGCCTCGGCCGATCGTCTCTTCGCCGCGATCGACCGGACTGCGGAACGGCTCGCCGACCGTGTCGCCCTGCGGTTGTCGACCATGAGATGGGAGCCGGAATCGTAACGCAGCGGCCCTGAGAGGCTCGCAGGGCCGACGCGGCGGACTCATCGTCGGGCCACGCGGCAAGGCCAGCGCAGCTGGTCCGACACTTCAACTGCCCGAGAGGAGGGCTTAGACCCGGGGAGCCTCACCCGTGTGCTGGAAGGAGGAGCGATGCAGCAACGAGATGTCCTGTTGACCGATATCGACTCGAGCCGGCTTCAGAGCTTGATCGAGGGTTCGAAGCTGAGAGACATGCGCGACGTCGGCAGCGCCGAGATGCTCGAGCGGCATCTTGACGAAGCGGATGTCTTGCCGGCTACGCACATCCACCCCGACGTCGTGACGATGGACTCCGAGGTCCTCGTGACCGACATCGGCAGCGGTGAGACGTTCAGCTTTCACGTCGTGTTCCCGAGATCCGCCGATGCCAATGAAGGACGCATTTCCGTACTCGAGCCATTGGGCATGGCCGTTCTCGGTCGGAGTGTGGGCGACCGAATCAAGTGGGAGGTACCAGGTGGCATGAGGACGCTTCGCGTCGAGGAAGTCATCTATCAGCCGGAGCGGTCGGTCAGAGACATTGACTGACGTCGGCCTCGGCGAAGACAAGAAGAGGAGGACATGGGATGAGAGTCAAAGACGTGATGAGCGCTCCGGCGATGACGGTCGGACGGAAGGAAGCGTTGTACGTCGCGGAAGCGATCATGCGCCAGAGTGGCTTTCGCCATCTCCCGGTCGCCGCCAACAGCGAACTCCTCGGGATCATCACCGAGCGCGATCTTCATCGCGTCGCGGACGCTCTCTCCAACGATAGCGAAGAACCTGGGACCAGCGCTCGGACCGCCCTGGTCGAGGACGTGATGTCGCGGACGGTCGTGACGGTCGGACCGGAGACGCCGCTGCCGCACGCCGCGGAGCTGATGCTCAAGAACGCGGTCGGAAGTCTCCCTGTTCTCGAATGCGGAAGGCTGGTCGGGATTCTAACGAGATCGGATGTCCTGCGCTGGATCGCGAGACCTCCTGGCGAACATATCGATCGACGCAGTGGCGCCCGTCCCCGACCGCGGAGGAACCGTACTCTCACGCGGGTCGAATGATGTGGGACGACGTCGAACGCCGATCTCCGCCAAGAAGGCAAGGCGAAGATTCGTGTTCTGTAGCCGTTCGGATGTACCCCCGCTCCGGCCGCTGTGAACTCCGAAGGGTTGTTAGGTTCGATCTAACTCAATTCATCATATTTTCTGATTGTCCTAATTGTTCAGAAGGATTACAAATAGAGCATGACCGCTCGGAGTTGGCGTGAACTTGCGATGTCCGACGCGATGCTTCCCGATGGCCTCGCCGCCCGGGAGGTTCTGCGCGTGTCCAGGACGGCACTCTCGCCTCGCGGCGAGGGAAGGGCTGCGAAGGATCGAAAGACTCGCAACCGAGGCACGGCGGCGGCGCCGGGCGGGTGGCCGTCTCCATTCATCCTGGTCGTCGAGGACGATGCATCGCTGCGCGAGGGGCTCGTTCAGGTGCTGGCTCGGGCCGGCTTCGGCGTCGTCGGGGCGGGCAGCGCCGAGAAGGCGATCGCGACGATGGAGCGCGAGCACTGGGACATCGACGTCCTCGTTACCGACGTGGTGCTGCCCGGGATGAGCGGCCACGGCCTGGTGTATGTCCTGGCCCGGGCCAACCCCGATCTCAAGGTCCTGTACATGTCTGGTCAGGGTGACGCGGCCAGGCTTCGTCGGGGACAGCCTGTCCCGGAGCCTTGGTTCCTGACCAAACCGTTCGATCGTGACGTCTTCCTGCACAAGATCCTGGCTCTCATTGCGCAACCGGCCGAGCCTTTCGCGGCGGAGGAGGATGAATGAACGCGCCGACGGCGGAACGACCAGGTGGCTGGGCCCTTGGGGAGCGGACCAAGGAACTGAAGTGCGTCTACGACGTCACCTCGGCGCTATCCCGAATGGATGCTGCACAAGCCGTATTCGACAGGATCGTACGCGTCATTCCGCGCGCTTGGCAGTATCCGGAGGATGCGGCCGCACGCATCGAGTTCTTCGGTCGGACGCACGCCGCCCCGGGATTCATCGAGACACCCTGGCGCCTTCGTTCCACGATTTCGCTCTGGCGCAAACCGGTCGGGGCGATCGAGGTGGTGTACCGGCAGCCGAGGCCATCGGCCTGGGAGGGACCCTTTCTCGAGGAAGAGCGGCAGCTCCTCGACCACATCGCCTGCCGGCTCGGGGACTACCTGGAGTGGAAGCAGCGCGAGTTGGGGGGAGCGACGATCGGAGCCGCTCCTGATCACTGGCGCTGGCGCCAGCGGTTCGCCGAACGACTGGCGGCGGCGATGGATCCGGGGCTCTTCGGTGTCCGCGGCGTTTACCTGTACGGCAGTACGGAAGCCGGTGACGCCAGCGCGGGAAGCGACATCGACCTGATCATCGTCTTTGCAGGGGCTTCAGAGCAAAAGAGGGATCTCTGCCTTTGGCTCGACGCGTGGAGTGTCTGTCTCGCGCAACTCGGCCTGGAGCTTTACGGCTTTCCTGGCGAGGGGCTGCTGGACGTCCGTTTCGTTGACGCCGACAGAGCCGACGTGGAGATCAAATCTTTTGTATCCGGCGGTAGCACGATCCGCGCCCTGCCTCTCGGCGACGGAACCATGAAGGCAGGTGCCCCGTGATGGGCAATCGCTTGAACGAGGTATCGATGATCAGCGTGCGCCGAATTCTTTGCCCGGTCGACTTCTCCGAGTTCTCCAAGCACGCGCTCGATCACGCCGTCGTGCTCGCGAAGTGGTACGAGGCCGAGTTGGTTGTCCTCCATGTCGCGCCTCTCCTGGCCGTTTTTCCGGTGCCCGGCGGTACGACGCGCGAGAATCTCGAGCCTTTCGACGCGGACGCGATGGCGAAGGAGCTGCGGTCCTTCGTCGGCGGCGCAGCGGAGGCACTTCCGCGGCTCCGGATGATCGTCCGCGCCGGCGCGGCGGCGTCAACAATCCTGGACTGTGCACGAGAGGTGGAGGCCGACCTCCTGGTCCTCGGCACCCACGGGCGCACCGGGTTCGAACGCTTCATGCTCGGCTCCGTCACGGAGAAGGTCATCTTGAAGGCCACCTCTCCCGTTTTCACGGTGCCTCGGGGAGTCGACGCTGGCCCCCATGGAGGCGTCTTCCGGCGCATCCTCTGCGGCGTGGACTTTTCCGATGCTTCATCGCAGGCCCTCCAGTACGCCCTCTCGCTGGCCGCCGAAGCGAATGGCCGGCTTACCCTTCTCCACGTAGTGGAGTGGATGCCCGATACGACGGTACCGATCCAGCCCCACTTCGACTTCCAGCGGTATGGAGAATCGTTGGTCGCCGAGGCGCGAGCCCGTCTGACTCAGCTCGTGCCCAGGGAGACGCGAGAATGGTGCGACATCGACACGAGCGTGCGCGTCGGCAAGCCGTACCAGGAAATCCTGGGCAGGGCCACTCAGGAATCAGCTGACCTGATCGTCATGGGCGTGCAGGGCCGCGGTCCAGTCGATCGGATGCTCTTCGGATCCACCACGCAGCACGTTGTGCGGAAGGCGCCCTGCCCCGTGTTGACCGTCCGGCCCTGACCACCTGGCCCGGAGTCGGCGCCGCGTGTTGGTGGGCGCATCCGTCGCAATCGGCGGGGCTGCGGCGGACGGGAGAATCACGCTCCGGCCGCCGGCTGCGACTCCAGAGTGATGGGAAGCCCAAGGCCCCCGAAGACCTCGGGGCCGAAGGTGACCACCTCGGAGATCATCCCCTCTTCGATCCGGAGGACGTCGACGGCCAACGCGCGATAGGTCGTGTCGCTCTTCCCCAGAACGTAGCAGGCCACGGCGGGCTGCCGGTTGGCGCGTGTGGTCACGCAGCGCAGACGGCCGAACTCCTCGGTGCCGAATCCCGCGTCGACCATGAGGCGGACGATCGCCTCGCGACCCACCGTGATCTCGGGCTGGGGCGGCATCCGCATGACCGCATCCTCGCGGATGAGGGACGCGAACCCAGCGAGGTCGGGCTGCTCGCACGCCGCGACGTACTTCCGAAGCAGCTCGCGCTCGGCCGCCGTGGCGTCCACACCGGACGGCCACTCCGGCTTCGGCTTCGGGAAACGCGTCCGCAGCGAGGCGCGCGCCCTCTGCAAAGCGCTGTTCGCCGCGGCGACGCTCGTCTCGAGCAGCTCGGCCGTCTCCTGCGCCGACCAGCCCAGAACGTCGCGCAGGATCAGCGCGGCTCGTTGCTGAGGCGTAAGCAGCTGGATCATGGTGAGAAAGGCGAGCTCGATCGTTTCCCGGGACAACACGACGGCCTCCGGCTCGGTGTCGCGCGGGGCCGGCGACTCGAGCCGTGCGTCGGGGAACGGCTGCAGCCAGGGCACCTCGGAGGGACCGGGGGCGGCGCCCTCCGGAGCGTCCGAGGCCGTCCGCGCCGCCAGCGCCGATCTTCGCGGGTCGCGGGCGATCGCGTCGAAGCAGGAATTGGTCGCGACTCGATACAGCCACGGACGGAGCGGGGCTCCGTCCTTCAGGCTCTCCCGATAGCGCCAGGCGCGCAGAAGGGCGTCCTGCACTGCGTCTTCGGCGTCATGGAACGAGCCGAGCATGCGATAGCAGTGGACGAGCAACTCGCGGCGGTGCCGCTCGGCGAGGAGACTGAAGGCGGACTCGTCGCCGGCTCGAACCGCCGCCGCCACGGCGGTGATTTCGCTGGGTCCCGTCATCGTCTCGCGATCGTTCACGTCCCCTCCCGAGCCTGGCCGCCGGTCCTGTCCGGCGGTCGATACGAGTGATACCGGATCATCGGCCGAAACTCATCGCGCTCAGTCGGAAGAAAACGGGCCACTGCGCTTCGTGATGACTCAGAGCGCTGTCCGGCGGCGCCCCCGAGCCGGCGCCTGGTGAAAGCGGTCTCACGCTGCCCCGCCGAGATGCACCGGAATTGAGTTCGGATTCTCTGGCAATGCGCCGATTCGCACGGTAGATTCGCGGGTGGAAATCGTCCCATTCCGAGACAATGGCGGAGGCGAAGATGAGGAACAAGGACGCGCTCCTGTTCGCATGTCTGATCGCGTGTGTCCCCAGCGTGTCGTTCGCGCAAGTACCGTTGATCGTCGAGGCGGAGAGCGGAACCCTGGGTGCCAGCCTCACCGTCGCAACGGATGCCGGCGGAGTCACCTACATCACCACGACGGAGAACGGGACCGTCAATCCGACGCCGGCGCGCACCGCGACCTATGAAATCGCGTTCCCGTCCGCGGGGAGCTATGCCCTGTACGTTCGCATCCTGACCGGTCCCAACGGCGGCAACGACGACAGCTTCTATGTGCCCAATGGCTTCAATACGACGACGAGCTGGGCGGCGCCGTACAACACGAGCACCGGCGGCGCGACCGCACCGGGCGCCGGCGTGCCCACGGGGGGCACGGCGGGCCAGAACGTCTGGAAGTGGGTGCGCATGACGGCCCTGCCTGGCGCCGGCGGCGGCACCGGTCCCAGCGCCTGGGTCGTTCCGGACGGTGCGCTGACACGCACCTTCGCCTGGGGATCGCGCGAGGACGGTCTTCTGTTCGACAAGTTCGCCTTCGGTCCGTTGGGCTCCTGCTACACCGTGGGGGACCTGGATGCGGGACGTGCGCCCACCATCAGCTGCCCGCCGCCCGGTCCTCCGGACCCGCCTCCGTTCACGCGCACCGGGCAGCCGCTGGCCACGGGCCAGTCCAAGTTCCTGGGCAGCGCCCACAGCCCCGGGAACGCCTCGCTGAACTTCGGGGCCTACTGGAACCAGGTCACGCCGGAGAACGGCGGCAAGTGGGGCACGGCCCAGCCGCAGTCGCCGTTCGGCCCCGCGGACCAGGGCTATCCGACATTGCCGAACCCCACGTTCAACTTCACGCAGGCCCACCAGGCCTTTGATCAGGCGCACGCCAACGGCCACGTCTTCAAGTGGCACGTGCTGTTCTGGGGCAACCAGCAGCCCACCTGGATCGAGACGCTGCCCGTCGCGAAGCAGGAAGAAGCCATCCGCATCTGGCTGGCGGCAATTGCGCGCGAGTTCCCCGATCTCGATCACATCGACGTCGTGAACGAGCCCCTGCACGACCCACCGCGCGGCGCCACGAACGGCAACTACATCGAAGCCCTGGGTGGTGACAACGGCCTCTACGGCACCGGCTGGGACTGGATCATCCGTGCGTTCGAGCTGGCACGGGAGTACTTCCCCCATGCCCAACTGATGCTCAACGATTTCAGCATCACCAACGACGGTAACGCGACCACGCGCTACCTCGAGATCATCGAGCTGCTCAAGGCGCGGGGGCTCATCGATCTGGTCGGCGTCCAGGCCCACGCCTTCGAGTACAACTACAACAACCTCCCCGGCTCGGCCGCGACGCACACCAACAACCTGGCCCGCCTGGCCGCTGCCGGCCTGCCCATCTACGTCACCGAGTTCGACATCGACGGCATCGAAACCGTCTGGGGCCTGCAGGACGATGCGTTGCAGCTCGCGCGCTACCAGGCGCTCTTCCCGGTGTTCTGGGAGAGCGAACACGTCCACGGCGTGACGATGTGGGGCTACGTGCGCGGCGCGCACTGGCGTACGAACCAGGGTGCCTGGCTGATGTATCCCAACGGGGCCGAGCGCCCCGCCCTCCAATGGCTGGTGCGCTACGTCGAGGACAAGCTCCCCGTGGTGACCCCGGGGCAGTCGTTCACCGTGGACGAGAACCTCCCGGCGGGCTCGGCGATCGGCACCGTGGTCGCGACCGACGCCGATCCGGACACGACGTTCTCACAGTGGCAGATCACGGATCCCAGCGGTCGCTTCGCGATCGATTCGAGCACGGGCGCGATCAGCCTGGCCGCGGGTGCGACGCTCGACTTCGAAGCGGCCGCGAGCTACAAGGTCGCCGTCTCCGTCTACGACGGCTACCGGCGCAGCGTGGCGGAGAACGTCTCCATCAACCTCAACAACCTGAACGACAACCCGCCCGCGATCACCGTCGGCCAGTCGTACCGGATCGACGGAGGATCGAACAACACCCTGGCCACGGTGATCGCGACGGATCCCGACGATGCCAACCAGCCGGGCTTCACGACGTTCGGACCCTGGGCGATCACCAGCGGCGACTCGCGCAACGTGTTCCGCTACGACGCGGCGGGCAACCTGACGATCGCGCGTCCGTTGCTGATCGATTGGCGTCGCACCTCATACACGCTGGGGAGCACCGTCGGCGACGGGACGCACACCAGCGCCGTGCAGGGGGTGCAGGTGATCATCCCGAATCGAGTGAAGTTGTGCCTGCTGCGTTCCATCAACCTGGAGGTGCCGAAGGTGGCGGCGCCGGTGCTGATCCTGCTGGGCGGCACCATCGGATCCTGCAGCACCCCCTAGTCGCCGGTGGTTGGAGGGCCGGCGCAAGCCGGCCCTCTCTCGGCGCCGTGCGGAGCGGCTGCCCTTGGAGCTGGTCGACGCTGGCCGTCACTTGGTGACGGTCTTCGTCATCTTGGTGACAACCTCCTTGCCCTCGTGTTTCTCGATGAGGAGCGTGACCGAATCACCCTTGTTGATGCCGGCGATGTCCAGGCTGCTACTTGAAGGGGTTTCGGTCCGGCGCCTCGTCGTGGCGCACTCCGCGCAGGAGCTCTCGAAGGAACACGTTCAGCGCCTGTACGCGGTGGCGCGTGTACACCTTCATCGGCATCGGCTTCGCGCGAGCCGAGCCTTTGGCTCGAGCGCGGTGCGGCCGAACGACAGCCGCGATGCGCCGTGAATGATGCCGTCGGCGATGACAGCCTGGAGCAGTCGGAAGTAGAGCGGCGCCTCGCGGTTCGCGGCGCGGTCGAACCCGATCAGGTGGCCGACGGCGTGCTCGCCCGTTCCGAGGCTCGTCACGAAGCCGTCGATCCTGCCTTCGCGGCGCATGACGACGCAGCGGTAGCCGGTGCCCAGCCGCTCGACCAGGGTCGGCAGGAAGCGCGGCGAGATGGTCACCGGGCGCACGTGGGCCTCCGCTTGCACCTGCAGGTACAGCTCGTGGATGCGATCGGCGTGGGGCCGGAGGTCCACGAGCGGCTCCAGAACGTAGCCCGCCTTCTCGACTTCCGAAACGACGCGCCGCGCGGTCTTGCGATAGGACGACGTGAGGCTGGCGAGGTAGTCGTCGAACGTCTTCCAGCTCGGCGGGATCGTGAGCACCATATCGGGCTCGGTCTCGACGGCGCGGTACGAGAACGGCTCGAGGGCGTCGGCGCCCAGGTCCTTCGGCGTGAAGTCTTTCACCATCACGAGGTCGGTCTCGCCCAGCAAGCGGTCGGCACGGCGAATCCGATAGAGGGCCTCGGCGACGGCGGTCCACACTTCCTCCGGCTTCGCGCTCTCGTCCCAGGCGGCACCGTGCTGTCCCCACGACAGCAGGTTGCCGCACACGAGCACGCGCTCGCGCATCGCGCCCAGCGGCTTCGTCAGCGCCGCCTGGGCGCGCGACTTCGGAATCCGCCGCAATCGTGTCGCCGGAAGCGAGACGATCTGCGCTACGACCGCGGCCATCGGCCGTCCGTCCCGATAGATCATCGCGTAGCGCGGCACGAGGTCGTCGGGCGGCGCGGCCTCGAGGGCTTCCAGCCACGGCCGCTGCAGGAAGACGGAAGACGAGCCGGTCAGCCGATCCCACGCCGCGGAGTCGAGGAACGCGAGGCTATCGGCGACCGCGAAGCCAAACCCAGTCGGCCGGTGCCGCGCGACGTGCCGGTCGGCCTTCCGCTTGGCCGCGCGAAGCAGCTTCTTCAGCATGCCGGGTCGTCGTTGTTCATCGGAGCCTCCCCGCCGCGACATTTTGACGCAAGACACAACATCTTGATGGCCCGGTCCGGCGCCACTGGCCAGCCGGGCTCGTTTCACCTACGCTCCACCTCTTGACGGACAACGCTGGCCTCGGCGCTTGGAACATGGGGGACTCTCAGATGGCAGGATTTGCTTTCGACGGCGCCTTTCGGCGCAAGCTCTTGCTTGGCTGTGTGGCGGCGGCGACCACGGCGATGGTCGCTCCCGGCGTCGCCTTCGCGGCGGACGATCTGGCGGATGTGAAGGCCGCTCTGGCCAGGAACCATGCCGTGGCGGTGAAGCGATTGCAGGACTGGATCGCCCTCCCCTCCATCGCGGCGGAGAACCGCGCGCCGAAGGAAGGCGCCGATCACATGGCGCAGCTCGCGCGCGACGCGGGGTTCCAGCATGTCGAGGTGGTGCCGACGGCGGGCATGCCCGGCGTGTTCGCTACCCTCGATGCCGGCGCGCCCAAGACGCTCGGCGTCTACTTCATGTACGACGTGAAACAGTTCGACCCCAAGGAGTGGTCGTCGCCGCCGCTGGAGGCACGGCTGATCGACAAGCCCGGCCTGGGCAAGATCGTCATGGGCCGCGGGGCGGTGAACCAGAAGGGGCCGGAGGCGACGTTCCTGGCCGCGCTGCACGCGATGAAGGACGCCGGACGCAAGCTGCCCGTCAATCTGGTGCTGGTGGCGGAAGGCGAGGAGGAGATCGGCTCGACGCATTTCGGCGAGATCGTCAATCGAGCGGACATCCTCGCCGCGCTGAAGAAGACCGAGGGCATCCTGCTGCCCTCCGCCAGCCAGGACACGACCGGTGGCGTGAGCGTCGAGCTCGGCGCGAAGGGCATCGCCGAGCTGGAGCTGGTGTCGAGCGGCGCCAAGTGGGGCCGCGGACCGCGCCAGGATCTGCACTCGAGCTACAAGGCGGCCGTGGACAGCCCGGTCTGGCGGCTGGTCCAAGCGCTGCAGACACTGGTGACGCCGGACGGCAACAAGCCGGCGGTGGACGGCTGGTACGAGCACGTGAAGCCGCTGACCGCGCGGCAGAAGGAGCTCATCGCGCAATCCATCGCGGTGCGCAACGAGAAGGCGGAGATGGAGGAGATGGGCATCTCCCACTGGATCGACGACCTGCCCTTCGGGAAGGCGATGGAGCGGCTGGCGGCGGAGCCGACGATCAACATCGAAGGACTCGTCGCGGGCTACACCGGCCCGGGCGGCAAGACGATCCTGCCCGGGCGCGCGGTGGCGAAGATCGACTGCCGCCTGGTGCCGGACATGACGATCGAGGAAGCGAAGCGCAAGCTGCGGGCCCATCTCGACAAGCGCGGCTTCACCGACATCGAGGTCAACGTTACGGGCGGTTACGACCCGACCGAAACCGCCGAGAACAGCAAGCTGGTCCAGGCGCAGATCGCGACCTACAAGGGCCTGGGGATCGTGCTGTCGATCAATCCGCGCATGGCGGGATCCTGGCCGGGCGTGCGCTTCACCGGACCGCCGCTCAGTCTACCGGCGGGCGGTTTCGGCACCGGCTACGGCACGGGGGCGCATGCCCCGGACGAGTTCTTCCTGATCGACAGCAGCAATCCGAAGATCGCGGGCATGGACGACGCGGCGCTTTCGTTCGTTCGGCTTCTCTATCAGATCGCGGAGTGACGCGCGGCCCCGCGTCCTAACGCGCGAGGAACTTCTCGATCTCCGGGAAGACCACGTCCGGTCGCTCGGCATAAGGGAAGTGCGCGGCGTTCGGCACCTTCATCAGCCGCGCGTGGGGCAAGGCGGACGCCCATTCCGCGACCATCGCCATCGGGATCGCGTCCTCCTCACCGTGGATGATCAGCGCGGGCGCGCTCACCTTCTTCAGGTCCGCGGTCCAGTCCCAGTCCCCGAGCGACCCGAACGTCGCGGGGTTGGTCTGGGCCGTGCCGTAGCGGATCGCCTCCGGGGGGGCGGTGCAGAAGTCCGATTTCACCACCGACGGCTTCACCGACTTCGAGAGCCTGGGCACGGTGTTGATGGCCCAGTACTCACGGCAGGCGGCCACCACGTCCCCCGACTCGTACTCCTTCCGCAGCTCGGCCGAGCGCTTCCGCTGCGCGTCCGTGAGGCGAGAGCTGATCGTCGCGCCGTACTCCTCGGTGAACTTTCCCTTGCGCGGCGGGATCGGACCGAGGAGGACCATGCGATCGACGTGGCCCGGATACTTGATCGCGTAGCCGGCGATGATCGCGGGGCCGAACGAGTGGCCGATCAGCACGACCTTGTCGACGCCGAGGTGCCGGCGCAGCGCCTCCAGGTCGTCGACGTGGCGATCGATGGTGAGCAGCTTCGTGTCCGCGGGCAGCGACGAGCGTCCGCCACCGCGCTGGTCGTAGTACAGGAGCCGATGCTTCACCTCGAGCGGCCCCAGGTCTCCGCTCAGCGATCCCGAGTCCATGCCCGGTCCACCGTGGACGACGATGATCGGCGGCCCGTCGCCGTGGCCCCTGATCGTGTACCAGACCTTCACGCCGTCGCCGACGTCGAGGGCGTCGGCGAGCGCGGAGGCGGCGAACGCGGGAAGCGCGAGCGCGAAGAAGGAGACCAGGGCGATTCGCTTCATCGCGTCAGTATAGTGGCCGTTTCTCGCGCGACGGCAGGCCCGCGTGCCCACGAGTCGCGGATCAGGGTCGGGCGCGGAAGGGCCACCTGCATGGAGCGTTCTTCGGCGTCCTGCGGAGCGCCCCAGAACTCTTCCAGCGAGGGGCCCCGGCGCAGGCGGCGATCGCGGAACAGGAAGTTCCGGAGCTCGAAGAACCACACGCGGCGCCCCATCTGCGCGTACCAGCGCATGCCATGGCGCAACCGCCGGTCGGGCTGGAAAAACGTCCGCCAGATCGCCTTGGGGCGGAGCTGAACGAGGGCTTCGATCGTCTTCACCCACAGGATCACGCGCCAGGGTGGCAGGTGGCGGGTGGAGAGGACCTGGTGCTTGTAGTCCCAGCGCCGCACGTCGTCCTGGATCACGCGCCGGGCGGCGGCCAGCCGGAAGTAGGGCGTCCAGCGGTGCGGCGTGACGTAGAGGGCCTGGATCTGGTCAGGATCGTAGGCGAGCAGCTGGCGGAAGCCGCGCCAGAAGCTGCGGTCGTCGTCCTCCTCGAATCCCGCGACCCAGGTCGCCATCGAAAGGATGCCGTTGTCCCGCAACAGGCGGATGGCCTCGCGGTCCTTCGTCGTGGAGCCGCCCTTGCGGATCAGCTTCAGGGTGTCCTCGTCGGTGTTCTCCATGCCCAGCAGGAAGCGGACCCAGCCCGCCTTGTGGTACAGCGGGAGCAGGTCCGCGTCGCGGACGATGTCGTCCGCGCGCGTCGATCCGACGAGGGTGAGGGGTACGTTCTCTGCGATCAGCGCCTCCAGGAAGTGCTTCCAGGCGTCGCGGTCGACGGTCGGGTTCTCGTCCGCGAAGTTGATCAGCTCCACCCCGTGCTCCCGGTAGAGCCGCGCGAGCTCCGCGGCGAACTTCACCGGATCGCGGTGGCGCCACTTCGTCCAGAAGCCGCGCTGGCCGCAATAGGTGCAGGGGTGCGGACAGCCCCGCGAGAACTGCACGACGACGGCCCGCATACCGCCCCAGTAGCTGTAGCGCCGGTGATCGATGAGCTCCCAGCCGACGCGGTAGCGGTCGAGGTCCACGATCACCGGTGCCGGCGGCGTCGCCCCCGTGCGCAGGGCCAGTCCCGGGACCGCTCGCAGGTCGCCGCCGTCCTGGAGCGCGCGCAGCAGCGCAACGCAGGTCCGTTCCCCCTCGCCGCGCACGATCACGTCGATCTGCGGCTCGCGCTGCAGGATCTCGCGCCAGTGGTACGTCGGAAACACACCACCGTAGACGATGGTGGCCCGAGGCAGAAGCCGGCGGACGGCCCGACTCATCTCCGCGACGACCGGATGCGCGGAGGTGGACCCGGAATGGCCGAAGAGGACGGCGTCCGGCCTCCAGCCGGCCGCCTCCGCCGCGATCGCGTCCGCGCAGTACGTGGTGCAGCGGCCGGCCTCCAGGTCCGCATCGAGCAGCCGGACTTCGTGGCCGTCGTCGATCAGCGGCCCGCCGATGGAGAGCAACCCGAGCGGCGGGAGATGGTCGTCAGGGATGCGGCTGCCGATCGACGGGTGCGGGACGTTCAGGAGCAGGATGCGCATGGAGGCAAGGTCGGCCACCCGGCCCGGAGGAGTCATGACCGCCAGATGAGCGTTCGGTCAGCACGATGAGCGTTTCGTCACGGTTGACTCCTCGTCTGGCCGCGGAATACCCTCGAACGGGGCTTCAAAGAAGGGATGGAGGAATGACAGGGAGACTCTCGAGCGCGGTGTTGCTTCTCACCCTGGCCTCGCCGGCGGCGTGGGCCCAGGTCAACATGGGGGACCAGAAACCGGAAGTGACGCAGCCGTTCGAGATGACCACGGCCCCGGCCACGTTCGAGCTCCCCTGGCGGATCGCCTTCCTCCCCGATGGGCGGATGCTGGTGACCGAGAAGATCGGGCCGATCTGGCTCGTCTCCGCAACGGGAGAGAAGATCGCGCCACTGGGCGGTACACCTGCGGTCTACTGGCAGGGCCAGAACGGCATGCTGGGGGTCTACGTCTCCCCCACCTACGCCACCGACCAGCGCATCTACATCACCTACATCGAACCGGGCGATTATGGCGGCGGCCAGGCGTTGGCCCGCGCGAAGCTGAACGTCGAACGTGTGCCTCGGCTGGAGAACCTCGAGGTGATCTGGCGCCAGATGCCCCGGGGCAAGGGTGGCCAGGCGGGTGGGCAGATCGCCTTCGCGTCCGATGGTCAGACTCTGTTCATGACGGTGGGCGACCGCCAGCGCATGACTCCGGCCCAGGATCCCAACCAGCCCGTCGGCAAGATCCTGCGCCTGACGCTGGACGGCAAGCCCGCCCCCGGCAATCCCGACTTCGGCAAGACCGGTGCGGCCACGATTCCGCTCATCGACCCGCCGAAGGACACCGAGGCGGCCAAGACCGCGCCCGTGGTCAGCAGCTACACCTTTCCGAGCGCCAACCTGACGCCCGCGGAGTCCTGGGCCAGCGGCGTCCGCGCCCCGTATGGCCTCGCGTTCTCCCCCACCGGTGAGCTCTGGGAGGTCGAACACGGCCCGAAAGGCGGCGACGAGCTGAACCTCGTCGAGAAGGGCAGGAACTTCGGCTGGCCACTCGTGTCCTACGGGGTGAACTACAACGACGTGGCGATCCCCTCGCCCGACACCCGGCCCGAGTTCGCGAAGCCTGTCCTCTATTGGAATCCGGTCATCGCCCCCGGCAACCTGATGTTCTACCGCGGCACGAAGTCCTTCCCGCAGTGGGACGGCAGCGGCATCGTCAGCGGCCTCGCGAGCCATACGCTTACCCGCATCGTGTTCGACGGTAAAGGCGGAGCCAAGGCCGCCGAGCGCTGGGACGTGGGCAAGCGCATCCGCGACGTGGCGGAGGCGCCGGATGGCACGTTGTGGTTGCTGGAAGACGCCAATCCAGGCGCCCTGATCCACATCACGCCGAAGTGATCCCCGGGTTCCGCGACCGAAACCGAAATGGCCAGGAGGCGCCCGCGGCTTCGTGAGCTGACGGCTTTTTGCGGAGTCGCTGGATTCCTGCTGCTGGCCGCTCGGTTACACGGCCAGCAGCAACCGCCGTCGCCGCAGCAGCCAGTTCCCTATAGTCACAAGACGCATCTGGCCATGGGGCTGAAGTGCGACTCATGCCACCGGAACGCGGACCCCGGCGAGTTCATGGGGTTTCCCGCGGAGAGTTTCTGCATGGGCTGCCATCAGGCGATCAAGGCAGACAGTCCGCACATCGCGAAACTGGCCGCCGCCGCCCAGGCCAAGAAGCCCATTCCCTGGGTCCGGGTCTATCAGCTCCCGAAGTACGTCTACTTCAGCCACCGTGTGCACACGGCCGCCGGCACGTCGTGCGAGACCTGTCACGGACCGGTTCGGGATCGCGACGTGATGACCAAGGAGGTGGTGCACAACATGAAGGCCTGCATGGCGTGTCATGCCGCGACCAAGGCCCGCAACGACTGCACGGCCTGCCACGAAGAGCACTGAGCCGGGGCGGCGGTGTGTTCCTCCTCCCCAACAACCCCTCGAAGGTGGGCCGCGACGCGACCTCCATCGTCAGCGCTGAGACCCTCGTGCTCGAAAGCTCGCACGTGCCGATGTCTTCGCAACCAGACGCAGTCGCGTCAGGCGGCCCTCCACACAGCGAGCCGTGTCAACACGCCGCTCTGACCTGAAGCCTCGTCGTCACAAGGTCTTGAAGACGCACGGAGCCGACGTTACGAGTACGTGTGCGCCCGAGCACGGAGTTACGCCCAGGGATCGGCAAGAGTAGCAGCCAGGAGGTTCGTCCATGGCTGGTCCCCATCGGGACGCGACGGTGCTGGCGCCTGGGTCCGCGATTTCTGGTCGTGTGTCAGGACAGGACGTGGACGTGCACGGAGCGTTCGATGGCGAACTGGAGCTGAGCGGGCGCGTGCGCCTGGCGGCCGGCTGCAAGGTGAAGGCCCGAGTGCGGGCGGACCTCGTCGAGATCGAGGGCGATTTCGAGGGCGAGGTGCGTGCCAAGACGCTGCGCGTGGGCCAATCCGCCCGCGCGCGCGGGCTCTTCTTCTCCGACCGGATGGCCGTGGCGGAGGGGGCCACGCTGGAAGGCGGCGTGAACCTGCCCGAACAACCAGTCGCGGCCGTCCGCGAGCCGTCCTCTTCCGGCCTCGGCGTGAACGAGGCCACCCCCGTCGAGCCCAGGCCGGAGCTGGCCGCGGTCAACTGAGCGCGATCGCGCCTCGGACGACCCAAGTCCACCGGAGAACCGATTGAGTCTCGCCGCGACCGCGACGCGCGCGTGTCCGCAGTGCAGAACACCGCTGACTTCGCTCCCGGACGAGCAGGGATTGCTCCTCTGCTCGCAATGCGGCGCGCGTCTGAGGGTACGAGTGGCGACCCCGCTGAAGCGTCCTGTCGCGGCGGCGGCGCCGGCGCCTCTCGGCCCGGCGAGCGAGGCCTTGCTGGGCGAGATTCGAGCGCTGCGAGCCCAGCAGGACCAGGTCCTCGCGAGCCTCGCCCTCATACTCGAGGCCTTGAGTGCTCGCGATACCCCGGCCGCATCGGCTCCGGCCTGGAGTCGTGGGGATCTCTCGCCCGAGCCGAGCCCTGAGGCGGAGGCTCCATCACCGCCGCCGCGCACACGGCGGCGCCAGAAGACCGCGCTCCTCGTCGACGACGACCCCAACACCCGCGACGCGGCCCTCACCGCTCTTGGCAACGCCCAGGTTCCGGTAAAGGCCGTGAGCCAGGGCAACGACGCGCTGGCCGCCATCGCCTCCGAGAAGCCCGACGTGATCATCCTCGAATTGGAGATCGCCGGCGCCATGTCGGGCCGGGACGTCGTCAACATGATCAAGGCCACCATGGAATGGGTGGATGTCCCGATCGTCCTTTACACGCGCAGCGCCATCGCCAGCCAGAAGGAAGCCCGTCAGATCCATGGCGGAGACGAGTACGTCGCCAAGGGTCCCGCGTCGGCGGAGGCGCTCGTCGCTCGCGTCATCTCGATCTTCCAGAAAGGCCATTAGGTCCGCCTCCCCTGGCTCCCGCTCTTTGCGCGGGGCTTGAGCTCTCTACCGCCATTCAGCGCTGGCCCCGATGGTGGCTGCGACTCTCGGAGCGCGTCTATCGTCTGGAACGTCATTCCGAAGCCTGGGAACGACATCGTCGCGCAGGCGTCCGCCGCGGCCGGGCTCAAAGTCACGCATCTCAACGCGCCGACCCCTCACCCGATGCAGCCACCCCCCGCTGCGTATCTCGCGACCGCACCAGGGACACCCGGTCGAGATCGCCGGCCTTGCGTTGCGGAAGCCTCCGGCTCCAAGCCCTGATAAATGCCGTAGAAGCCGCCGGGGAGAACGCTGGCTAACGCATGGGCGACGCCGCGTACCACGCCGCGCTCGCGAACGGCCGGCCGTACTCGTACGTCTCGCCCGGGCGCGGCGTGATCACGTCGACGCCGGCCGGCGGCGCCGCGGCCAGCGTGCGGAGGATCGGTTCCTCCCAGGCGTGGTACGAGAGGTTGAACGTGGCCCAGTGCACCGGGAGGAGAACGCGGCCGCCGAGGTCGACGTGGGACTTCACGGCCGACTCCGGGTCCATGTGGATGTCGAGCCAGGTCTCGCCGTAGGCGCCCACCTTCATCATCGTGAGGTCGACGTCCCCGAGGCGCTCGCGGATGGCGGCAAAGTGCGGCGCGTAGCCGGTGTCGCCGCTGTAGTAGGCGGAGTGCCGGGGACCCTGCAGCCGCCATGAGCTCCAGAGCGTCGAGTTGTCCATCGAGCGTCGTCCCGAGTAGTGGCGCGCCGGCGTGCAGTGGATGGTCACGCCCTTCAGCGACTGCGACTCCCACCAGTCCATCTCGTGAATGTGGTCGGCGCGCACGCCCCACCGCTCCAGGTGGGCTCCAATTCCCAGGCCCACGTAGAAGTGCGTGTCCTGGCCGGCCAGTTGCCGCACGGTGGCCATGTCGAGGTGGTCGTAATGGTCGTGCGAGACCACGACGGCGTCGATGCCGGCCAGCGCCGCGAGGGGCAGCGGCGAGGCGTGCAGCCGTTTCACTCCGACCGGAAAAGGCGACGCGTGGTCGGAGAGGACGGGGTCGGTCAGTACGCGCAGCCCGTCGATCTCGAGGAGGACCGTGGCGTGACCGAGCCACCACGCGCGAAGCCCTGGTCCGGGCGGCGCCTGGAGCCGCCGCGCATCGATCGGGATCACGGGCACCTCGAACCGTGGCTCCCGCACCTGGCCTCCGCGGTAGAGCTGCCACGACCGCACGAGGTGGAGGCGTCGGTCCTGGGGAGGAGAGTTCTCGAAGCGGCGGCCGTGCCACTGCGGCGAGCTCCGCATGCGCGCGAGCCGCGCGCCTTCGAATCGGCCACCGAACGGCGGCAGCCGCAGGACGAGCCAGCCGGCGACGACCGCGAGGAGGACGAGACCCAGCAGCATCTTCAAGCCCCTCCTCAGCCATCGCTGCACGAGTGGGATGGTACCGACTCCGACGAGCTCACCCCAAATCCGCGCCCGAGGGACCCCAACTTGCAGGCAGCGGATAGCGCGCGCCGCGGAAGAGTGTCCGCCGGCCTCGCCTTCGGCTATCCTGCCCGCGTGCGGATGTCTTCCCGTTGGCCAAAAGGGGGGCCGGCCGCGTGCGGCCTGCTCGTCCTCGCTGGACTCGCGCTCACCGCTCCGGCCCTCGCGCAGCCGGCGGCCACGGCCGCGTCACCCCGCCTGACCGTCTCGGTGGGCCCGCGCGACGGCGTGTGGAAGCGCGTGTTCAACCCGCTGCTCTACGAGGCGGACACGCGGTGGCCTTCCTGGGCGGGCGTCTACGAGCCGATGCTCGTGTACAACCGCGCCACCGCCACCTACATGCCGTGGCTGGCCACCCGCTACGACTGGAGCCACAACAACCAGCGCCTGCGCTTCGCCCTGCGCCCGGGCGTGACCTGGTCGGACGGCGCTCCCTTCACCGCTCGCGACGTGGTGTTCACCTTCGACCTGCTGCGGCGCTTCCCCGCGCTGGATCGGGTCAGGATCTGGGACTTCCTGTCCGACGTGAGCGCGGTCGATCCCGCCACCGTCGAGTTCGCGTTCAAGCGCGCCTTCACGCCGGGGCTGGTCTCGATCGGACAGCTCCCGATCGTGTCCGAGCACAAGTGGAAGGGCGTGGCCAACCCGGCCGCCTTCGACGACCCGAGCCCGGTGGGCACCGGACCCTTCACCGAGGTCGTGCGGTTCGAGCCGCTCGCGTACGAGCTGGGCCGCAACCCGCACTATTGGCAGCCGGGCAAGCCGCTGGTCACCGGGCTGCGGGTGCCCATGTACCACACCAACCAGGAGATCCTGCAGGCGCTGGAGAAGGGCGAGCTGGACTGGGCGTCCCTCTTCGTGCCCGACATCGAGAAGGCCTACGTCGCCAAGGATCCCGCCCGCCACACGTACTGGTATCCCGACTTCGGCAACACCACGCTCCTGTACCTGAACACCCAGAAGAAGCCCTTCGACGACAAGAACGTCCGCAAGGCGGTCAGCATGGCCATCGACCGCCCGCGCATCATGACCGAGGCCATGAGCGGCTACACGCAGCCCGCGGACGCCACCGGCATCGCCGAGTCCCAGAAGAAGTGGAAGAGCGCGGCCGCCCAGGCCGCTCCCTGGACGCGGCGCGACGTGCCCGGGGCCAACCGCCTCCTCGACGCCGCCGGCCTGGTTCGCGGCGCAGACGGGATCCGCACCGTGCCCGGCGGTGGAAAGATGACGTACGACATCAACACCGTGGCCGGATGGACCGACTTCGAGGCGGCGGCGGGGATCATCAAGCAGTCGCTCGCGGAGGTGGGTATCGCGGCCACGGCGGTGCCCGTCCCCTACCAGGCCTGGATCGAGCGGCTGCAGCGCGGCCGCTTCGACATGGGCATCATGCAGTCCACGCGGGGACCCACGCCGTACACGTTCTACCGCGGCCAGATGGACGCCACCCTGGTGCGCCCGATCGGGGAGGAAGCCACCGACAACTTCCAGCGCTTCGCCAGCACCGAGGCGGGCCCCATATTCCGGCGGTTCGAGGAGGCTTCCGATCCGGCGGAGCTCCTGGCCCTGAGTGGCAAGCTCCAGGAGATCTACGTGGAGAACGCGCCCAGCCTGCCGCTGTTCGCGAGCCCGCTCTGGGGCGTGTTCAACACCTCGCGCTTCGCGGGCTTCCCGAACCGCGTCCGCGCCTATGCCGGCGCCTCGCCTGGACAGACGGATGCCCTGCCCGCGCTCGTCGAGATCGCGCCCCGCTAGACTACTGCTGCAGCCGGTACCCGACCCGGTGCCGCACCACGACCTTCCCATGGCCGCGCACCTTCACCGAGATCTTGCGTACGCGGCCGGGCGTCCCCGAGGCGTCGGGCGTGAAGCCCAGCACGTACTGCGAGCGGAGATCGGCCACGATCTCGTCGAGGACTCCCGGCAGCGCCGCCTCGCTGGGCAGCTTGAAGAGCCGCCCGCCGGTGATCTGGGCCAGCCGTCCCAGCTCCTTCAGCGCGGAGCGCGGGTCGGGCCCATCGCCTCCCGGCGCGGCCGGATAAGTCACGGGGTAGATCGTGACCGCGTGGGACTGGACGGCCTTGTCCAGGACCGCCGGCTCCGTGGCGCTCACCGTATCGATCCCGTCCGTGAGGAGCACGAGAGCCGATCGGCCGTTCGATCCCGACAATGCGCGCAGGCTGAAGGCGATCGCGTCGCGTAGCGCCGTGTTCCCACCCTCGGGCAGCGTCCGCACCCGCTCGAAGAGCGCCTCGGGATGCTCCCGGTCGAAGTGCACCAGCCGCTGGGTCTGATCGAAGAAGACGACGATGATCTCCTGCGCGTTGGGCAGGCTCGAGAGGAACCTCACGGCCACGTCCTGCGACCGCCGCAGCGTCTCCAGCATGCTGTCGCTCGTGTCGACGAGCAGGGCCACGTCGAGGGAGGTGGACGTGTTTCCCCCCTCCCCCATGCGGGCGCACATCTCGATCTTCTGGCGGCGGCCGTCCTCCTCCACCACGAAGTCGCGGGCGGTCAAGCCCTCGACCGGCCGCCCCTGGGCGTCCTCGACCGTCACCGCCACGTTGACGAGCCCGGTCTGCGCCGCGAACACGGGCGCGTTCTGCGCCGTGACGGGAGATGCCGCGGCGAAGACGGCGGAGAGCGACACCGCCGCCCGCAGCGCCGAGGATCGGACCACCTACTTCGCGGCGGCCGCCGCGTCCGACTCCTTCGGCGTGCTCAGGTAGCCGGTGATCCGGTCCTTCTGGACCGCGTAGACGACGATCTCGTTGAGCTGCCGCGAGCCCTTCCTGTAGAACTGCACGGGCTCGAGGAGCGTCTTGTCCTTCTTCTCGATCTCGACGTCGTCCACGACGAGCACCAGGTTGAACTTGTGCCGCTTGGGGTCGGCGTCCCGGAGACGCATGGCCACCGGACCGATCGCGGTCGGCGACTTGCCTCTGGGAAGATTGAACTCGTAGTACTCGCGCAGGCCGGCGCGCTTGAGAGAGGCGACCTCCTCCGCGTTGCGCGCGATGAGGCCGCTCTGCTCGCCGAGGTCTCCTACCGCGCGCTGGAGCTGGGCCTGCGTCTCCTCGATCGCCGTCTTGCTGGCGTCGATGGCCGCCTTGCTGGCCTCGACGTCGTCCTTCACCTTGCCGACCTCGCCGCCGAGCGCATCCAGGCCAGCTTGGCCCTTGCGCTGCTCCTCTCGGAGCTCGCGCGCGGCCGCGGCCGTCTTCTCGAGCTCCGCCGCGGTGAAGCCGGCCCGCTGCGCGATCGTCACGGTCTGGCCGCGGACGGCGGCCAGCGCCAGGTCCAGCTCCTTCGCCCGCTTGTCCGAGCTCTTGGTCTGCTCGCTCAGCTGTGCGATCTGCCGGCGCGCGTCGCGGAGCTCGACGAGGAGATACGTGGCCAGTCCCAGGGCAACCACCCCCAGGCCGATACCCGCCATCGCGAGCGCCTGGCTCGGGCCACGCACGGCCGTCGCCGGCTTCTCCTCCGGCACCTCCAGGATCGAGGTCATTCTCCCTCCAGCCCCGCGGGCGAAACGCGGATCGTACCTGAAACGCGAGGGACCCCACTACTCCCGCGAGACCGCGCTCAGGAGCGGCGTATGGTGAGAGACTACGCTCTCCCGCCGTGACTCAACCCGATGTCGAATGCGCAGGCCGTCGGCCGTCAATAGAGTGACGGAGGTGACGATGCAATACGTCATGCTGATCTACGAGACGCCCGAGGACTTCGAGACCAGGGGAAGCGGCGCGGGCCATCCCTACATTGCCGCCTGGCGGGCGTACCACAAGGCGCTCGTCGCCTCGGGCGCCTACGTCGGGGGCGCGCCCCTCCAGGACATGGGCACGGCGACCACCGTGCGGCTCAAGGAAGGACGCCGGCGCGTGCAGGACGGCCCCTTCGCCGAGGCCAAGGAGCAACTCGGGGGATTCATCATCCTGGACCTTCCCTCCCTCGACGCGGCCCTCGAGTGGGCCGCGCGTTGTCCCACGGCCGCGACCGGCGCCATCGAGGTGCGCCCGGTGGACGCGGAGGCGCACGAGACGGTCCTGGCACCCTGACGCGATGGACGACGCGCGCGGGACGGTCGAGGCCGTGGCGCGATCTTCGTACGGGCGCTTGCTTGCCTACCTGAGCTCCCAGACGCGCGACGTGGCCGGCGCGGAGGACGCGCTGGGCGAAGCGCTGCTCTCGGCGCTCCATTCCTGGCCGGAGCGGGGAGTGCCGGACCAGCCCGAGGCCTGGCTGCTCACCGCCGCGCGGCATCGCCTGATCGACCAGGCGCGGCGGGCGCGCGTGCGGGAGGAACACAGGGAGACCCTCCAGCGTCTCGCGTCCGGAGCCGCGGCGGGCGCGGACCCGGGCGGCGTCTTCCCCGACCGTCGCGCGGAGCTGTTGTTCGTCTGCGCGCACCCGGCCATCGACTCCGCGCTGCACACGCCGCTGATGCTCCAGACCGTGCTCGGCCTGGACGCCGCGCGCATCGCCCAGGCCTTCCTGGTCTCTCCCTCGACGATGGGCCAGCGGCTGGTACGCGCGAAACGGAAGATCCGGGAGACCGGCATCTCGTTCACGATGCCCAGGGACCAGGACCTGCCCCCGCGGCTCGACGCGGTGCTCGAGGCCATCTACGCCGCCTACGGTCTGGGTCGCGAAGAGGCGGCCGGCGTCGATCCCTCCAACGAGGACCTCGCGGAAGAGGCCCTCTGGCTGGCGCGGGTCGTGCGCCAGCGCATGCCCGAGGAGCCGGAGGTCCGCGGCCTGCTCGCTCTCATCCTCTTCTGCCACTCACGGCGCTCGGCGCGGCGAGGGCCGGACGGCCGTTACGTCCCGCTCTCGGAGCAGGACCCCGCGACGTGGTCCACGGCCGCCATCCGGGAGGCCGAAGCCGAGCTGAGCGCGGCGGCGCAGTCAGGGCGGCCCGGTCGATTCCAGCTCGAGGCTGCGATCCAATCGGTCCACGCGGAACGGGCGCAGACCGGCCGTACGGACTGGCCCGCGATCGTCGTCTTCTACGAGCACCTGGTTCGCCTGGCGCCGACGCTCGGCGCGGGCGTCGCCCAGGCGGCGGCCGCGGCGGAAGCGCACGGGTTCGCGGAGGCCCTGCTCATGCTCGACCGTCTCGACCGCGCCGCGGTCACGATGTACCAGCCGTACTGGGCCGTGCGCGCCCACGTGCTGCGGAGCCTGGGGCGGGCCGCGGAGGCGCGTGAGGCCTACGATCGCGCGATCGGACTCGCCGAGGATCCGGCGACCCGGCAGTTCCTGCTCGCGCGGCGCGGCTGACCCGCGGCCTCGGCCGTGGAACCCGGCCTGTCGAAATGCCGGCCCCTCGAACGCCATGGAAGTGAAGGCCGGAAAAGTAAGCGGCCGGCCGCCGGAGGTCGAGCGATGTGTCCTGCCTGCCTGACGACGACGTGGGCCCTGGTCACCGCGGGATTGGGATCGGCCAGCGGCGTCGCCGCCGTGATCGTCCGGAAGATCCAAGCCAAGAAGGCGAAGAAGGAGGAAGCCCGATGAAACCGCACGCGATTTCGGAGGCGCCCCATCCAGTCGTTTCGCGCGAGGAGTGGCTCACCGCGCGCGTCGCGCTCCTCGAGCGCGAGAAGGCGCACACGCGCCAGCGCGACGAGCTGAGCCGCCAGCGGCGAGCGCTGCCCTGGGTCAAGGTGGAGAAGGAGTACGCCTTCGACGCCCCCCAGGGCAAGGTCACGCTCGAGGAGCTGTTCGACGGGCGCCGCCAGCTCTTCGTCAAGCACTTCATGATGGGGCCGGGCCAGGGGGAGCAATGCGTCGGCTGCTCCCTCGAGGTCGACCACGTCGAGGGCATCCTGGAGCACCTGAACAACCACGACGTGAGCTACGTCGCCGTGGCCCGCGCCACGCTCGAGGAGATCGAGGCGGTGCGCAAGCGCATGGGCTGGCGTTTCCCCTGGGTCTCCTCGTATGGCTCCGACTTCAACTACGACTTCCACGTCTCCTTCAAGCCGGAGGAGATGACGGCCGGGCGAAGCGACCACAACTACCGTCCCGGCAACCCCGGCCTGCAGGATCTCTCCGGCGACAGCGTGTTCTTCAAGGACGATTCCGGCCAGGTCTTCCACACCTACTCGACCTACGGCCGCGGGGGCGAGGAGTTCCTCGGCATCTACCGCATCCTCGACGTCATGCCGAAGGGACGCGACGAGAACGGGCCGTACCATTCGCTGGCCGATTGGGCCCGCCCGAGGAACATGTACGGCGAAGGCGGGATCGTCGAAGGCAATGGACGGTTCCATCGCCCCGAGTGCGCCTGCGGGACACATCGGGCCCGCTCGGAGGGCTAGTGCGGCCGCCCACCCTCGAGCCACCGCAAGGCGGCGCTGACGGATTCAGCGATCAGCGGTCGCCAGGCTCTTCTTCGGGCTACCCACCAGGAAATGTCGAACAGTCATGAATCAATCTGTCCACTACGATGCGCAGCGTCTGCAGCCGCCCGGCGCGCCAGACCTCAGCCCCGCCTATAGGGCTCCTGGCTATCAACACGGACGGTTCGGCTGATCGGGGGGCCTACATCGAAAGGGAGGATGACGCGACGCATCGTCTCGCAGTATGGGCAGACCACCAGCTCCGGCTGCATCCGATCTGTGTCGTCCTCCGCCGGACGGCCGACCACCACGAAAGTCATGTTGCAGTGGCGACACCAAACCGTTCCGCGTGCTTCAGTTGTCGTCCCCAAGACCGCTCCTCGCGGGCGCGAGGATGAATCCCGAGATAGGGATAGAGCAGGCGCCGGAGGTTCGAGTATACCGCCAAGGGTTTGGCGTTCGACGGCGCCCCGCGACCTAGTTGAGCGAGCGCTGGCCCCTCTTCGAAGTCGACAGGCTACAGACGAAGCGTCTGGATGAGAGCGGATAGCGCAGGCGACTGCTGCCGCCGACTCGGGTGGTAGAGAAAGTAGCCGGCAAACGGCGCACACCACTCTTCCAGCACGCGCACGAGGGCGCCGCTTGCGATCTGCGGCGCGACATACTCCTCGAAGGAGAATGTCAGGCCCAGGCCGTCCATGGCGGCGCGGATCATGAGGTCCGCGTCGTCGACGATCAGCGGTCCGCTCACATCGACGACGACGGCCTCACCGTTCTTCTCGAACTCCCAGCGGTAGGGTCGAGCGGAACCGCCGCGAAGATTGATGCATCGGTGGCCGAGCAGGTCGTGGGGTGACTTCGGCTTCGGGTGTGCGGCGAAGTAGTCCCGCGAGCCCACGACCGCCAGCCGCTGATCCCGAGACACGCGTACGGCCACCATGTCGCGTTGAATCGACTCGCCCAGGTGGATGCCGGCGTCGAAACCCGAGGCCACCAGCTCGGTGCGTCCCTCTTGCGTCGTGGTGACCTCCAGGACGACGTCCGGAAACCGTTGGGCAAATGCGACCAACTTCGGTGCGAGAACCATCGTGGCCGACATCGGAGTGACCAACAAGCGCACGCGTCCCGTTGGCCGCTCCCGGAGCCCAACGAGCTGATCCAGAACGGATTCGACCTCGCCGAGGGCAGGGTCGAGGCGACTGATGAGCTGCTCGCCCGCCTGAGTCGGGGCCACGCTGCGTGTCGTGCGCGCGAGCAGGCGGATCCCCAGGCGTTCCTCCAGCCCCTGGATGGCGTGACTGAGCCCTGAGCGCGACACGCCCAGCCGCTTCGCCGCCTTGGTGAAGCTCCGCTCTTTCGCCACGGTGAGGAATGCCGCCAGGACATTCAGGTCATCGAGCGCCATTGGTGCATGGTACTCACATCCCCATACGAATTTGACGGACTACTCGCGCCGGGCCCCAGCGAATACCCTGACTTCGGTAGGGAGAACGAGGGGCCAGATGAAGAAGCGCACGCTTGGCACCGGCGGGTTGCAGGTCTCGGCAATTGGGTACGGCTGCATGGGACTGGCCGGGGTCTACGGGGCCGCGGGCAGCCGCCAGGAGGCCGTCGCCCTCCTGCGCGCCGCGGTCGAGCGCGGCGTGACGCTCTTCGATACCGCTGAAGCCTACGGTCCGTTCACGAACGAAGAGCTCGTCGGCGAAGCGCTGGCGCCGCTGCGCGAACGAGTCGTGATTGCCACCAAGTTCGGATTCGGGATCAACCCGGACGGCACGCGCCATGGCGTCGACAGCCGGCCCGACCACATTCGCCAGGTCGTCGACGCGATGCTGAAGCGGCTGAACGTGGCCACCATCGACTTGCTGTACCAGCACCGCGTGGACCCGAACGTCGCCATCGAGGACGTCGCCGGCACTGTGAAGGAGCTGATTCAGCACGGCAAGGTGAAGCACTTCGGGTTGTCCGAGGCGAGTGCCCAGACGATCCGTCGCGCCCATGCCGTCCATCCGGTCGCCGCCGTTCAGAGCGAGTACTCGTTGTGGACTCGAGACGTGGAGCACAACGGCGTGCTGGCGGTCTGCGCGGAGCTCGGAATCGGCTTCGTCCCGTTCAGCCCGCTCGGTGCCGGGTTTCTGACGGGCAAGATCGACACCAGCACGAGCTTCAGCACCACCGACTTCCGCAATATGTCGCCGCGCTTTGCCGCGGACGCACGCGCCTCCAACATGGCGGTCGTCGACCTCTTGACCCGCATCGCCGAGCGCAAGCAGGCGACACCCGCGCAGATCGCGCTGGCCTGGCTGCTCGCCCAGAAGGCCTGGATCGTACCGATCCCCGGCACGCGCAAGCTCGAGCGCCTCGAAGAGAACATCGGATCGGCCTCGGTCGAGCTGACCGAAGCCGATGTGCGCGAGATCGACGATGCCGCGTCACGGATCACCGTTCAGGGAGCCCGCCTTCCGGAAGCCGTACTGAAGCTGACGAACAAGTGACTCGGAGGCGAGGGATGACCGACCAGGCACGCTCCATCTGGTGGCGAGAGGCGATCCGCCGAGGGATCGCGCTCGCGTGTGTGCTCGGGACAGCGATCGGCGCCGAGGCGCAGGCGCTCAAGGATGTGCAAACCCCTGACAGGCCGCTGGTGCTCAAGGCCCAGGGCAGCTTCTTCGTCGGCGGCGAAAAGGCCGACCAGACGGACGTGGAACTCGGCAACCTCGGTCCGGCCGGCCACATCGCCGTGAACCAGATGTACGTGCGTTTCATGGTGCCGCAGAAGGGGGCCGACAACGTCCCGGTCGTGATGGTCCACGGCGCGACGCTGACCGGCAAGTCGTGGGAGACCACGCCCGACGGCCGGATGGGATGGGACGAGTACTTCGTGCGCAAGGGCCATCCGGTGTACGTGCCCGACCAGGTCGGGCGCGGCCGTTCGGGCTTCAACCAGGCCGTCTTCAACAACGTCCGCGCCGGCAAGGCCCCGGCCGCCGACCAGCCCGCGGTTTTTCGATTCAGCGACGAGGTCGCGTGGCCGAACTTCCGATTCGGATTGAAGCCTGGTGTCCCCTTCGTCGACAGCCAGTTCCCGGCGAGCGCCGTCGATGAGCTGGCGAAGCAGGGCGTGCCCGACGTGAGCCGGCTGCTGCCCACGCCCAACCCGACCTTCAAGGCGTTGGCGGATCTCGCCACGCAGTTGAAGGGCGCGGTGCTGATGGGCCACTCGCAATCAGGGGCGTTCCCGCTGGAGGCGGCGCTCCTGAATCCCGCGGTCAGCCGGGCGCTCGTCCTAGTCGAGCCGGGGCGGTGCCCGGAGACCTACACCCACGAGCAGATCAAGGTGCTGGCGACCGTCCCCATCCTCGCGGTCTTTGGTGATCACCGTGATACGCCGACCGGTATCTCGATTCGGCCCTCGTGGCAACTCTCGTTCGAGGGGTGTCAGGCCCTGCTCGGTCGCATCAAAGCGGCGGGCGGTGACGCCCGAATGCTCAGCCCGTCGGACCAGGGTATCCGCGGCAACAGCCACATGATCATGCAAGACCGGAACAACCAGCAGATCGCCGACCTGATCCTGCAGTGGATCGATGCGCATGTCGGCAAGCGAAATGGAGGCAACAAATGACACGCGCTGCGAGGCTCCTCTCGTGCGCACTGGCGGCGGTGGGGGTCGGCGCCGTTGCGTGGGCGCAGACGCCCGCGCCGGTGCAGACGCCCACGGTCGTGCGGGTCGACGGCGGTGAACTGCAGGGCGTGGTCGACGACGGCGTCGCGTCCTTCAAGGGGATCCCCTACGCGGCTCCTCCAGTAGGCGAGCTGCGGTGGCGGCCACCCCAGCCGCCGGCGCCGTGGACGGGTGGACGCCCGGCCGCGGAGTTCGGGGCGGACTGCATGCAGGGACGCTTCGGCCCGCCTCCGGCCGCAGGTGCGCCAGGGCCGCCCGCCTCCTCGGAAGATTGCCTGTTCCTGAACGTCTGGCGCCCGGCGAGCGCCACGTCAGGGGCGAAGCTGCCCGTGATGGTCTGGATTCACGGGGGCGGATTCGTGTTCGGCAGCGGTTCCTTCCCGATGACGTCGGGGGCCCAGTTCGCCAGGCACGGCGTCGTCCTCGTCAGCCTCAACTACCGCCTGGGGCGCTTCGGCTTCTTCGCGTTCCCGGCGCTCAGCCGCGAGCGCCCGGAGGAGGCCAAGGGCAACTACGCCTACATGGACCAGATCGCCGCCCTGCAGTGGGTGAAGCGCAACATCGCCACCTTCGGAGGCGATCCGGGGAATGTGACGATCTTCGGATTCTCCGCGGGCGGCGTCTCTGTGCACAGCCTCCTGGCCTCGCCCATGGCGCGGGGCCTGTTCCACAAAGCGATCGCCGAGTCCGGCGGCTCGCGCGACAGCGTGCTCACCGCGCGGCCGCTGCGCGAGGACGGTGTCGATCCCAACTATCCGGTGTCGGCCGAGACCATCGGGCTCACCTTCGCGCGCTCGATGGGGATCGAGGGCTCGGACCCAGCCGCCCTCGCCAAGTTGCGCGTTCTCAGCGCCGAGCAGGTCCTGCGAGGCGCTCCGGCTCCGACGGGGACCAACGCGCCGTCCATCGAGACGACGCCGATTCTCGACGGCAAGCTGGTCACGGAGACGGCCGAGACCGCGTACAAGGCCCGCCGCCAGCCGAGGGTTCCGCTCCTGCTCGGCAGCAACAGCGCGGACACCGCCGGGAACCGGATCAAGGCGACGACCAAGGAGCAGCTGTTCGCCCGGTACGGGCAGTGGAGCGGCCAGGCGAAGGCGGCCTACGATCCCGACGGATCGGGAGATCTGGCCGCGCTCATCGCGAAGGCGAACGACGACTTCGGCCAGGCGGAGCCGGCCCGCTTCGCCGCGAATGCCTTCGCGGCCAACGGTTCGCCCGTCTATCTCTACCGGTTCTCCTACGTGCAAGCAGGGATGCGGGAGCAGATGCGGGCGGGGGCTCCGCACGGCGGCGAAATCGCCTACGTCTTCGACACGCTGTCGGCGGGCCGGGGAGGCGTGCCGACGCCCGAAGATCAAGCAGTCGCCCGGATGGCGCAGGGTTATTGGGTCAACTTCGCCAGGACCGGTGACCCGAATGGTCCGGGCCTGCCGCCGTGGCCGCGTCACGAGCCCAGCAAGGACGTGATCTTCGATTTCCGGGCGGATGGCTCGGCGGGTGCGGGCCCCGATCCGCGGAAGGCGCGGCTCGACGTCACTCGTTTGGCCACGGACTCGGGGAAGCGCTCCGACCCGTGAGACCGGACGACAAGGAGGACGAGCGCATGAGTCACGAGCACAAATTCGCCTCGGCGTCCAGAACATGAGCCGGACCTACCAGACGACGATCCCCCGCCGGCCCGAGATGCTCCACATCATTCGGACGGCCTTCGACCATGGGGTCACGTTCTTCGACGCCGCCGAGGCCTACGGGCCTCACGAAGTCGAACGCATCCTCGGTGAAGGCGTGCAGCCCTTCCGAGACAAGGTCGTGATCACTTCCAAGTTCGGTTGGAATGTCGATCTGGAGACCGGCCAGCGACGGCCGGGGCTCAACAGCCAGCCCGACCACATCAAGCTGGCGGTCGAGGGCATGCTCAAGCGTCTTCGCACGGACCACATCGATCTCCTTTATCAACACCGCGTCGACCCGCAGGTCCCGATCGAGGACGTCGCCGGCGCCGTCAAGGAGCTGATGACGCAGGGCAAGGTCCGGCACTGGGGGCTCTCGGAGATGGGACTGAAGACGCTGCGCCGCGCCCATGCGGCGCTGCCCCTCACTGCCGTTCAGAACGAGTACTCCATGCTCTGGCGCGGGCCGGAAGACGGCGTCATCGCACTCTGCGAGGAGCTCGGAATCGGCTTCGTCCCGTGGAGTCCGCTGGGCGTGGGGTTCCTCACCGGCGCCATCGACGCCCAGACGCGATTCGCCGATGGTGACATTCGCAAGATCGAGTCCCGGTTCTCGCCGGAGAACCTGCCCCACAACTTGAAGCTCGTCGAGCTGGTCAAGACCTGGGCGGAGCGGAAGACGGCCACCCCGGCCCAGATAGCGCTGGCCTGGCTGATGGCGCAGAAGCCCTGGATCGTGCCCATCCCGGGTACGACTCAGATGGCGCACATGCTCGAGAACATCGGGACGGCCGCCGTTCGATTTACACCGTCGGAGCTCGCGGAACTGAATACGTCTGTCTCGTCGATCAAGATCGAGGGTGCCCGCCTCCCGGAACAGGTGCTGGCCTTCTCGGGTGTGGAGGCCGCTCCGAAGAACTGATCGTGCGGAGCGTCGACGAGCTATCGTATCGATGGAAGGAATGCGATGAGCACGAAAGCACTCGTGCTGGCTTTGCTGTCCGCCGCACCTTGTGGTGTCGACCCCGCAGAAGCCGGCGACCGAAGCCCACGAACCGAGGCGCATCTACGCCTCGACGACAGCGTCGCCGACATGCTGGAGCATCCGGCTTTCGCGGGCTTCGGCCGTCTCCTCTTACCTTGGGGTGACCGCCGCGACGACCACTCCCTGCCCCTCAGGAGCGTGGCCTCGCTGCTCCCGTACCACGCGCATGTGGATACAGGTGTGGTGGTATCGGCGCTCAATCGAATGATCGACGACGCCAGCATCGGTCGAACGATCTTCCATGACATCTACACCCGCGCCCAGAAGGAGGCGGACCCATCGCGCAACGACACGGGCCTGTTCTTCTTCCGAGGCAAGCCAGGAGCGCCGTTCGCGATCATTGCCCCGGGTGGCGGGTTCGAATACGTGGCGTCCCTGCACGAGGGCTTCCCTTACGCCGTCGAGATCAGCAACCGGGGCTACAACGCATTCGTCCTGAAATATCGCGCGGGACAAGGGGGCGCCACCGCCACCGCGGATCTGGCGGCAGCGATTTCATATGTCTTTCGAAATGCGACCTCGCTCGGAGTGGTGACGGCCGGGTATTCGCTATGGGGCAGCTCGGCCGGCGCCAGGATGGTCGCGATGATCGGGTCCCATGGAACGGGACGCTTTGGCGGCTCTGACCTGCCCAAGCCATCGACCGTCGTGACTCTGTACACGGGCCACTCGGATCTCGCCCCAACGGAGCCTCCCACGTTCGTTGCGGTTGGTGAGGCCGATCGAATCGCGCCTCCCGCTACCATGGAACGACGGGTGGCGGCGCTGCGGCGGGCGGGAACCCACGTGGAGTATCACAAGTACCCCGCCGTCGGTCATGGCTTCGGGCTTGGCATCGGTACCCGCGCCGAAGGATGGGTCGCGGACGCGGTTCGCTTCTGGGCGGAACAGATCCAACGAGAGCGCGTCCGTGCGGAGCGCTAGCTCTCAGCGGAGGGGAAGGATGAAGCTGCTCACGGCGGTGCTCGGGGCGATCGGCCTGCTCACGCCGGGACCGACGGAGGCTCAGACGATACTCATCACGCGCGGCGGCTCTCGCGACGTCCGCCCGGGACCCGTGGAGAGCTTCACTGGTGGAGTTCGCGTGGAGATGCTGTTCGAAGCGGTCGACCCCTCCCACGCCAGTGGCGGATCCGTCGCCTTCGAGGCCGGAGCCCGCACGGCCTGGCACTCGCATCCCGGAGGCCAGATCCTGGTCGTCACCGCCGGCACCGGACGCGTCCAGCAATGGGGTGGCCCCATCCAGGAAATCCAGGCCGGAGACGTCGTAAAGATTCCCGCCGGCCAGAAGCACTGGCATGGCGCGTCACCCCATGCCTCCATGACGCACCTCGCGATCACGGAGCCGCGCGATGGCACGAGTGTGCAGTGGATGGAAAAGGTGAGCGACGAGCAGTACAGCGGTGCGCCGTCCGAGCCGCAGCCTCAACCATCGAACCGGCCGCCCGCCACCATCGGACCGTCGGGAACGCTGCAGCCGAAGATCGCCCCCGGCCTGGCGACGCTCACCGACGACGTGTTGTTCGGCGACGTGTGGAGGCGGTCCGAGCTGTCCCCACGCGACCGCAGCCTCGTGACCGTCTCCGTCTTGATCGCGACGGGAAAGCCGGCTCAGCTCGCCGGCCACCTGGGCCGGGCGCTCGACAACGGTGTCAAGCCAACCGAGGCCTCGGGCCTTCTCGCGCACCTGGCGATCTACAGCGGCTGGCCCAATGCCGTGTCCGCGCTCGACGTCTACGACCAGGTGTACACCGCCCGCAAGGTCGACACCGCCGCCCTGCGGACCCTGAGCCCGCGTCTCCCCGCGGCGGCCTCGGACGCGGCCCAGGCGCGCGCGCTGAAGGATGAATTGGGAACGATCGCGCCGAAGTTCGTGCAGCTCACCAACGACGTGGTGTTCGGCGATCTGTGGCAGCGCAGCGACCTCACGCCGCGGGATCGGAGCCTGGTCACGATCGCCGCCCTCGCCGCGATGGGTGACGACGATCATCTCGATCTCTACCTGCGACGCGGGCTCGAGAGCGGCCTGACGCGCGGCGAGGTCACGGAAGCCTTGACCCACCTGGGCTTCTACGCCGGCTGGACGAGGGCGACGAAGGCGATGACGGCAGCGGCGAGGACGCTCGGGAAATAGGAGCGTCCGGATACGAGGACACGGATGCGGCGCTCTCATCGGTCCACCATGCGCTGCGAGACCTCGGAATAGCGCGCGCCGTGGATCTCGATGCGCGACGTGGCCTCGTCGAGCTCGCGCAGGTCTGCGGGGTTGAGCTCCGTCCACCGCGGCCAGGTTTTCTTCGAGGCGCGAGAGCTTGGTGGTTCCCGGAATGGGCACGAACCACGGCTTCCGGGCCAGTACCCAGGCGAGGGCGATCTGGGCTGGCGTGGCACGCTTTCGCGCCGCCACTGCGGCAACGAGATCCACGATCCCCTGGTTGGCCTTGCGGTTCTCGGGTGAGAGCCGCGGCACGGTGTTGCGGAAGTCCGTGGCGTCGAACTGCGTCGTCTCGTCGATCTTGCCGGTCAAGAACCCCTTGCCCAGGGGGCTGAAAGGCACGAAGCCGATGCCCAGCTCCTCGAGCACGGGGAGGATCTGCTCTTCCGGCTCCCGCCACCACAGCGAGTACTCGCTTTGCAGCGCGGTCACCGGCTGAACGGCGTGAGCGCGGCGGATGTTCTTCACGCCCGCCTCGGAAAGACCGAAGTGCTTCACCTTCCCCTGCTGGATCAGCTCCTTCACCGTGCCCGCGACGTCCTCCATGGGCACGCTCGGATCGACGCGGTGCTGGTAGTACAGGTCGATCACGTCCGTGCGGAGGCGTTTGAGCGAGGCATCCGTCATGCGGCGGATGTGAGCGGGCCGGCTGTCGAGCCCTGACGGCTTCCCTTCGGCGTCGAACCCGAACGCGAATTTCGTGGCGATGACCACCTGGTCGCGCACCGGAGCGAGCGCTTCCCCGACGAGCTCCTCGTTCGTGAAGGGGCCGTAGACCTGGGCGGTGTCGAAGAAGGTGACGCCGCGATCGACCGCCGCCCGCAGGAGCGCGATCATCTCCGTCTTGTCCTTCGGGGGCCCGTAGCTGAAGCTCATCCCCATGCAGCCGAGGCCGATCGCGGAGACTTCGAGCCTGCCGTTTCCGAGCGTGCGCTTCTTCATTCGCGTCCTCCCCATCGAACTTACTTCCCCTCACGGGCCGTGACTAGACGGGCATGGCCGAATAGGGCTGTGAGTGGCGCTCAACAATGCCCGAGCGAGCCAGAGAGTACGCTGAGTACGTTCAGGAGGAGTCGCAATGAGCAATGTCGTCGTCGTGATCGGCGCCGGATCGATCGGCCAGGCCATCGCCCGGCGGGTCAGCGCCGGCAAGCACGTCCTGCTGGCCGATCTGCGCCAGGACAACGCCGAGGCCGCCGCGAAAGTCCTCGGAGATGCCGGCTTCGAGGTGAGCACCGCGATCGTCGACGTCTCCTCCCGCCCGTCGGTCCATGCCCTCGTCAAAAAGGCGACGGCGGCCGGTGAGGTGACGGGCCTCATCCATGCCGCCGGGGTCTCTCCCTCGCAGGCCTCGCCGACGGTGATCCTGAAGGTCGATCTCTATGGCACGGCGCTCGTGCTCGAGGAGTTCGGCAACGTGATCGCGCGCGGCGGAGCGGGCGTGGTGATCGCCTCGCAGTCGGGCCACCGCCTCCCCGCGCTGACGCCGGAGCAGGACAAGGCGCTCGCCACCACGCCCGTCGACGAGTTGCTGGCGCTCCCCATGTTGCAGCCCGACCAGATCAAGGACCCGCTCCACGCCTACCAGGTCTCCAAGCGGGGAAACTCGCTGCGCGTCAGGGCGGAGGCGGTGCGATGGGGCAAGCGCGGCGCGCGCGTGAACACGATCAGTCCCGGCATCATCATCACCCCTCTGGCGAAGGACGAGCTGACCGGTCCGCGCGGTGAGGGCTACCGGCGCATGATCGCCTTGTCCGCCGCCGGCCGCGCCGGCACGCCCGACGAGGTGGGGACGGTCGGCGCACTCCTTCTGGGCCCGGACGGCGGCTTCATCACCGGCAGCGACTTCCTGATGGACGGCGGGGTCACCGCGGCCTATTGGTACGGCGAGCTCGCGCCGAAGTGATTCCTTCCGTCCAGCTCAGCCCAGGAAATCCGCCTTTGGTGGCAAGACTAGAGCTGGTCCAGCGCGGCACGGATGATCGCGGGAATCGGCACGGGCTGGCGAGTACCCGCATCGACGTAGACGTGCACGAATCGACCGACGGCGGACGGTTCGACATCGTCACCTCGAAACACCGCGAGCTGATAGATCACGCTGCTGTTGCCGGCCTTCTCGAGCCGAACGCCGATCTGCAACAGGTCGGGAAAGCTGATCTGCCGCAGGAAGCGACAGCTCGTCTCGGCTACGACCCCGATGGCCGGCAGCGAGCGCGTGTCCGACCCGGTCGCGTCCATGAGCCACCCATTCACGGCCGAATCGAAATAGGAGTAGTACGTCACGTTGTTGACGTGGCCGTAGTGATCGTTGTCCATCCAGCGCGTCGGCATCGGACGCAGGACGCGGAAGTCGTGGCGTTTCAGTGTCATTCGCGGTCTCCGGGCGTCGCGCAATGGCGCGGCCCGTATTGCCAGAGCCGACTGCCGGAAATACAGGGGCCGGGTACAATCGCCCGCGGTCGGAAGTCCATGCGATCCGCATCATGACTCAATCCAAGGTGTATCCGAACGCCCTGAAGGCTTCGTGCGCAACCGGATCACCATGAAGACTCGCGCCGCCGTGCTGCATGAGATGGGACTACCGCGGCCGTACGCGCAGAGTCTCCCCTTGCAGATCACCGAGATCGACCTGGATCCCCCCGGACCGGGCGAAGTGCTCGTTCGCATGCGGGCCGCCGGTCTGTGCCATTCGGATCTCTCGGTGATCAACGGCGACCGCCCGCGGCCGCTGCCGATGGCGATCGGCCACGAAGGCGCGGGCGAGGTCATGGAAACCGGCGCGGGCGCCAAGGACCTCCGAGCCGGCGATCACGTGGTCGCGGTGTTCGTGCCTTGCTGCCGGAGGTGCGAGCCCTGTACGACGGGCCGGCCGGCCTTGTGCGAGCCTGGCTTCCGGGCCAATTCCACCGGAACGCTGTTGAGCGGGTCGCGGCGCCTGCATCGAGGCGAGGAGGGCGTCTACCACCATCTCGGCGTCTCGGCGTTCGCGGACTACGCGACGATGGCGCGCGAATCGCTGGTGGAGGTCGACGACGGTCTGTCGTTCGACGAGGCCGCGGTGTTCGGATGCGCGGTCCTGACGGGCGTCGGCGCCGTGACGAACACCGTCCAGCCGGCCCCGGGATCGAGTCTGGCCGTGGTCGGCCTCGGCGGAGTGGGCCTGGCCGCATTGCTGGGCGCCCGGACGCTGCAGCCGCAGGTGCTCATCGCCTGCGACCTGAGTACCGAGAAACTGGAACTGGCGAAGGCCCTGGGTGCCACGCACACCGTCGACGCCGCCGACGGAAACGCCGTGGAGCAGATTCGCGACTTGACGCGCGGCGGCGTGCACTACGCACTCGAGATGGCCGGCTCGGTCAAGGCGCTGGAGCTGGCGTATCGGATCACGCGCCGCGGCGGCGTGACCGTCACTGCCGGATTGCCGAACCCTCAGCACCTGTTCTCGATTCCGCAGGTGGGCATCGTGGCCGAGGAGCGCACGATCAAGGGGAGCTATCTCGGAAGTTGCGATCCTGCGCGTGACATCCCGCGCTACATCGAGATGTATCGCCAAGGAAAGTTGCCGATCGACCGGTTGCTGAGCGAGCGCATCGGCCTGGACGACATCAACGCCGGCTTCGATCGCCTCGCCGAAGGCCGCACGATCCGCCAGATCGTCAGGCTTTGATCCTCGGCGGCACGATGCTTCGAGAAGGCTCTAGGCACCGCCGCGGGCGGAGAATCCCTCCTCGCGGAGCCGGGCGACGTCGCGGGTCGGTGCATTCCCGAAGAAACGTCCGTACTCCCGGCTGAACTGGGACGGGCTCAGGTAGCCCACGCGGTAGCACGCCTGGCCCGCGTCCAGGCCCTGGAACAGCATCAGCCGGCGCGCCTCGTGCAGCCGGAGGACCTTTTGATAGTGCAGCGGGCTCATCGAGGTCACCGCCTTGAAGCGCTGGTGGAATGACGACGCGCTCATGTGCACCGACCCGGCCATCTCCTCGACCGTCACCGGTTGCGCGAAATGCGTACGGATCCAGGCCACCGCTTCGGCCATCCGCCGCACGCCAGACTTCGTGTGTCCGATCTGGGCGACACGCTTGCCGATGGGCGTGCGTAGCAGGCGGATCAGGATCTCGTCGACGACGAGTGATCCGAGAAGATCCGCATCTTCAGGCTGCGCCATGAGGTCGAGCAGGCGCGTGGCCGCGTCGACGATGTCATCGGTCGAGCGCCCGACATACAGTCCACGATGGTCGGACGCCTTCGGGACACCACGCGGATAGACCCGCGCCGCGAGCTCCCCCACCCGCGCGGGATCCAGATCCATGACGAAGCCGAGATAGGGTTCCTTTCGACTGGCGCGAGTCACCTGGGTGGAGACGGGCAGGTCCACGGCGAAGACGAGCAGGTGCGCGGGATCATATTCGAGCACCTCACGGCCAAGCATCACGACCTTGGCACCCTGCGCCGCGACACACAATGCGGGGCCGAGGGTGGCGTAGGCCGCCTCGGTCGTCATCCGCGAGATGCGTACGGCATACGTGCCCGGAAGCCGAAGGGGAAACGCTCCGTCGTGGGGAGCGTACGTCGCGAGCCGGCTGGCGAGCCGTCGGAGGGCCAAGGAACCGGGCATGGCCAGCGCCTCCTCGCCGGGTGCCGCCGCGGGCACCGGACGGACGTGCGTCGAAGCCGGATTCCCTCTCACTGTGGCGGCGGAGTCATCAGCCTGGTGAACGAGAGCGAGGCGAGCTTCCACGATCCGTTCATCTTCACGTACACCTCGGTGACGTTGAACGGGTTGACGGCGTCGTTGCCGCGCACCACGGCCACCAGCTGGATCTTGTTCAGGAGGATGGCGGTCGTGCCCACGAACCGCACGGATACCTCCTGGATCTGCGCCTCCTTGTACTGGATATCGCCGGTCTTGATGACCTCGAGCTCCTGGCTCTTGGTCAGGGTGCGGGTCATGTGCACGAAGACCGCCTCATCGGCGAAGAGCTTGTCGAGAGCGTCGAGGTTGCGCTCGGCCATCCAGCGCCACTTGTCCTTCGAGAGTGTGATGAGCTCCTGGTCCGCAGCCGAGGTGCTCGGCTTCACCGGGCTGGCCGGTGCGGGCTGGGCGAGCGCGGATTGCGCGGCCATCATGAAGAGGGCGGTTCCGACGATTCGCAGCGTTTCGTTCATTTCTCTTGGTCCTCTGCACGGCTGCTCCAGCCGTAGCCACTGCTGGCAATGGTACGCGCCACGGGAACGAACTCCTTGCCGAAAGCTACGAGACAACCCCCCCATCGACACGAATTCTTGGAGGAATGGGCAAGGAACAGCTGCGGTCCGTGGGTATCGTTCTCCTCTCGGCACCTCTCCCCCGTAGGAGGCTCACCATGACATCTGCAGTTCTCGGACTTTGCGCCGTACTCGCGAGTGCCACGTTGTTGGGCGCACAACAGAAGCAAGAGGCTTCGCCCGCGCCCAGCGGCGCGACAAAGGAACAGCAGGTCCTGAGCCTGTCCAAGGAGAAGTGGCGCTGGATGTCGGAGAAGAAGGTCGACTCCCTGGCCGCTCTCTTCCATGAAGAGGCGATCTTCGTGCACATGGGCGCCACGATGACCAAGACCCAGGAGCTCGACGTCATCAAGACCGGAAGGATTCACTACAAGGACGTCGAGATCCAGGAGTCGTCGGTGCGGTTTTTCGGGACGACGGCGATCGTCTTGAACAAGATCCGCCTGGTGGCGGTCGTCGGCGGCAACGAGGTCGTCAATCCCTTCCAGGTCACCGAGGTGTACGTGCAGCAAGGTGGCGCCTGGACGTTGGGCTCGCTTTCGTTCACGAGGTTGGTGACGCCGTGAGGACCGGCGGCCGGGACGATTCGCGGCCTTCGTGCGAAACCCCTGGCGCCGCCACCTCTCCCAGCGCTACATTCACTCATTGCCGAACCTCCGCCGCCACGAAAGGGGCTGTGAATGGCACGGAAGCGCGACTCGTCTGACGGCGTGAACGTCAGCCGCCGCAACTTCTTGAAGTCGACCGGCGTCGTCGGCGTGGCCGCGACCGTCGTGTCGTCGGCTCAATCGGCCGCGCAAGGCGGGCCGAGGGAGCTCGGCCCCGGCGCGGTGCCGGTGCGCCTGAACGTCAACGGCCGGCCGGTCGATCTCCGGATCGAGCCGCGCGTGACGCTGCTGGACGCGCTCCGCATGCGCGCCGATCTCACCGGAAACAAGCGCGGGTGCGATCGCGGCACCTGCGGCGCCTGCACCATGCTCGTCGACGGGAGGCCGATCTACTCCTGCTCCACCCTGGCCATCGAGGTCCAGGGCAGGCAGATCCGCACCGTCGACGGGCTCGCGAGCGGTGACACGCTGCACCCGGTGCAGCAGGCCTTCTGCGACAAGGACGCGCTCATGTGCGGGTTCTGCACGCCGGGCTTCATCATGGCGAGCGTCGGACTGCTCGAGAAGCACCCGAGCCCGACGCCGGAACAGATCCGCAAGGGGCTCGACGGCAACATCTGCAGGTGCGGCACGTTCTCGCGCATCTTCGAGGCCGTCGCGAGCGTGAAGGGGGTGCCGCGTGGCTAGGCCATTGCAGCCTCCCCCTCCGGGCCGCGGCGGCGCCGCCCCGGCGCCCGCGGATCCCAAGTTCGCATGGCCCGCCGATCGCACCGTCCTCGGCTCGCACGTCAAGCGGCTCGACGGACCGGACAAGGTGACCGGCCGCGCGCGGTACACGTTCGACATCACCCGGCCCGGCATGCTGTACGGCCGCATCGTCCGCTCGCCTCATCCCCACGCGCGCGTCGTGTCCGTCGACCTCGCCGCCGCCCAGCGCGCCCCGGGCGTCAAGGCCGCTCTCGTCTGGAAGGACCCGGCCGACCCCAACAACCGCGTGATGTTCCAGGGCGACGAGGTCGCGGCCGTCGCCGCCGACACCGAGGAGCACGCGATCGACGCGGCGCGGCTGATCACCGTCGAGTACGAAGTGCTGCCGCACCTGACCGTCGTCGAGCAGGCGCTGAGCGGTACGGCGCCGGCGGTGTTCACCAACGGCAACGTCCGCCCGGGCCAGACGCAGGAAACGGGCGACGTGGCCGCGGGCTTCCAGGCCGCGGCGCATACCCTCGAGGAGACCTACTCGACTCACGTCATCACGCACGCGTGCATGGAGTCGCACGGCACGGTCTGCGAGTGGCAAGGGGACAAGCTCACGGTCTGGATCTCGACCCAGGGCGTCAACGGCGCGCGAGAGAACTTCGCCACCGCGCTCAAGCTGCCATCCGCCGACGTGCGCGTGATCTGCCAGTACATGGGCGGCGGCTTCGGGAGCAAGGCCCTGACCGTCGGGGGCGAGGGCCTGATCTGCGCCCGGCTGGCCAAGATGGCGGGAGCGCCCGTCAAGCTGATGCTCGATCGGAAGGAAGAGCACCTGGCCACGGGCAATCGCCCCTCGGCCACGGCGCGGGTCAAGGCGGGCGTTTCCGCGGACGGCGTCATCACCGCGTTCGACGCCGAATCCTGGGGCACGGGCGGCGCGGGCGCGGCCTCCGGTTTTCCGCTGCCGTACGTCTACCAGATCGCGAACCGCCGCCGCACGCACAAGGACGTGTACATCAACACCGGCCAGCAGCGGCCGATGCGCGCGCCCGGCCATCCGCAGGGCTCGTTCATCACCGAGGTCATGGTGGACGAGCTCGCGGACAAGGTGAACATGGATCCGATCGAGTTCCGGATCAAGAACCTGCCGCCCGAGGCTCCGAACGCGATGTGGCGCGCGTATCTGCGGGAAGGCGCCGCGGAATTCGGCTGGGACAAGCGGCATCCCACGGGGGACAAGTCGCCCGGGCCGATCAAGACCGGCATGGGCGTCGCGATCTGTACGTGGGGCGGGGGCGGCCGCGGGCCCTCGCAAGCCCACTGCGAGATCGCGTCCGACGGCACCGTGATCATGCGCCTGGGCAGCCAGGACCTCGGCACGGGCACGCGCACGCTCGTGGCCACCGTCACCGCCGAGTCACTGGGCCTCCCGCCGTCGCAGGTCACGCCGCAGATCGGCGACACGCTCTACGGGGTGAGCCCGCTTTCGGGCGGCAGCACGACGGCCGCGAGCATCAGCCCCGCCATTCGCGTGGCCGCGGTCAAGGCCCTCGACGCGCTCAAGGAGAAGGTCGCGCCGGGGCTCGGCGTCGAGCCGGCGGCGCTCGTCGCCGCTTCCGGCCGCATTCACGTGAAGGACGACCCTTCGAAGGGCGTCTCATGGGCCGACGCATGCAAGCAGATCGGCCCGCAGCCGATCGCGGTCGACGGAGACTGGCAGCCCGGCTTGTCCTCGGTGACGACGAGCGGCGCGCAGTTCGCCGAGGTGTCCGTCGACGTCGAGACGGGCATCGTGAAGCTGACGCGCATCCTGGCCATCCAGGACTGCGGCCTCGTGGTCAGCCGGCTCACGGCGGAGAGCCAGGTCTACGGCGGCGTCATCGGGTCGCTCAACTTCGCGATGTTCGAGGACCGCATCCTCGATCGCAATACCGGGCAGATGGTCAACCCGAACATGGAGTGGTACCTGCTCGCGGGCATGTCGGACGTCCCGCGCATCGACGTGCGTCTCAAGGACCAGCCGGAACGCGGTGTCATCGGGATCGGCGAGCCGCCTACCGTGCCCACGGCCGCGGCCATTGCCCTCGCGGTCCGGAACGCGATCGGCGTCACCGTCCGCAGCCTGCCCCTGACGCCGGCGAAGATCCTGCAAACGCTGCAGCAGCAGAAAGGCTGACGAGCGCCCATGAAAGCTTTCGCCTACGTCAACGCGACGAGCGAGAAGGAGGCCGTGGCGGCTCTCTCGCCGGAGTTCGAGAAGGCGCTGCCGATCGGCGGGGGCCAGGATCTCCTGGCCCGGATGAAGGACTACGTCACGCAGCCCGACCGCGTCGTCAACGTGAAGGCGGCGCTCGAGTCGGCGGTGACGCCGGCCAGCAGCGGCCTCCGGATCGGCGCCGCCATGAAGATGGTCGATCTGGCCGAGCACGCGGACGTCCGGCGGTTGTACCCCGCCATCGCCGCCGCGGCCGTCGAAGTCGGCACGCCGCAGATCCGGAACCAGGCCACCGTCGGGGGCAACCTCAACCAGCGGCCGCGCTGCTGGTATTACCGCAACGAGGAGTTCGTCTGCTTCAAGAAGGGCGGCAGCACCTGCTTCTCGCCGGCCGGCGAGAACCAGTTCCACGCCATCTTCGGCAGCGGGCCGAGCTTCATCGTGCACCCCTCCAGCCTCGCGGTGCCGATGGTCGCCTACGGCGCGACCTTCCGCCTCGCCGGTCCGACCGGCGAGCGGCTGGTCCCGGCGGCGGACTACTTCACGATGCCGACGCTGCAGAACGTGCGTACGGAGAACGTGCTCAAGCCCAGCGAGCTGCTGACCCACGTGATCCTGCCCGCGCCCGGCGGCCTGAAGAGCGGGCACTACGAGGTCCGCTACAAGACCTCGCACGACTGGCCGATCGCCTTCGCGACGGTGCTGCTCACGATGAACGGCGCGACCGTGCAGTCCGCGCGCGTGGTGATGGGCGCGGTGGCGCCGGTTCCCTGGCGCTCGACCGCCGCCGAGCAGGCGCTGGCCGGGAAGACCGTCACCGAGGAGACCGCGGCGGCGGCGGCGGACGCGGCGCTGCGGGGTGCGCGGCCGCTCAGCCAGAACGCCTACAAGATCCAGGTCGCGAAGACCGCGGTCAAGCGCGCGATCCTGCGCGCCGCCGGGATCCAGACCGTCTAGGGGGAGCGAGCGATGCAAGCGTTGAACTCGCCGAAGGTGATCGTGGGCGTGCACTGCCTCAAGCTCCGGACCAAGGGCATGTACGTCCAGTCGGTGGTCGACCCGGACGAGGCGACGTTCTACGACCGCTACGAGACGTCCGCCTACTGGTGCGTGACGACGCAGACCGGCTTCGGGCCCGACGGCGAGCCCGTCCGGCCCGACCTGTGCTGCCGCGGGCGGGGCTGCTGCAGTTTCTGATAGCCTGACCAGGAGGAGATGGCCCTATGAAGAAGATGGCTCTTTCCGCGGCGTTGTCGGTCCTCGCGGGGGCGAGTCTGTCCGCCGGGAGCGCGACCGTGAAGGGCACGTACGTGGAGGCCCGGACCTCGCAGATCTTCGCGGGCGCCTGCGTCGTGAACAGCGAGGCCGGCACCACCGGTCGCGAGGCGCTGCTCGCCTGGAAGGTGGAGGAAGGTCGATCGAACGGCGTGTCCCTGAACGGGCTGGCCGTCGTGGCCGCCGTCGCCGGCGACGCCAACCTCAGCGTTCACGAGATCGGCGGAGAGGTCGCGAACACGCGCACGGCCCTGTTCGTCGATGCCCGCGCCACGGAGAGCCAGCGCGCGGCCCTCGTCGCCATGGCGAAGTCGCTGTCGAAGGGCCTTGTCGACACCGTGGTCGAAGCGACCCCGGCATCGATCGAGTTCAGCGACGGCGCCCAGGAGATCCGCGTCGCGACCAGCGCGTTGCGGCTCGTCGTGCAGAAGCAGATGGAGCACGACGTCCAGTGCGGGAACAAGCAGTGGTTCCAGCCGTTCTCGACCGTCGATCAAGCCACCATGGGCGTGACGGCCGAGAACCTGTTCCGCGGCGCGGCGCTCGGAACGCGGTGGAGCGATCCGAACAAGCGCTCCGCCTATTTCGGAACCTTCTCGTACTGATCGAGCTCTGAGCGTCGCATCGACCGTGCGCGCCAGCGCCGTCGTCGCGTGGTGGGCGTGCGCCTCCGCCTGCGGCTCTCCATCGCCCATCGTCCACATCCAGGTGACACCCGACGGCCAGGCTGTGGTCGGTGCGACGCGGATGACGTTCACCGCCGACTCGGCCCACCTGTCCCCCACGAACACGGTCTACACATGGACGTTCGGAGACGGCGGGACCGCCACCGGTCCCGAGGTCGACCACGTCTTCCTGAGTGAGGGCACCTTCGTGGTGACCGTGTCCGCCAGCGGCGGAGGCCGGCGCGCCGAGAGCACGGCCAGCGTGACCGCCCGCTCCCTGACCGGCAATTGGTCGCGGCCGGACGGAGGAGGGCCCGCCGGGTTCGGCTTCTACTTCGCGCTCGTCCAGCGCGGAACGGAGCTGGACGGCGAGATCAATTCGCCAAGCCTGTGCCCAGTACAGAACTTCCGCCCGCCGTTCGGCACGATCCAGGGCCGGGCTGGCCATCCGCGCATCGTCACCTGGACGCTCATGTGCGGTGGGGTCGAAGACTTCTCAGGCACCGTCGCGCCGGACCTGAACTCGATCACCGGAATGTACGGCTCGCGTCCGCAGCCGTTCACGTACGTCCGTGACCGTTAGGGTTGGCTTCGAGAGCGCGGTCGAGGAGTGGTGGCGCGGTAACCGATCGCTGACGAACCCCTACTTGGGAGAGATCACGGTCAGGGGACCGAACCAATCGGTGGTGTTCCCTTCCATCAGGTTGTTTCCCAGCGAGTAGGCCTGCCCGCCTCCTTCATTCAGGCCGCCCAGCGTGCTGTTGGTGATCACCGAGTTCGAGACACGCACGATGGCGCCGTTGTAGACGCCGATGCCACGGAAGTTGTGCGTGAGCAGTGAATGATCCACCGTCATCTCCGCCGCCCCGCCGTTCTCGATGTCCACGCAGACCCCCGTTGAGCTGTGGGTCACGACGCTGTCGCGGATGGTCGCCTTCCCGCCATCGAGGACCATGACGCCGCACACGAGCGCGCTGGAGCCGCCACTGCCATGGAAGCGCGATCCATCGATGGTGACGAGGGCCTCCGCCGTGCTGCCGTTGTTGATCAGGATCCCGCCGGATCCGTAATTGCGGACCGTGGTGCCCACGACGTGGAGCATTCCCCCCGAGACCTGGATGGCGGCCAGGCCGGTGGGCGCACCGCCCCAGCCGTCGACCACGCAATTCTCGAGGGTGAGCGAGGCTCCAGCCGGGGCGGTGATGCCGGGACCCTTCGTGGTTGGGGTCGGGTCCTTGACGGTCAGACCGCGGAGGACGACCACTGCTCCCAGCCCCGCCGTGACGTTGATCGCGCCGTTGACCACCGCCGCCGTC
>Ga0207428_10000413_pt1 | contig 53087 bp, 47 predicted proteins | sample RhiMethybrSRZTD1_FD_187600 | JGI IMG/M metagenome (GOLD analysis project Ga0207428, IMG submission 187600) | Populus rhizosphere microbial communities from Tennessee, USA - Rhizosphere MetaG P. TD hybrid SRZTD1 (SPAdes) (version 3) | ecosystem: Host-associated > Plants > Roots > Rhizosphere >...
CTGTCCAGAGCCATTCGTTCCGGCGGTTCAGCAGGTTCGGCCGCCGCCTCGAAGATGCTCTGCCAAATCCCTGCGCACTCCAGCGGTTGAAGCGATTGTAGACCGTCTTGGCCGGCCCATATTCCGGCGGACAATCGACCCATCCGCTCTTGAGCACATGCATGATCCCGCTCAAAATGCGCCGATTGTTCTTCGGCTTCACGCCACGGCGATTGCTTGGAATAAACGGCTTAATCCTCGCCCATTGCCCGTCGCTAAACCAAAACAAGTTCGCCCGCATCTGTTGGCCCCCCGATTCGGTTGACCAACCCGTTGAATCTCAACATGGTTAATTGGGTCTTAACCCTTAGACGGATACGCCACCGCGTTCCAACTGTCTTATGCTCGCGCCCGAAGCGCCCGCGTCGTTTTGCTGGGTGTTTGCGCTGCGTTGCTCGTCGAAGCTGCCGATGCCGGCGTCATGTGGATGAGAGTCAGCGACGGCGAAACCCGTCGATTTCAGACGGGGGATGTGATTCAGGTACTCGATGTGGCTCCATCGAAAGGGCACACATCGGCGGAGGCCCTCAGAAGTGATATTGCGCGCGCAGCTGGCTGAATGGGAGCGACAGGTGTTCGAGCACGCCGGCGGTGAGTCGGTGCAGTTTCGCGCCCCTCACGTGAGCGGCGTATTGACGCTCGAGCGCCTTGAGCTCTGACACATCGTCCAGGCGAGCGGCGAAGCGATCGCCGATCGGAATCGCCTGGAGCGTGCTGGCGCGAATCAGACGGTCGGCGGCCTCGGTGAGGCTCCGAGCACGGCGAATGAGGTCGACGCTGGCCCACGAGAGCGCCATCACATCGAGACCCGCGGCCGTGCCATCGCCCGTCACCGATCGGACGCGGCTATCCTCGATCGTCAGGGAGCGATGTCGCGCCTCGGCTCGATCGTCCACCAGCATCGATCCGTAGCCGGGCGCCCGGGAGGCGCGGCCGAGCAGGGCAGTAATGACCGCAGGCTCGACTATCGTGTACGCCGACAGCAGCACGACCGTGTCGTTGGTTGGGGCGGTGTGAAACGGCCGCCCGTCATGAGAGGCCGCCGTAACGTCGACGCCACGCGCGTCAAGACGTCCGAGCACGTCGCTCTCAGCCGCTTCCGTCCCGACGATGTGGATGCGACCAATCCCGGCCCGCCGTGCGGCCATGGCCGCCCATTCGACGAGATGCATTCCGGAGAACCGGACCGGATCCATCGGGAGTGGCTGGATGTTCCCCGGCACGTCGGTGAGGATCAGCGCGGCGGCTGAGGCGCCAGTCGCTGTGCCACTCGACGTTGACGGGGGCGTTCGCCGCATGACGTCCGTTTGAGCAACTCGGATGCCAAGGCAGGTCCTGCGATGCGCGTGGGTTTCTCCTCGATGTCAACGCTGTCCACGGGGGGCGGTCACTGATCACTGTCTGTGAATGGGCACCCGAGGTTGGCGAATCGCGGACACATGTCTCAGGCGGAGCCTCGAGCGACGTCGGCGGCGATCCACGCACACAATCCACGAAAGGTCTGGGCTTGGGCCCACCGATGCATGGGTACGTTGTCCCAGCCGACGTACAACTGCCGACTTCGAAAGGATCCGTCGGATCGCTGCCACCGGGTCACGATGTCGCCGACGACCGTCGTCCAACGGCGATCCAGATGAGGGAACTGCCCCCGCAGGAGCGTCATCAGGTTGATACTCTCGGCGTAGTCGTACAGCTCGCGGCGATACACGATGAGCCGTGGTGGTTTTGCAAATGGCTTGGGGAGACCGTTCGCATCGAAGAGATCAGTCGTGTAGTACTGCACGCCGCGCTCGAGGGCCGGGCGACAGCCCGACGAGGGATCGAGCCGATCGATCTTCGCCAGCGCCTTCAACACGAAACATGTATGGAAATGGTCGATGAATGGCCGTTTGCCCCCGGTGGAGTAGGGCCAGGAGCCATTTGGGTACTGCACCTCCATGACGAAGTGCATGTTCCGTCGAGCTTTCGCGAGATACGAGTCCTCACCCAGCTCATGGGCCGCCTTGGTCAACAGAAACGCTCGATAGGCGCTGGCGTTGACGACCATTCCGGGGGCGTCGGGACGCGAGGTGTAAGCGGCGCTTGCTGCGTTTGCAGACGTTGGAAAATCGCGATAGTCGTGGTACGCGTGCTCCGCGATTTCGCGCATCACGGTCAGCCAGCGTTCCTGACGATCGATCGCGTACACCTGCGAAAACGCCTCGTAGACGTACGGAAGAGTCGTAATCAGCGGGGTGCCGGCGGGGACAGTGTGGTCGATCCCCTCCCAGTCGAACGGATAGCCCCAGCCGTAGCCGGTTGGCGTCGCGCACCGCGTGTCGAGCAATACCTCGAGAAAGTGAACCGCCCGTCGATAGTCGGCCTCATCACCGGTCACGGCGAACCGTGACGCGAACGCCATCGCGTAATGCGCGTCGCCGATCGGAAAACGCTGCTTGATGAAGAAGAACCGACGGGCCGACGGGACGAACGCTTCACAGAAGATGATCGGCGCGACCGCAGCCGTGCCGATCAGCTTGTGCTTGTAGTAGAGCTGTTTGGCGACACGGCCAACCGGACTCGCGTAGAACGTCTGGAAGTCCCATGACGTCTCGCCGTAGGCCTGAAGCCACCGGGCGAATCGATCCGTGACGGCTTGCAGCAGCTGTCGCGAGGGTTCCGGCATCGAGACCGCGCCCTCATCCCGCGACGAACTGCGCGACGAAATCTCGTCTCGATTTCTAGAGTGGATAGCGACCACGAAGCCAGATAATCACGAGATTCACCAGCGAGAGCGGAAAGATCGTCGGGCGCACGAAGTCAACGAACAGGACGACACGATGAGCATCGCAATCGTTCCAGACTTCATGCTCGTTGCTGTCGTCGAAGATCAGGCTCTTGCCTTCTCTCCAGGCGCGCACGTCGTTTCCGACTCGAATCCGGCAGCCGCCTTCCGGCGGTGGAATCATCAATCCAAGATGGAGGCGCAGCACGCCCTTGTACGGTCCGCGATGAGCAGGGATGTGTTTACCAGGCGCGAGGATTGAGAACATCCCGGTCCGCATGCCGGGAATCTTCTTCAAGAGCCGCACGGTCTCGGGACATCGCAAGCAGTTCTCTTTGTACTTGTTGCCAAAGAGATAAAAGAAGAACGTCTTCCACTGATCGCCCTCGGTCAGCGCGGCCTGTGACTTCGAGAGATCCTGGAAGTTCGGAATCTCCTCGCGCCGCACCATCAACGCGTCGAGTTCCTTGCGGATGGTCTTCCACTCCGCCTCGATTTCGGCAACCCAAGGAAACTCCTCTGGCTCGAAAAAGGTCCGGGTTCCATCACGAAAGAACAGCGCCTTTTCTACGAGGTCCCGCACCATACCGCCCCCTAACCTTGGACAGTCGCCCTAGTCGACGAGCTACCATGTGTGCGCCCAACGGGGGTGGCCTGTCAAGTGAATTCCGTGTCAATTCAACAGGCGACACCACTCGTGAACGGGTTCGCAGCGTTCACCGTGCTGGAGTGAGCAGTCCCCATCCCGCGTCGTGGCGGAAGTCCGATTTGTGGCAGACTTGCGGGGCTTTTTCAGCTTCATCACCTCACGCGTAGAACGAGTGTGTCTGGACGCATCTGCGTCATCACTGGGGCGACGTCCGGGATCGGTCGCGCGACTGCGCTGGCGTTGGCAGCGCTCGGCTTCGACCTCTGTCTGATCGGTCGAACCCAGACGCTCGGTCAGCGCGTGGCCGCTGCGTGTCGCGCTCGCAATCCTGGCGGGCGCGCGGAGTTTCTTCGCGCCGACCTCGCGTCGCAGAGCGACGTCAGACGCGCCGCTGACGCCATCATGGGCCGATTCCGTCAAGTCGACGTGCTGGTCAACAACGCAGGCGCACGCAACGACCGGTACGACGAGAGTCCCGAAGGCATCGAGCACACGTTCGCCGTCAACCATCTCGGGCACTTCCTGCTGACGCAACTGTTGCTGGAGCCGTTGAGGCGAGCGCATCCTGGTCGAGTGATCACGGTCGCCTCAGTTGCGCACAAAGGAGCGGACCTCCGACATGGTTGGATCTCGGCCGCCCCCAGCTACGACCGCAGCGTCGCCTATGCGAACTCGAAGCTGGCCAACATCGTCTTTGCGCGTGAGTTGGCGGTCCGGAACGATCCGGCGTTCGTGATCTCGAATGCCGTTGATCCAGGGATCGTCGCGACGCGATTCGCCAGAAACAATGGGCTGTGGAGTTGGCTGAAGCACGTGCTGTCGTCGGCGGCGCATCGTGAACTCGTGTCGGCGCGCCGTGGCGCCGACACCGTCGTGTATCTTGCGCACTCAGACGAACGTCCCGTTGCGACCGGTCGGTACGTTCATCGTCGCGCCGAGATTGCGCCCTCGGCGCTCGCGCAAGATCCCGAGCTTGGTCGACAGCTCTGGGCGCTGAGCGCGAAAATGACCGGGCTGGAACCGTCGGTGTGATGTGACCTCGACTCGCTGGCTCGTCTTCGTCCTCCTCGTCGTGTCCCTCGGCCTTCTCATCCCCGGCCTGCTCGCGCCGGTGCTCACGATTCGTGGGGTGTTGACGCGCGACGGCATTGCGCAAGTTGCGCCGATGATGCTTCAACGAGGGCTCAATGACGACACGCTGAATGCCCTCAAAGCCATGATGAACCCGACGGTCGTCGGCCTGCTCGAGGCGACGGGCGGAGATCTGCGTCAGATGATCGTCGACAAGGTGACGCCGTCGTTGACGGCGTCGTTGCGTGAGAACGTGGGCGAGGTGGAGGTGTTTCAGCAGACCCGAAGCATTGTCGGTTCCGTCAGGCGTTTGTACGAGGTCGGCAGCCCGGTGCCGGCGACATTGATCCTCCTGTTCAGCGTCGTCGTTCCATTCGTGAAAGCGGCACTCGTCGGCTGGGCCATGTTCGTGCCAGAGCCGACGCAGCGCCGTCGGGTGCTGGCATTCGTCGAGACGATCGCCAAATGGTCGATGGCGGACGTCTTCGTCGTCGCGCTCTTCATCACGTATCTCGCCGCGATGGCGAGCCAGAATGTTCCAGGATCCGGTCCGCCGGTCGTGGCCTTTACCGCGCAGTTCGGGGCGGGCTTTTACTGGTTCGCCGCCTACTGCGTGTTCTCGCTGGCGTCGCAGCAGTTGACCGCGCGCGTGCTCGCGGCGCGCGCGTGACCAATCACTTCGCGCGCGTGCCCTTCACCTCGGAGAGAGGCAGAAACTTGCCATCGGCTCCCGCGAATTCGGCCAGCGCCGTGTACCCGCCCGCGGCGATCTTCATGGTCAGCCGGATGTTGAACGCCGGCTGGTCGGTGGTGAACGTCCACGTGTCGCCGTTGACCTGTCCGTAGGCGACCAACGAACTGCCCAGGCTGTCAACGGTGTAGGCCGCGTACTGCTTTCGCGCCGGGATGTAGCTCAGCGTTCGCATCTGGCTGTAGGACCCCGCCGGCCCCTTGGCTTCGCTGCGACACACGACGTGCCGCTGGGCAAACCACTGGCACTCTTCAGAGCCTGAGGCCTTGGTCGCTGGTGACAGCGGCGTCGCCTTCTGGTCCACGTCGATGCGCCACTGGCCAACCATGACCTCGAGCTTCTTCTGGTCAGGGCTTGTCTGCGCGGCCGCGAAGGATGGGATCCCGAGGAAACCAGCGATCAGCAGAACGGTGATGTGCCCTCTCATGGACGCCGAGGCTAACACATCGGCACGACTAACGAGACTTCTCGAGGCGATAGCTCAGTTTGCCGTCCTGAATCGTGGCATGAGCCACGACCGCTCGACCGGCGTCTGGCCCTTCGACGTGCCATCGGCCATCGGCACAGGCGAGCGTCATCTGACTGCGATTCCGCCACCACGCGGCGACATCACGAGGCGTCGCCAGCCACACCTGCTCGTCACGGCCAAGTGTACGCAGATGGGCGAGGAGATCGCAGTAGACGCGACGAGCCCGTTGTTCGATGAGGTAGTCGGGATGGGCGATGAAGCTGATGAGCCCGTGCCGCGCGTGAATGAACTCGATCTGCTGCTTCCAGAGATCGATCGAGTAGTCGCCCAGGATGTGGAACAACGAGTAGTCCTGGATCGTCGTCAGCGGGAGCTCGACCAACTTGCCGAGGAAGAACGGCATCACCGTACAACAGCCGCCGCGCTGTGCATCCAGGTGGGCGACATTGGGCACGGACATGTCGTAGGAGAACTCGAGATCGTCGAACCATCCTTGCCGGCGATACATGATGCCGGCGCGGAATCCGTAACTCCGAAAACGACGCCCGCACTCGTTGATGCGAACGGCCCGTTCAGCGAACAGCCGCCGCTCGCGAAACAGTTGCCCGTCGTGATTGAGGTCGTGGACGTTGATCTCGAATCCGCGCCGGCGAATTCGCTCGAGGAACGCCTCGGTGACTTCGTACCGATCTTCCGGCACGATCTGAAACGAGGCCTTGATCCCGTACTCGTCATCGAGGTCCATCAACGCGTCGCAGAAATCCCGACCCTCGATGTGCTCGACGTCGTGTGTCATGATCGCGCAGCTCGGCGCACCATCAGGCCAGAACCACACGAACGGCATCGAGCGCACGCCTGCCCGATCGAGCACGAGCCGCATCGTATCTTCCAACAGCGTCTCGACGGTCGCGTCCACGGGCCAGCGCGGAAATCCGATATCGTCCCAGCCACGCAGACTGAGTTTCTGAACGTGCTTTCTGATCGCCACGGTCAGAAACGGCCGCAGGGCGTAGTACAGCTTGCGCGTCGTGTCCGCGCCGGTGAACGTATCGAGCAGCCGCTTCGTACGCTGATACCGCTCGTGCTGGAAATTGGCGATCGCCTCCGAAAGATCGAATGGAAGGCCGATGTGACCTGGAGCACACCCGACCAACCCCATGACGTCAACGGTTCGACCGCCGTGGCTCCTCGGACCCGCGTGCCTGCCGTAACAGATCGTCGAGCCGAAGTTGAAGAACTCGGGATGCCGCGTCAGATCGCCGGTGACGCTCACAACAGCGGCGTCAGGCCTGCACCGATAGTGACTCACGAACGCCGCGGGGAGTGGCGCTGGCGGACTTGCTGACAATCGAGACGGGGCGGTGACCGCTGACGTGCGCGTCCTCACGACAGCAGGTCCGGCGGCAACGGTTGTTCCACTACGACCCCGATCTGAATACTCGTAATCCATCATCGTCCCGACGCGCTGCGAAGCTCAAGGATATCCAAAGACCCGCCGCGATCTGAATACCGGCATTCCATGATTTTTCTTCGAAGGCGTTGTTTCTTTTGCGGACACGCATCATCGGTCAAGCACCTGGCGTCGCGCAACGATCTTCTACCTCCAAAAAGCGTAATCACCGATAACGAATGGCGCGATCTCGGCGCCTAAGTTCTCAGACGTTCTGGTCTTCTGTTCAGATCGTCATCTTTTGGTCTCTTCGCCGCGATACTACCCTCCGGCAGCTTTCACGACCGTGGCGAAGGCATCGACACCGCCGTGAACATGCACGACTCGCTCGACATCGAGCTTCAAGCGGCGGATGTTATCGACGAGGTTCACGGTGAAGGGCGGAGGAGATGCGAGTGGCGTCGCGCCAGGTCGAGGATGGAAGGCATCGGCCTGCACGAGGAGTTTCTGCCTGGGCAGATACGCCACGAGCAGCGTCTCGGCATGAAGATTCGCTCGCAGCAGATGCAGCTCCAGCGTCATGCTGTCATCGCGCAAGACTCTCTTGTCACCGATGGTCTCGATGACCGCTGCGCGCGGCGATCGAGCCAGCCGATCGGGTTCGAGTGTGACCGGGCCGCGAAGGATGCGTTCGAAGTACGGCTTGTTCTTCTCGTGGGTGAGGATCGGAATGCCTTCCGCAACGTAGCCGCGCAGTCCGCCCGAGTGATCGAAGTGATGATGGGTGTTGACCACGTAGCGAATCGGCTTCGACGGCATCGCTCGTCTGACCGCTGCGATCGTCGCCTCGGAGCGCGCGGCATCCTGAGGTGCTTCGATGATGACGACGTGATCGCGGAACTCCACGAGGACGCTCAACGGCGCGCCGCCGGTCAGGAACCACACGCCGTCCGCAATTTTCTCCAGCTCCGTCGTCACGGCGGGCGGTGACGCAGGCGGGCGCGGCGCGGATGGAGGCAAGGCCACGGCGCCGGCGCCGGGACGCACATCGGCGACCGTCACATCCATCGTCGGATGTCCACCTTGCCGCTGAACGATACGGGTGGGAAACTGCACGCCTGAAAATGTCTTGTAGTCCGAGAAGACCGTCTCGACGTCCATGTCTCCGAGGAGCGGGTGGGCGACGCGCGTGGCGATGCGCTCGATCAGATGACGGTCGTTGATGAAAGCGGTGATCGTGCGCGGGCCGACGTCGAGCGACACTACCTGCATGGTGCGACCCCCGACTGTCGTGGGAGTCACGAGCGACAGGCGGTTGGCTGCCGCTTTCAGGAAGCCATGCGGTGTCATCCAGATCTGAATCTGCCCCGCTTCGGTGCGACCGTCGCGCGTCAGCGTCTGGATCACGTCGCCTGGAATCGGACGCATCCCGCCTTGACCGGTCGTGGCATTGAATGGTCCGGCGCCGCCGCCGCGAGGTGGGAACTCGACATCGCGCCTGACGATTTCCTCGCGCATCGCCGGCGCGGCGTAATCGATCGAGACCACGTACTTCGCCAGCTCGAAGCGCGGCCACGGTCCGCCAGGCAACGCCGCTTGACCGAGTGGGAACGCGGATCCAGCGCCTGAGTACTGGATGGACTGGAGCGTCGTCGCGCCGATGGCATCTGCGGCCGATGGGACAACGCCAGTGGAGCTTTGCGCCCACAGCGCGAGCGAGAGCCCGCTTACGAGCACAGCGACAAGTGCGACGGCTTTCACGGCTATTTCCAGCTGGCGATCGCCTGGCCCTGAGCAGAGTCGGGGCCGAACTGGAAGATCTCGATCCGCAGGCCGCCCGGGTCTGTCGCGTTCGCGACCATCGAGTCTCCGCGTCCCTGACGCGGCTCTTCCACCGTCACACCACGCTGTTTCAGCGCGGCGACGTACGACTTCAGATCGGCGACGTGCAACCCGAAGTGGTTGAGACCCGCCCGTCGATTCGCATTGGCCGGAACGATCTCGATGAACGTGTCGCGGCTCGGCTGGATATATGCCAGCTGGGGCTGCCCCTGATCGTTCTTGACGGTGAACCCTTCACGGAATCCCATCTTCTTCGTGTAGAACGCGAACGCTTCGTCGAAGTTGTCGACGGCAATCGCGACGTGATTCATGTTGTTGACGCCGGGAAGGCGGTCGCTCTGCGCGAAGCCGGTGTTGACGGCCAATCCGATCGCGAGACCTGTGACGAACACCATGACTGTACGCATCGTCGACTCCTCTCGTCGTTCACGATTCACGGCAGGAACTGTTCCACGGCACGGCGCGTGAACGAGTCCGCGCGGTGAGGATTCTACTCCTGGACCGTGCGCTGGAATCGACGCGAAGCGCTATTTCGGTCGCCAGTTGAGGATGAGCGTCAGCAACGACGACGCTGAGTCGTCGACGACCTCGTTGATCAGGAAACGTCCGTCCGTCGCCACGGAGTACTGATGTTTTGGCACGCCCGCCAACCGCGTCTGCAACAGCGCCACCGGTGCGGCCGGTTCGACGGAGCCTGGCGAGATCTCGAGCGTGACGGCCATCAATCGAGAATCGGAGCTGACGAAGTACAGCTCCTTGCCGTCGCGCCTCCATCGCGGCGCCGATCCGCCGTCTGACGACACTTGGCGTCTGGTCGACGGATCGGGAAAACTCTGGACGACGATTTCAGATCGGCCCGACTCGGTGGTCTGATACGCGACCCACTTCCCGTCCGGGGAGAACTGCCCAAAATTCTCATCGAACGGTGTCGTCGCCACCGGGATTGATTCCGTCTTCTCGTCGCGCCTCGTCATGGGGAGCGCCTTCAAATCGCCGGATGTCTTCGGATCGGTCTCGTAGTACAGGATGTAGGCGCCATCGCGTGACCAGTCCATCGGCCATTTGTCGTACGCTGATTCGAGCAGCGGCCGCTCGACTGCGGCCCCGTCGACCGCCTTTACATACAGATCGTAAGGACCCTTCCGCTTCGATTCGTAGACGATCTGCTTCGAGTCGGGGGACCACACCGGCATTCCGTCCTGCGCCGAGTCGAATGTAAAGCGCGGCACACTCGCGCGCGACAGGTCCAGCAGCCAGATATCGCGATTGCCTTGAACCGTGCGATCGAGGGCGACCCGACGGCCGTCGGGAGACAATTCCGCCGCTTCCTGTCCGTGACTCTCGGGATCGCCGATCGGCGTCGAACGGTTCGTCGTACGGTCGTACCAGATCAGTTGACGACGATCGCCGGCGCTGGCGCGATACACGATCCGCCCGTTCGCGGAGACCGAAAACGCGCCGCGTCCGGTTGCCGATGTATATGCAACCGACTCGGCGAGCACCTGGTCATCTCCGACCAGTTCCCCGCGATCGAGGTCGAGCTTGCGAGCCACCAGGGCGCCTTGACCGACGTACGCGACGTATCCCGGCTCGAGATACTCGCCATGGGCATCAGCCGCGGTCAGGCGTTTCGGATCGGTGCCGTCCAGCGATCCCAGATAGACCCCTTGCACGTCCGGGCTTCCCGTCGCAAAGAAGAGGAAGTGCCTGCCGTCGGGCAGGAATCGCGGCTGCATGTGCCCGTACGCACGCGTTGATTCCAGACGTGTAATAGCGACGGGGGGCTCACGAGGTCCCGAGGCACGGAACAGCGGGCTCGCGAGCGAGGTCGAGAACAGCATCGTTCCTTGCTGGTTCACCGTCGACCCGCTGAATGCCGATGGCGTTTCCGCCAACATGACCGGCGGTCCGCCGGTGGACGAGATCCTCCAGAGTTTGTTGCCGCTCCAGTAATTGAACGAACGGCCGTCGGGTGACCAGAACGGAAAGCGTGCCTCGGTGTCGAGCGGAATGGTCTGCGCATCCGTTCTATCGAGACGTTGCAGCCAAAGGGTGTGGACTCCGGTGCCGGAAATCACGACGCTCATGCCGTCCGACGAGAGCGCAAACTCCGCGATTCCCTTGGTTGGGGTCATCACCGACAGGCGCATCTCCTGCGGGACGGGTTCCGTCCGCAGCCAGGCGAACCAGCTGACCCCGATCGCGATGGCCGCACACACCGCTGCCGCAATCCATCCCCACCACGCGCTTCGTGGCGCGGCCGCGGGTGCGACCGGAGCTGGTGGTTCCAATCCAATCTGATCGATATCGATCACCAGGTCGCCCGCGTCGCGCCGCCTCTTCCTCGCGTCCTTTTGGAGGCACAGGCGCAGCAACTCGCGTACGCGCGGCGGCAGGTCGACGGGAAGAGTGTTCCACGCGGGCTCGTGTGACAGGACGTGCGCGAGGATCTCTGCGGCATCTTCTCCCTGGAATGCCGGCTTCCCCGACAGCATCTCGAACAGGACACACCCAAACGCGAAGATGTCGGCGCGGCGATCGACCTGGCGGCCCCGCGCCTGCTCAGGGGACATGTACGCAGCCGTGCCAAGAATCAGCCCCGCGCCGGTCGCGGCGATGGTGAGCGTCGGCGAGTTCGCCACATCAGGACTCGAGACCTGCGAGTCGACCGCTTTCGCCAGGCCGAAGTCCAGGACCTTCACCCGGTTGTCAGACAGAATCTTGATGTTGGCCGGCTTCAGATCACGGTGAACGACGCCCTTCTCGTGTGCCGACTCCAACGCTTCGCAGATTTGTCTCGCGATCGGCAGCGCCTCTGCGAGCGGCACGGGTCCCCTGAGAATGCGCTCGGCCAGCGTCTCACCTTCAACGAGCTCCATCACCACGAACGAGCCACGGTCGGATCGCTCGAAGCCGTGAATCGCAGCGATGTTCGGATGATTGAGCGAGGCGAGGATACGGGCCTCCCGCTCGAGTCGGGCGATCCGCTCCGGATCGCGCGCGAAGGCCTCGGGCAGCACTTTGATCGCGACGGTTCGGCCAAGGGTGGAATCCGTGGCGAGAAACACCTCTCCCATGCCGCCCGCACCCAGACGACCGGAGATGTCGTAGTGCCCAAGACGCGTACCTATCATGTGGTCGGGCTTGAATTATAGGCGCTCGAGCTTCAGTTGCCGCGCTCGCGTCACCGCTCGGAGACGCAGTTTGCCGGCATACGAGCAGGCAGGAAGGGGTGCGTGCAGGTCGCGGGCATCGATTCGATTCTGCTGACCGTGCCGCCACGATCGACGACGTACAGTTCTCCTTGCTCGTCTTCACCGAATGAGGAGATGTTCATCGCGGTGTAGACGAGAACGCGTGGCGTATCGCCAGTGGTGACGAAGATCTCACCCGAACAAAAGTCGCCGTAGACATACACGCCATCCGGCAGCGTTCCACGCGATCCTCGATACACATATCCACCGGTGACGGAACATCGTCCGCGCGTATGCGAATAGTCGAACACGGGGTCGATGTAATCGGACGGATTGCAGAGTGACGGTCCGAGATTGGTGCAGAGGAATCCCTCGTAGATCCGCCAGCCGTAATTGCCGCCGTTGACGATGGCGCGATCGATCTCTTCGCGCTCACCCTGTCCGACATCTCCAACCCATTGCTCGCCGGTTGTGCGATCGAAGCTGAAGCGCCATGGATTGCGGAGCCCAAACGCAAAGATCTCATCCCGGCCGGGCGCGTTGACGAACGCGTTGTCGGGCGGCGAGGCATACCGCGTTCCCGGGCCTGGCTGATCGACGTCGATTCGGAGGATCTTGCCGAGCAGCACGTCGATGTTCTGCGCGTTGTTCGGCTCATCGTTGCCCCCACCACCGTCGCCAACCCCGATGTACAAGTAGCCATCGATGCCAAAGGCAAGCATGCCGCCGTTGTGGTTCGTGTGCGTGGGATGGGGAATGGTCAGCAGCACCTGTTCCGTCGCGTCGGCGATGTTCGGGTCGGCGGAGACGCCGTATTCGGCGATGACGATCGCGCCATCTCCCGCGCGCGTGTAGAAGACGAAGAACCGGCCGGACCTCGCGTACTGCGGATGGAACGCGAGACCGAGAAGCCCTTGTTCGCCCTCCGCGGCAATCTTCGCGCGGATGTCGAGAAAGACCGTCGGCGTCGATTGTTCCGGTCGCAGGACGCGGATGATGCCGTCCTGTTCCACGATGAACAGACGCTGCGATCCATCTCCAGCGTGGCCAGCGAAGAGCGGATTTGCAAGGCCGGTTGCCACAGGTGTGAGCTGGACCTGGGCGATCAGCGGCGACGGCAGGCACACGAGCGCCATCGCCACGACGACCCGCGAGAGACCGTGTCGGGTCACGATCTATTCTGACCCTCGGACGACCGTGGGGCCACCTTAAGGTGGCCCTGGATCGATGTGATGGCCGGCTCAGTTCCAAGTCCGCCTTCAGCGTCGAGTATCATGCCCACAAACTCGAGGAGGCAGCATGAGGATTCGGACATTGGCGCTCGTGTGCGTCCTGGCCGGGACAGCCGCGCACGCGCAGTCACAGGCTGCGGCGCCAGACGCTGCGCCTGCCGGCCTCGTCGTGGGCTCGGGCAACTTCTTCAGCCCGATTGTCCGCGACCTGGACAAGGCGGTCACGTTCTATCGCGATGGCCTGGGCCTTGACGTCCAGGGTGCGCCCGCCAATGCCGACGCCAATCCCGCGCTCCGCGACATGTTCGGATTGCCGGACGCGCAACTGCGCTGGCAGATCGGCCGGCCGCCGGCGATGCGCACCGGCGTCGAGATCGTCGAGATCACAAAAGCCGGAGGCACGCCGCTCGAACGGCGCGTCCAGGACAGCGGCGCGTTCCTGCTGATCGTGTTCGTCCGCGACGTCGACGCGACGTTCGCGCGCGTCAAGGCACTCGGTGCGCCGGTCGTGACGAAGGGCGGGGCACCGATCGGTCTACCGGCCGGCAAGCCGCGGTTTCGCGTCGTCGTCGTGAAGGACCCGGATGGGCACTTCGTCGAGATCGTGCAGGCCGATCAGCCGCCCCCGACGGAGGCGCCGCCGACGGCCAACGTCATCGGGGTGCGGGTGCGCCTCACGGTGGCAGACGTCGACAAGGCATTGTCGCTGTATCGCGATGCGCTTGGCATGAAGGTCCGGAGCGTCGACCAGTTCAAGAAGGATTCCGACGTCAACAACATGCTCGGTTTGACCGACGGACAGTACCGCGTCGGCATGTTGGAAGTACCGACGACAGGGCTCGTCTTCGAAGTGATCGATTTCAAAGGGGTGGATCGCAGGACGGTTCGCGGCAAGATTCAGGACCCGGGCTCGACGCGCATTCAGCTGCAGGTCCGCGATGTGGATGCCGCGATCGACACCCTGAAACGCCATGGCGGTGCCGTCGTCTCGACCGGCGGGTCTACCGTCAACCTGCCCGGCCGCGGCGGCGCGACGACGAAGGTCGCGATCGTCCGCGACCCCGACAACCTGTTCCTGGTGCTGCTGCAAGCGGCGCCAGCGCCACCGGCTGCGCGTTAGACGCGTTGCGGCGCTTGCCGCGAATGAGGACTAGGAACTGCAGCTCTTCCTGGCCTCTTCGAAACCGTCGAAGAGTCGTCCGGCATGGTCTCCGGCCAGCGTCTCGAGCCGATGCGGCTGACCCTTTTCGACGGTGTATCGCGCGACGTCGCCCTTCGACCGCAGGAACTCCGCTTCGCGCTTCATCTCGTCATGCCACCGGTACTCGTCGTTCTCGCCGACGTACATGAAGACGCAGATCTTTGCGTTTGCGAGCGCCTGCAGCTTGCCAGCCGTCGGCTCCCACAGATAGCCCGGGAAGGCGGTCGCAGACCGGAAGTACTGCGGATGGGCCGCTGCCACATGCATCGCCGCGATGCCGCCATTCGAGGGACCGACGATATGGAACTTCCCGCCTTCGATCTTGTAGTCGGCCAGGAGCTGCTTCAGGAAGTCGGGGAAGATGCGGTCTCCTTCTTCGAAGAACAGTTGACCGTCGGGGGCGGCGGGGGCAACGACGATGTATCCGCGCTTCTCGGCTTCAGCCCGCAGGTTCCTGTTCAACACTGAGTCGACTGTGTTCATCGTCTGCGGCCCGCCGCCAAGCGCGATGATCGCCGGGTAGGTTTTGGTCGCGTCATAGCTGCTCGGGAGTACGACCTTGTAGTGCACGGTGAGCCCCCGCGCGGTCGTCGTCTTTTCCAGCACTTCCGCCTGCGCCGGAAGACCGAGCGTCATCACGGACACCGCCACGGCTGTCAACCTGCGCAGAACGAGCGACATGGTCATGAACGAATCCTTTCTGCGGCGATTCTCCGCTAGATCGCAACCGACTCCAAGATTGACGTCGACATCCCGACGTCAATCGCTCGATCCAGACGGAAGCCGGCGGTTCGAAGCATTTCCGAATACTCTTTTTCAGTTCGCTCTTTTCCCGACAGCAGCGTCAGCATTTGTAGATCGAGCATCTTCGTCCAACTCGGCGTCGAATCCTCTGGAACGATGCACTCGATGAGCAGGAGCTTCGCGCCTGGCGCCGCGGCCGTTCGAATGGCGGCGAGAATCCCTGCGGCTTTCGCATCGTCCCAGTCGTGGATGACCTGCATGATGAGATAGCAATCGGCGGAAGGCAGAGCATCGGTGAAGAAATCCCCGGGATGCATCCGCAGCCGTTCCGACTCCATCCCCGCAGCCTGGGCCGCGGCCGTCACATGCGGCTGATCGAACAGCACTCCGCGAGCCCGGGGCGCGGCTTGTAGAACGGCTGCCAACAGGTGACCGCGGCCGCCGCCGATGTCGGCGATTGTTTCGAACGCGGAAAAGTCGTAGGACCTTAGGATGCCGGCGATTTGTCCCGCCGCTTTTCCCATCATCGCCTCATCGAAAAGACGGGCCGCCTGCGGATGCTCGCTGAGGTACTTCCAATAGCCGCCTGGGACGACTTTCTCTTGTGTGGACTGTCCGGTCGTCAAGGCATCGGCGAAGTACTCGAATCCTCGCCAGTACACGGGCAAACCGATCATCCGGACAAACGATCGCATCGACTGCGGGTGATCCGATCGCAGGAGACGCGATGCCGGCGTATGACCCCACACGCCATCACGAGCCTCGAAGATGCCTTCAGTCGAAAGGACGCGCAGCGTGCGCGCCAGCGCCCCCGCGTGCGTTCCGGTGTCCGTCGCCAATTCCTCGGCGCTTCGCGGCGATTCCCCCAAGGCATCTGCGATCCCGAGTTCTGCCACCGCATGCAGACACCGAGGGAGGCCGTGACTCATTGAAATACGTAACAGATCGTCGGCAGGATTGGTCATAGTTGAGGGAGTATAACGAATGCCCGGGGCCTTGTCCGCGCGTGCTGGTGACGGCGACGGACGCGCATGACGCTCGACGAATTGAACGCCAGCGATCGCGACGGCTTCGTCGCTGCGCTCGGCTGGATCTTTGAGGGCTCGTCCTGGGCGGCCGAGCGTGCCTGGCGCCATCGACCGTTCGTCTCCGTCGACGCGCTGCATCGGGCGATGGTCGAGGAAGTCGCCGCATCCGGACGAGAGGAGCAGCTCGCACTGCTGCGCGCGCACCCGGATCTGGGCACGCGCGCGCGCATGACTGCGGCATCGACGGGCGAGCAGGCAGGTGCCGGTCTCGATCGCCTCACGCCCGATGACTTCGATCGATTGCACGAGCTCAACACCGCGTACCGGGAGAAGTTCGGATTCCCCTTTCTCTTCGCCGTGAAGGGCAGCACCACGCACGACATCCTCGCGGCGTTGTCAGGCAGGCTTCAGGCCACGCTGGACGAGGAGTTTGCAGAAGCGCTGCGACAGGTGTCGCGCATTGCCTGGTTTCGTTTGCAGGATGCAGTTCGTACGTAGTGTCCGGCGTAGCCGGACTAACGTAGCGTCCGGCTTCAGCCGAACTAACGTAGCGTCCGGCTTTAGCCGGACCCTGGAGATTCAGGTGGAACGATTTGCCAGCGGCTGGAAGCGAAACTACTACGGCAAGGGCGACGTGATCGTCTATCGTCTGCACCGCGATGGAACGGCGCCGCCAGGTCAGAGTCCGGTGTTCGGCGCCAGCGTGCAGATGCTCGTGTACGGCGACGCGTTCTGGCCCACCTACACCACCGGCGACAACACTGGCCTGATCGCGACCGACTCGATGAAGAACTTCATCCAACGCGAGACGATGAACTTCCCAGCCGGCGATCTCGAGGGATACTGCCGGTTTCTGGCCGACAAGTTCCTGACCACGTATTCCCAGGTCGAAGGCGTCCAGGTCTCGGCTCAGGAGATCCGGTACGAAGGTCTCGGTGGCGGGGCGGCGTTCACACCGTCGGGGCCTGAGCGAGCGACGGCGCGCATCGAGCTGACACCACCTGGAACGGTGGTGGAAGCGCGTTCTGGTGTACGCGGCTTCAAGCTGCTTCGCCTTGGCGGCAGCGCGTTCCAGGGTTTCGTCCGTGACCAGTACACGACCCTGCCCGATCTGATGAATCGCCCGTTGCACATGTGGCTGGATCTCGAATGGAGCTACGTCGACCCGGCCGCCGCGTTCAACGAGGGTCGAATAGTCGCGCGGGTGCGCGATCTCGTTCGCGGCGTGTTCGAGGCGTTCGAGTCGGGCAGTATCCAGCAGCTCATTCACCGCATCGGCACACGGATGCTCGACGAGAATCCGTCGATCGCCGCGGTGGATCTCGAGGCGAACAACCGGACGTGGGATACGATCGCCGAGCGTGGTGCCGAGCTTGGCGTCTACACGGACGCTCGCCCCCCATTCGGATGTCTCGGGCTGAGCCTCAAACGATAGCGACTGCGATGGCGCGCCTGTCCACGCACGTCCTCGACACCTCGCGCGGCACGCCCGCCGCGGGGATACCGGTGGAATTGCATTTCCTTGCCGCCGGCCGCCGGCGGCTGCTCGCCTCGTCGGTCACCAACGCCGATGGCCGCACCGATGCGCCGTTGCTCTCGGTCGAGCGCCTCGAGGTCGGCGTCTACGAGCTCACCTTCCGCACGCGCGACTATCTCTCCCGGTCGGGCGCGGTGCTCACCGAGCCGCCGTTTCTCGACGACATTGTCGTCCGCGTCGGAATCGCCGATCCGAACGGCTCCTATCACGTGCCGCTGCTGCTGTCGCCGTACGGATACAGCGTCTACCGGGGATCGTGATGTTCGCCGCACACGCGCAGGAGGTCGTTCGCACGTGTCGCCTGTTAGCGCGCTTCAGCGAGGAACCTGGTCGCACCACGCGCACGTTCTTGTCGCCTCCGATGCGGGAGGTCCATGCGCACCTCGGCTCGTGGATGCAACGCCTCGGCATGGCGGTGCGTGTGGACGAGGCCGGAAATCTGCGCGGCGTGTATGCGGCCTCGCGTCCTGGCCGTCCGCGACTCTTCGTGGGGTCACATCTCGACACCGTATCCGACGCCGGCGCCTTTGACGGCGTGCTCGGTGTCGTCCTGGCGATCGCACTTGTCGAGTCGCTCGAACAGCGCCCCCTCCCTTTCTCGATCGAAGTCGTGGGGTTCTCCGACGAAGAAGGCGTACGCTTCGGCGTTCCGTTCATCGGCAGCCGGGCGCTGGCGGGGACTGTCGACGACGATTTGCTGGGGCGCGTCGATGCGCGCGGCCAGTCGATCAGAGAGGCCATTCGCGACTTCGGCCTCGACCCCTCGTGCGTGGGGAATGCGCGCGCGGACGAGCCCGCTGTTGGTTACCTCGAGTTTCATATCGAACAAGGCCCCGTGCTCGACGCGCTCGGGATCCCGCTTGGTGTCGTCGACGCCATCGATGGACAGAGCCGGGTCACGGCGACATTCAACGGGGCGGCGAATCACGCGGCGACACCGATGCAGTCGCGACGGGACGCCGTGACCGGTGCCGCCGAATGGATCATCGCCGTCGAGACCAGGGCGCAGCGAACGCCAGGACTCGTAGCGACCGTCGGCCGTCTGCGAGCGCTGCCCGGTAGCACCAACGTCATCGCCGGGAGATGTGAAGCGAGTCTCGATGTTCGCCACGCCGCGGATGACACTCGAGCGGCCGCGGTCGAGCACTTCCGTGACGACGCGCAGGAGATTGCGTCGCGCCGGGGCCTCACCGTCGGGTGGGAGACACACCTCGATCAGCCATCCGTCGCCATGAGTCCCGGTCTCGTCTCGATGTTGGAACGCGCAATAACGTCTCTCGGCGTTCCCACTCACCGCATCGACAGCGGATCCGGCCACGACGCGATGATCATGGCTGGCCGCATGCCAGCCGCGATGCTGTTCCTGCGCAGCCCTGGCGGGCTCAGTCACCATCCGGACGAAGCGGTCGTCGAGGACGACGTCGCCGCGGCGCTCGCTGTCGGCCGCGCGTTCCTCGAAGACCTGGCGAGGGCCCACGCGTGATCGACGTGGTGATTCGCGGGGGAACACTGGTCACGCCGAGCGGCCAGCAGCGGGCGGATCTCGCGATCGAGGATGGCCGGATCAGCGAGGTGTCTTCGAGTGTCGCCGACGCTCGGGAAGAGATCGACGCGCGCGGGTTACTCGTGCTGCCCGGCGTGATCGATGTGCACGTCCACTTCAATGAGCCCGGCCGAACGGAGTGGGAAGGCGCCGCGACCGGAAGTCGTGCGCTGGCGGCTGGCGGCGGCACGCTCTTCTTCGACATGCCGCTCAATTCCACGCCGTGCACCGTCAACGCGCGCGAGTTCGATCGAAAGCGCGCCGCGCTCGAGGCCTCGTCGATCACCGACTTCGGGATTTGGGGCGGTCTCGTCCCCGGCGCAGTCCCCGACATGGCGGACCTGGCGGCACGCGGCGTCGTCGGCTTCAAAGCCTTCATGTGCCACTCCGGCCTTGCCGAGTTTCCTCGCGCCGACGACCAGACGTTGCTCGACGGTCTGCGGGAGGCGGCGCGGCTCGATCTGCCACTGGCCGTGCACGCCGAAAACGAGGAGATGATGCGCGCGCTCGGTGAGCGCGTCTCATCACGAACGGCGCGCGCGTTTCTCGACTCCCGGCCTGTGGTCGCCGAACTCGAGGCCATTCAGCGCGCGTGCCTGCTCGCCCGGGAAGCCGGCGCCAAGTTGCACATCGTCCATGTGAGCTGTGGACGCGGGGTCGCGCTGGCGGCAGAGGCGCGCGTCCGGGGGACCGACGTCTCGATCGAAACGTGTCCTCACTACCTCTTCTTCACCGAGGAGGACGTCGAGCGTCTGGGTGCCGTGGCCAAATGTGCGCCGCCACTGCGCATCGGCGCCGAGCGGGACGCGCTGTGGCGCGAGATGGCGGGCGGGCGCGTCGACATCGTGGCGTCCGATCATTCGCCGGCGCCGCCGTCGATGAAGAGCGGCGACTTCATCGCGGCGTGGGGCGGCATCGCCGGTGTGCAGTCGACGCTGGCCGTGTTGCTGGACAAGGGCTGTCATCAGCGGACGCTGCCGCTCGAACGCGTCACCGCGCTGGTCGCCGGCGCGCCGGCGCGTCGCTTTCGCATACGCGGCAAAGGATCGCTCGAACGCGGGATGGACGCCGATCTCGCGCTGGTCGATACGCAACAGCGGTTCACGCTGTCCGCGGCAGACCTGCATCAGCGTCACCCACTGACCCCGTACGCCGGTCACTCATTTCGCGGTGCGGTCCGCCGGACGATTCGACGCGGTGTGACGATTTTCAACGACGGCCGGATTACCGCCACGAGTGGCGGTAGACTCATTCGCCCGTCGTGACAGGAGCCTTCATGTCGGATGTCGTGATCACCGCCGGCCCGTTCACCATGACCGCGCGCTTCGAGGCGGATGCGCCGCTCACCTGCGCCGCGGTCAGCCGCATCCTGCCGCTCGAGGGGCAGTTGATTCACGTGCGGTGGAGCGGTGAGGCGACGTGGATCCCACTGGGTGACCTGGCACTCGACGTCCCGTTCGAGAACGCGACGAGCTACCCGTCTCCAGGCGAAGTGCTGGTCTATCCTGGCGGGGTCAGCGAAACGGAGATTCTCCTGGCCTACGGGCGCACCAACTTCGCAAGCAAGGCCGGCCAGCTCGCCGGCAATCATTTCCTGACGATCGTCAGCGGCGCCGAACATCTGCGGGAGCTCGGGCGTCTGACGCTCTGGAAGGGCGCGCAGCCAATCGTGATCAGGCGCGCCTAGTCGCGACCAACGTTTCACCGCAGCAGGAGCGTCGCTGTTATCTTGTACGGTATGTCCGCCTCAGGCGCTCCTGGTGCACCCCGAGACCGCGAGGTGATCGCCCTCGTGGGGCTCTCCCACGGCACATCGCACTTCTTTCATCTGATGCTGCCACCGCTGTTTCCGTGGCTGATGAAGGATTTCTCTCTCAGCTACACCGACGTCGGGCTGCTCACGAGCACGTTCTTCGTCATCAGTGGCATCGGACAGGCGCTCGCCGGCTTCGTCGTCGATCGCATCGGTGGCTGGCGCGTCCTCTGCTTCGGCGTCGGGATGCTGGCGCTCTCCGGCGTCGTGTTGGGGTTGGCCACCAGCTATTCGTGGTTGATGCTGAGCGCCACATTCGCGGGCCTCGGCAACAGCATCTTTCATCCCGCCGATTTCACGCTCCTCAATCAGCGGGTGAGTCAGCCTCGATTGGGACACGCGTTTTCGATCCACGGCGTCTCGGGCAACATCGGGTGGGCCGTCGCGCCGCTCTTCATGGCGGGCGTCACCAGCGTGCTCGGTTGGCATGCCGCAGGATTTGGCGCGGCCGCGATTGGTACCGCGGTGGTCACCACACTCTGTCTGCGTCGACGCGCGCTCGCGGACGCCGCCGACCTGATCACGTCGCGCAGCGCGACCGCTGACGTCGACGACCGGCCGGGACATTTCGCATTTCTCGCTTCTGCGGCGGTTTGGTGGTCGTTCGCCTTTTTCTTCTTTGCGACGATGGCCTTCGGCATCCTGCAGAACTTCGCGCCGGCCATCTTGAGCCACGTCTATGGTGTGTCGCTCGTCGTCGCCAGCAGCGGGCTCACCGCGTACCTCGTGGGCAGCGGCACGGGAATGCTCGCCGCTGGCTTTCTGAAAGATCGTGCCGATCGGATGGTGGCACCGGCGCTCGGATTCGCCGCGCTCATGGCCGCTGTCCTCGCCTCGGGCGACATGCCACGAGCCGCGCTATGGCCGCTGATGGTCAGCATTGGATTCGGCGTCGGTTTCGCCGGGCCAGGCCGCGACCTGTTGGTGCGTCGCGCGGCGACGAGCCGCTTCGGTCGCAGCTCGTTCGGTCGGGTGTACGGCTTCGTCTACTCTGGCCTGGACACGGGACAGGCACTGTCGCCCCTCGTGTTCGGGCCCATACTCGACGCCGGCCGGTTCCGACAGCCTCTCGTCGCCATTGCCGTCCTGCAGGTCGCCGCGCTGCTGACGTCGCTTCGTGTGAGCAGCGGTGTCCGGTCGAGAGAGCCGCAGGCGGTCAGCGTCGCTGGCTCAGGTCCCGATACAGGGCCCTGAGTCTCCGTGCCTTTTTCGGACGAAGTGTGCTCGATGCGACGCACCCGAGCTCGTCCGGTGGTAGCATCGCCGTTCCGGGAGGGCACATGCCGAAGTTCCTCATCAAAGCAACCTACACCGCGGACGGCGCCAAGGGATTGATCAAGGATGGTGGTTCAAAGCGTCGCGCGGCGGTTCAGAAGATCATCGAAGGCGTCGGCGGCAAGCTTGAAACCTTCTACTACGCGTACGGAGAGGACGATGCGTTCATCATCGCGGATCTTCCGGACGCGACCAGCGGCCTGGCGATCAGCCTGGCGGTCAACGCATCGGGCGCCGTGCGGCTCTCGACGTTGCCGTTGATCACGCCCGAAGAAATCGACGCGGCCAGCAAGAAGGGCATCAAGTACAAGGCACCGGGCTCGTAACGCTCATTGCTGCGCGAGGTCACTATGACACGCTGCGAAAGCGCTGGGGTTGTGCGCGGTGTCGTGCGATTGCTGTGTATGGGCGTCGCGGTGTTCAGCGCATCGACCGCGCTGGCGCAAAGTCCCCGAGCGCCATCGTCCTGCGATCTGCCTCACGGAACAGGCGTCTCGTCGCAGCAGCTCACATCAGGACTGCGGCAGCGTGCGTATCGGCTGTTCGTTCCACCGAAGTACGACGGCCATCAGCGGCTGCCGCTGGTGCTCGATCTCCATGGCAGCGGCGGCAACGCGGCCGGGCAGGCGAGAAACAGCGGTCTCGAGACGCTGAGTGTGAGCGAGGGCTTTCTGGTGGCGACGCTCGAAGCCGAGGGCGGTCGCTGGAATGTGCCGATTCAACAGGGTCGTGCCGACGATGTGGCGTACGTCGGCGACGTGATCGCCCACGTGGCCGCGAAAGTGTGCACCGACGACACGCGTGTGTATGCCACCGGCTTCTCGGGCGGTGGACGCATGTCTTCACTCCTCGGTTGCAACCTCGGCTCGCGCCTCGCCGCGATCGCACCGGTCTCGGGGCTTCGTTTCCCCGGTCCTTGCACCGGCCCGTCCATACCTGTGCTGACGTTTCACGGGTTGGCTGACCCGCAGAATCCCTACGACGGGCATGCCAGTGGTCGCGGAGCCGAATGGGAGGAAAGCGTTCCCGACGCCCTCGCCGGCTGGGCGCGTCACAACAGATGCAAGCCGGACGTCGTCGTCGACGATCCGCCGGGCCCGCTTTCCACGATGCGCTACGAGGCGTGCGCGGATGGAACGGACGTCCGGATGATTCGCATCGACGGCCTGGGACACCGGTGGACGCACGACGAGGTCGACACCACGACGGTCATGTGGCAGTTTTTCAAAAGCCACCGAAAGCATTTTTGATTTGTGATTTTTGATTGGTGATTCATTGTTGAATGGTGATTCTTGATTGTTGATTTGTTGACGAGTGAGTGGCGGCGAACGCCCCGTGCGCCTCGGTTTGTCGGCCTTCAATCACAGATCAACAATCGACAATCAACAACCATTCACCAATCAAAGATCAACCAATCAGAAATGTTCTGAGAGTGTCCACGATCACCTGTCCGTTGTGCCGGCGAACCATAGAGTCCGGTCCCGAGCACTGCCCACACTGCCATATTCGTTTGCCAGGCGCTCCGCCACCAAAGCCGGCGGCGCGCGCCCGACGCACGTCGAGCGAGGCGCCGAGGCCGCGGGCGACGCGCTCCACTCGAGAGGCGCCCGCGCCGAGTCTCCAATGTCCGGCGTGCGCCCATCCGATCACGCGGGATGATCACTGGTGTAAGTGGTGCAAATGGCCGGTGAATCGCTGAAAGGCGTCCGATGATCTCTCTGTTCGAGCCGTTCGCATTTCGCACTGGTCTCGCTCCACGCAACCGCATCATGCTGGCGCCGCTGACAAACATGCAGAGTCAGGCGGACGGCTCGCTGGGCGAGGACGAGCTGCGATGGCTCACATCACGCGCCGACGGCGGGTATGGCATCGTGATGACGTGTGCGGCGCACGTGGCGCGCGACGGGCAAGGATGGCCGGGCGAGCTGGGCGTCTTCGACGACACGCTGCTTCCAGGGCTGACGCGGTTGGCCGACGCGCTGCGCGCCCGCGGCGCGATATCGATGGTGCAGATGTTCCACGGAGGGTTGCGCGCGGACCCTGCCGTGACCGGCCTGGCCCCCTGGAGCGCGAGCGAGGGCGATGGTGCGCGCGGTGCGACCGCCGACGACATCGCTCGAGTGATTGTGCAGTTCGCCGACGCGGCGGCACGCGCCCAGCGCGCCGGTTTCGACGGCGTGGAGATACACGGGGCGCACGGCTATCTGTTCACCCAGTTCCTGAGCCGCACCCAGAATCGCCGTACCGACGAATGGGGTGGGCCGCTGATGCATCGCGCCCGCCTGCTGCGCGACACGATGCGCGCCATTCGCGCCCGTGTCGGGTCGTCGTTCACGGTCGGCGTCCGGCTGTCGCCCGAGGACTTCGGCAACGCCCGCGGGCTCGATCTCGACGAGTCGATTCAAACCGCCCAATGGCTCGCAGACGATGGCGCGGATTTCATCCATCTGTCGCTGTGGCAATCACTGGCGCCGACGGCGAAACGGCCCGACACGAACGCGATTCCGCTCTTTCGCGCGGCGCTGCCCGGCGACGTCACGGTCCTCGCCGCAGGCGCGATCTGGACGCGTGCCGAGGCCGAGCAGGTACTGGCATTGGGCGCTGATGCCGCCGTGCTCGGCCGCTCCGCCATCGCCAACGCGGATTGGCCGCTCCGCGCTGTCGACCCGTTGTGGCAGCCGCGCCGACCGCCGTTGACGATCGAGGCGCTGTGCGAGAGCGGACTGAGCCGCAAATTCGCCGAGTCGATGCGGCGGTTCAAGGGGTTCGTCGCCGAGGGCGAGTCGCAGCTGACCGCGGTATGAACCGATCGCTTTGACAGAACCGATCGCCGTGCTTGCATCGCGGGCCGCACTAGCCTAGTCTGCGTCCAGCCGATGGAGCCTGCGGCCCGCTCCGAGCGCGCCACTCTCTCTCGCGATCTCAGCGACTTTTTCGTCGAGCTGTCGATCGCCCTGCACCGCCATTCGATGTACCCGACTGGCCACCCGGCGCTGGTGCCGGCCATCGAGGCCGTGACCCGACGCGCGGAACGGCTCCTCCAGGAGCGTCCGTCGATTGCGTTCGCGGTGGCGCGGCGGCAGTTGATCATCGACGACGTCAGCACGGACCCGGACCACCCGGTCCTGCGGCGCCTCGCCGACTCGTTACATCGCCATCACGTCGGCGCTATCAGCATCACCCGCGGCCTGGAGAGCGAGGAATTGGGCGAGGTGCTTCTGGCGCTCTCGGCCGAGGCCGATCGCGAGGGTCCGCTCGGGCTGAAACCGGACCTGCCCGGCTGGCCCCACGTCAAGCTGCACCCCATGACCTTCGACGGTCTGTCGATCGCCGGCGAGGCCGGCGCGGACTCGCCGCGGTCGCCGCACGGTGCCGATCTGTGGGTGGGTCTGGCAAAGGCAGCGCTCGCGTTCGATGGCGCGCCCGCATCCGAGGGATCAAAAGGGCAGCCCGTTCCCTCCGAGACGGCAATCGCGAAAGCGATCGACGAGAACACCGACCACGACCAGATGGTCATCGGCCACCTTCGCCAGATTGCACGCGAGCTGCAAACGGCCTCGGGCGATGCCGGAGAGGAGCTCAAGCAGCGGACCTCGAAGCTCATTGCCTCGCTCAAGCCCGATACGCTGCGTCGCCTCGTCGCGATGGGTGGCGACGTGCACCAGCGGAGTCAGTTCGTGTTCGACGTGACGCACGGCATGGCCGTGGGCGCCGTGCTGCAGATCGTCCAGGCATCCGCAGACGCCGGCGGGCAGACGATCTCGCATGGACTGGTCAGAATGCTGACCAAGCTGGCGAAGCATGCTGAAAGTGGATCCGAGCTTGCTCGACCGCGAGCCGAGGCGGAGCTGCGTGAGCAGGTTGGCCGTCTGCTCGAGGACTGGCGGCTCGAAGACCCCAATCCAGAAGCGTACGGACGCCTGTTGCAGCACATGGCCACAGCGCCCGGCACGGAAACGACGCGGAGGAAGTGGGCTGACGCCGCCGTGCTAGAGCCGCTTCGCCTCGTGAAGATGTCGCTCGAGGCGGGCGCGATGGGGCCGCTGTCCGACAGAGCCATCGATCAGGCGATCAATGCCGGGCAGCTGAATGAGTTGCTCGATCTGATTGCCGCGCCACCCGCGGGCAGCCAGGCTGGGGCCGACATGATCCTCGCCAAGCTGACGCGCCCCGAAACCCTCCGGGGGATTGTCACCGGCGACCGCATCGACGCCGCCAGCCTCGATCAGTTGTTACCGCGTCTCCCGGTCGAAGGGTACGAGCCGCTCCTGGAGGTCCTCTGTTCGTCTCCGAGCCGGATCGTTCGACGACGGCTGCTCGATCTGCTCGGCCGGACGCAAGTGGACATTACGCCGCTCGTCGTCGCCCGCCTCAGCGACCAGCGGTGGTACGTGCAACGGAACATGCTGACGTTGCTGACGCGATCGCGTCATCTGCCGCCGACGTTTTCGGCGGCGCCGTGGATACAGCATCCCGACGCGCGGGTGAGGGCCGAGGCGATTCGCGTGCAGCTGATGCAGCCGCATGAGCGGCACCTGGGCGTGCGCGCGGCCTTGATCGATCCCGATCCACGCATCGTTCATCTTGGCCTGACGGCGCTTCGCGACGACTGTCCGGCGGCGTTGATCGACCGGGTGATCGATCTGGCCGTCGCCTGGGACCTCGGGTACGACAGCCGCGTGCTCGCCGTCAACGCGCTTTCCCGGCAGCGGGACGAGAACGTGCTCGCTGCGTTTCTGCATCTGTCCGTCGCAGGCCGATCGATACTCCGCAGAACGCGCCTCGTGCCAAAGACGCCGGTGCTGGTCGCGGTCGTCCGCGCGTTGGCGACCACGTGGGCCAGCGACTCACGCGCCGCTGGCGTACTGGCTGCGGCCGCGCGATCGTCGGATCCCGAACTCCGAGCCGCCGCCTCCACGCCAAACACATGAGCGATCCGGTCCGATTCCTGAACGCGTTCGCGCACTCGCTCGCCGTCATGACGCTGTACCCCGAGGGGCATCCCTCGCGGGAGAAGGCGGTTGACCATGCGTTCGAGGAGCTCGACGGTCTCACGACGGCCGGCAGCCAGCTGCCGTCGTTCACGTTCCTCGGCGACGAGGTCGTGTTCGGCCGTGAGCGATTGCGTGACCTCAAGTCGTGGGACTGGGGCACACGGCTCGTCGCCGCCGGCATCCAGCGTCTCGAGCTCGAGCGCAGGGTGACGCGCGAGGAATTCGACGGGTTCCTGCAGGAATTGCTCGGGCGTCTGATGATGTCGGCCGTCGATACGAGCGAAGCGCGCCAGATGCGATCGTTCGGCATCCGCTTTGGCGCGGTCGGCCTGCAAGGACGCGATGCTGACGCGCCGGCCGCCGCCGTCCCCGCACCGCTACCGGCGACGACGCTGGATCTCACGCTCGGTGAAGAGGCCGAGACGTTCAAATGGCTGCAAAGCGAGGTGCAGTCGGGCGCGGGTGTTCCACTGCTCGAGGCCGAGGCCGTCGTGCGCTCGCTGTCAGTGGCGATGCACGGCGACAGCCGGATCGTACTGCCGCTCCTGAAACTGAAGGAGTTCGACCAGTACACCACCACCCATTCGCTGAACGTCGCGGTCCTGGCAATGGGGCTGGCTGAATCGCTCGGCTGCCGGCCGAAGGAGATTCGCGCGATCGGGGTCGCCGGTCTCTTGCACGACATCGGCAAGATCCGGATCCCGCTCGAAGTGCTGACCAAGCCCGGCAAGCTCAATGAAGAAGAGCGCGCGATCATGAACGCCCATCCGATCGACGGCGCGCGCGTGATCATGCAGAGCGAAGAAGACCTGGGCATGGCCGCGGCGGTCGCGTACGAGCATCACGTCATGCTCGACGGCGGCGGGTACCCCGTCATGCACTACAAACGCGACTGCGCGATGGCCAGCCGGCTCGTGCACGTCTGCGACGTCTACGACGCGCTGAGCACCAAACGGCCCTATCGCGACGCCTGGCCGTCGGAGAAGACGATGTCCTATCTGGAAGAGCGGGCGGGTCTGGAGTTCGATCCCGAGCTCGTCGCGGCGTTCGTTCGCACGCTCAAGCTCGGTCAGGCCCAGGTGCGAGTCCTGGCGGACGAGCCGCCGCAGGCCTGAGCTCTGCTCGTCAACAATCAGTACAACCGCAACGAAGACTTTTCACTCCTTCGGTTGTGTCGGGGGACATCTCGTCCTCAGGAACGTCAGGAAATCCGTGGGTTGGCCCTCCTGGCAGGAAAACTGCTCACCGCCAGCGCAGCACCCCGTCTGTTCCCGGGAAGGAGTGATGATGCTGCGATATGTCACCTCGACGCTAGTTGCATGCGCGCTCGCGGGCTCCGTGAGCGTCCTCGCACAGGAGTCACCGGCGCCGCAACAACCACCCGCGGCCGAACCGTCGAAAGACGCATCAGCGAAGGCAACCCTCACCGGTTGCGTGATGGAGGCCAAGACCACAGACGGTACCAAGGTATACGTCCTGGACAAGACCGAAGGCGGTTCGGCTCCGATGTACGCGCTGCTCGGATCGGCCACGTCCGAGTTGGCGACCAACGTCAACAAGAAGGTGGAAGTAACAGGAACGGTGCAGGAGCTACCACCGCCCCCGGAGGGAGCGGCGGCAGATCCCAAAGTTTTGCGTCCGCCGATCGTGCAGGTGGAATCCGTGAAGGTGGTCGCCGAAGCCTGCAAGTAGGTTCCGGAGAGCTCAGAGGCACGAAGGATCGTATTCCCGTGCCTCTCTTTTTTGTACGGACGTCTCGCTCCGGCGGCGAACCGGCAAGACAGCACCATGCACGGAGATGTATGGTGTCGGTCGTGAGGATCCCGCATCGTGTGCTCGACATCGAGCTGCCGCCGTTCGATCCGCTGAACCTCCGCGCTGCGGCGCTGCGGGCGCAGGGGCGCGACGTGATTTCGCTCGGACAGGCGCTGCCGTACTTTCCGCCGCCGCCGTCGGCCGTTCGCGCCGCGCAGGCGGCGCTGTCGTCGTCACAGGTGCACTTCTATTCGACTGATCCCGGACGGCCCTCGTTGAGACGGGCGCTCGCCGAGCGCCTGCAGCAGGAGACCGGCGCCGACTGCGCGGCGGAGGACCTGGTGATCACCGCAGGCGCCAACCACGCATTCGCGACGGCGCTCACGACGCTGGTCAATCCCGGCGACGAGGTCGTGATTCCCGCCCCGTACTTCACGAATCATCACATGCAGGTACGAGCGTCCGGGGCGATCGCGATCGAAGCGCCCGTCGCCGATCAGACGACCTACGCCGTGACGTGGGACGACGTGGCGCGCGCGGTGACGATGCGCACGCGCGCCGTCGTGTTGTGTACGCCGAGCAACCCGACTGGCGCCACCATCACGCCCGCCGACGGCGAGCGCATCGTCAACGAGCTGGCGTCTCGAGACATCTGCGTCATCAGTGATGAGACGTACATGCACTTCGTCTACGACGGCGCCCACTGGAGCGCGGCATCGGTGAGCGACTGGCGTCGCAACGTCGTCGTGATCGGCACCTTCTCGAAATCGTTCGCGATGATGGGATGGCGCGTCGGCTTCGTCATGGCCGATCGCGAGATCTGCGCGCAGGCGACCAAGATTCAGGACGCGATGATCATCTGCGCGCCGACGATTTCACAGATCGCCGTCGAAGCGGCGGTGCAAGAGGACTGGAACTATGCTCGCGGCTTTCATCCGGAGTTCAGGCGGCGACGCCAACGCCTCGCCGAGCGGCTCGCCGACGTGCCGGGACTCAGGTGGGTGCCGACCGCCGGCGGCTTCTTCGCGTTCGTTCGCGTGGACGGATGCGCCGATTCGAATGCGCTGGCGATACGGCTCCTCGAGGAGGCGCACGTCGTGACGATTCCTGGCGCGGCGTTCGGTCGCAGCGGCGAGGGCTGCCTCCGCGTTTCGTACGGTTCAGTCGCTGAACGCCATTTCGATGAGGCGCTCGAACGCGTCGCCGCGCACTTCGAACGGTAAGAATTTCTTACATCTCTTCACGCCATGGAGGCACTTTCGGACGGGCCCATTCGCCCAGCTTGCCGCGTAAGTCTTTGATTTGAAACGGCAATGACTGTGGCGCTTGCTTTGGCAGGTCCATTGCCATTCTGTGAACGAGAGGTCTACTCGACCATGCGCAATTTCGAACCGTTCGAAACGGCTTCAGACACTGTCGAGTCCCTTCCGGCGCGGACATCCGACCGGTCCAACTCGACACCGCGGCCCCGTCCTGGCGTCCTGGTGGATGCGCTTCCCGCAAACGCGAGAATCGTCGTCACGACGAGGAATTCCCGTTATCGGTTCGTCGTGATCGATGGTGCTGAACGGCGCGTCCAGATCAGCGGCGGGAAACTGTTTCCCGAACCGATCGAGATGCTCCTCGAGGGCGCGACGACGGACGGCGGCACCGTCGAACCTGGTTGGATCAGCGTCGGCTTGCCGGTGACGCTGTGGACCGGGCTGCGGCGAATCACGACGTCACGGGTCGAGTCGGTCGCGTTTGAACGCGTCCCGTCTGCGGTCCGAGCAGCATAGGCTCGCACGCCCGCTTCGGCTGACGCCGACTCGGATCGCTCGTGTCGGCGTCAGTGTCACAAGTGACGTTCCGTTCCTAATTCGACACCCCTTTGCGTGGGGCCGACCCCCAATCCCAAGTGCGCGGATCGCGTTCAGGCGCCTTGGCTGGTTGCCGCAGTGGTGGACTCGGCCGCGTGCACCGTCAGCACCGGGCAAGACGACGCTCGAACTACCGCCTCGGCAACACTGCCCAGGACAACGCGCGCAACACCCGTGCGTCCGTGCGTGCCCATGACGATGAGGTCGATATTGGCGGACTTCGCGTATCGAAGAATCTCGCTGTCAGGTTCGTCCGACTGTTCCACGATCGCGACCGCTCCACGTCGTAGATCGGCATCCGTCAGACGGTCCTGGAGCCAACGTAGGTGCGCCTCATCGAGCGAGCGCCGGTCGACGACGGCGGCGCGCAAGAACGGATTCTCGGTAACGTAGATCAGATGCAGCGCAGCATCGAACCGTTCGGCGATCTCACGACCATAGGCGAGCGCAGCCTCCGAAGGAGCGCTGAAGTCTGTCGGGACGAGAATGCGGGCAAACATTGACGACTCCCTTCTCGCCATCGTCGGAGCCGATATCGAGTACTCCTGTCGCGGGTGCAAGACCGCAGCCGCCGTGCCGCGGCACTCTAGGCTGATTTGCATGGGGAACGGCGGGTTGAGCCAACGTTTCCATAATCAGATTCCTTCATCCGGCTTCCTAAGCAGGGCGATTTCCGAGATTGCTCGAGCGCCGGCGCTCTTACGACTGTTCGGCGACGACGCGCAACAGGTCCATGCTGGTGATCATGCCCACGGGCTGCCCGTCCTGTATGACCACGAGCCGGTGAATATGGCGCTCCACCATCGTCCGAGCCGCCTCTGCCACCGTTGCCGTGGCCGCCACATGGTGAACGACCGGTGTCATCACGTCGCGCACGGTCACCGCGAGTTCCTCGACGTCGCGCTCCCCGAACTCCTCGAGCGTCATTTCATCGACCATGTCCCGGTAGAAGTCGGAATGCGTCGACACGAACTCGGCAGGCTCTGACAAATGGCGGCCGATGTCGGTCATCGACACCACACCGATGAAGTGTCCTTCACCGTTCACGACCGGTGCGCCCGAGATCTCACGTTCGTTCAGAAATCTCACCAGCTCACTGGTGGTCATGTCGTCGGCCACGGTGATGATGTCGGGATTCATGACGTCTTTCACCCGTTGCCTCCGTTTCAACTCTGTCGGCTGTGGCCGGGCTCCCTTGTCGATGACGGACATCTGCGACCTCGTTTCTCGCTGATCCGCGTTTCACTTTGCGTGAGCATGAAGCGTGCCTTCGGCTCGCAGGCCAATCGGCACGTGGTGTGGGGTCCAGTCGCGGGATATTCAGCGGCTGCTGCGAAAGATCACCCATCGCGCTCGCGGCGCCAGCGAACGATGTCGGGGAAGTACTCGCCAACAAGCTGCGGGGCCTTCGAGCGCCGACATCGCTGATGGCTACAGGCTCTGGCCGGCCACTAATTCGGCAGCCCTGGCGTGCTGACTCGCCGACCCAATCCAAGCCAGCGCATCTTCGAAAACCAGGCGCTCAGCCGCTGATTGGCGAGCGACTGTTCCAATCATTCGGCGGACGCCTTGCAGCGCCCGCATCCAAAGGATCGTCTCCGTCCCGGAAGCGGACAACAACCCAGTCAGCGGGTCCAAGCGTCAAAGCATTCAATCAAGATTCAACAATCACCAATCACCGACGACAATAATGGCTACGATCTCGATTTTCCGGGCGCCGCTTCAGCAGGGAGGCAGTATGTCCATTTTGCGCGCGTGTGTTGCACTCCTCATCGCGCTTCTCCCGCTGTCATTGACGGCGCAGAGCCTCACTCCGCCGCCGCTGGCGGCACGGAGCCTCACCGCGCCGCCAGATGCCAAAGCCAGAATCGATCGGCATTTCGACCGGTTCACCGGGCGCCCCGGCTGCGCCGTCGGCGCAGCAATCGATGGGACTACGGTGTTCGCGGCCGGCTATGGCGTCGCCGACCTGGAACACAACGTGCCGATCACCGCCGACACGATTTTCGAGCCAGGCTCGGTGAGCAAGCAGTTCACCGCAGCCGCGGTGCTGCTGTTGGCGCAGCAGGGCAAGCTGTCGCTCGATGACCCGATACGCAAATACATTCCAGAGGTTCCCGAGTACGAAACGCCCATAACGATCCGCCACCTGATCCACCACACCAGCGGTCTGCGCGACTGGGGCAGCGTGGCCGCGATCGGCGGGTGGCCGCGCGGCACGATCGCTCGCAACCACGACGACGTGCTCGCGATCGTGCAGCGTCAGAAGGCGCTGAACTATGCGCCCGGCGTCGAGTACTCCTACACGAACACCGGCTACAACCTCGCCGCAATCCTGGTCAGTCGTGTGAGCGAAAAACCGTTCGCCGAGTTCACGCGCGAGGCGATCTTCACGCCACTCGGCATGTCCTCTTCCTCCTGGCGCGACGACTTCCGTCGCATCGTCCCCAACCGTGCGATCGCGTACTCGCCGAGCGGAACGTCGTTCATGTTGAACATGCCGTTTGAAAACGTGTACGGCAACGGCGCGATGCTGACGACGGTGGGCGATCTGCTGCGATGGAACACGAACTTCACCGATCCCAAAGTGGGCGGGCGTGCACTGGTGGAGCTCCAGCTTCGCAGCGGCGTTCTGAACGATGGCCGCAACACCGACTACGCGGCCGGGCTGGGTATCGGAACGTGGAGAGGAGTGCGCGAAATCAGTCACAGCGGCGCCACCGCGGGGTACGGAGGCTGGCTCGCTCGCTATCCGGATCAGGGCTTGTCGGTCGCGATTCTCTGCAACGTCACCAACGCGAACCCGCCGCAGCTCGGACGCGACGTGGCCGCGGTGTACCTCGGAGCCGCGCTCGCACCGCCGACGACAACGGAGCCGGTAGCGGTGAAAGGATTGCAGGAACTATCGGGGCTCTACCACAACCTGCGCAATCACGCGACTCTCACCGCGGCAGTCGACAACGGAAGGCTGAGGATCGGCGGCGCCCTGTTCACGCCGGTTTCACAGGATACGTTCACGAACGGAGATATGCGGTTTGTCGTGGTCGGCGGTCGCCTGCGACTCGACGACGGAACACTGTTCGAAAAAATCGCCGCTGCAAGCCCGACGTCGTTGGAGCTCCAGGTCTACGCGGGCGAATACAGCAGCGATGAAGCGCAGGCAACGCTGCGCGTCGCCATGCAAGGCGAGCGCTTGATGCTGCAGAACCGGCCTGGCAGTTGGCTGCCGCTCACACCGACTTTTCGAGACGCATTCAACAGCCCTATCGGCGTCGTGCGATTCCTGCGCGACGGCGCGGGCAAGATAAACGAGACGAGCGTGAGCCAGGACCGGGTGTGGGATTTGCGGTTTAAGAGGCAGTGAACGAGCACGAGTCGATTCCCACTCTGGCAAAGATCATCGACCCGCGCACTGTGGTCGAGATGCAGTCTGCGTCAGGCGAACAGGTTCGTAATCTCCTGGTTCTTGATCATCTGCTTGGACGCGAACGGCTCGATGTAATGGAACGCGCGCCCCGACGGTGCGCCTTCGATCACCTTCGACCAGTCGATGCCCAGCGCAGAATAAATCGTCGTGGCGACGTCCTCCATATAGACCGAGCGCTTGCCATTCCAATCCGGCGCAACGACCTTCGCGCCGAGCTCATCGGTCTTCCCGATGACGCGGCCGCCCTGCACCCCGCCACCGGCAAACAAGCCGGTCAGCGCGTACTGATAGTGATCGCGCCCGTTCGCCCCGCTCAACTCGCCCGGTGTGCGGCCGAACTCACCGAAGCAGACCACCATCGTCTCGTCGAGCAGCGTGCGTCCGTCGGCGCGCTTGCGTGCCGCAAGGTCATCGAACAGCGAGGTTAGCGCGGTGTCGATCTCTCTGCACAGCTTGTAATGATTTCCCTCGGCGTAAATCCGGTTGTGATGGTCCCAGTCGCGATGATTGACCAGCACGAAGTGCGTCCCGGCGTCTGCTTCGACCAGGTTGCGCGCCAGGATGCAGCCGTCACCCACCTGCGACTTGCCGTAGCGATCGTGATCGGCGGCGTCGATCTGAAAGACCTGGGAGGCGCGTTGATCCGACATCATGCTGACCGCGCCTTCGTAGTGGTTGTGGTAGTCGCGATACGCCTTTGCGGCAAGGGACGAGTCGTTGCGCAGGCGTTCGTCGACTTTCTTCAGCAGCTCCCAGCGCCGCAGCAGCGTCTTTCGAGCCTCGTCGTCCAGAGAGATCGCGCCGATTCCACTCGTCGTATCGATGTGGAACGGCGTGTAGGTCGCTGGCAGGAATCCGCAACCGAGCAGTCCGGCCTGTGACTGCGTGACATTGACCGCGACGTAGCCCGGAAGCGTATCGGTCGTCTGCCGCCGCGCGGCGGACTCGTACGCGACGACGGTGCCAATGGGTGGGAGCTCTTTCTGCAGCGCGGGATTCATCATGTGCCCGGACTGCACGTAGTACTGCGCGCGGAAGTGCACGCTGTCCCAGGCTTCCATCGAACGGATCAGCGAATAGCGTTCGCGCTGCTTTGCGAGCTGCGGAAAGAGTGCCATCGGCCATTTGACGCCCGGCGCGATCTCCCGGATGTCGAAGTTCTGCGGCGTCCACTTCCCTTCCTTGAGGTCCCATGAATCGACATGGGACTGCCCGCCTTCGAGCATGACGAAGATGACGAAACGCGCCGACCCGCGCGGACTGACCTTCGACTGGGCATGTACGTTCGTCGGCGCCACGAGCGGGAGGAACCAATAGGCGCTGACGAGGGATGCGCCGACCTTGAACGCTTCGCGGCGCGTGAGGAGAGTGTCGAGGACATTGGACATGACCTCTTCCCCTAGAAGTTGTGGACGAACTCAACCCTGTTGACCAGCAGCCACTGCAGATCTTCCCATCCCGCAGCGCCGCTCTTCACGATGTCCTTCGCGTCGGTCACCTCGGCCAGCGTTGGCCGTCGGACCAGGAACCGCTCGTACAGCCGAACGACCTTCTCGTCATCCGGGATCTCCTGCTTGAGCAGCCCGGCCAGGTAGCTCCCCTCTGTCGCCTTGATCTGACGATGGACGAGCGGGCTGTTCATCAACTGAACGGCCTGGGTGATCGCGCCGTCATTGCTGCGTTCGGAGGACTGGCGGTTCGTCTGACCGAACGACTCGAGGAAGAAGTGGATCTCCTTGAGAATCGGATCGTTCACGTTCCTGACGAACTCGTCCGGCGAGTACGCCTCGGCCGCGTAGCGCACTTTGATATCGGTGCCGCGGATCGGCACGTCATAGAACACATTCGTCGCGCCCACGAGCGAGTCGTAGACTTCCTCCGCTTTCAGGCGGCGCACGAACTTGCGCGCGAAATACGGCGCATAGCTTTCCTTCCACTCGCCGGGAAACTGCGACGAGAGCTGATACGCACTCGACTTTGCGATCAGCTTCAACACCGATCGGATGCTGTAGTTGTTGTCGCGAAAGTACTGGGCGAGCGCTTCGAGCAGTTCGGGATGCGAGGGTTGCAGACCCCACGGCGCCGGCGGTGGGTTCTTCGGATCGAGACGCGCCAGGTCGAATGAGAAGACCGGCTCCACGATGCCGACACCGAACATCTCCGCCCACAGCAGGTTCACGGTGGCGCGCGCGAATTGTGGATCCGACGTCAGCAAGCGCGCGAATTCCGGTCGCGGATGCTTCGATGGATCCGGAGTCGCTCCCGTAAACATGTAGACGGGATCCAGGAGTCCCGGCTTCCCACGCCGCGGCACGCGGATGACGCTGCGCGCCGACGGGTCGTAGCCGGGACCGTTGTCGTCGATCGAATATTCGTCCTGCGCCGTGCTGATCTCGGTGCGGCGGAGCACGTTCGTCCTGCCGAAGAACGCCGCCATCTTCCAGGTCTCTTCGCGCTTCCGCTGGCTCAGATAGAGATTGATCTTTTCGAGGTGGCGGGCCCCGTCGTGACAGGACGCGCAGCTGATGTCGACACCGAGAAAATCCTTCGCGGCATGGATCGCCAGTTCGTCGGAGGTGTCCTCGTGCACCTCGTCCTCGCACGCGACGGCCGTGATCACCCAGCGCGCGACGTAGCTGGCAGGGCCGATGTACCAGTTCGATGTCGCATTCGACGTCAGCATCTCGTACACCACCTCGTTGTATGGACGGTCGAGGTGAATGTTGTCGCGGACCCAGAGGTAGAAGACGTTCTTCGCGGTATTCCCGATGCGGCCGGGCGCCGGCTTGTAGATGTCGTTGAAGAAATACGTCCACTTCGTTTCGTACGGTCGGGACGTCGTCAGCTGATCGATGAGCTTATCGCGCTTGCCGGGGTCGCGAGACGCAAGGAACGCGCGCAGCTGTTCGTCCTGGGGCAGGCGGCCAGTCAGATCGATATGGATGCGGCGAAAGAACTCCTCATCCGACGACAACCCGGCGTGCGGCACGCCGTCTTTCTCGATCTTTCCGAAGATGAATTCGTCGATGAGGTTCTTGCGAGCGATCGGGATCGAGGCCGGGCTGGCGCTGGACGGCCTGAGTCGTTCGGTCAGATCCGACGCCGCCGATCGGCCATCTGGCGCGCCGACCGCAGGATGATCCGGCGGCAGCTGCGGCGTCTGCGCTCCGAGGATCGACGCCATCCAGACCAGCAGGCAGCTAACCAGGAGCCAGGCCCGTGATTTCGCGACAGCGCTCTTGAACGCACGCATGCGGCCTCCTCGTTGATGGGGCGCGCCGACTGAACGATTTGCCGCAATCGTAGGGCCAGGCCGTGTCGGTGTCAAACGCAGTAGGTGTGTTCACCACACGGAGTCGGTGCGTTGATTCTCCTTCTGTGAAGTCCGGGATTACCTGTGCGCCGCGACCTCTTCGACTTCGCGACCCGCTCTCTCCACCAGACGCGTCCGGGCCAATCGGCGGTACCACCACGCTGTCAGGAGCGGTGTCAGGATCGCCGTGACGATCACCGACGCGGCGACCTGCACTGTCGCGGCCGCGGCAACCGGGGCAAACGATGTATCCGCAAGCGCTACGGCCTGCGGTACGGCAGCCGAGTTCCCCGCCGTGCTCGACGCTGCCGCACCCGCGACGCCCGACCCGCCCAGCAGTCGATCCATCGCGATGCACACGGCGCCAGTCACGACTAACACGGTCACGCCAAGCACGATGCCCGGGAGACCGGCGGTGACGACGGACTTCAGATTGATGGTCTGGCCGAGTGTGAACGCCATGAAGGGCACGATGATCGGCTCGTGCGACGCGAAGAACTCCTTCAGCTCTTCATCCAGGTTGCCGAGAATCGCACCTACCACGATCGGCGCAATCACCGACACCATCGTCAGCCACGGAATCACGGCAAGCCCTGTCCCGACGAAGATCAGCATCGTAAGGAAGGGGCCGGTCTCGATGCTCTGCACGACATAGGTCCCTGAATCCTCCTTGTCGCCCATCACGCCAGTGAGGGCGAGGAACATCCCGCCGTTGGTATCGCTCATGGCGACCATCACGGCCAACGTGCTGAGCCCGAGAATGCTGCCATCGAACACGTGAGCCACTGCCAGCGCGAACAGCGTAGCGGTGCCGACCTTGGCGGCGAGCAGGCCGCCCCCGCGCAGCAGCATCCGCGGCGCGGCGCGAACGGTCATTTTCGTGCCGACGGTGAAGAGATACATGCCCAGCACGGTCGGATATCCCACGCCGCTCAGTGCCTGCGTGAATCCGCCGATCTGGAGCAACGTCGGGAAGAACGTGTTGATGACCATGCCGATGAAGAGCGGCACGACCATCAGACCGCCTGGCACCCGATTGATGAACCGGTAGATTTTCATGTTGCCGCCGTTCGCCTGCCGAGTATGCCGTCGAACTCGCGTAGACTCTCACCCGAGTTGCCCTCTGAATTCAACACCGACGTACGTCATGTCCGGCTTTAGCCGGACCGGATGACCGATGTACACAAAACCTACGGTATTGGTGACGCGCAAGCTTCCGTTCGCGGTCGAGGACCGCCTGCAGCGCGACTATGAGGCGCGCCTGAATCCAGACGACAAGCTCTACTCGCATGAGGAACTCATCGAGCGCGCCCGGGGCGCGCAGGCCATTCTTCCCTGCCACACCGAGCACTTCACGGCCGACGTTCTCCAGCGTCTGCCAGCAGAAGTGAGGATCATCGCCAACTTCTCGGTCGGCTACGACCATGTCGACCTGGAAGCCGCGCGGACCAGGGGCATCGTCGTCACCAACACGCCTGACGTGCTGTCCGATGCGACCGCCGAGCTCACGCTGATGCTGATGATCGGTGCCGCGCGTCGTGCGAGCGAGGGTGAAAAGCTGGTGCGGGAGCGGAAGTGGAAGGACTGGAGTCCTGCGTTCATGGTGGGCACGCAGGTCACCGGCAAGCGGCTCGGCATTGTGGGTATGGGTCGAGTCGGGCGCGTCGTCGCACGACGCGCACGCGGGTTCGACATGCGGATTCACTATCACGACATCCGGCCGGTGACCGGGATCCAGGATGTCGTGTGGCACGACGCGCTCGACGACATGCTCCCTCACTGCGACTTTCTCAGCCTGCACTGCAACGTCACGCCCGCCACGCGCGGGCTGATGAACGCCCGGCGGTTCGCGCTGCTGCCTGACGGCGCCATCCTGGTCAACGCCGCCCGCGGCGCCCTTGTGGACGACGATGCGCTCGTCGAGGCGTTGAAATCGGGGAAGCTGCGTGCCGCCGGGATCGATGCGTACAACAACGAGCCGAACGTCGATCCACGTTTGACGGCGCTGCCCAACACGTTCCTCATGCCGCACATCGGCAGCGCGACCACCGAGACACGCGACGCGATGGGGTTTCGCGCGCTCGACAATCTGGATGCGTTCTTTGCCGGACGCGCGCCTGGGGATCGGGTTGCCTAGAGACAGGGCGGAACGCCTGCCGGCTCCCTAATTCGACAGTCCCTCAGGACTCGTCCGCCGACCAACGCCAAGCGTGCGCACCTTCGCCAGCCATGCGCTCAGACGCCGGTTGGCCAGCGACTGCTCCAGCGCATCGAGCTTGACGTAGGCAGCTGGCACGAGCAGCAGCGTCAGGAACAGACAGAGCGACTGCGCGCCGATGATCGTGACCGCGATCGCCGAGCGTTGGGCGCCGCCGATGCCGACGCCGAGCGCCGTGGGAAGCAGCCCGAAGATGATCGCCAGCGTCGTCATCAGAATCGGGCGAAGCCGCGTCCGGCATGCGTCCACAATCGCCTGGTCGCGCGGCACTCCTCGCGCCCGCAGGACATTGGTGTAGTCCACCTGGAGAATCGAGTTCTTCTTGACGATGCCGAACAGGAGCAGAATCCCGAGCGCGCTCCACAGATTCAGCGTCCGCCCCGTCGCCAGGATCGTGAACAGGGCGAACGGGATCGACAGCGGCAGCACCGTCATGATGACGAGCGGCTGCACGAAGCTCTCGAACTGGGCGGCGAGCACCATGTAGACGAAGATGCTCGCCAGCGCGATCGCCAGCATGAGGTTGTCGGTGGTTTCATCGAGGTTCTGCGTCTGGCCCCGCAGCTGGAAGGTGTAGCCTGGCGGCAGCTTGGCCTCGGTGATGATTCGGCGGAGGTCGCCGGATGATTCGTCGAGCGCGTGGCCGGGGGCGGTGTCGGCGTTCATGTTGATGGCATATTGCCGGTTGGAGCGCGTGATGCGGGTGGGCCCGAATCCTCGCTCGAGCCGCGCGATGTTGTCGATCCGGACTGGCTGGCCCGACGTCGAGGTGACCGTGAGCTTGCCAACCATGTCGATGTCGCGGCGCTGGCTCTCCAGCACGCGAACCGTGACCGGGTATTGCTCGCCGGCTTCGCGATACGTCGTGATCTCGTCGTCGCCGGCGACCATCAGCCGGAGCGTGTTGCCGATCGTCGCCATGCGCACACCCAGGTCGGCGGCGCGCGACCGATCGACGGCCACCTGCACCTCGGGGCTGGCATCGCTGTAGTCGGATTTCGCGTCGACCAGGCTCGGCATCGTCTTGGCCTTCTCGACAATCCGCTGCGAGTACTCGTAGAGCGTTTTGAGATCGGGGCCGAGCAGCGACGCTTGGAGCTGGAAGTTGCCGCCGCCGCCGAGCGGATTCCGGCCCACGATGCTCGAGGCGTACGCAGGATGGCGCGCCAGCACACGACGAACCTGCGTCATGATCTGGCTCTGTGTGACCTTCCGCTCGTTCGAGGGCTGAAGGTAGAAGTAGAGATGAAAGTGCGTGTAGCGATCCGCGCCGGCGATGTACGCCACCTGTGAGACGCCCTCGAGCTCGCCGATCTCTTTCGTCAGGTTGCGAGCGATCTCGGTCGTGCCTTCGATCGATGTGCCCTGCGGCGTGTCGGCGTGCACGGTGAACTCGTTCATGTCCTCGGGGGGCACGAACGTGCGTCCCACCATCCAGTTCAGCGGGACGGTGAGCGCGACCAGCGCGATCGAGACGCCGATGATCCACATCGGGTGCGCGAGCGTCCAGCGCAGCGACGCGCTGTACCAGCGATCCAGCGCGCGGAACAGGCGATGGTGCTTCGTATCTTCATCCGTGCCGGCATGCGACGCGGTCAGCCAGCGCGAGCTGAGCATCGGCGTCAGAGTGAAGCTGACGATCATCGACACCAGGATCGCGAAGGCCATCGTCAAGCCGAAGGGATAGATGAAGCGCCGCGCGTAGCCGGTCATGAAGGCGACCGGCAGGAAGATGACGATCAGCGACAGCGTCGTCGCCATCACTGGCAGCGCGACCTCACGCGTGCCCTGAATCGCCGCGTCGAACGGCGAGCGCTGCTTCTCCTCGATGTAGCGGAAGATGTTTTCCAGCACCACAATCGCGTCGTCGATGACGATGCCGACAGCAAGGGTGAGCGCCAGCAGCGTCATGTTGTTGAGCGTGAAGTCCATGGCACGCATCAACGTGAACGTAGCGATGATCGAGGCCGGGATGGCAACCGACGCGATGATGACCGCCCGCAGGTTCCTGATGAAGAAGAACACGACCACCGACGCGAGCAGGCTGCCCCAGATGAGATGCTCCTCGAGCGATGCGATCGACGCGTAGATAAACCGCGAGTCGTCGGTGGGGATCGTGAGCGTGATGTCGGGAGGCAGCGTCTGACGAACGGACTGGAGCTTGTCCTTGACGCCTTCGATGACCGTGATCGTGTTCTCGCCCGAGGCGCGGCGGATCTCGAGCTGGACGGCAGGGCTGTCGTCGGCCATGTAGAGCGACGTCGCCACCTTCTTGACCGAGTCCTCCGCATATCCGATATCGGAGACCCGGAGCGGGACGCCGTTCACGGTGGCGACGATGACGTTGTTGAACTGCTCGGTGGCCTCGATGCGGCCGAGCGTGCGCAGGCCGACTTCCCATTTACCCTGCTCGAGCGTCCCGCCGGGAATCTCGACGTTCTCCTGCCGAATGGCGTTCACCACCTGGTCGATCGACAGCCCGTGCGCGTTCAGCTTCTCGACGTCGACCACGATGTGAATTTCGCGCGAGCGATCGCCGTTCATCGAGACGGCGCCGACGCCGTTGACCGCTTCGAGCGCGCGCTTCACCTGCTTGTCGGCGATCTCGGTGAGCGTGCGCAGGCTCGCCGTCCGGCTCGAGAGCATGATGCTCATGATGGGATCGGCGTCGGGATCCTGCTTCTGCACAACGGGGGGAAGCGTCTCAGGTGGAACCGAACGCATCGCGCCGGCGACTTTCTCGCGCACGGCGTTGGCCGCGTCCTCGAGGTTGCGCTCGAGCACGAACCGGATCTGGATGTTGGCCACGCCGCCGGTATTGACGTTCGCCGTCATCTGGTCGATGCCGGCGATGCCGCTGAGGGCGTTCTCCATCGGCATGATGACGGCCGACGTCATCTCGTCGGGCGACGCACCCGGCAGCCGCAGCGACACGTTGACCTGGGCTGGGTCCGCCTTCGGGAAGAGATCGACGCCGAGGTCGCGGAACGAGAACAGGCCGAGCACTACCAGCGACATGACGAGCATCGTCGCGAAGACCGGCCGCCTGACGCAGAGTTCTGACAACATCGCTACTCTCCTTGGGCCGCGATGGTCATCCCATCGGTCAGGGTGTCCACGTCCGTCAGCGCCACGCGGTCCCCACGGCTCAAGCCGCCGAGGATCTCCATGCGATCGCCGACCCGGTCGCCGGTCTTGAGCTCGCGCGCCGCCAGCCGATTGCCCTCGACTTTGAACGCTCGATAGACGCCGTAGCGGTACTGCATGGCGCCGTACGGGATCGTCATCACCTCTTCGACCAGCGAGGTCTCGAGCCGCACGCGCGCGAATGTCCCGGGCTTCAACAGCGCCTCGGCATTCGGCGCCAGCGCCTCGAACGCAAACGTCCGCGTCTGGGTGTTCACCGCGGGACTGATGCGCGAGACGGTGGCGGCGAAGTCCTTGTCCGGGTAGGCATCGACTCTCAGCGCAAGCGGTTGACCGACCTTCACCCACGGCGCCATGCGCTCGGGAATCTCGGAGAGCAGCTTCAGGGGGTTCACGCGCACGACGGCCATGACCGGCATCTGCGCTTTCACCAGCTCGCCCACCGATACCATTCGCTGCTGGACGAAGCCATCGAAGGGGGCGCGGATCGAGGCGTCACGCAGCGTCCGCTCGGCCAGCTTCATCGCCGCCCCCGAGGCATCGATATCGGCCGTGAGGTTTTTCGCCTCCTGCAGCGCGGCATCGTAGGCGGCGCGCTTGAGCCGCAGCGCCGTGTCGGCGTCGTCGAGCATCTGCTGAGAGATGAGTTGGCGTTTGTGCAGTTCGGCCGCCCGCTCGAAGTTCTGTCTCGCCTGCGTCTGCTCGGCCGCCGCACGCCGCACGTCGGGTGTGTCTTCGACCCGCGGCAGGTGCTCCCGATCGGACGCACCCAACTTCGTGAGCGCGCGTGCGTGTGCCGCCCGCTGCTGGTCGAGGCTGTATTGCAGCTTCTCGCGATCGAGGTCGACGAGGGTCTGTCCCGACACGACGCGATCGCCGAGATCGGCGAGCACGCGGCGCACGACGCCGTCAACTTCGGAGGAGATCGTGACCTGATCTTCGGCCGCGAGCGTGCCGACGACCTCGAGGGTGCGGCGAACCGATTCCTGACGAACGGCTTCGGTCTTGACGGGCTTGGCCGCCTGCTTCGGGCCGCCGTCTTGTTCAGCGCTCGAGTCCGAGCATCCCGCCGTAATGCCGGCCGCGGTACAGAGCACGACCAATATGAGGGCCACCTTCGGCATAAGACCTTGATTCTAATCCTCACTGGCGTCGGTTTCTGTGACGACGCGAGTCAGCGTACGCTTGGACACGTTGCCCTCAACGCAAAGCCGATGAGCCTGAAAGGGCGGTTGTTCGCCTGTCTCTACGATTGGATCACCGCCGGCCCCGAGGAGGCGGGCCTCCGTGCGCGCCGGGAACGGCTGCTCGAGGGTGCCAGCGGGCGGGTGCTCGAGATCGGTGGCGGCACGGGAGCGAACCTCCCGTTCTACGGCACCGCGGTCGAGGCGCTCACTATCACCGAGCCTGAGGAGCCCATGGCGCGCAGGCTGGCGCGGAAAGCCCGCGGGCAGTCGCGCGCGATCGAGCTGGTGCAGGCGCCGGCGGAGCGGCTTCCGTTCGCGGCCGCTTCATTCGACACCGTCGTCTCGACGCTCGTCCTGTGCACCGTCGCCGACCAGGTGCGGTCGCTGCAGGAGCTTCGCCGCGTGCTGACGCCAGGTGGCCGGCTGCTGTTCCTCGAGCACGTGCGATCGCACGACCCGAACGTCGCCCGATGGCAGGATCGGCTCAACGGCATCAACCGATGCATCGCGCACGGGTGCAACTGCAACCGCTCGACGCTCGACGCGATCCGAGCCGCGGGGTTCACCATCGCTTCGGTCGAGCAAGGCGAGCTGCCGAAGGCGCCGCCGTTCGTGCGTCCTCTCATCGTCGGGATCGCGGAAGCGCCAACGGGGACTGGCTAGGCGTTCTGCGGCTGAGAAGGGCCTTCGGGCGCTGTGGTAAGATCGGTGAGTCGTCTGACAGCTGCGCTCAGGCTTTCCGCATCAGATCCGAGTTTCTTCCTCGCCTCTCCTGCGTTTGTCATCGAGCATTCCGTTCGAGCCTGCCATCAGATTCATGGCGTCCCTTTAGACGCAGGAGTAGTGCATGAGTACCAAGCTATACGTCGGAAACCTGCCGTATGAGACCACCGAGTCCGATCTTCAGACGCTGTTCGAAACAGCCGGACCGGTGGCGACCATCAACATCGTGCGCGACCGCGCGACCGGCCAGGCGCGTGGGTTTGCGTTCGTGGAGATGAGCGACGCTGACGGCGCGAAGCGAGCGATCAGCGAGCTCGACAAGCATCAGTACGGCGGGCGGAACCTCACCGTGAACGAGGCGAAGCCGATGGCGCCGCGCGGCAACGGTGGATCGGGCGGCGGCGGCGGCTTTGGCCGTCAGCGCCGTGAGTCGCGCTGGTAAACGTCGGCCAGCGGTTTCGCGTGCGCGGCTTCCGCGTGTCCTGAGGCCGCCGCTACGCGTGGGGCGAGCTCGCGAAGGTGAAGCACCAGGCCTCACCCTCGAGCACTGTGGTGCCATCCTGTCGCGTGATCTCCACCCGCAGCTGGGTGACCGGCTTCGACGGGTGGACCGATACGACCTCTGCTTCGGCCGTAATCGTGTCGTCGATGTAAACCGGCGCGGTGAACTTCCAGTTCTGACTGAGAAACACCGTGCCCGGTCCCGGCATGTCCATGGCGACGAGCGCATGCAGGAGGCCCGTGGTCAGGCCACCCTGCACGACGAGACGACCGAACTTCGTGCCGGCGGCAAACGCCGGGTCGAAGTGCAGCGGGTTGTGGTCGCCCGAAATCTCCGCGAATTGACGGACGTGCTCGGCTGTGAGCGTCAGGCTACGTGAGGCGCGTTGGCCAACGGCAACTGACATTTCGTGGAACGTCCTTGTGATTTCTAGCGCGGGCCGCCCGTTGGTTGGCCCGCTGATATCGTCATCGAAAGGCTGTCGTTGGCATTACGGGTTCAGTTGAAACATCTCACGAGATGGCTCCAGAGCGGCGATCGCGCGCACCTCACGCGACATTTCGCGGCTGAACTCCCGATGCAGCACCTGCACCTCGTCGTCGGTCCAGGCAAACGAGGCGATCTCGTCGGTCACTTCCAATAACCGCCTCGACAGATCGTGCCGCGTCGTTTCGTAGTCGGCAAGAGCCGCGGTGGTTCCTTGGCCGATCGCGCGCGCCAGTAGCTCGGCATCGCGCAGTGCATCGGTGATTCCGTGGGCGGTCAGTGGATCCTTGAAGTACGCGGCGTCGCCCACGAGCGCCCATCCGGGTCCGGTCGCGCGCTTGATGAACCCGACCTGCCCGCCGAATCCTCGCACCGGCTCGATCTGCCGTGCCTCGTGAAGCCGCGCGTCGAACACGGCCGACGTGTCGCGAATCAGGCGACGATACGCTCGAGCGGCATTGCCCTGAATCTCGTCGCGGAAGCGCGCCGACGGCACCGATGCGAACACACAGGTCGCGCCGCCATTGGTCGGAATCGCGCCGATACTCGCACTGTTCAGAAACCGCCAGTAGTACCCGTCGACCGGGACGCCTTCCCAGTAGCTGTAGAGAACTCCCGCCGAGTGCCGGCCTTCGACAAGCGGCGCCGCACCGACGCGCTGCGCGATCGTTGACCTCAGTCCATCGGCACCGATCACGATGTCCGCTTCGATGCGTAGGCGCGTGTCACCGGCGAGCGCCGTGATCCCGCGCACCCGCCCGCGGTCATCGACGATCACATCGTCCACGCGTACGCCGTAGCGGAACTCGGCTCCGCTTGCCGCAGCGGCATCGACGAGCGTGCGGTCGAGCAACGCCCGTCGCGGGGCATACAAGGCATTGATGCCGAACCGCTCTTCGATCGGGACCGTTAGATCGTGCTCCCGATAGCTGAAGGTGGTGGAGTACACCGGCGGCGTGCCGGCCGCGACGATGGAGGGCAGGATCTCCCAGCGATGCAGCTGCAGCACCGCGCCCCGCATCAGCGCATGCGTCGACAGCGTGTCGGAACCGTAGGTCCCTTTGTCGATGACCACTACCCGCGCCCCGGCTCGCGCAAGCAGCAGCGCCGTCGCTGCCCCTGCGCAGCGCGAGCCCACGATCAGCGCATCAATTCGCATGCCCATGCTCCTATGCGACGCGCGTCCGTGCGACCGACTGCGCGAGGTCCTGCGCCACCGTCCATGCGTCGTGACCCACGCCATCGATGAAACTGGAGTTGCGGCGTTGCTGAAAGTTCATGCCGAGGACGTACAGCCCGGGTTCCCGTGTGATTCCACCGGAGTGCGCGATCTCGCCATCCGCATTGAGAACGGGAACGCGCAGCCAGGGATAGGCGCGCCGATAGCCTGTTGCCCATACCACTGCACCGATGCGCTCACTCTTCAAGTCGAGCGTCACGGGACCATCGTCGGCAAGAGGCCACGTCGGGTTGAAAGGCTCGGGCGGCCGCGCCGCGATGCGAGTGCGCGCGATGAACTCATCGATCCTCATGAGAATCTCGGCCATCTTGACGTCGGCGGCCGCCATGGTCCCGACGAGATCGTCGTCAAGGCGCACGCGGTGACCGTCGATGTCGCGGATCCTGCCGACCAATCGAACACCGCGATGGCGCAAGACCCCGAGATCGAGCGACTCATGATCGGGTCTGCCAACCAACTGCAGCGACGGCTGACGACGAGACCGCTCGATATCCTGGACGGCGTCGACGCCCTGGCTCAGGACGCCGAGTCGATCGAGCCACCACAGGATGTCGTGTCCGCGGTACCGTCGCGGGAGCCGCGTGTGACGCCCCACAGCCAAGGTGACCTGCCTGCCCGAACGCTGAATCTCGTCCGCGAGCTGCACACCAGTGGAGGACGCGCCAACCACGAGCACCCGCCCCTCCGGCAACCGATCCGGACGACGATAATCGGAAGCCGCGATCTGCACGATCGACGATGCGAGCCGGCGGCTCGCGGAAGGAATGGCGGGCAGATCGCAATACCCCGTGGCAACGACCACGGACGATGCGAACCACTCACCACGGCTGGTGACGACCCGAAACCCCGTTCCTGCCCGCTCGACGCTCTCCACGTTCGTGTCGGTCAGGATCGGCGCGCCCGACGAGGACGCGTAGCGTTCGAAGAACGCGATCAGTTCCGGCGCCGACATGAAGCCGTCCGGATCGTTGCCGTCGTACCGGAACCCCGGAAGGCGTGTCATCCAGTTTGGCGTCAACAGACGGAGCGAGTCCCAGCTCTGGTTGCGCCAACGCTGCGCCAGCCCTCCGCGCTCGAGCACCACGTGTTCGATGCCGAGCTCGGACAGACAGTGGCTCATTGCGAGCCCTGCCTGTCCGGCGCCGATGACGACGGCTGTGATCCGTTGCACGGGACGACTCAACGAGTGGTGACGGTGACGTCGACCGGCACGCCGTTGGTGAGCACGTCGTAGACCGCGGACCGGGCACGGGACTGCTCGACGATCTCGCGGAGCTTCTCAGGAGGGGCGTCGCCGGCGATCGTGAAGTTGATGCGGATGCGCTCGTAACCGTTGCGGACCGTGTTCGACAGCCCCAGAATGCCCTGGAGGTCGATATCGCCCTCGACCTGCGACTCCACCGAGGTCAACGTCACGCCGCGCACGGCGGCGATGTTGCCGATGCCGGCCGTGATGCACGACGCCAGCCCGTGCAACAGGAATTCAATCGGCGTGGGACCGCGATCCTGGCCGACCAGGACGGCGGGATGGTCGGCACCATAGCGGAATTCGCTCTGGTGGGTGTGTTCGCCGCCGGCGCCGGAGAACGATTCGACGCGCGATTCGCTGTAGGTGCCGTTGATCCACCGGCTGCTGGCGCGAAACCGGAACTTGGCGAGCGCCGGTGTTCCCTTGACCACGTTGATCGTGGCGAGAAGGTTCGGCGTGTCCACGCCGTTTCGCGGCTCTCGTGGCGCTCGGGTCGCCGGGGCAGTTGTTGCTGACATGTTGTTCTCCTTCCGACGCCGCGGCTGCGGCGGCTCATGCCGCGCTTCAGGGGCAACCGGCGTACCCGTGGCTGGCCGGGCGCTACGCCAACCGTTTCAACGAGATACGTGGTGATTGGGCTGCCGAAGATGGCGGCAGCTGTCGAAAATTGGGCAGCTTCGACAGCCGGAGGCGACTGGAACGTGGACCAGGCGCCTCAGCTCACGAGGCCACGCGCGACCATCGTGATGCCGAGCGCGGCGAGCACCACCGCGAGCACGCGATGGAACCAGATATCAGGAATGCGTGCGAGCAGACGGCTTCCGAGCACGGTGCCGAGGACGACGCCGGCGATCGCGACCAGAATCGGCAGCCAGAGCGCTGACAACTCGCGATACTGAGTCGCGACGTACACCGGCATTCGTGCCCCGTCGACGAGCAGACCGATCGCAGTGGCTGTCCCTACGAACGTCCGTTTGTCGAGGCCAAACCCGAGCAGGGCGGCCGAGCGCAAGCCGCCCTGATTGCCGACCAGCCCGCCGAGCAGTCCCGAAAGCGCGCCGGCGATCCACGTCACGTGGCCGCGAAAGCGCATTCGCGCGGCGAGGCCGATCGCCTCACTCACGGCGGCGAACAACAGGAGCCCGCCGAACAGGACCGTGAGCCAGCGATTGCTGGCCACGCCCTGCAGCAGTGCGCCCGTCAGGCCGCCGGCCGCACTCGTCACGCCGAAGCTCACGAGCACCCGTCGATCGACGCCGCCCGACATCAGCCAGAAACGCACCGCGGTGCCGACGACGTGCGGCACCGACACGACGGCGACCGCAAGCCGCGTGTCCATTCGAAGCGCGAGCAGCGGAGTCAGGAGACTCCCGATGCCGAATCCGGTGACTGACGCAAGCGCTCCCGCGAGCGCTGAGATCACGAGGACTGCCGTATCGAAGAGCATCCGCGGTCGACTCTCTCCCGCTCGGCGGTGCCGTCACAGCTACCTGAAGGCCACTCGCGCGTGCTCGGTCTGCAGCTCGTGCAACAAGCGCATCACGTTGTAAGCCGTGAGCTCGATGAGCACGCTCGTCACGTCCTGATGAAGCTCGTCGTTCAGCTTGGGCTCGAGACGCTTCATCGCCGCGGCCAGCCGCTGTTCCTGCGTCGTCAGCTCATTCTTGTCGACGACCCCGTCGGCCATGGCCGTCGTGAATGACTCCAGCTTCTCGACGCGCTCGTGCAGCGTCGGGTGTTCCGCGCGTTCGTCGAACCAACTCGTTTTCGCCATTGGATCCGTCCTGTTTCTGTCCGCGGGGGCTAAAGCCCCGCTCTACGTTAAAGGTCCTTCAAGATTTGTTTCAGTGCTGTGAGGCGCGTCTGCATGCTCGCCCGTCCACCTTCTTTATCGATCCGCTCGAGTATCGGGGCCGGAAGGAACTGCCGGTCGGTGCACTCGATGATCGCCGCGACCTCCTGCAGCTCGCGCTCCATGCCCTGCGTCGACGGCATGAATTGCGACACGACGTCGGCGAGCGCCTCCTTGGTGATGTGGTCCGTGCCGGCGAGCAGCGACTTGCGCCATGCGCGGCCGACCATTCCTTCGATGTCGGCCCCCGAGAGCTGCCCGCGTTGCGGAATCGACGGGATGTCCTCGGACGCGACACGCGATCCCATCTTGGTGGCGAGGATCGCGAACATCTGGCGGATTTCGTGTTCGTCGGTCGGGTAGAACAGCGGAATGTGCACCTCGGCGCGTCCCTGGCGCTTCAAATCGATCGGCAGCAGATCCGGCCGGGCCGTGAGCAGCATCCAGATGATGCGGCCGCGGTATTTCGTGTCGCCCATCTGCGACGCGATCATGCCAAACACACGGCTCGACGTGCCCGAGTCGCCGTCCTGCTCGCGCCCGCCGAGCGCGACGTCGGCCTCGTCGACCACGACGACGACCGGGCCCATGGCGCGGAGCACCGACAGCACCCGTTCGAGGTTGCCCTCGGTTTCGCCGACGTACTTCGATCGAAAGTTCTTGAGCATCACACAGGGCGCGCCCATCTCGCCGCTGACGCACTGCGCGAGAAACGATTTGCCCGTTCCGACCGGGCCGCAGATCAGATAGCCCATCGGCAGACTGTCGATCGAGCCACGCTTCAGCAGTGTGGCGTCCTCGCGCAGGCGGGCCTTGGCCGCGTCGTGCCCGACGACGGTGTCGAGCGTCCACTTCGGTTCGATGAACTCGAGCAGACCGTGGCACTGCCGCTCGATCAGCAGCTTCTTCAGCTCGCGAAACACCTTCGCATCGAGCCGTCGGCCGCCCTCGCGCGCCGACTGCACCATGACATTGATGTCGGTGAGCGAGATGCCGGCCGTCAGCGTCGCGAGCTGCGCGGCGTCGTAGTCCGAGAAGGCGTTGAGCGCCGTCGAGTCCGCGGTCGTCTCGATGAACCGGACGCGGTCGGCTTCGCCGGGCAGCGGCACCTCGATCGAAGCGACATGCGGGTTGCTGGTGAGGCGCTCGCTCAGATCGGCGCGTTTCTCGTCGACCAGCACGAACGCCATGTTCAGCCGCTTCACGTGGGGGCTGGTCGCCCAGTTGATCATCGTCACGAGCTGGGACGAGGCCTGCGCACTCAAGCGCCCGGGATCACCTGACGGGAACACGTACGACGCCTGATCGACGATGACCGCCACGCTCAGACGATCGGACTCGACCGCCATGAGGTTGTGCCTGACGAAGCGATCGAGCAGGGCGATCGTCGCGGACGGCTCCTTCGACAGTGCGCTCAGATCGCCGACCCGGCGATTCGCGAGCGCGACCATGTCTCGCAGCCGCTGCTCGTCGCGCCCGGCAGCGACGCGGAGGCCGCGCCCAAGGTCGTAGTGCAGGACGAGCGACCACCGGCCGAACAGCTGCTCTGCGAGGAACTCCGCGAGCACGACGTACTCCGCCTTCACCTCTGGGCTTCGGCGGGGCAGGTCCGCCTTCACCTCTGGGCTTCGGCGGGGCAGGTCCGCCTTGTCCTGGTTGCGCCCGTCCTCGCGGCTCGGGCTGCGCACGAAGTCGTAGGTGTTGCCGTGCAGGACGAACGCGGCGGTGGTTCCCGAGAAATAGAGCTCGGCGAGTTGTGTCGCCCACGCGGGGAAGAACGAGGGGAGGTCGGCCAGTGCTCCGACCGGCCCTCCGCTTTTCGTGAGGCCCGCAGGGGTGACGTGATCAGGCGTCATTGCGCAGCGCCTGTCGCAGATCCGCATCGAGTATGGCCGGCGGATCCTGGAGTTCGTCGGCGAGGCCGGTGAGGTGCTGCAGCTCGCTGACCGCTTTCTCTGTCTGCCGCATGCTCTCCGCCGCGGAGTCGACCTGGCTGCTCAGCAGGTCGGGGTCCTGACGGTTGACCGCGGACTCGGCCAGTGCCTGAATCTTGCCTTCGATTCGATCCAGCTCGATCGTGACGAACTGCGCGTTCTTCTTCGCACGCTCGTAGTTGTCGAGGCGCAGCTCGGCGTTCGCGATGCTGTCCTGCAGCGAGCGCACGATCCGTTCGTCACCACCTTGCTGCGCGGCGCCCATGTCCTTGCGCAGCTGTTCGAGGCGCGCGGTGACCTCCTCGCTGCTCATCGTCTTGAGAAACCGATCGAGCGCGTTCTTCGACATCAACAGACGGAGGAACAGCCAGAGCAGGCGATCCAGGCCCGGCGTCCGGATCTCCTCGGCCGATCCGGCCTCGCGGCCAGCAGCGCCGCGGACGCCCACCGCCAGGTGCCGCATCTCGACACAGCGGGCATGCAGCCGCTCAAAGCGCGTTCGCGCGTCGTTCGGCAATCCGGCGAGCATGACAACGAGTGAGGGTGTCGTGGTCTCGGGGGCGGCCGGCGTCGTCTGAGCCGAGTGAACCTTGGCGTCGATGGCGGCGCGAAAGCGCGGCAGCGACGTGAGCGCGGTCAGATACGCGATCTCGCCAGCG
>Ga0207428_10000416_pt1 | contig 53050 bp, 57 predicted proteins | sample RhiMethybrSRZTD1_FD_187600 | JGI IMG/M metagenome (GOLD analysis project Ga0207428, IMG submission 187600) | Populus rhizosphere microbial communities from Tennessee, USA - Rhizosphere MetaG P. TD hybrid SRZTD1 (SPAdes) (version 3) | ecosystem: Host-associated > Plants > Roots > Rhizosphere >...
ACGGTGAGTACCGCGGAGAAAGCAGAACTTGCCAAGGCGGTTGCGAGCATCCGATCATCTACACGCAGGAAGATGTGGTCGCGCGCGTACGCGCTCTTACGGGCGGCGAAGGGTTACCAGTCGTTTACGACGGTGTCGGCGGCAGAAGGCTTTGGTTTTGTTTGTTTTTTCTGCCGACTTTGCCGCTTTCGCACTCTTAAATGCGAACCGGCTTGCGAATGAGTGCAACAAACGCGGTCGAAGGCCCATGAACCAGGGCAATCCGCTTTTGTAATTGTGGCCCCCGGGCGAGCTTTCTCGAATCCAAGCGCCCAGACCTATTTGAGCTGCTTAGCCCGCTGACGCTTGCGAAGGCGGACGCCCGGCCCTCCGCCGTTCTCGTCGATGAATTGGATGCCAGCATTTTCTAATGCTTGCGTGAGCGCGGCCGCCGTCGAGGTGTGCGCTTCTAAAGCTCCTGGTTTCGACTCGAGACGCTTGATGGTCGGAAGGGAGATTGAGGAGGCTTGTGCCAAAGTGCGCTGATCCCATCGCAGGAGCGCTCTGGCAGCACGGATAACCTCGCTGGTGAGAACGGTCATGGGCCCGTCGATACCTAAAGGCTCGTATTTAATACCTGAGGTATTGACTTTTGGGACTAGAGCCCTTAATACCCCAAGCATCACTTTGGAGTTCTGCCATGAGTCTCGAGTTTGCCGCTATCGCCTACCGCGCCATTCGCGACCGGATCCGGGCACCCTCAAATCGACGAGCAAGCCCTCGCCGATACGGTTGAGGGACTGACCGACCTGCACGAAATCCTCGGCGTTATCATCCGCGCTGCCCTCGCCGACCAGGCCCTCGCCACGGGACTTGAGGTCCGCATTGGGGAAATGCAGGCGCGGCGGGACCGTTTGCAGGAACGAGCCGCCAAACGCCGTCAGATCGCCAAAGACGTGATGGTCGAGCTTGATCTCAAAAAGCTCTTGGCCCCCGACTTTACTGCCTCAATCCGCCCCGGGATCCCCGCCCTGATGGTGATCGATGAAGCGGCGGTCCCGAGCATCTATTGGGAGCCGCGGGAGCCCCGCCTCAACCGCCAAGGCTTGGTGACTGAACTCAAACAGGGCGCGGAAATCGCTGGCGTCACCCTCTCGAACCCAGAGCCAGTTTTGAGCGTGAGGACACGGTGATGGGATTCTCAGCAAAACAGGTCAAAGCACTGCGGCGCAATCTCGATCACCGTTACGTCCGCACCCGCGAAGCCAATGGGCGCGAACTCTCCTACATCGAGGGCTGGTACGCGATCTCGGAAGCTAACCGCATTTTCGGCTTTGATGGCTGGAGCCGGGAAACGGTTGAATCCCGTTGTGTCCTCGCCCGAGAAAATCGCGGCGCCTTCCTTGCTGTCTATACCGCCCGGGTGCGGATTTCAGTGCACTCAGGCAGCACCGTACCGCTCTGTCGTGGGCATCACAGGCAGCTGCATCAAACAGGTAATGAAGCGGGATGGTGGGAAAACTTGAAGATCGATGCGATTGGCATCGCCAAAGATCTTTGGAAACAAACTCATTCAAAGGATGGGCGCGTTGAACCGCTCGCTCAATCAACGACCATTAATAGCGATGAAACAATGGCTCAGCATTAATGGCTACCGAAAAACAAATTATCGCCAATCAACAAAACGCTAAGCACAGCACTGGGCCTCGAACCGAATCCGGCCGACGCCGTTCGAGGCGAAATGCCGTTCGCCACGGACTCACGGCAGAAACGGTCATTGATATCCTTGAAGATGCTGCCGATTACAGAGCCTTTGAGAGAGCAATAAAATCCGACTATTCGCCGCAAACTGCAATCGAGAGTCAGTTGGTCAGTCGACTGGCCTCCCTGCTATGGCGGCTGCGCCGTGCTGTGATCATCGAGAGCGGACTGCTGAACATGCAAGCCGAAACGATTCAGAGTTCATCCTTCCGCCCAACCAGTGAATGCGATGTGGATAAGCTAAGTATTTTCCGCAAATTTCTGCATTCAAACAACTTAGAAAATCCAATGCGTAAGCAGCAAGGAGCCAAGGAAAATACTAAGATAGACGCAGCTGGGGCCGAGACAAATCAGACCAATACAAATATTGCGCGCTCATTTTTGCGGCTGACAAACATTGACAATCAGATCTTTGAACGGCTTGGTCGTTACGAGACAACCTTATGGCGCCAAACAGCACAAATTTTGCTACTGCTGAGTGCAATAGAATTTCGCGCTAAAGATCGTCTTCCAGATGAGCGTCCATGTTTTGCCAGGGTGCGCAGAAAGCACGGACGGTATCCGCCGTTTGATTTCAATCCCTTTTTGAGATCTGCTGGTCGCTGGCGATAGACTAATTCTTGGTTTTTTTCACATTTCATAAGACGATAGCCTGTGACGCGAGAGGTGGCTAGAAACTACCCGGCTTGGGCTCGCTCCCTCATTGATCCCGCTTCGTTTGAACATGAGCAGACACGACTCGGTCAAATATGGACCCTGCTTGGCGTAGCAACCGATGCCGCCAATGACGGCGACTGGTTTCGAACTGTTCTTGGCGGTCGTTCCATATTCGCTGGCGGAGCTCGTGCCCTCGAGCATATCGTCCTCGACGACGAGGTTGAGGCGATCTCTGCCGCGAAATTGCGCCGCCTCGGCACCTAGCGCTGATGTCAATTGCCACCGCCTGCAGTGCCCGCTCATCTCCAACGGCTTACGAAAGCAACCATTACAATCACGGCAGCGATCACAAGCACCCACAGGGCCTCCTTTGAGATTGTATCAAGAGCCCAGTTGATCATCTGCGCCTTTGTTTTCTTCTGTCCATGTTTACAAAAAAAAACGTTAAGCTTTTGGCCGAGGAGATTGCTGCATAAGAAAATGCTGCCATCAACGCTGCGTGGGTTCTGGCCGGAGCAAGTGTCTGAGCGGTTACGCGCCGCCATAAGGGCGATGCCCTATCATCGCACAGCAACAAACGTGATATTGGCCGCGCTCTTCCATACGATTATGAGCGTATCTTGCATTTCTGCTCGTGCCCAAGGAAGGCTCGAGGCCCAATTTGGGATCACCATGACCGGGGTGCCAATCGGCCATATCGCTTGGCATGTCGACATCGGAAATAACTTTTACGAAACATCGGCAAAGGGCAAGGCCAGTTGCGTTCTCAGTGTCCTGATAAAAGGCGAGGGCTCAGTTGCCACAAGCGGCATCGATGATGCCACTGCGAGATCAGGATGTGATTGGGGCGTGTGTCAAGTTCTTGGAATAGAATAGAAGCTCCGCTTCAAGGGCTTGGCGAAGATGTGCTGACTGCCGAAAGCCATGTTTCTCCCCTTCGAAAACCAGCAGACAGGTTGAGATGTTTCGGTCTTTTAGCGCGGAGTACATCTTTTCCGCCTGATTGATCGGCACGACCGGGTCGTCCTTACCGTGGAGGAATATTACCGGAGCCGATAGTCTATTGACGAAATTGATTGGCGAGCGGTCGTGGTATAGCGCGCTGCCCGGCTTGAATGGCTCGATGAGCCAGTCGGTGTAGTGGAGCTCAAACTTATGGGTTTGCGTGGCAAGTGCGACTAGATCGCTGATTCCGTAGTAGCTCGCCCCGACTGCAAATTCGGTGTGAAACGTGAGCCCGCACAAGGTCGTGAATCCGCCGGCGCTGCCGCCCGTGACCGCTAGCTTGCTGCCGTCGACGTCGCCACGATCGGCGAGGAATTTCGCGCCCGAAATGCAATCTACGACGTCGACGACGCCCCACTGGCCGTAAAGCTTTTCCCGGTATTTCCTGCCATACCCCGTGCTTCCACGATAATTCACGTCAAGTACACCGAAGCCACGGCTGGTCCAGAACTGCACAGAAAGACTGAGTGCCGAGTCGGTCGCGGTGGTTGGACCGCCATGGCTCTTCACCAGTAATGGAGGTTTTTCCGAAGACGGCGCCTGCCAGTCTGGATTGCAGGGAGGATAATAGAAGGCGTGCGCGATATCGCCACCGCTTGTCAGAAATTCGATCGGCTTCGGCGTGGAAAAGTAGTTTTGGACTGCATGGAAGGTGTCGGGCGCAACCGCAAACTTGATCGGCGTCACCGCCCCCGTTTTCAGGTCGACGGTCCCGATCGCCCGTGGCGAACTCGTCGTGGCATAACGTACTACCGCCGTCGGCGCCGATGCACAAACGTACGACAGCGAAGAAAATTCCGTCGGATAGTCTTGAGCAGTCAGCGTCGGTATCTCCAACCGGCCCAGACGCCACGTACCATTTTGCACGAACGAGTAGAGCATCGCGTCGCGCGACAAGAACGCATAGGTCGAAAGCGCGAGATTCCATTGTGGGACGCCAAATTCTGCATCTCGCGGCAGAATGTGCTCGACGCCTGATGTATTCCAGCGATACAGATTCCAGAAATCTGTACGGTCAGAAATAAAGTAAAGCTGCCCTTCCGGTGACCATTGTGGTTGAAATATTGACTCGGGACCGCCGCCTTGGACGATCTGTTTCCCTACCAGCGCGCCTGCTTGATCGACATTTGCCGCATTCAAATACGTGGATGTCCACGGCATGTTTGGGTGTCGCCAGCTGAGCCACGCGAGCTTTGACCCGTCCGGGCTGAGTGTCGGCGACGAGTAGAAGTCATGAGAGCTATCCAGCGTCGTTTCGCGTCCGGTAGCGATGTCGATGGCGACCAGTGTATGAATTGCGTTAACGACGTCGTCGTCGGGTCGCTCCTCTCGTATTGCGATCAGTCGATTTCGTGTCGTATCGACACAAATATCTGCAAAAACACAGCTCGGATTGGATGTAATTTTCGCCGGCGCGCCGCTAGCAGTCTGTTGATAGATTTGACTATCGCCGAAGTTGACGAAATAGACGACGTGGTTTTTCACGGCATAGGCGCCGCCGCCGTAGCTGTAAACCTGCGACCGCGCGTTGAACGCGGGCGGTGTGATGTCTCTGACCGTGCCGTCGGGGGCTCGGATGACGACGACGTTACGACCCTTCTCGAGCGGTCTTGCCTCGATCCAGTAAATATCGTCGCCGTCGACACGCGGCTCCAACAGCGATAGGGCTCCGGCTACAACGGCGTCAGCCGTGATCGGCGAACTCCACGATCCGAAACTGCCAGTCTGCTTGCTTGCCACCGCCGCCTCATGCACCCCTTGCCACAAGGCCATCGTACGGCGTCACGGCAGTGCTGGGAAAGGGCAACTGAGTGTGTGAGCATTGAGTCATTAGCGGACATTTGTTGCCGATCTTGCTTGGATTATCGCGATCAATTATCCGAACATGGAAATCTATTCGCGAGCGGGAGCGGGCGTCATGGACGATAAGATCATTGTGAGCAATCGGACTGCGCTGGTGGCAAAGTACGCAGGTGCGGGTGTCACAAAGATCGAGAAGACCGTTCGCGGTCTAATCGCCGCCGATTCTAAACGCGGAATCAAGACTCGGTTCGTCTATCTCGACAATGCCCGCACAATGAAGACTTTCAGCGGCAGTGCCGTTAATGACAGCACCAATACACGGCAGAACAAGCAAGCCATTGACGCCATTTTTCGGGCCGCTAACCCGGATTACTTGGTGATCCTAGGCGCTGCCGACGTGGTGCCACATCAAGACATGACTAACCCGGCCTTCGACCCACCAGACGATCCAGACCAGTACGCCTACGGTGACCTGCCCTATGCCTGCGATACTGACTATTCTCGTGACATTGCGACCTTCAAGGGTCCGACCCGCGTCGTCGGACGGCTGCCTGATTTGACCGGCGCACACGAACCTTCTCATCTAATCGCGCTACTTGCCGCAGCGGAGAGTTATCGGTCGCACGACGTCACAGATTACGGCACGTATTTTGGCTTATCGGCCCAATCTTGGCGCAAGTCCACGGAACTAAGCCTCTTCAATGTATTCGGTAACTCTGCCGCACTTACGCTAGCGCCGCCGGATGGACCCAGGCATCCGGCCAGCCGGCTGGCCCCGCTTGCACATTTCATCAACTGCCATGGAGGTCCGTCAGATCCAAATTTCTACGGACAGAGGGGCAATTCCTTCCCGGTCTCGCTTTCAAGTGACGCAATCAAAGGCAAAATTAAATCGGGGGCAGTGGCCGCGGTCGAGTGCTGCTACGGCGCTCAATTGTATGACTCGGTCACTTTGTCGCTGCCGCTGCCAATTTGCCAACGCTATCTAATTGAGGGCGCAAATGGCTACTTCGGCAGCAGCACCATCGCCTACGGGCCCGCTACGGGCAATGGAGCGGCCGACCTCATCACCCAATATTTCCTTCTAGCTATTCTCGACGGCGCGTCGCTTGGACGCGCAGCGCTCCTTGCCCGCCAGCAATTTGTCCAGCAGACTGCGGAGCTGGATCCGGTAGACCTTAAGACTCTTGGACAATTTAACCTTCTCGGCGATCCCTCGGTCCATCCGGCCACAATCACCAGTGCCACGAGCGTTCCAAAAGGCATCGACACCGAAGAGAGCAGTCGGGTCGAGCGGCGGGCGCGTCGCGCCAAGATGCGGGCGGAAGGTGAGCTGCTGCAGAAAACCAAGCCGACAGCATCCCGCAAAACCACCAAAGCTCGAAAATCGTCCTCAGTTCGTAAAGCGCTTGCGAATATCGCGCGCGAAGCAGGAATAGGAAAGCGGAAACAGTTCACGGCTTATAACGTTACAATACCGCAGAAGCGGCGCCCGCGGACTAGCAAGGCGTCACCGACGGCATCTCGCTATTATGTCGCCGTATACCGGCGAGATCCTGACTCTTACAGCGTCGCCGCGGTAGCTAAGGAAGTCAGTGGTCGAATCGTCGGGTATCGAATTTATGTGGAGAAGTAGTGGGCGACAGCAGCGACAGTCCGCAACGAGTTGATGGCCTATTCGGCACCGTGGTGCGTGGACCCTTTGGCACTGGAAGCAAGAGTGCTCGAGACGCGTTTTGGCTTGAGACGGAGACGGATCGCTTGGTGCTGAGACGTAAACAAGGACCGACCTTCGATGATACGTCGTTCGATCAATATGTGGGCAAGCGCGTTCTTTGTGACGGCTTCATCGTTGGATACATGATGCTCGTGGAGCGGGTTCACATTCTGCCGGACCAGAAAACACGAACCTAAACAAAGGGGGAAACCATGGCTGCTTCAGGCAAGCGCAGAAAGGCAAGGCAGATCGCGCGCGCTAAAAAAGGAGTTAAGAAGCAACGAAAGATCGTCAAAGAAACCGCCCCTGATGCAGGGCCCGTTACGCTCGCCGAGGCCAAGGCCCTGGCACAAGCGAAAGATCCAAAACTGGCAGCGCGCGCGGCTCGCAAAGGTGTTGCACCGCCGGCATCGCCGGCACCTGTGGGCGCGGAGCGAGAACGCCTCGAGCAAGAGAGGCGCATCGAGTTTGCGCGCCGTATTCAAGAGTACAAGGCCACAATGGAGATCATGAAAAAACGGGGCGCTCGGCGTCCGCGGTCCAAAAAAGCCGACAAGCCCAAAGGCGGAGAGCCGGCTCCCGAAGGCGAAGCATTTGCACCGCTACAGATTTTCGCCGAGGGAGATTCATGGTTCGACTATCCTGTTCCCTTCTTTGGCGGAGGGATCATCCCCCGCCTCGAAAATCGGCTCGGCGTCCCGATTTTGAATCTTGCGAAAGCAGGCGACGAGGTCCGCTATATGCTTGGCGTCGAGGAACGCATCATTCTCACAGAACAGCTGACTAACGGCTGCCCGGCCGGCGGACCCTGGGACGTGCTCCTGTTCTCGGGCGGCGGAAATGATGTCGTCGATAACCCGATGGCGTTGTGGATCAGGGATTGGGTTCCAGCTTTGCCTCCGATCGATCTCATCAACAAACCACGTTACCAAACCGCGCTGGCATTGGTGCGTGCTGGCTATGAAGATCTAATCGAGTTGCGCAACAATCTAAGCCCTAGCACCCACATGGTCTTCCACGACTACGATTTTGCGATCCCCGATGGTCGGGGTGTTTGTGGATTTGGCCCCTGGCTCAAACCGACCTTCGATTTGCGTAAATTTCCGCTCGGCGTTGTACGCCAGGAAGTCGTCAAGGTTATGTTGTTACAATTCGCAGCGATGTTGACTTCTTTGGCGGCATCGGCACCAAACATTACGTTTATAAATGGCCAGGGTACTTTAAGACCTCAAACCAGTTCCTGGGCCAATGAGCTTCATCCGGCGAGAGCAGGCTTTGAAAAATTTGCTGACATTTTTCGGGACAAGCTGAAAGCCCTGTTTCCAAGCCGCGTAGCATAGAAAATATAGACCCTGCATTTGGCTGCCCCGCCATTAAGCCTCGAGGCGGCATTGTCAGCCCACGCCGGCCGCTTCGTCATTGTTCCGGTGCCCAATATCACCCACGTGTTCTACGGCCGCGATGTCGGCTGTGTCGTCGAGCGTATCGTCCTCGACGACAACACCGAGGCGATCTCTGCCACGCAACTCGCCAGATCATTGGGTCTTCGCCCGACGATCTTTCAGGTCGACTCGACGGGATCATCGCTCGTCACAGAGAGCTTGGGTTGGCGCTATCAGCCGCGGCCAAATCGGCGTAGTATTTTTCTCCGGCCCTGATGTTTCTTGGCAACAAATGGAACATCTCACAGAAAGGGGCAGCCGATGGTTGAGGCCCAACCACGCGTACGCTATTGGATTTTGCATTGGCTCCGTGTTGCGCTTTGGCCGATTCCAATCGTAACTTTGTTCAAGGCTGCGCGAGTAGCTGTGAACACAGCGCGCCATTGGCACAATCAGCTGGCGCGATGAACGCACTCCAGCTCCGCGAGCACTTGGGGAAGTGGTCGTGCGAAAAATGCAAACGCGCCGCTTGATGTCAAGTCATAGTATCCGGCTCGCCATCGGTTCTTTGGCGTTGTGTTTCGCAAGCTCGGCCGGGGCGCAGGAAAGCTTGGAGCAGGGAAAGACCGCCGCCCAACTTTACGCGGCCAACTGCGCGAGCTGTCATAAATCGCCACAAAGCGTGACCAAGGCCACAGGGACTTTCGGGCTCGAGAGCTACCTCCGGGAGCACTACACGCCCAGCCCTCAATCGGCCGCCATCATCGCCGCTTATCTCGAAGGACTGGAAAGGCAGTCGTCGGGATCTGTTGCTCGGGGCGCCAAACAATCGAGCCAAGCGAATGCCCCAAAGCCGTCGCCCAGTGAAACCAAGGAGGACAAATCTCCGGTAGCACGGGCCCTAAATAGTGCGGCAGATACCACGGCACGGACCCTAAATAGTGCGGCAGATACCGCGGAACGGGCCCTCAATAAGTTGTTTCAGGCGATAAAGCCTTAAGAAGAACTAACCCGAAACGACAGCGTGACTGCTGCCGCCAAGACTGTCCAATGGTCTGTGCTGTCAAAGCGCCGGATGCCGGTACGAATTCCACACTCGTCGCGGTGTGCGGGCCATCAACTCAATCGGACGCTGCGATGAAAATGGCCGTTATTACGTTCATTGGCGCTTTGCTTGATCCCGCACTAGCCGACACATTCGCAATTGAGTTTAACGCCCAAAAAAAACGGAGCAAGTCGCAGTGATGCGCCCTGACCCTGCGATCTGCTCCGTTGCACTGCCTGCGGATGGCGACGGGCAGACCTACAAGTCAAAGACCCAGGGACCAAGCCTTAAATGAGATGGCCGGCCATTGAGCATTGAAAACCTCGCGGCTCTCAGTCATCGCGGTATATGCGTTCTCGACGCTCGTGCCGCTCCTGCGCTTCGACCGAGAATGTGGCGATCGGGCGCGCTTCCAGCCGACGCAAAGAGATTGGCTCGCCAGTTTCCTCGCAATAACCGTAGGTGCCGTCCTCGATACGCCCCAGTGCCTCATCGATCTTGGCGATGAGCTTGCGTTGGCGGTCACGCGCGCGCAGTTCGATTGCGCGGTCGGTTTCTGAGGACGCGCGGTCGGCAAGATCAGGGTGGTTTTGATTTTCTTCCTGGAGATGCTGCAATGTTTCTTTGGCCTCCTTGAGTATATCGTCTCGCCAAGCGAGCAGTTTTGCCCGAAAATATTCGCGTTGGCGCTCGTTCATAAACGGCTCTTTGTCCGACGGGCGATAGTTCTTGGTTTTGGCCAGCATTCCCTACTCCCTTTTTTGTTCTTGCGCGCAGTGTCGCTTTGCCCTTCGCGCGGCTGGCTTATATACGTCCACCAATCCACGGACAATATCGGAGTAAGGTCTCGGGCGGTGGTCCCTGGGGCCGCCGAACGGGCCCGCCATCAAGCCCCAATTTGGTCTGCTCCAGGCCATTCCTGGAACATTACCTGCCGCCGTACCCGGCGCATGGCAAGGCCGCGGAGTTTGAAAACCCGCGGCCTTAACGGTCTGTCAACCCTAACAATTCATTATCTTTTTCAGAATTGAGGCAACGATTTTGGGATGGGTGACATGGCACCTAAGAGCCTGCGTTCGGCTCCACCGCACCTCAGACAGGCCTCAGACTTGGTGGCGCAGTCCGGCACCTCGGTTGCCGCCAACAACCGGTACAATCCACTCCCCAATAACCCGCTCGACTTTTCGGCATCTACAGAGCTTAGCACACTAAGTTCGCTCCTCGATGGGATGTCCAGGGGCATCACGACCATTAGAGCGGCCAGCGACGGCATTGCGGCAATCACCAAGCTGGTCCAATTGGCACTGGCGCTCGTCAGCCAGGCCCAAAAGACCACCGACACAAATGTACGCGCAAGGCTAGTCGACCAATTCAACGCGCTCCTGCCACAGATCGATCAGGTCACGGCCGATGCCAATTTCAATGGCATTAACTTACTCGAGGGTGGCGATCTCAGGCTCATTACGAACCAAAACTGCTGTCCCGCCGTAAGCGTTACCGCATTCCACGCTACTGTCTCGGGTGACCTCGCGATTACCAAACCAAAGAATACGTGGGCTACTAACTTTGAGATTCAGGCCACCGCCGACAACCTGAACCTAGCACTTGTCTATTTGAAGTCGCAGGCCCAGTCGCTCAGCGACACTCTATCGACAATCCAGATCCGCGAACATTTTATTAAAACGATGATCAATACACTGAGAACCGGCGGGGACTGGCGCACGCCTGCTGGCAGCAGCAAGGAAAGTGCCAATCTGCTCGCGCTGCAAACCCGCCAACAGTTGTCAAATATCACCCAATGGCTGGCAACGCAGGCAGAGCAGAACGTGCTGCGCCTTCTTTGGCAAGCAGACTAGGCCGTCACAAGCAGCTTACCTCCAGCTTTAGGACTGGTACAATGACTCTCAAAATTGAACTGAAGCCGGGCGAACGCTTCATTGTAGGCGAATGCATCGTCACGAATAGTAAACAGCGGGCTTGGTTACTCATCGAAGGCAGCGCGCCCATTTTGCGTGAAAAAGATATCATGACGCTGGAGCAGGCAGATACTCCCGCAAAACGTGTCTATTTGACTGTCCAATTGATGTATACTGCGCGCGACCCTCGTCTCCAGCACGAAACATATTTCGTCCTCATGCGCGATCTGATCCAGGCCGCACCAAGCGCGTGGCCTCACATCGCGGCGGTGAACAACCACATTCTAGCCGGTGAATTGTACAAGGCGCTCAAGAGCGCCAAGGCCCTTATTGCCTATGAAAAGGAGCTTATCGACCGACAAACACGATCAGACTGCAGGTCCGCGTGAGTTATAACGCCGCAGCAAGCTGACAGTGTCGCCGCTTACTCTTATTGTTTTTAGTCTGTGAGTACGATTGACCTGCAAAAACTAAGACTAAGAAGTGGACTGCGGGACGAACTTCAGCGCGACGCCGTTCATGCAATAGCGCAGGCCGGTCGGTGGCGGTCCATCGTCGAAAACATGGCCGAGATGGCCGAGACAACGCGCGCAGTGCACCTCGGTGCGCGTCATGAAAAGGGAGCGGTCGGTTTTGGTCTCCACGGCATCCGGCAAGGGCTGATAGAAGCTCGGCCAGCCCGTCCCACTCTCAAACTTCGTTTCGGATGAAAACAGCTCCAGATCGCAGCCGGCACAGACGAACGTGCCCTTGCGTTTTTCCTTGTTGAGCGGACTGCTGCCGGGGCGTTCAGTGCCGTGTTGCCGCAGCACTATGTATTGGCTCGCATTGAGCCGCTGGCGCCACTCCATGTCAGAAAGCTTGCGAAAATCTGTCGTTTGGGTCGTCGTCATTGTTTCGGCCTTTGCAAGTCCAGTTGCAGCCGCGAGCGCCGCGAGGCCCACACCAGCAATCAACACTGTGCGCCGGTCCAGCATCAGCTATCTCCTTTGCGCGCACCCCACAGCTGTTCAAGTCGTTGATCGCGCCCGCAATTCCAACGATAGAATTTATATTTGACCGGGTTCTTCTGATAGAAGTCCTGGTGATAGTCCTCCGCCTTGTAGAAAGGACCTGCCGACACGATCTCGGTATAGATCGGCTGTTTAAGCTGAGCTTCGATTTTCTTCTTTGAGGCCTCGGCCAGCCTGCGCTGTTCGTCGCCATGCGCGAAAATCGCCGTGCGATACTGATCGCCAACGTCGCAGAACTGTCGGTTCTTTACGGTCGGATCGACGTGACGCCAATAGTAGGACAACAGCTCGTCATAGCTGACCTTCCCGGGGTCATAGACGATTTCCACCGCCTCGGCATGTCCCGTGCCGCCCGCCGAAACCTGCTCATAGGTTGGATTGCCAATTTTGCCGCCGATGTATCCCGAGGTTGTCGATAGGACCCCAGGCACCTTGTCGAAGTCGGCTTCCGTGCACCAGAAGCAACCGCCGGCGAAAGTTGCTAGCGCCTGATTTGTCGGTTGTGGTGTGGTTTGCGCAGCCGACACACAGGTGGTGACGAACGTGAGGAAAAGACTGAGCAGCACCCGGACCATAGGATTTCCTCATCTCTGAAGCGATTGCCATAAAGAGTTTAGCGCAAAACACAAATCAACTCGCGCTCGCGCGGTCATCACGTTCGCGTCAAGCGACGACCCAGCGGTCGATACTTCGCCCTGGGCGACTCAGCAGCGCCTCCGAGACCCCTCTCCCGGCTGAAAAAGCTTTGTCGTGCCGCATCGTGGCGATATGAATAGCGAGCATGTACGGGAAGCAGTGTTATGCGTTTTGAAGGCACCAAGGCATACGTGGCGACCGACGATCTCAAGGTCGCGGTCAATGCGGCGATTACTTTGGAGCGTCCCCTGCTGGTCAAAGGGGAACCGGGCACCGGAAAAACCGTGCTGGCACTGGAAATTGCCAAGGCGACCGGATCGCCGCTCATCGAATGGCACATCAAGTCGACGACCAAGGCCTTGCAGGGCCTCTATGAGTATGACGCGGTGTCCCGCCTGCGCGACAGCCAGCTCGGAGACGAGCGGGTCAAGGACATTCGCAATTACATCAAGCGCGGCAAATTGTGGGACGCATTCATTTCCGATCAACGGCCGGTGCTGCTGATCGATGAGGTCGACAAGGCTGATATCGAGTTTCCAAATGACCTGCTGCAGGAACTCGATCGCATGGAGTTCTTCGTCTACGAAACCGGCGAAACGGTCAAAGCGCGGCGGCGACCGATCGTCGTTATTACTTCGAACAACGAGAAGGAATTGCCCGACGCATTCCTGCGGCGCTGCTTTTTTCACTACATCCGGTTTCCGGACCCCGACACCATGAGGGCGATCATCGAAGTGCATTTTCCCGGCATCAAACAAAGGCTGGTCTCGGAAGCGCTGCGGCTCTTCTACGAAATTCGCGATGTGCCGGGCATGAAGAAAAAGCCTTCAACATCCGAGCTTTTGGACTGGCTGAAATTGTTGATGGCCGAAGACATCGGGCCCGAGACTTTGCGTGAGCGTGATCCAAAGAAGCTCATCCCGCCGCTGCACGGGGCACTGCTAAAGAACGAACAGGATGTACATCTGTTCGAGCGGTTGGCCTTCATGGCCCGAAGAGAAAATCGATAATCTAGTCTGACCTTGCAGCAATCGCTCAGCCATAATGCTCCTGGGACTTTGGTTGCGCCTGCTTGGGCGCGCGTAAATGCTCGCGATAACGGGCAGCTTCCTGTTCGATGCGTTCCACCGGGCTGGTGCCCCAGTAGATACCTTGCGCGACCACGCGGCCGATTACGCCGCCGGCCCAGACCAATTCATAGGGCGCAAACAGCCGCCATGTTTCATCGCCCTCGATGATCCCGCGCGCGACGAGCTCGCCGGCAACCGCGGTGTTACTCAACCCCTGGCCTCCAAAACCGCTCGACAGCCAAAGGCCGCGCTCGATTTCGCCGATCTGCGGCATGCGATGGACAGTGCGGCCGAATGTTCCGCGCCAAAAATGCGCAATGCCGATGGTCCCGAGGCCCGGAAAGGTTCGCCGGATGTCATTAGCAAGCGAGCGCGCGATCAAGCGTGGGTTCGCCTCCCAAGCGCGCATGCGTCCCGACCACTGCAAACGGTCGCCGCCGACGATGCGAAAGTGATTGTCGGCGCGATTTGTATCGCTTACCGCCCCTCGATAGCGCACCGCCTCGTGCAACATTTCGCCCATAGGCTCGGTGACCATTACGAAAGTCGTGAGAGGCAGCAATGTCGCTGCCAGCTGCGGCATGAGGGCGCCAAGGTGGATGTTGCCGGCGAGCACGACGTGCGCGGCACGTACGCGGCCGGCGGGAGTGACGATGCGCTTGCGGACTCCGGCCGGGTCGAGCGAAACCGCCGGCGTGTCCTCAAATATTCGCGCCCCCGCCTTCTCGGCCAGTGCCGCGAGGCCGAGGGCATAGTTGTACGGGTCTATGTGGAAGGCCTGACGGTAGTGAACGGCACCAAAATATCGCGGACCGCGCAGCTGCTCGCGTACTCTTTCGGCCGGCCAAAATTCGACGTCCGCACCAATCCAGCGCATGCGCTCAACTTCGGCACGCTGCTCGGCGGAATTGTTGGTTTTCGACACATGCAGCCACCCATTGATGAGGTCAACGCCGGGCATCCGCGTGTCGAGTATCGTGCTCCGGACATACTCGAGACCTTGTTCGGACAAGCTCCAAAGCTGTTTGGCGTGATCGAGACCGATGCGTTCGACGATGTCGCGCATATCTTCAGGAAATCCCGGAAGCACAAAACCCAAGCTGCGTCCCGAGGCTGCCCACGCGACCGTGGCCGCCTCGAGCACAGCGACCGACCAGCCCCGTTGAGCAACCTCGCGGGCGACGGTGAGACCGGCGAGCCCCGCGCCGATTACGCACACATCGACGTCGAGATCGACGCTCAGCCGCGGACGGTCCGGACGCGCAACGCTATTCGCTTCGTACCATCCCGCTTCCATGTTTCGCTTCCGCTCCTGACCTCTACTGGTGGTTGATGCTTCGCTGCTCCGCCGCTAGCGAAGGCGTGCTAGTGTTGTTTGCCACCAGTCTCCATAGCATGACCATGCGCCGACTTTTGCTATTTCGTCACGCCAAGGCCGAACGCTCGCACGCGGGCACGGAGGACAAGTCTCGCAAACTGATCGACCGCGGGCGCGCCGACGCTGCCAAGGTCGGCAGTTATATGGCTTCTCATGCGCTCATCCCCGATCAGGTGCTAACCTCCCCTTCCGCGCGGACCCGGGAAACCTGGAAATTCGCCGGCGCGGCATTTCGTCCCGCACTGTCTGCGACGAAAGTGGAGGCGCTCTACGCCGCAAGCGCGCATGCCATCCTCGGGGTCGTCAAAGGGACTGGTCCGGCCATACACACACTTCTTGTTATCGGGCACAATCCCGGCCTTCATGAGATTGCGGTCATGCTGATCGCATCCGGCGACGTCGAGGCGCGGGAACGCCTGAAGGAAAAGCTGCCTACCAGCGGTCTTGTCATCATCGATTTCGCCTTCGATGACTGGTCGCGGCTGCATCCCCAATGCGGCCGGCTTGAAAGATTCGTGACGCCAAAATCGCTGGCCTCAGCAGCCAATTGAGGCAAATCTCGCTCAACGCGCCCTCAAAAACATGTCATATTGTACCCGCGCAGCGAAACGAGGGGCGCTGTCATGTACAGGAAGATTCTGGTGCCGGTCGATCTTGCCGATACCGATCTGGCCAAACCCGCTATCGATACCGCACTCGAAATGGCAGGCGCATCAGGCGGATCTATCCGACTTGTCAATGTGCTGGCCATGACGCCGGTTATGCTGGCGGAATACGTCCCGCCCGATTTCGACGTCCAGCAGCGCAAATCGGCGGAGGAAGCACTCGGCATTATTGCGCAGGAATGCGGCCTGGATGCTTCCCGTGTCTCCGCGACCGTGCGTCAAGGCGGGATTTATCACGAGGTCCTTGAAGAAGCGAAAACCTTCGGCGCCGACCTGATCGTGATGAGCTCGCACCGGCCCGCCATGCGCACATATTTCCTTGGCTCCAACGCGGGGCACGTGGTCCGTTACGCCAAGTGTTCGGTGCTGGTCGTTCGTCACTGAAGCTGCTTCCGCTGGTTCGATCAGGGAGGTGGCATGACGTCCTGGGGCAAGGCATCGGCGGCGTATCTGCCCGGCCGATTGCGCCGGAGGAAGTTTGTGCTCTGCCAAAGATAGAACGCGAAGAAGGCGCCAATGAAAGCGGCGCCCGCATACGTTCCGGCCTGCAACGCGCGCACAACCAGTGCGGCAAGTCCCAAACCCACCCCCGTGAAAATAACCAGGCTTGGCCAGTACAAGAATGGGGTCTGGCCTTTTTCGAAGCATGCGCTAGGTGCGGCTTTCGAAACACGGCGGTGCAATTCGCGCACGAAGGCTGAGTAGGCACGGTCCAGTCGCTCCTGCTCCACCATGCTTTTCCAAGAACTGGAGGCGATCTTCAGCCTCGGCACGCCCTCCCCCCATAATTCGGTGAGGAAACGATGCGATTGCATGCTGTTTGGCCTGTAGGACATGCGCAAACGGCGAATATTGCGGTAAGGGACATGACCCGAGACGGCGCCGACAGCCCAATCAATGCCGTCCTCTGAAAGTTTGAATTCCCGCATCGCACCCATCACCGTCGGCCGATATGCGTAGGCGGCGACACTCTGTGCAACTTCAGGCGTCGGTTCGGTCAAGCCATTTCCCTCGCTGCGCAATTATCCAGTTCGCCGTGCGAAACCCACAGGCGCCGGCCGCAAGTGTTTCCATGGCTGAGGCGTTATAGTCGTTATGGCGAAGTTATCCGATATTTTTAGCGAAAAAGCGCCTCGGCCAACGTCGAAAATCTTGCGCCGCGATCGCGCAACGGCAGCGGCGGCGACCACATCAGCTTCGAAAGCCCTCCGACATCGGCTCGCGCATGGGCGAGGAAAACGAAATCCTGCGCACCCTGCTCCCCGATACCGTCCGATCGCGCATCCGCGACGCCCTGACAAAGATCATGGACCCGCCTATATAACGGGTGATGCGTACCCTTCTGGTGGTGGTGCCCTTGCTGGCACTGTTGGCTCTGTCGGTTTGGTTCGCGGGCGCCGCATGGGTCCGGCTCGGCGGCGAGCCAATCCCGGTGTACGGATATGTCGCAATCGTCGGCGGCGTGTTGTTCTCGCTGCTGGTCGGCGGCGGTTTGATGGCGCTCGTTTTTTACAGCAGCCGGCACGGTTACGACGACGACGCGCACCGTTTCGACAAAAAATGATCCATCCAGTCGCGAGCCGCGGCTGATTGCGACTTTCGTCGCAGGGAAAGCAATCCGGACGGCAGAGCGCGGTGGGCGCTTTTTTACATTTTAGTTATTTGCGTCGTTCCCGCGGCTTCTAGATCACACAAAACCACAAGGCCGCATGTCGCGGCGGGAGGTTCTCATGTGGGATCAGATCTACGATCCGCTTAACAGCAAATTCTTGTCGACCTGTGCCGCAGCGCTCCCGGTCGTGACGTTGCTTGTCTTGATCGCATCGAACAGGGTGAAGGCGCACATCGCCGCACTCGTGGCACTGGTTGTCGCTAATTTCGTGGCCATTGTTATCTTCACAATGCCGGCGGGCATGTCGCTGCGTGCGACAATTCTCGGCGCGGTGACGGGCTTCTTCCCGATTGGGTGGATCGTCCTCAATGTCATTTTTCTCTATCGGTTGACCGTGGAGAAAGGGACGTTTCAGACGCTCCAGACGGCTATCGGCAGCGTCACGGAAGACCGCCGCCTGCAACTCCTTTTGATCGCGTTTTCGTTCGGTGCATTCTTCGAAGGGGCATCAGGTTTCGGCACTCCGGTGGCGGTGACCGGCGCAATCCTGATCGGGCTTGGCTTTTCGCCCCTTGCTGCGTCCGGCCTTTCACTCATCGCAAATACAGCGCCGGTCGCGTATGGCGCGCTCGGTACGCCGATCGCCGGCCTCGCAAGCGTGACCGACCTCGATCCATTTCTGCTGGGCGCCATGGTGGGACGGCAATTGCCGTTTTTTTCGCTGATCGTTCCATTCTGGCTGATCTGGGCGTTCGCCGGATACCGCGGCATGAAGGACGTCTGGCCGGCGATCCTGGTCACGGGGGTTTCCTTCGCCATCCCCCAGTTCCTGATCTCGAACTTTATCAATCCGTGGATCGTCGATATCGGTGCTTCGCTGATATCGATGGCCTGCCTGATCGGCTTTCTGAAAATCTGGAAACCGAGAGTTATCTGGACTTCCCCTGCCCTGCGCACCCGCGATGATTCAGCTGCCACCATGACCGACAGGCCGGTGAAGCCGTCAAAGACGCCGACCACTTCCGAAGTATGGTTCTCGTTGCTGCCCTGGATCATCGTCTGCGTCATCCTGCTCCTGTGGGGCACCAACGCGGTCAAAGGCATCCTGAATGCCTACGCGACCTGGAATTTCCCAGTGCCTGGGCTCCACAACATGATCAACAAGGTCGCTCCCGTGGTCCCGGCGCCAACGAAAGAGGCTGCCGTGTTCTCGTTTACCTGGCTGTCTTACACCGGCTCTGGCATGTTGATCGCGGCCATCATCTCCGGTCTGTTGATGGGGTTCTCGCCCGTACGGCTGGTGAAAGCGTACGGCGAGACCATCAAAATATGCGCGTACTCGCTCATCACGATCTCGGCGATGCTGGCGATCGGCACCTTGACGCGTCTGTCGGGGGTCGACGCTACGCTCGGTCTTGCATTCGCCGGCACCGGGGTCCTCTATCCCTTCTTCGGTACATTGCTCGGATGGTTGGGCGTGGCTCTGACCGGCTCGGATACGGCATCGAACATCCTGTTCGGAAACTTGCAAAAGGTTACGTCCCAGCAGTTGGGCCTGTCGCCGATCCTGATGGCCGCCGCCAACTCCTCCGGCGGCGTCATGGGCAAGATGATAGATGCACAGTCGATCGTCGTTGCTTCAACCGCTACCAACTGGTTCGGGCATGAGGGCACGATCCTTCGGTTTGTATTCAAGCATTCGATCGCGCTTGCTTGCCTGGTCGGCGTGCTGGTCATGCTGCAGGCATACGTCTTCACCGGCATGATCGTGCATTGACGCACCCATCCATCCTTGGCTGAAAGAAAGCCCTGCATCGATCGATGCGGGGCTTTTTTAGGTGGGCTGTATAGTGCTATCGACAGGCACACCCCGAAAGCGAGCCATGCCCAAATCCCTCGTCCAGGAGCAATTCGGCAAGACGGCAGCGAGCTACCTGATCAGCACGCCGCATGCGCTCGGCAAGAGCCTGGAGCGGCTCGTCGCCCTCACCTCCCCGCAAAAAAACTGGAACGCGCTGGATATCGCCACGGGCGGTGGGCACGTCGCCTACACCTTTGCGCCGCATGTCCGGCGTGTGTGGGCGACCGACATTACCCAGGAAATGCTCGACCTGGTAAAAGCGGAAGCGGACAAACGCGGCCTTGCGAATATTCGCACCGCCTACGCCAAAGCCGAAACGCTCCCGTTCGAAGACCAGAGTTTCGATCTCGTCACCTGCCGCATCGCGCCGCATCACTTCGATTCAATTCCGGAATTCCTCGCCGAGGTGCATCGCGTCCTGAAGCCCGCGGGAATCTTTGCGGTGGTCGACAATGTCGTGCCGCATGGCAGCGTCGGAGATTACGTCAATGCCTTTGAGCGTTTTCGCGATCCAAGCCATTTGCGTGCCTGGACCATGGACGAGTGGCGATCCGCTTTAAAAAAACACGGATTCAGCATCGCGCACGAAGAGCAGATCTACAAAAAGATGGAATTCCAGAGCTGGGCGAGCCGGCACGACGAGACGATGCAGGCCTTGCTGCGGTCAATGCTGGCGCAGGTCACGCCCGAGGTAAAAGCGACCTTGGAGCCGCAGGGCACCGGAGCTGAACTGACCTTTCGTCTCTGCGAAGGCCTGTTCGTCAACCGGCGGACCTGATCGCCATCGGACGCGCCGGTATCGCTTGCGCCGGAACGCGATGCGCTGCAGACCCGCACTTCCGAACCGGAAACGGAGCGCATGCAGCGCGAATCCGAATTCAAGGAAGTAGATCAGGCACGGGCCCCCTCGGATGGAGTGCACCGCGGCGTTCGCACGCGCCTTTACCGCGAAGGAGGCCGCGCTGACGCGCGCCGAGAATACGATTGCGGCACTCAATGAGCACGTCGCCGCCCTGGAGGTTGCCCGCGCGACGGAAAACCAAGCTACCGATCAGAGAATCGAGGAACTCACCGTCTTGCTCCGCCGCGAGCAGATGCAGTGCTCGGTAGTGGAAGGTGCGCTGGAGACGGCGCGCAAGGATTTCGCCCGCCTGATGCGCGAGGCGTTAGCCCTTCAGCGTGCACAGGGAAAGCCGGATGATCCGGCTACATTGCGCCCCGGCCGGTGCGTGTTCGAAGCACCATCCCGCCACGCGCAGGATGTTTGGCGCGACGCCTTCAACATCGCCTGCCCGGCACACGCCGGACAGCTCGAGCGCGAAATGTGCTCGCGCATGATCGCACGTGGCGGTGAAGCGCGCTTACGTTGAGTTCATGACAGGTGGGTTCCGCGCAAGATTGTGGCGCGGTCCCTACCGGACCAGCTCGCGCATCGCGCGGTCGAGCCCCTCAAGGGTGAGAGGATACATTCGCCCGCCCATAAGCTGATGCACCATTGAAATCGAGTGCGTATACCCCCACTCCCGCTCGGCCAGTGGGTTAAGCCATACACAAGCCGGATAAGTACGGGTCATGCGCTCGAGCCAGATCGCGCCGGGCTCATCATTGTAGTGCTCTACCGAGCCTCCGGGCGCCGCTATTTCGTACAGAGACATGGAGGCGTCTCCGACGAATATGACCTTGTAGTCGTGCGGGTACGTGTGCAGGACGTCCCACGTCGGAGTGGTCTCCTGGAAGCGTCGGCGATTCTCTTTCCACACCCGCTCGTAGAGACAATTGTGAAAGTAAAAATACTCCATGTGCTTGAATTCGGATCGGGCGGCTGAGAACAATTCCTCGGTCGCCTTGATGTGCCAGTCCATTGAGCCGCCCACATCGAAGAACAGAAGGACCTTGACCGCATTGTGCCGCTCAGGACGCATCAGGATGTCGAGGTAGCCCTTGTGGGCCGTGCCCTTGATGGTGCCGTCGAGATCCAGTTCTTCAGGCGCGCCCGTGCGAGCGAATTTCCGCAGGCGACGCAGTGCCAGTTTGATATTGCGCGTCCCCAGTTCGACCTCGTCATCGAGATCCTTGAATTCGCGCTTGTCCCATACCTTGACGGCGCGGAAATTGCGGTTGGCGTCCTGACCGATGCGAACGCCCTCTGGATTGTAGCCATAGGCCCCGTAAGGCGAGGTGCCGGCAGTCCCAATCCATTTCGATCCGCCTTGGTGGCGGCCCTTCTGCTCGGCCAAGCGCTTGCGGAGCGTTTCGAGTAGCTTGTCGAGACCGCCCATCGCCTCGATCTGCTTCTTCTCCTCCTCCGTCAGATATTTTTCGGCGAGCTTTTTCAGCCATTCGACGGGAATATCGGCTTCGACGACGTCATCGAGCGTTTCCAGTCCCTTGAAGACGTGACCGAACACGCGATCGAATTTGTCGAGATTGCGCTCGTCCTTCACCAGTGCCGCGCGCGAGAGAAAATAAAAATCATCGACCCGGCGCGAGGCGAGATCGGCCTCCATCGCCTCCATCAGCGTGAGATATTCACGCAACGTTACCGGCAGGCCGGCATTTTTGAGCTCCTGGAAGAAAGACACGAACATCAGTGGGCCTTCCTTAGTGCGAACCGGTTGCCGGAAGGCGACCGGGCTGTCTTGGGTCAAGGCCGGATTTGACCTAGACTTGGATTTCCAAGCACTCCTAGGCTACGGCCACAGTGGCCGGTCTGAGATCTTATAAGCGCGGACCGTAAGTCCCGCGATACAAAATCCGCGCCGGCGAGCGCGGGGGAGGACATCCATGGCCAAGAAATCACTCAATGTGAATGGCAAGCGCGTGTCCGTCACGTACGACGACCCGCAGATACCGCTACTTTATCTGTTGCGAGACAATCTTGGGCTGCACGGCCCCCGCTTCGGGTGCGGGCTCGGACAGTGCGGCGCTTGCACCATCCATGTCGATGGTGTCGCTGTACGCTCTTGCATCACGCCGCTTGCCACCGTCAGCGATAAGCAAAAAGTGGTGACGCTTGAAGGTCTCGGGTCCCCACAAAAACCGCATCCTGTTCAGAAGGCCTTCATCGACGAGCAGGCGGCCCAGTGCGGCTACTGTATCAACGGCATGATCATGGAGTCGGCGGCTTTTCTCGCCAAGAACAAGAAGCCGAGCGACACCGAGATCAAGAACGCGCTTGCAAACAATCTCTGCCGTTGCGGTACGCATGCCCGCATCGTGCGGGCGGTGAAGCGCGCGTCAGCCCAGGCATGAGGGGAAGCACACATGAACATCCAGATATCGCGACGCGATGCACTCATCGGCTCCGGCGCCCTCGTTGTCAGCTTCTCCTTCGCCCGTTCTCTTACTGCACAGGCACAAGGAGCAACAAAGCCGGTTGCATTGACCGAGGTTGATTCTTTCCTGGCCATCGACAAGGCGGGCAACGTCACTGTCTATTCGGGCAAGGTCGATCTAGGTACTGGAGTCACGACCGCGCTGCGTCAAATCGTGTCGGAAGAGCTTGACGTGCCAATCATGCGCATCGAGTTAGTTCAAGGCGACACGCTGCTCACACCAGATCAGGGCACGACCTGGGGCAGCCTGACCATTCAGGTTGGCGGCATGCAATTGCGCCAGGCCGCGGCCGCCGCTCGTCATGCGCTTTTTTCGGAAGCAGCCAAGAAGCTCGGGACAGACCAACTCACAGTCGCTGACGGCGTCATTTCCGGTGGCGGGAAGAAAATAAGCTACGGGGAACTGATCGGTGGCAAGAAATTTGAAATCAAGCTCGATCCCAAGCAGCCCGTGAAGGAGAAAGCGCCAACCGAATACACGATCGTTGGCAAGTCACAGCCGCGCGTGGACATTCCCGACAAAATCACCGGTCGCTTTACTTACATGCAGGACTTCAAAGTACCAGGCATGTTGCACGGCCGGGTGGTGCGTCCGCCGGCAATCGGCGCCAAGCTCGAAGGCGTGGACGATGGCGCACTCAAGAAAATTCCAGGCGCCAAGATGGTGCGTGAAGGCAACTTCCTTGCCGTTGTCGCCTCCAGCGAATGGAACGCGATCCGCGGAGCCGCCGCCCTCAAGGCTAACTGGTCAAAATCGGAGACGCTGCCGGACCAGGCAAAGCTTTGGGAGCATGTCCGCAACAGCAAGGTCGCCAAGCTGGAGGAATATGGAAAGACCGGCGATAGCGCTGCGGCACTAGCCGCCGACGGTGTCAAGAAGATGAGCGTAACCTACGACTTCGCCATCCACACTCACGGCTCGATTGGTCCGTCTTGCGCAATCGCCGAATTCAAGGATGGCACATTGACATCGTGGTCGGCCTCACAGGCTACACACAATCTGCGCAAACAACTGGCGCAGATGTTCTCTCTGCCACCCGAAAGGGTGCGCTGCATTTATATAGAGGGTTCCGGCTGCTATGGACGCAACGGCCACGAAGACGCCGCCGCTGATGCGGCCTTGCTGGCCAAGGTCGTAGGCAAGCCGGTGCGCGTGCAGTGGTCGCGCGCCGACGAGCATGGGTGGGATCCAAAGGGTCCTCCGACGCTTATGGACATGCGCGCCGCGATGGACGCCCAGGGCAATGTGACAGCATGGGAAGGTGACTTCTACATGCCGCAGCAGACGCCGGGGGGCTTCCTGGTGCCGCTGGTGGCAGCGACGCTCACCGGCATGCCCGCCGCCGAACATATCGCGCCCGGCAACGTGTTTCAGAACTCGGCGATCCCCTACAAGTTCCCCAACACGAAGTCCGTTTGCAAGCGGCTGGAAACCACGCCGTTCCGTCCGTCCTGGATAAGGACGCCAGGCCGCATGCAGAACACATATGCCAACGAGTGCTTCATCGACGAACTCGCCGCAGCCGCCAACATGGATCCGCTCGAGTTCCGTAGGAAGTATCTCGATGACAAGCGTGGACTCGAATTGCTCGACCGGTTGGCGAAGCTCGCCAAATGGGAGCAGCGGCCGTCGCCGCAAAAAGGCACAATTGGCAATATCGCGAAGGGACGTGGCGTGTCCTACGTGAAATATGAGCTGGTGCGCACTTATGTTGGCGCCGTCGCAGAGGTCGAGGTAGACCGCGCAACTGGCGTAATCCGCGTGCCCAAGTTCACGATCGTTCACGACTGCGGCCAGGTCATCAACCCCGACGGACTAAAAAACCAGATCGATGGCAATGTGATCCAGACCGTCAGCCGTACGCTAATTGAGGAAGTAAAGTTCGACCGTTCGCAGGTAACCAGCCTTGATTGGGAGAGCTACCCGATTCTCAAGTTCCCGCAGGTGCCCGAAATCGTGATCGAACTGATCGACCGGCCAACAGAAAAACCGTGGGGCGCGGGCGAGCCGAGCGCGGCGGTGATCCCGTCGGCAATCTCGAACGCCGTGTTCGACGCGACCGGCGTGCGGTTGCGCTCGGTACCCTACACTCCGGCCAAGGTCAAAGCCGCGATGCAGTCGCACGCGACGTAGTTGCAAGACTGGAGCGCCCGCCGGGGCGCTCCATCCCTTAACGGCGTGAAATCAATTCGATGACAATCGTCAATCGCGTATGTGTCGGGCTTGCAACCGTAACGTTGGCCCTCGTGATGCCAAGCAAGGCCGACGTCATGAATGAGCTTGCCCCCACTGGCAAACTGCGTGTTGCCATCGCGGTCGGACCCGCGCCGTCCGCGCTTTATGCAATCAAGGACGATGCGACCGGGCAATATCGCGGGGTGACCGTGGAGCTCGGCTCTGCAATGGCAAAGAAGCTCGGCATTCCGGTCGAATTCCTGCCGCATCTCGCCTCAGGCGAAATTCAGAACTCGGCCGCAAGCGGAAAATGGGATGTTACCTTCATGCCTGTCGACGAGGACCGGAAAAAAATCGTCGATTTCGGCAACGCCTATCACCTGCTGCAAAGTACATATCTTGTCGCGCCCGGCGCCAAGCTTGCAAACGTCGAGGAGGCGAACGCATCGGGCGTCCGCATCGGCGGGGTTGCCGACACGGCGACCTTTCGGGCCGCACAGCGCACCGCTCCGAAAGCGACGTTCGTCGCCCTGCCCGGCGTGGACGCTGCGGTCGCCGCGATGAAGGCGGGGGAAGTTGATTGCATTGCACTATCTCGCGAATCTCTCTCCAGCCTGGTCACGAAAATCCCTGGCTCACGTATCCTTGACGGGGGTTTTTTGAATTCATCAACGGCTGTCGCTGTGCCGAAAGGCAAGCCGGAAGCGCTGGTTTATGTCAGCCAGTTTGTCGAGGAAGCGAAGTCGAGCGGCCTTGTACGAAGAGCGTTCGACGCGATGAATCTGCAGAGTGCGCAAGTGGCCCCTCCGGGGATGAAACCTTAGGCGTCACATGTTATCGGTGCGCGGGCGGCATTCGCCGCCCTGTTTTTTTGGAGTGTCATATGGCCGATGCCGCTGCGTTAAAAGAACTCGTGCCAACCGGGAGGCTTCGGCTTGCAATTGCGGTCGCCCCGTCGCCGTCGGCGCAGTTCGCCGTCAAGGACGGAGACAGTTACCGCGGGGTGGCCGTCACGCTTGGCCGTGCGCTGGCCGAACGCCTCGGCGTGCCGCTCGAGATCATCCCGCATCAGGCTTCCGGCGAAATACAGAATTCGGCGTCGGACAATCGGTGGGATGTCGCCTTTCTTCCGGTCGACGAAGAGCGCAAGAAGTTCGTCGACTTCGGCAACGCATATCATTTGCTGCAGAGTACTTTTCTTGTCCCCGCCGGCTCGAAAATTCAGTCGGTCAAAGATGCCGACGCAAACGGTGTCGGTATCGGCGGCGTTGCAAATACCGCGACCTTCCGCGCCGCCAAGAAAGCCACTTCAAACGCCACCCACGTTGAATTTGCGGGGGTCGATGCCGCCGTCGCAGCCATGCGCGAACGCAGGATCGATGCCATTGCGCTCTCGCGCGAATCGCTATCCGGTTTGGTGACAAAGATTCCGGGCTCGCGCATTCTTGATGATGCATTCCTCAACTCGAGCACCGCCGTTTGCGTGCCCAAGGGCAAGCCGGCGGCGCTCGCGCTTGTGAGCGATTTCATCGAACAGGCAAAAGCCTCAGGCCTAGTCCGAAGGGCGCTGGATGAAATGGAGCTCAGGTCCTCGCAGGTCGCGCCGGCGGGAATGAAGCCCTAGCTCTCAGGCCCACGTGTGGCCGGCGCCATATCGGGTGTGCGGACGTGCTCCGGCCTGATGCCTAGCGCCAGCAGCCGTCCTGGGATGCGCCGCAACAGCGGCCATTGCAGCATCTTCATAAAAAGAGGCGCTTTTGGCCGCCTACCCATAAGTGCGGGACCGATGATGTTATTCTGCACCAGGATCTGCAGACGCTGAGTAAATCGCGTCGGAAACTCGCGGCGCCGCTGCACAGCGCGAAGGGTTTCGATCGTTACCGCGCGCCGGCGCAACGGCTCCGCGAGGATATTGGCTGCGGCCACCGCGTCCTGCACCGCCAGATTGATCCCGACGCCGCCGATCGGCGACATGGCGTGAGCCGCATCCCCGATGCAAATCAGACCCGGGCGATACCATCGACGAAGGCGGTCCACCGCAACGGTCAGCAGCTTCACAGTGTCCCAGCTTTCGATTTCATTGACGCGATCACTTGCGAAGGGCGACATCTCGGCGACCGTCTTGCGAAACTTTTCCAGCCCCGCCGGCTTCACCTCGTCCGCAGTGCCTTTCGGTATCACGTAGGCGCATTGCCAGTAGTCTGTACGATTCAGCATCACCATCATGCGGCCATCCTCAATATGGCCGAAAGTTTCTTCTGAATCACTCGGCTTCCGCGACAAGCGAAACCACATCACATCCATAGGCGCACCATAGTCATCGCTCTTGAGGTCCGCCTTCGCGCGTATGGTGGAGTGGCGGCCGTCGCAACCCACGACCAGATCGGCACGGATTTCGACTGCGTCCTGCATCGTCCTTGCGCGAACGCCAACAACGCGACCGTTCTCCTCGATCAAGTCTACTGCCTCCGTCTGCATGTGCAGATCGAAGGTCGGATAGCGTCTGCCATGATCGGCAAGGAAATTGAGGAAATCCCATTGCGGCATCAACGCGATGAACTTGCAATGGACTGGCAGGTGGTCGAAATGGCCGATGATCAACCGATCTTCACCGATCTGCAAGGAAATCTGCCTGACAACTGAATGCGGCAGCTGCAGAAATTCCTCGAGTAAGCCGAGTTCGTGCATCATTTCAAGCGTCGAGGGATGCACGGTGTCCCCGCGAAAGTCGCGCAGGAAATCAGCGTGTTTTTCCATTGCAATAACTGGAATGCCGGAGCGCGCGAGCAGGAACGCGAGCATCATGCCCGCGGGCCCTCCGCCGACGATGCAGCAGGTGGTCTTGGTCGAGGCCACAGACGCTCCTGCGTTAAACCGACAAGAACACTCAGGCCTATCGGCGTAGGCTATGCCTGCTTTTCCGGAACCGTCACGGCCAGACCATCGAGATCTTCCGTGACTTTAATCTGGCATGACAGCCGCGAGCTGGGGCGCACGTCATAACCGAAGTCGAGCATGTCCTCTTCCATCGGAGATGGTCCGCCGACTTTTTCCCGCCAGGCCTCATCAATATAGACGTGGCAAGTGGCGCAAGCGCACGCCCCTCCACATTCCGCTTCGATGCCCGGAATATTATTACGAATTGCGGTTTCCATCACAGTCGAGCCAACCTCGCCTTCGACCGTGCGAGCTGTGCCGCTGGAGTCGGTATACGTTATCTTGGGCATTTGGAGGAATAGCGGGGATTATTAATCAAGGTCGGCGCGCGGTCTCTATATAGTCATTCGTACCTAGGCGCCATCCCCTCTCAACCGGTGCGCCGCAGTCCCGCAATCTCGATGCGCACCTCATCGACTGCTCGTACGAGCTGATCCATCGCCTCAATGCACTCGCGTGGCGTGGAGCGTGCTGCCGCTTCTGTTGCGGCGGCGGCCCGCGCGACCCGACCAGCCCCAACTCCGACGGCCGACCCTTTCAGGGTGTGTGCAAGGGTCGCTATAGCGGGCAGCTCGCTTCGACCCATGCGATTCAATAGAAGCTCAGCTTGGCGCTCGAAGAGCTGCAGGATTTCGCGCTCAAGCCCGGAATCATTGAAGGTCATACGTGCCAGGTGCGCGCGATCGAGAACCGCGCTTTCGGGTGCCACGACCTGCTGTGTCTTGATTGCCAACTCAAGCATCCTGGCGTCCCGTCCCTTCTTGCGTTGCCAGGAACTTGGCCTAACCGCACCAAATTCAGGTAAATAAGAACCCCGAGACGCCGCCTCTGTTTGCCAAGAAGAACGGGTGGTTAAGGCGGCGTAATTCCATTGAGCACCTCGAGCGCGTCGATCGTTTGGCCGCATCGCGGCCTCAATTCGGCGGCCATGATCACACCGCAGGTACGAGTGCCGCCACGTTTGCCATGGTTAGCAAACGATTAACGATGCTGAAAAAGACCTTACCAGCGTGGTTTCTTTCGTAATGACAAGGCGATAGGATGCCCCTACGGGGCGATAAGGCGGGGAGATTACGGGCTCAAATGGGCCCGCAACAGGCCGTGCTGACGGCATAACCCTGCCTATCGTTACAGTTGGCCCGGGCGAAAAGTCCGGCGTAATGACAGGGCGACGATCGATATGGCGAATATTCCACAGAAATCAAAAGACGCTACGGAGGAGGCTCTGTCCGCAATTCAGGAGGCCCTCAACGTTCGTCCGCCTGAAACACGAACCGAAACGCCTTCCGCGCCGCCCCCCGAAAGCGAGCTAAACGCTTCACCGACCTCCCCGACCACTGAACTATTCCCCCATGAGGCATCGCAGGCTGCTTGGCCGCTTGGCGAAACTACACCACGCCGTGCCGCCAATGATGATCGCGAGGGCATCGGTCAGATCTTGCAGGCCCTGCGCCACCGTCCGGCGCGCGGCGCATATATTGCCGCAGGTGTGGGCAGTTTAATCTGGATCGTCGGCTGGCTTGCGATTGCGTCACTGTATGGCTCGGAATTACGCTTGGCGGCGCCCGGCTCCGGATTTGCCGCCACAGCTGCACTCGCCGCCCTGATTGCAGTGCCGGTGATATTTTTCTTCGTCCTCGCGCACATGTTCAACCGTGCGCAAGACATGCGGGTGGTGGCCGAATCCATGGCCGAGGTGGCGATGCGCTTCGCGCAGCCCGAGACTGTCGCACGAGAATCGATTGTTACAGTCGGACAGGCGATTCGCCGTGAGGTCGCAGCCATGGGAGATGGCGTGGAACGCGCCCTCGCCCGTGCCGCGGAACTGGAAGCGCTCGTGCACAACGAAGTTTCCGCGCTCGAGCGCGCCTACAATGACAATGAAGTCCGGATTCGAGATCTTCTGACCGAGTTGGGCAATCAACGCGAAAACCTGGTCAACCAGGCTGAACATGTAAGAAACGCCATTGCCAGCGTTCATCTCGATCTCGCGCACGATGTTACCTCGGTTGGCGACCTTGTTGCGGACAAGGTCAACGAGGTGGCTCAGAGGGTCACACGATCGCTCACGGAAAAAGGGGAACATATAACCTTGGCCCTGGGACACGCCGGGGATTCCATGATCGACGCCCTCAGCGAGCGTGGCTCAACGCTGCTCGACCGGCTTGAAACGACCAGTGACAAGACGACCACGGCCATTTCGTCAGCAAGCGACCGGCTTTCCGACAGTCTCAATTTCAAGACCGAGCACGTGCACAACGAGTTCGCCGAACTCGCGGCCCGCCTGCAGCAGATGATGACGGCCCGTCTGGATCAGGTCGCGCAAAGCTTTGCCCAGAAATCGTCGGTCACGATCGATTCAATGGCGGCACGGTCGCACCAGTTCACCGATGCGATTACCGAAACCAGCGACCGGCTGGCGGCGTCAATTGCCGCACGCGCCGATGAGGTCAACGCCGCCCTGCGTTCGACCGGAGATTCGCTTGTTCTCGACCTCTCCCTTCGGGGTGGCGACGTCGTCTCGAAGCTTGAGCAAACAAGCGCCCGCATCACCGAAACAATCGCCGATCGAAGCAAGGCCGTCGCCGACACGTTCAGCCAGAGCGCCGACTCCCTGGTCGTGGCGCTCAACAACCGTGGCGAGGTCGTCAAGGACATGTTGGCCGCGCGGCTTGAGGCCTTCGAGAGCATGTTCAACCAGAGCGGCACCGAGCTGACCGAAAAAATCTCCCGTGACTCCAACAACCTTGGAAACCTGATCACCCGTCACATTACCGAGTTCGACCATACGGTAAAGAATTATGGCGGGGAGCTGGTCGGACGGCTTGGTCAGCGCACCCAGGACGTGGCCGAGGCCCTGCACAAATACGTCGATTCCTTCGATCAGCGCGTGACAGGCCGGACGGGCGAAATTTCAAGCACGCTGGACCAGCGCCTCGCCCAATTTGAAGCACTGCTGGGTTCTCGCGTTTCTGAGCTGGCAAAGACGCTGGCCGAAGGCGGGAAGGATGTCGTTAGTGCTCTGGATCAGCGCATTGGTGAGGTAGCCGGCACAATCAATTCGCGAGGAACCGAGGTGGCCGATGCGATCGGCGTCAGGGTTGGAGAGCTTGACCAAACGTTGGGCGCGCGCGCTCTTGAGGTCGCCAACAATCTCGATAGCCGCATTGGCCGCTTCGAGGAGCTGTTGGTTGGCCGCGCTGAAACAGTTACCAGCCAGATCGAAACACGCAGCAAAGCAGCTGCCGATGCGCTCAATGTCCGGCTGGAACAGCTGAGCCAGGCCATCAAAGTCAATTCCGCCGAGGCGGAGCGCTCGCTCGGCCAGCTTGCGCTTTCAACCACCGAGGCAATTCGCGCCAGTGCCGGCGATGCAGAACGTACTTTGGTCGGAGTGAGCGAAGAGGTCGCCCGCAGCTTCGTCGGCAAGGCCGATGAGATCGCCAAAGCCGTCAGCCGCCGCACTGGCGAAATGACCACCCTTCTCTCGGAAAAGAGCGGCGGTGTCCTCGCTGCCCTCACCGGAAAAAGCGAGCAGTTTACGCGCGAAGTGACCAGTGCAACCGATCACGCGGTGAAGGCGATTGAAGAAAGGGGCTTCGCCTTTACGCGCACTATGATGGATAACAGCAGCGAGATGGCGCGAATGATCAATGCTGCGGGCGAAGCCGCTACAAGCACGGTTTCCCGCACGTTGAACGAGCTCAACGAAGTCACGCATAAAGCGATCACGCATTCCAAGGAGACCGCGACATCAACGGTTAAGGAAATGCTTGAAACGCATACGATGCTGCGCGCCGATACAACCGCCCTGTTCGAGCGGCTGCGCGAAGCCAACATTATGCTGCAGGAAGTGCTCAGCGGCGCGCACGAGAATATGAGTGCGTTGGAAAACACGCTGATGGTACGGGTTTCCGAATTTGTCGGCGCCATGAAAGAGATCACGGCATCGACCGGCGATGCCACAGGCCGCGTGGAGACGAACATCGGAAATTTCCGCGATCTCATGGCCCAGATAATTGGCGACCTTGGCCAGCTTGCGCGACAATTCGATATTCACGGCCACGAATTGGCCAAGGCGGTCGACATGATCGGCCACAGCAATCAGCGCACTGAAGCCAGCGTCAATGAACGTCGTGTTCAGCTTGATTCCCTGGTCGCGACTCTCGATATCCGCACCGAGGATCTCGAGCAGCGGCTAAACCGTTTCTCCGGCCTGCTCGACGAGTCGCTCGAAGCTGCGTCAGCACGCGCACGCGAAGTTGCGCGCGTGGTGTCGGAAGCCAGCGCAGAGGGTATGCGCGCCATCAGCGAGCAATACGAACGCGTGCGCGAGAGCGCCGAGGAAGAGAGCCAACGCTCATCCGAGTCGTTGCGGGCGATCTACGCACAAACCGCCGGCGATACTCAGTCGGTCTTCCGCGAGGCAAACGAGCGCTTTGCCGAAACCGTGCAAAGCATGAAGCAAATGGCGGCGGAAATGCAGCGCGAACTTGAATCCACGCGCGGCGAACTGCGGCGCGGGGTATTCGAACTGCCGCAAGAAGCGGCCGAAAGCGCTTCGCAGATGCGTCGGGTCATCGTGGACCAGATCGAGGCACTGGCCGAACTTAATCGCATTGTTGCCCGCCATGGACGAAATCTCGATGCGGTCGAGCCCATGCGCCGGACACGTGAGGAGCCGACGCTCGCTATAGTCGGCGGCCGCAGTGACGTTACGACCCGCAGCGATGCGTCCCCGCGCAATGAGCCCCCTGCGCACGACGACGGGCCGCCTCGCGGTGAAACGCCTTCGCGCAGTGAAGCCCCGTCGCGTCCGGCGCAACGCCTCGAACCAAGCGGTTTTCCGCTGCGGCGGAACGCGGATACGCCCTCCGTCACCCCCGCTCCAACGGCGCCCGGCCGTGGCTGGTTGACCGATCTGCTCAATCGAGCCTCGCGCGATGAAGGCAGTCCACAGCGCGAACCACTGCGCGAGTCGGCACGCGATAGCGCGCGAGAACCTGCTTCTTCCCGGCCAAGCAACGAGCGAACCCCTAGGCATACGATCGAATCGCTCGATTCGTTGTCAGTCGATATCGCGCGGATGATCGACCATGACGCCGCTGCTGACCTGTGGGATCGCTACAAGCGCGGAGAGCGCAACGTCTTTACGCGGCGGCTGTATACCTTGCAGGGCCAGCAGGCGTTCGACGATATACGCAAGAAATACCGGGCGGATCGCGAATTCAAGCAAACTGTGGATCGTTACATCACCGAGTTCGAGCGGTTGCTCGACGAAGTGTCCCGCGACGATCGCGGCCAGGTGGTAGCGCGGACCTATCTCACCTCGGAAACCGGCAAGGTTTACACCATGCTTGCGCACGCGGCAGGGCGATTCGACTGACCAACATTCGCCGAATAGCGCGGACAGTTGAAATTGTGGCTTCGCCACTGGATTTCCGGATTGCTCGGTGAGCCCGCCGCTGACCCTTGCGGTTGCGGTTGAGTGCTGGCCCATCGCCGGCTCTTTTGCCATCAGCCGAGGCAGCAAGACCGAAGCACTAACCGTCGTTGCCGAACTCAGCGACGTCAGCGCACGCGGGCGCGGCGAGTGCGTCCCCTATGCCCGTTATGGCGAGAGCGTGGACGGTGTCAGGGCACAAATCGAAGCGATGCGGCCAAAGCTCGAGGCGGGCATCGACCGCAAGGGCTTGCAGACAGCCATGCCACCGGGCGCGGCACGCAATGCGCTTGATTGCGCATTTTGGGATTTGGAGGCAAAGCGCGCCAGGCGGCCGGTGCATGAACTTGCCGAACTCCCTGCTCCGCACGCGCTGCCAACCGCTTACACGATTTCGCTTGCCGGCCCGGATGCAATGGCACGAGCGGCGAAAGATGCCGCCGGCCGCGCTCTGCTTAAAGTCAAACTTGGCGCCGAAGGCGACAGCGCGCGCATTGCCGCGATTCGCGCCGCCGCGCCGCAGGCGACGCTTATCGTCGATGCCAACGAGGGCTGGAATGAAGCCAATGTTGCGGCCAACATCGCGGCGTGTGCTGAGGCAGGGGTTGTTCTGATCGAGCAGCCGCTGCCCGAGGGACAGGATCAGGTCCTGGAGCACATGCAGCGACCCATTCCCATATGCGCGGACGAGAGCGTGCACGACCGCTCTTCGCTATCCGCCCTTGCCGGTCGGTACGATGCCGTCAACATCAAGCTCGACAAGGCCGGCGGATTGACCGAAGCCCTCGCGATGGTGGCGGAGGCTCGGCGGCAAGGGTTCACGATCATGGTTGGATGCATGGTCGCCACCTCGCTTGCGATGGCGCCGGCCATCTTGATTGCGCAACAGGCGCGGTTTGTCGACCTCGATGGGCCGCTCCTGCTCACCCGGGACCGCCCCAATGGCCTTCGTTACATCGACAGCACGGTATTTCCGCCCTCGCCCTCGCTTTGGGGCTGAGGTCAGGCGATGGAACTCACAGGTCGATCATGGCAGTGGCCGCCTGATTTCGTTCATGAAATGTGCCAGGGGCTTAACTTTCTTTCACGTGTTTTCGAAATCAAAGCTTCCCGTGGGCGCCCGGGTTGGCTTAGACTTGATTCCAAGATCGCACCGCCGGCCTAGGCAGGGCGACGGTAACGGGACGGGGAAATGCGAATTCGGGGTCTGGCTTTCGGCGCCGCCGCTTTGGCGCTCAGCATAACATCGGCGTCCGCGACCATGCGGATCTCAGAGGACCGCGGCGGTCAGATCGGTCGCTATCTGGAAGCGTTCGCATCGGTGCGCTCATCGGGCGAACGTGTCGTCGTCGACGGAAATTGCTTGTCCGCTTGCACGCTGGTGCTCGGCGTCGTTCCGCGCGAGCGCATCTGCGCCACGCAGCGGGCGCGCTTCGGCTTTCACGCGGCCTGGATGCCGGACCGCGATGGAAGACCCGTGACGAGCCCCCTGGGCACGCAAGCTCTGTGGAGCATCTATCCAGCTTCGGTTCGGCGTTGGATCACCCAGCACGGCGGTCTCTCGCGCAAGATGATCTTCCTGCAAGGTCAGGACCTCAACGGCATCGTGGCAAGCTGCGATCACGGTCGCGAGCAGGTGCGGTCAGCGCGCCGACTCACGCCGAATCCGGTGCGCTACGAATCCGCAAGCGCCGCCAGCGACCGCCACTAGAGCCATCGCGATATAGGCGCCGCTGCCGAAATCGGCATAAAGCAGACCTGAAATTGCCGTTGCCGCGGCCATTGCCAGGCCCGCGGCAATGGCAAGATAACCTTGCGCCGTCGCCGCCTGACCCACTGGCGCATGGTGCGCAAGAAACATCAGCGCTCCCAGATGAGTCGCCCCGAATGACAATGCATGCAGTATTTGCAGCAAGGGCAGCGCGAGCGCCGGAGGATCGAGCGCCATGCCCAGCCAGCGCAGCGTGCCGGCCAAGGCGCCGACCATCAGCATCGCCGTGGGCGTAAGAACTGGCGGCAGCCGTCCTTGCACTGCGAACAATGCGATCTCGGCGGCGACACCAAGGGCCCAGAGCGCGGCGATAAAGGTGCCGTCAAGACCGGCATCGTGCCATTGAACGGCGGAGAAGCCGTAGACTAGGGCGTGGCTCGCCTGGATGAGGCTCGCGCCCGCAAGCACTGCGACGAAGGCATGGTCCCATAGCGGCCCGTGCCGTTGAGGTGTTTCGGTTTTTTGCTGCGGCGGATTGCCGGCGACCGGCGCCAACTGCCATGCTGCGATCGCTATCAGCCCACTTGCCGCAACCATGAGCCAAATGAGATGGCGCGCCGGAATTTCATCGGCGGCAAACCCTGCAGCGAAATTGCCGGCGATGAAAGCCAGCGAGCCCCACAGCCTCACCGGTCCGTACGCGCGACCGCGCGCGAGAAGCCCGTTGAGCGCGTAGGTTTCCGCAAGCGGCATCAATGGCGTCGAGAAGAGCGCCGTCAGCGTGTAGGTGATCAGGATCGCCGTGACGCCGCCTGAAAGCCCGACAAGCACGTAGCCCGCCACGCTTGCAAGACTTGCGATAACCAACGCATCGCGTACAGCGTCGCGTCGGTCCGCCTCGCGTGTAACAAGCGGAATTGCGAGCACCCGGGCGACCGTCGCCACGGCGAGGATGATGCCGATCAGTTTCGCGTCGACATTCTTCGCCTGGAGCCAAACCGGAAAGAATGGCATCTGGATGCCGAACAACAGGAACAGGGCGGCATACAGCGCTGCCAACCGCGGTATGAACCCCCAGGACATTCGAAAAATAGGCCGCATTGCCCCGCCTCAGCCCGGGTAAGACATTGCCCCATCGCCATCTACGCCCTGCAGCCGGCCGCCGGACGGAAATATACTGGCCGAATCAAGGCGATACTTGATAAGCGTAAACGTCGAGGATTGCACATGCCGAGCGAGATGACCGCCCGCGCCGGCCCACTACCTGACGTGTCCAGCGAGCGCAATTACCAGGCGTTCTACGGAGCGCTCTCAGCCAGCGCGCGTGGGCGAGATTTCCTCGTTGAATATGCCAGGCGAAATCGGAAAGCTGACGGCGAAAAATTGCTGGCGGCGATTGACAGCCTGCAGTCGCTGCTACCGGGCAGTGCCGCAGGACAATCCGAAACAGTCAAACGGGAGTTGCGCTCGCTGCTCGCCGAGATCAACACAATACAGGCCGAGCTTGACGCGAGCGTGCTTGCCATAAGGGCGGCAAAGTTCACCGAACTCGCCACGCTCGTCGAACAGCGCGTTTCAAACATCCTGGCGTCGCTCGATGCGCAGCCAGCTCCAAATGCCGACATTCCGCTCATGTCCGAACCAGACCCCGATGCTGCTGAGGCCAGCGAACGAACGCATCTGGCCGTGGTGCCGGTGCCCGAGCAGCCGGAATTGCCGATTCCCACGCCAGCCTCTTCACAGCCTCCGCCAATTGCTCTGGTTCGAAGCGATGCCATCATGGCGGAGGTGGCATTTGTCGAACTGCCGGCAGAACTAATCGCGCCGAACGAGAAAAATTCGCCAGGCTCAGCCACCACTCTCGGTGACGAGCCGCAGGCGACCAGCCAGCAAAGCCCGGCCGCAAAGATGATGATCGCATCGGCCGACCCACTTCAATCGATCAAGGCCTTGAGCGAAGAAGAACGCCTCGCGCTGTTTACCTGAGACCCTGGCGTCAGCCGGCGATCAGGCGGTCGAACAGATCCACATCCACGTTGGCGCCGGACAGGATCGCGACGACGATCTTGCCGTCGACTTTGAATTTGCCGGCGAGCAATGCGGCAAGCCCAATGGCGCCGCCCGGTTCGACGACGAGCTTAAGCTCCCTGAACGCAAACCGGACTGCGTATCCAACTTCGGCATCGTTTACGGTCGTGCCCTGCCCAATCAGCTCACGGGTAATCGGAAAGGTCAGCTCGCCCGGCGTGTTGCTCATGAGGGCATCGCAGATCGTGCCGCTCATGCGCGCGTTTGCTTCGCGTTTTCCGCTGGCAAACGAGCGCAGCGTGTCGTCAAAGCCTTCCGGCTCGACAACATAGAACTTCGCAGATGGCACCTTTGCCTTCACGCCAAGTGAAATGCCGGCGGCGAGACCGCCCCCGGAGGCGCCCACCACAACCACCTCCGGCTTGAGTGCAAGCAGCGCCAGATCCTCGACGATCTCGGCCCCGATGGTGCCCTGACCGGCAATGATCAGCGGATCGTCGTAGGGCGGCACCAGAGTAGCCCCCCGGTCCTCCACAATTTTTTTGGCGATGGCCGCGCGGTCCTCACTATTGCGATCGTAGGGAACGACTTCGGCACCGAGCGCAAGCGTTCGTTCGCGTTTTGCCTTCGGCGCATCGGCCGGCATAACAATTGTCGCACGCATCCCGAGCAGGCGCGCTGCAGCTGCCACGCCCTGCGCATGGTTGCCGCTCGAATAGGCGACCACACCTGCGGCGCGTCGATCGGCCGGAATTGAAGAAATCTTGTTGTACGCCCCTCGGAACTTGAATGAACCGGTCCGCTGCAGAGACTCTGCCTTCAAGAAGACGCGCGCGCCGACCGCGTCATCAAGCACGGGGGAGTTGACCAACGGTGTCCTTACCGCAACCCCAGCGAGGCGTTTGCTTGCCGCTTCGATATCGGCCGCCGTTGGTAGATTGTCGACAGCACCCATGATCCGACCGTACCCCGGATACTGGCGTCCTGTCATGCACGGCTTCGGCGTGTGACCCGCGGCGCGGGACTTCAGAGATCTGTTGCAGCCGCTGCGTTTGCGGCCAGTTCGGTGCCAAGGGCCGTGAACCTGCCTCCGCAGCGGGCCGCCTCTGTCACATGGTCGAGGAATGTCCGCGCGCTCTTTGCCCAGGTCATGCCGAGCGCGAAGTCGCGGCATTCATCCCGCGAGCAATTGAGTGCATCGAGACATGCGCGCCGCAAATCGTCGTCGAGAACGCCGACCGGTGCTTCGCCAACAACGTCCCGCTGCGCGGTCGCAGGGAATGCAGCGACCGGAACGCCGCTTGCGAGCGCTTCCAATAACACCAGACCGAAGGTATCGGTGCGGCTGGGAAAGACGAACACGTCGGCAGCGGCGTAGATTTCGGCCAAAGCCCGGCCATGCATCGGTCCGAGGAATACGGCATCAGGAAATTTTCGCGTGAGAGCACCCCGCGCCGGGCCGTCTCCAACGACGACCTTGGTGCCGGGCAGATCGAGCTTCAGAAAGGCTTCCAGATTCTTTTCTACCGCCAGCCGCCCCACGGTCAGGAAGATCGGTCGGGGCAAGCGCAGGTCGCTTTGCGCCCGCGGGCAAAACAAGTCAGCGTCTACGCCACGCGGCCATAGCTTGACGTTCTTGAAGCCGCGCGTTTTGAGCTCTGAGGAAAGCGTTGGCGTCGCGGCAAGCACGGCGGCCCCCGGCGCGTGGAAGCGGCGCAGCCAGGCCCATGTCATCTCCTTCGTCCAGGATTCCGGGAGCGGCAGCCGTTCGGCAAGATACTCTGGGAAGCGTGTGTGGAAACTGGTCGTGAATGGCAAGCCTCTCCGCAAACAAATCTTCCGCAAGGTATGCCCGAGAGGCCCTTCTGTAGCGATGTGAATCGCATTTGGCTGGGTTTGCTCAAGCCGGCGTTCGACGCTTGGCACGCCGGCCAACGCAAGGCGGATTTCCGGATAGCTCGGCATCGGCAGGGTGCGGAACTGGTCCGGACTGAGAAACTCAAGCTTGACGCCGAGCGCGCTTGCTTCGCGCGCGACGTGGCCAAGGGTTCGCACGACCCCATTGACCTGCGGATGCCAAGCGTCGGTCGCGACCAGGATTTTCATGCGAAACCGCTCATTCCCGCGCGCGCAGGAATCCAGTTCTGTTAACTAAAGGGATGGATCCCCGCATGCTTGGGGACGATCGCAATTTGCCGTTGCGCATTCTCATGCCGCTTTTGCTGGTGATGGCAGCGCGACCGCTGGCTCGACGTCACGGCCGAAATGCGTCCAGGTGATGATTTCGAAGCGGCCATCGTGCCCCTCGCCCACCGCGGTGCAGCTTTCCACCCAGTCGCCGCAGTTGATGTAACGCAGCCCATAGTCGTCGTGCATCGCCGGGGTGTGGATGTGGCCGCAGATCACGCCGTCGGCCCGGTGACGCTTCGCCTCGGCCGCGAGGGCTTTCTCGAACGCGCCGATATAATTGACCGCGTTCTTGACCTTAAGCTTGGCCCATTTCGAAAGCGACCAGTATGGCGCGCCGAACACGCGGCGAAAGGCGTTGAAAATCCGGTTAGCCGTGAGCGCGAATTCATAGGCTTTGTCGCCGAGAAGTGCGAGCCAGCGCGCCTGTGTCACGACAAGGTCGAATATGTCGCCGTGGACGATCAGGTAGCGTCGTCCATCGAGGCCATCGTGAACGGCGCTTTCCACGACTTCGATGCCGCCGAAATGCGTGCCGTAGTAGCCGCGCAGAAACTCATCATGATTCCCTGGAATGTAGATGACGCGTGCACCCTTGCGGGCCTGGCGCAATATCTTTTGCACCACGTCGTTGTGTATCTGCGGCCAGTACCAGGAAGAACGCAACGCCCAGCCATCGACGATATCGCCGACCAGATAGATCGTTTCGGCTTCGTGATGACGCAGAAAGTCCAGAAGCTTGTCAGCCTGACAGCCGCGCGTACCCAGGTGCACGTCGGAGATGAAAAGCGCGCGAAGCCGTCGCGTGGCGTTGTCCGTCACGACCCGACGATCTCCAACGTTATGATCATGCGGGACATGTACCAACGACCTGTTTCAGTTATGTGACAGCGTTGTTTACCTATTTTACACCCTCTCGACGGCCCGCGACGCGTGGTGCGCACCGGCGCGGCGAAAACGCACGAGCGTGTAGGCACCGAAAGGCTTGATCTTCCGCCGCTCGATCAACTCGGCTCCGCCGTGGGTTTGCGCCCAGGCTGCCAGCCGCTGAAAGGGGAATTCCGGGCGTAGGCCCAGCTTGCGCGCCCGCTGCGCCAGCAGGCGTTCGACCGCGGCAATCAAGCCACGTTCTGAATACAGATGATTGACGAGGATGATTTGACCGCCGGGTCGAACCACGCGCGCGCATTCCGATAATACGCGCTCCGGATCTTCGACCAGAGTGATTACGAACTGGCCGACCACGCAATCGAATGAGCCATCTTCGTAGGCCAGTTCGTGCGCATCCATCACCGCCAATTCCTTGACGAATGGATAGCGTCCGCTTCTGATTCGCTCCCTGGCGCGCGCGATCATCGGCTCGGAAATATCGATGCCGACAATCTCTGTTGTCCCATCGTAGTCCTCGAACGACAGCCCGGTGCCAACGCCGATTTCGAGGATGCGCCCGCCGACATTTCGTGCGGCCGTGGCAGCGGCACGCCGACCGTTCAGGAAAACAGGACCGCACAACGCGTCATAGACCGGTGCCCATCGCGCATAGGCTTGTTGCACAACATGGCTATCAGGATCGCGCAACATCGTTCCCCCCGAATCAATGGACCGTTCCGGCCGACCGGATATCAATCGATTGCTACAGAACGGCGACACTCGCCCCTCACCGGCTTGACCTGTGCGTCCTCTTGGGGCCCTGTGTCGGGGCTTCGAATATTCGCCCGATATCAAGGGAGAAATCATGAATCTCGGAATTGCCGGCCGGAAGGCCATTGTTTGCGCATCGAGCCGCGGGCTTGGCAAAGCCTGCGCACGCGCCCTCGCGGAAGCCGGTTGCGAAGTCATCATCAATGGACGCGACGCCAAAAAGCTGGAAAGTGCCGCCACCGAGCTTTCAAGCGTCGCCAACGTGAAGGTGATCCCGGTTGCCGCCGACGTAGCGACGCCTGAAGGTCAGAAGGCGCTGCTCGCCGCCTGTCCGCAGCCAGACATCCTGGTCAATAACAATGGCGGCCCGCCCATGCGCGATTTCCGCGAGCTCACACGGCAGCAAATCATAGATGGCGTTATTGCAAACATGGCGGTCGCGATTGAGTTGATCCAAAAGGTGATCGATCCGATGTGCGAACGGAAGTTCGGCCGGATCGTGAACATCACATCGAGCTCGGTGAAGATGCCCCTGGCCGGTCTGGATCTTTCATCGGGCGCGCGTGCAGGATTGACTGCATTCCTCGCCGGGGTCGCACGCACGGTGGCGGACAAGAACGTCACCATCAACAATATCTTGCCAGGTGCCTTCGATACCGATCGGCTGCGCGGCACGTTGACGAAGACTGCCGAGCTCAAGGACAAAAGCGTGAGCGAGGTTGCCGCCGCGCGCATGGCGACGATTCCAGCGAGGCGTTTCGGCAACCCGGACGAATTCGGTGCAGCATGTGCATTCCTTTGCTCCGCGCATGCCGGCTACATTACCGGACAGAGCCTGTTGATCGACGGCGGCACATTCAACGGCGCATTCTGATGTGCAAAGGCCGGCATTTCTGCCGGCCTTGCGCCCCACCATCCCCCGCCCCCGCAGGTTACTTGGTGATGACCGGCCTCGGTGCTGGCTCGGGTGCTCCCCAGCGGTACACAAGCGCGAGAGAAAGGATGTCGACATGCCCGTCAGCATTGCCGGTGTACGCGATGGGCACCGCGGGGCGGAACCATGGATTGCCGGACGTAGCGCTTATGTCGATTGGCGCGTCTTTTATCCAGATGTGCGTATAGGCGAGATCGAAGGAAAAGCCCTTCCAGACCTGCCAGGTCGCGCCAACTGACGCCCAGATCCTGTCATTGTCCGCTAACAATGGAATACGGACCTGATCCGTGACGGGCGAAATTTCGTACCCTACGCCAGCACGAACTGCCAGCCGTTCTGTCCACTGATATTCTGCACCGCCAGAGAAGAACCATCCGTCTTTCCACTGGATTGGAAGCGTGATTGGCAAACCAGCAATCGTAGCTGGTCCTCCGCTTGGAGAGCTAAGATTTAGGGTGCCTATGCGGCTCCAATTCGACCATTCGGCCGTGCCCATTAGTGTCCAGCGCTCATTCATTCGATGACGGATGCCGAGACTTACCGTGTCCGGCAGGTTGGCCGTGGTATCAAATACTGACGATGTGCCAGGCGGGGTGGGAATAACCCTGACTGTGCCGTCGATATCCTGATTGAGACGTGATCGCCAACCCAGGCCGATGCTTGTGTAAGGACCCGGAGTTATCGTCAGGCCAGCGGTCGCACCAAAGCTCCAGCCATCCCCGTCCAAAAAAATGTTCGAGCCAAAGGTAGGCTGGAAACCAAATTTCAGGTGCGTCCTTGCAAATTGTATCTGGGCGCCTGCTCCGACACTTAGCCAGTCATTGATGCGCCAAGCCACGCTGGGCGTCGCGTTGTAAGTCTTGAGCGAACTGCTGGCGCCGTAGTTACGGCCAGCCCAAAGGTCCGGAAAAGCGGTCGTGAGACCGAACGGAGAGTTCACCGCCACCCCGAGCCACAGGTTGGGGCTGAACTGGTAGGTAAAGTACGCATTGGGTACGAGCGCATCCGAGGCCGTATCACTGGTGCCGCCAAGACCTAGGAGGGTGCCAGCGGTGGGATTGTTCTTAGAAAAGGGGAAGAGAGCTGACGAACCGACTTCAAGCCCTTTGCCGGGGAATTGCGTCATCGTCGCCGGGTTCCAGAACATAGAGGACAAAGCGCCACCGGCTGCAACGCCGGCGAAAGATGTTCCCTGCCCGTATACGCTTTGCTCACGTAGGGCGATGCCGCCGGCGTTTGCCTGATTTGATGCGATGATCAGAAGCCCGAGCGCGCTTCCCGCCCGCAAGAGGCCTGCCAATCCTCCAATTGACATTGTGTCCCCCCAGTCTCTTCGCGCTCGTCTTAAGCGTTTACGCAATCGTGACTGGAGGTTGCGGAGTCGACAATAGCCACAACCGCAAAACTCCCTGAGTTTAAGTGGTCTTACGCAAAAATCGCCTGCATGTTGCGTCCATGACACAGATCGCTGCTGCAGCGCAGCAACTCGCGTGTTTGATTATTCTCAACGTCCTTCACCACGACATCGAACATGACTCCTGCCTTACCTGTGCGAAAGGGTTGCCCCCCGTCCCCGGCCATGCATGATGGCCGCCGACCCATCGCAACCTTTCCAACCAGAACGCTCGAGGAGAACGCTTAAAATGAAGCTCGTTCGATATGGTGCGCCCGGCCGCGAGAAACCCGGCATCATCGGTGAGGATGGCAAGGTCCGCGACCTGTCACGTATCGTGAAGGATATCAACGGCGCCATGCTCGCCTCAGGCGGCCTTGCAAAAATCAAAAAGGCAAACCTCAAGCGGATGAAGCCCGTTTCCGGCAAACCGCGGCTTGGGCCCTGCATCGGCAATGTGCGCAACTTCATTGCGATCGGGCTGAACTATTCCGACCACGCGGCAGAAGCCGGCATGCCGATCCCGAAAGAGCCGATCATTTTCAACAAGGCCCCGACGTGCATTTCGGGCCCGAACGACGACACCATCATCCCGCGCGACTCCAGCAAGCTTGACTGGGAGGTCGAGCTTGGCATCGTGATCGGAAAGCGGGCTCGCTATCTCACGCAGGACAAGGCAAAGGATGCCATCGCGGGGTATTTCCTCAGCAACGATGTATCCGAACGCGTCTTTCAGATCGAGCGAAGCGGCGGTCAGTGGAACAAGGGCAAGGGCTGCGAAACTTTTGGGCCGATTGGGCCATGGTTCGTCACCAAGGACGAAATCAAGGATCCGCAGAATTTGGACATGTGGCTCGACGTCAACGGCGAGAAGCGGCAGCGGGGAAACACCAAGACGATGATCTTCGGTTGCGAGCACCTGGTTTGGTACTGCTCGCAGTTCTTCGTGATGGAGCCTGGCGACATTATCATTACCGGCACGCCGCCCGGCGTCGGCCTTGGCATGAAGCCCGCGCCTGTGTTTCTTAAAGCGGGCGACGTGGTGACGCTTGGTATCGAAAAGCTCGGTGAGCAGCGGCAAAAAGTCGTCGGCCCGAAATAAATCAGCGCAAGAAAAAACTTTCGGCAGAAAGCCCCGCTCGCGTGCTGCTGAAAAATTTCCTTCGCGGGATCACCTCTCTTTGATTATGTATTTGCCGTAAATCGCCTCGCATCAACCGAGGTCAGCGCGTCCGGACGCCGCTATCCAAATCTTTCGCGGGCCGGATGTATAATCGTAAGCAAACACACCTCGCTACCACCGATCGGCAGTGGATATTCACGCTTGCCGAATTTGCAACCTATTGCAGCCCCAATCCCCGTCCAAATCACCGTCACTTCTCTCGTTTTCTTGTCGCGTGCTTTGCACAACATCGGAGAGAGAGCGGGCATGCCAGAACTCAAATCAATACTGAGTTTCGTTTTTTTGGGGTTTGTATTGGCGCCAGGCACTGCGCTCGCTGTCGACGAGTGTCTCAGCAAGCCGAACGCACCGGCATCGAAAGGGCAGCATTGGTACTACCGCGTCGACCGTGCGAACAATAACCGGCAATGCTGGCGCCTGGGACCGGAAGGACTTCGTGTCCAGAAGAGCGAGCCGCAAGTCCAGAAAACCAAACCCCAGGGGACAGTCAAACCGGAACCGCCTCCGCCTACGCAGCGTCCTGCAACGACTGGTATGGCGATTGCGAGCGCGGATGTCTCAGCTGTCGGCGCGGTTGGAACTGCGCCGGCTACGGGCTGGCTCGACGTGACAAAATTTCCGGATTCGCCGCCCACTTCTCAACCGGCGTCGCAATCGCCGCCTGTCGAACCGACGCAGTCGATCGTTGCAAGCGATAGCGAGCCCCAAGTCGCTAATCCCGTTGTTGCCACTGGAGGCGTTGTTTCGTCGACGGGCTCTGATGACCTGGTCGCCCAAAGTCGTTCAACGACTCAGGAGCCCGCGAGGGAAGCCGACGATCACACATTCGCCCTGCTCACGATCATGTTGGTGTTCCTGGTCTTTGCAGGCGGGGCATTTCACTATTGGCAACGGCGACGGAGCAGGCGTGCTGCCGGACGTTTCGAGCCCCCTCAATGGGCGCCCATCGTGTCGATGAAAACGGCCACACCCGGCGCCCGTGTCCCGCTCGCTTCCGATTCCGAGATCGAAAAGAGACTTCGTCCCGCGCTCCTGGCGTCTGCTGATCAGACCGAGAGACTCACAAACGCCTTGGAACAGCTCCTGGACCGGTTGCAGACCGAACTGAAGCTTGATCGCCAAGCAATGGATTCGGCGAGAAGGCACAAAGTGGAATGACAATGAGGTAAGATTGCTTTGCCAGGTTCGCTGACGGAACTTCGTTCTTCGACAATGCGAGAAGCTCTGTCGAGGAACAAAATACCAGCGCTCGAACTTAAGCCAGAGCGTCGGGAGTTTCTGTGCCTCCATTTTCAGTCGTCGATTACCGTCGATACGCCGCCGAGTGCGTGCGCCTTGCCCAGCGCGTGGAAGACCCTATGGACAAGGCCCGGCTTCTGGATATGGCTGAAACCTTTCGCGAACTCGCCGACAGGAACGAGGAAAAAAACCCACGCGAGGCCGAAGACTGAGAAGTTGTCCCCACCCGTCGCGACTGCCATTTTTCCGCCGCTGCGCGCCCATTGAATTTCTTCGTGATTCGGCTCGAGGATTGCGAATCGAGGTGCATGGTTTCTCGACCGGCAGATACACAGGCAATTCTATGTCGCCATTGATCACCGTCCCAGAAAGCCGAAGATGCCGGATGCGCGCCAACGAGTGCCGCCTCCTCGCGGAAAGACTTCACGCTCAGCTCGCACGCGAGGTGATGCTGAAAGCGTCTTCGGATTATGACCGCATGGCACACGAAGCCGAACAGCACGAAATTGCACAAGGCCTCTCGCACCCACGAGCGGTTCCCAGTGAGCTGTACTTGGCCCGCATGAGCGTGGACAATCCGGATTAAACTGAGATCAGGCTGCCATCGACCAAAGCATGGCATTTGGCGTGGTCTGGCACGCAAAATACCGGGTGTAATCTACCTCACACGTGGCTCGTGGAACTCGCGCTAAAGCAGAAGCGCTGCTCACGGAGACCCACGATGGCCTTGCAGGATTCCGCCCGTGCATTAGGCAATGGCGAGCGAACATTGCTTGCGCGCGCAGCCGGTTCTTTTGCCGGCGCGATCAACGAAAATTCGAAGGACTTCATTGCGCAATTTATGGCTGCGCTTGGAGAATCGAGACGATGCGAGGCTGAGAGAATTATCCGCCGCTACGCGAATCTCCGAGGCGATCTCAAGCCCTGAAAGGAATTAGTTTTCGTCCGAACGCGGCGACAAGCCGCCTTTTCGCGCGCATCCATAATCCCTGCAGAGATGGGAAAGATCGCCTTCGCAGGGATAGCCGGTGATCGGACAGTGCAGCGACGTATCGACGGCGGCCTTATCAGCTGCAAAAAACCACGGATTATCCCACAGGGTTTCACTCACGTTCGCCTCGTTCGCCATAGCCCTACGCATCAGGATCGATCTGGAGGCAACAGGTCTGTGTGCCTTTCAATGAACCGCCGAGCCTCCAGGCGTCGCGATTCCTTAAGGGCGTCCACGAAACGTGCGAAGAAAGACGTGCGGCGCTTGGTTTCTACAACAGTGGTGGTTGGGGCGCGAACGCCCCCGAACGTTACAGCATCCATCGGATCTTTTCCTTCTTGAATACTGAGCTTTGACAAATGCCTTGGCACCCATCTCCGCGTTGGACGACGAGACTCACCGCTTCATCAGGACAACTTCGAGGTACTCGCTGGGTACGACCATCGTGCCGTCATCGGCTTTGTTCAGGCGCGCGATGACGTCGTACAGATCCTTCTCCAGACTTGTCCGCTGAGACACATCAAGAGCGGAGAATGCTTTGAGCACAGGGCCGTAGTACGTCTTGAAGACCTCGACGAAATGTCGATCCGAGCGATAGCGGAAATTGAAGATGCGCGGCTCGGTCTTGATCCAGGCCGCCGTGGATCCGAACAGTTCAGTTAGCCGCGCGCGTGTGCCCCACAGCATTGGAGATTTTGCTGCCGGAGGCGGCGGCAGATATTTGCCAAGCGTCTTGAAGAGCTGCCCGATGAATCCGTCCGGAGTCCAGTTCGTCAGACCAATTTGACCACCGGATTTGCAGACGCGCAGCATCTCGGCAGCGGCACGGTCCTGGTTTGGAGTGAACATGACGCCGAAGGTCGAGATCACGGTATCGAACGAAGCGTCTGCAAACGGCAGCTCCTCGGCATCAGCCACCTTGAAATCGATATTCAGGCCTTCGGCCGATGCGCGGGCGCGACCATGCTCCAGCAGGCTCGCCACATAATCCGTGGACGTGACATCGCACCATCGCCGCGCGGCAGCAAGACTCACCATTCCATTGCCGGCGGCGACGTCGAGCACCTTTCTGCCCGACCGAAGGTCGAGAGCCTCGCAAAGCTCTTCACCTACGATCTGCAGGGTTGTGCCGACTACGGCGTAGTCGCCGGAGGACCATGCAGCCTGTTGCCGGGCCTTTATGGCTGCGAGATCGGGCGATCCGCTTGCCTCCTGCTTGTCGGGCTTTACCGCGGTTAATGTTGCAGCCGGCATCGAAATCTCCTCTCGAATTTCCAATGTGATTGAAATTTGAGTACGCTCGCCGCGCGCAAAAGACTTTGCCCAAAGCTTGATTTGTCCTTGAGGCGGGCTTGATTATTTCCTGAGGCGGGAGTTCCGGCGCGGATCAGCGAAGTGCAGTTTCTCTTTGGCGATCATATGCTTGACGACGAGCGCCGCGAGTTGCGTCGCGGCGCCGAGGCAATTGCCGTCGAGCCCCAGGTCTTTGACCTACTCATTTACCTGGTCCGAAATCGCGACCGGGTTGTCAGCAAAGACGATCTCATTGATGCAATTTGGGGCGGCCGGGCGGTGTCGGATTCGACCCTCACCAGCCGCATCAATGCCGCACGCAAAGCGGTGGGCGACAACGGCCAGGATCAGAAATTGATTCGCACCGTCGCCCGAAAAGGACTTCGCTTTGTCGGCGATGTGCAAATGCAGCCCTTGCTGCTTGGATTACATCCCGATGGCGCTCGGTCCCAATCCGAATTCCACGACAGCTTGCGCGCTGCTTTGCCACTGCCCGATCGCCCTGCCATTGCAGTGCTTCCCTTTGTGAATATGAGTGGCGAGCCGGAGCAGGATTATTTTTCCGATGGCATCAGTGAGGACATCATCACCGCGCTTTCCAAGCTGCGCTGGTTTTTCGTGATCGCCCGCAACTCATCATTCACCTACAAGGGCAAGGCCGTCCACTTAAAGCAGATCGCGGAAGAGCTTGGCGTCCGTTACGTGGTCGAGGGCAGCGTTCGCAAGGACGGTGGCCGAGTGCGCATCACGGCGCAGCTGAATGATGTGACAACGGGCAGTCACATCTGGGCCGAGCGATACGATCGCGACATCGCCGATGTGTTCGCGGTGCAGGATGAGATAACTGAAGCGATTGTTGCCGCGATCGAACCGCAACTTTATGCCGCAGAGAATTTCCGCGCGCAACGCAAGCCGCCCGACAGCATGGATGCGTGGGATCTCGTGATGCGGGGACTATCATATTATTGGCGGCTCACGCGGCAGGACAACGTGGTCGCCCAGGCCCTGCTAGAGAAAGCCACCGCCATTGACCCCAACTACGGCCAGGCGCTCGGCGTACTCGCCGCCAGCCACACTTTTAGCGCTCACATGGGCTGGGCAGAGATGGCGACGGCGGTCCCGATAGCCGAGCGAGCAGCATTTGCCGCCATAAGAGCGGACAGCGAAGACCCTTGGGCGCATCATGCACTGGGGAACGTCTACTTGTTCAGGCGACGATTTGACGACTCGCTGGCCGAGTTTGAACTCGCGTTGCGGCTTAATCCGAACTTCTCGCTTGCGCAGGCATATTATGGCCTGACCTTGTCCTACTGCGGACGCTGGAAGGAAGCCGATCTCGCCGCGCGCCGAGCGCTTCGCCTCAGTCCGCGCGACCCGTTTTCCGCGCTGTATTATGGCATCGCTTCCTACGCGCAGTTCAGCGGGCGTAACTATGATGAAGCGATGCGGCTCGCGAGGGAATCCATCCGCCAACGCAGCGATTTCGTCGGCGGTCATAGAGTATTGACCGCAGCAGCGGGCATGGCCGGAAAGGACGATGTCGCTTTTGCAGCACTGAAGGAGCTGCGGCGCGCGCAGCCGAATATCTCGATGGCGTGGCTCGCAAACCAGATGCCATTCCAGCATGACGCCGACCGAAAGCATTATCTTGAAGGCTTTCGCCGGGCGGGCCTGGAATAACGGGACTCTGACCCTAGTCTCGCAAGCCCGCCTTCTGCAGCCCTAGCAGGAATCGCAACATGACATGGGAAGCCACAAGCTGACATAGCCGCCATTTATGGGTATAAATTGCCCTTGGCCTCCTGACGGTTTTGCCACAATCTGCCATAGACTGCTTCCCAGTGCTTCCCAGTCGCTTCCCAGTTTAGCAAGCCGCCCTCCTTCGGAAGGACAGCAGAACGCATGAAGCTAACGCAATCGACCCTCGCCAAGCTAACGAGCAGCAAGGCTGACGAGATATTCTTCGATGACGAGCTGCCCCGCTTTGGGGTTCGGCTGCGCGAGGGTGGCAGCCGCAAGTATGTGGTCCAGTACCGGCATGGCGGAGTTGCTCGGCGCTATACGATCGGCCCAGTGGCAACGCTAACGCTCGAGGAAGCCCGGCAACGCGCCCGTAAGGTGCTGGTGGCGGTTGATGACGGTCGAAATCCCGGGGCCGAAAAGGAAACGGCTCGCGCCGCATCTCGCCTGCTATTCGCAGCCGTGGCTGATGACTTTCTTGGGGCATCCCGGCTCAAGCCGAAAAGCTTGTACGAATACAAATACTATCTGAAAAAATTATGGAAGCCTCTGCACAAGCTGCCGCTAGGCGGCATTAGTCGGCAAGTCATTGCATCGCACCTCCGCATAATCGCGCAAGAGAATGGGAGTGTGACTGCCAACCGTGCGCGGAGCACTTTGAGTTCGATGTTTGCGTGGGCAATCGGCGAGGGGCTTTGCGAGAGCAATCCAACAATCGGCACAAACGTTCAAGAGGAAAAGCCAAGAGCGCGGGTGTTGACCGATGCCGAACTTGCCGCGATTTGGAAGGCTTCCCCAGACGATGACTATGGTCGCATCGTTAAGTTGCTCATGCTCACAGGACAGCGCCGCGACGAAATTGGCGCCCTGCGCTGGTCGGAAATCGACACCGATGCCAAGCTTATCGCGTTGCCCAGTACGCGAACGAAAAACGGGATTGAGCATCAGATTCCACTATCGGGTGAGGCAACAGCAATTCTGAAAGGCTGTGTTCGTCACCGCGATCTGCTATTCGGAAATGGCCCCGGTGGATTTGCCGCATGGTCGCGAAAGAAACTAGAACTCGATAAGGCTTGCAATATTAAGGGTTGGACCATCCACGATCTGCGCCGAACGGTCGCGACCAAGATGGCCGATATTGGTGTGCAACCACATGTCATCGAGGCCGTGCTTAATCACGTCAGCGGGCACAAGGCCGGCATTGCCGGAGTTTATAACCGCTCAACCTATGCCACCGAGAAAAGGGCTGCGCTTGAATTGTGGGCCAATCATCTTGCCATTGCCATCGCCAAGGCTAATGGGGCTAATGTTACGGCGCTTCGCAAGGCATGAGAGCCGAGCGGAGTGGTCAGCACTTTGGATTGCGGCGGTTCAGAATTTGAAAATTTGGAATATGCGGCAACGCCGAACGCTCCCACAAGTAGTGCGATCACCACCAGTGGAAGTAACGTCCCCCGTCGTTGCAGTAGCTTTCCCAACGAAATCCCCTAAAGAATCTGGTGCATAATACACCCGACATGGACGCTTGTTGGTCTATTATCGCCCTGCATAATGAGCCGAGGGCAATGGGCTACAACGCACGCAATGATGATATCCGCGATAACGTCACGCGGATGCGTCTGGAGTGGGAAGCGCAGCGTGGAGCACTTGCTACCGTCCGTCGCTTCAACGCGACGCTTTCTGCCAAAGGCTATTCGTGGTTCTGGCCTAAGATCGCCGCCGCTCTCACATCAAAACATCACTGGCTAGTTATCAACTGCGACAGTTGCGGCACTGTGATCGACCTAGACTTGCGCGTTAAGCCGCGCAATCCCGAAGCATCAGTGCGTGTTGCGCTCCGCGACGTGCGTTGCCCGCGCTGCAATGGGTACGGGTGTCCGCGCATCATCGCATTGTCGCGGTATCCGTCGATTTGATAAAGGGAACCGCGCCCCGTTTTTATGCTTGGTTAGGACGACCGTTCAGGGAGAGAACAAATGAGTATGCTTTTGAGGTTCGCATTGATTGCTATAGCTGGAAGTTTTTCGCTAATTGCCGCCCAAGCGATGCCATTTAGCAGCAATAAAACCCACGACAGTTTAGTTGTTGAAGTCGCGGGAGGATGCGGCCCTGGATTTCATCGCGGCCCATATGGCGGCTGTCGTCGTAATGGCTACTACGGTGGCACACACTACGGTGGCACACACTACGGTGGCGGATACTACGGCGGCGCTCCAACTGTGCCAGGTGTAGCGGTAGTGCCAGGTGTAGCGGTAGTCCCACCGGTTGTTGTAGCGCCCGCGTGTCGTCGAGTTTGCAACCCATACCGGTGCTGGCGGGTTTGTAACTGAACTGAACAAACCCGTTCAGACTATGTGGGGTCAATTAATACTCGCCAACCACCGCGCCTTAAAATCGGTCATCGCTTTTTCGCGTGTCGCTGAATATCCCCGATTGTGAATTGACTCTGGGATTTCTCGCGCCGTTATTGTCCAAAACCACGGCTGTGCCTCCGGTGCTTGCGGGTGGCGTATGGAGGGCTCTCGTTTAGCAGTTGAAAACTTGGGTTTCCGGCGAGACAACGCCAAGCAAATTTCGTTTCATTCTGATGACTAGTTTGTCTGAAAGCGCGTGTATGCACAGTCGAAGCGTAGCAATGCCAGTCTTCACCTATGTTGCGGTGGTCGGCTTGGGGCTGATTGCATTGCTGTTGATTTTGGATGCAAAGCTTGAGAAAGGGCCGCCGCCCATAATCACCAGCGAGCGGGAAGGTTTACCTCAGCCCTGGCGTCCCGACCCGACACAAGTCCTCACCGCTGCGCCAGCACCCGCGCCTGATATGGCGTCGGAGGCCGTTCTCGCTGCTCAGCCGAAGGTCCAGCCCGCTCCCGTGGCGAAACAGGAGCCAGCGCCCAAGAAGAGGCGCGTTACTCGCAGGCAACCACCGGACGACTACCAGCATAGCTACGGCTGGTCGCGAGACCGCTATCCTAGTTTCTTCGGCGGTTTCTTCGGTCGTTAGATCGTCAGAGGACTAAACCACGCAGGCGTCGTACAGAACGACGATTGGCATGATAGGGCGCACAAGGTCGCCGGGATAATCACAGCACAGAAAGCTGAGGTGAGCGGTCATTTGAACCATTAGCTTTCCGAGTGTCGAGAAATGAAAAGTTTTCGCAAATTGTTGGGTCTAGGAGACCCGTTGCTGAGGCAAGCGGACACCTTAGTTTCGGCGGCAGAGACATATGCCACTGAGACGTTTACATCCCTGCTTAAAAAATTCTCATTCTTGCGAGAGGTCGATAAAAGGCACTGGGATTTCATCCTGACGATAGCGGGC
>Ga0207428_10000417_pt1 | contig 52860 bp, 52 predicted proteins | sample RhiMethybrSRZTD1_FD_187600 | JGI IMG/M metagenome (GOLD analysis project Ga0207428, IMG submission 187600) | Populus rhizosphere microbial communities from Tennessee, USA - Rhizosphere MetaG P. TD hybrid SRZTD1 (SPAdes) (version 3) | ecosystem: Host-associated > Plants > Roots > Rhizosphere >...
GCTCCGAATGGCGCGACATAACCCCGAAGATGATTAGGGAAACCAGAAGCAGAATTGAGCAGATGGAATTCCTCGTTAGGATCTACGAGCTCCGCAACGAAAACCCGCCCAATCTCGATTCATCTTCTAGTGAGCGAGAGGAAGCTTCTTCCAGTGAACGAAAGGAAGCTTCGTAATTTTTTTCAGCTGCCGGTCTGACTTAACGCTAATTGGTGACGCTATTGGCCGAATTAAAATTTGCGGCTCACCCTCGTATCTCTCGACGCGGGGACTTTTGCTAACATGTGTCTCACGCCCGCGAACAAATTGGACCATCCGCAATTTTGGCGGTGGCGCGCCGAGGAGGTGCGCACGATTGCTGACGACGTGAAGGCTGACGAAACTAAAGCAATCATGAACCGGATCGCCGAGGATTACGAGCGCATTGCGAAGCTCGTTGAGCAACGTTTGCGCGAAGACAAATAATGACTTGAGAACTGTTATTGGACATTAGTCCAAAACTTTCCCGAGTTCCTGTTCCAATTTCAGTTGCGCACTTGATGTTTGCTTACGATTTGCTCTGGATCCCCGCTCTCGATGGACGGAGAATGGGAGAGCGCGCAAAACAAAACCGTTCGTCCCCGCGAACGCAGGGACCCAGACTCAAACAGACTGGATCCCGCTTTCGCGGGAATGAACGCAAATAAATCGAGCCCGTCAGAAACGCATCGAACCGGGCTCAATTAATCCTTACGCGTCGGCGCGATGGCGCTTCGACTGGTCCGCCGCGCGCGAGGTGATGGTCGAGACCGTGTCCTCGGTGCGGCGGCTTGCTTCCGCCATCGCGTTCGATGCATTGCTCGCGAAGGTCTGCGCCGCCTTCTGCATGCGCAGGCCGAATTCCTTGGTCTGGTCCGCCAAGGTTTGCGCCTGCCGGGCCAGGAACTCGCTCTGGCACTGCGCGAACTCCTGCGGTTCCTTCACGCGTGCGAGCTTCTGCCCGTACTCCATCGTGTTCGACAGCGTCTTCTCGGTCACCGCGGCGGTCTGCTCGCGGATCGCGGAGCACTGGCTCTCGAAATCCTCCGCCATCTTGCGCGTGATCCGCATCAGCGCGTCCAGGGTTCGCTTGCCCTGGGTGAAGCTTTCCTCCGCGAACTCCCGGCTCCAGGTAAAGCCGACTGCCGCCGCCTGCATTGCGCGCTCGCCGGTTTGCTGGGCGAATTCCGTATCTCTAGCCATTATATCCTTCTCCCTTTCCATCCCACGTGGATGTTGTGCACGTATATCTTGTGTGGATTGACGACGCTCGTGCCGTCACTTGGCCAACGGTCTCATGCACGTCCTGTTCCTCCAATTTGGTAAAACTAAGTCGCCACTGTCTTTATTTTTAGCGGAACGCGCGCAAGTTCGCGGCGTTCGTCCAGCGCTCGCGAAATTCCGTCAAAGCGCGCGATTTCCGGCGCAAGCCGCCGCAACTTTCTTACTTGCCGGCCGATCCTGCTCGTTTTCTCATAGCATTTCGGCATGGGAGGACTGCGTCACATGAGCACGGAGATTCTAATTCTCTTGCTGCTCGGCGCGCTGGTACTCGCGAACGTCGCGCTTGAGTTCATCGCGCGCTGGCGCAATCCGCCGGTCGGCGAGTTCCTCGATATTGATGGCGTACGATTGCATTTCCTAATCGTCGGCGATCCCGAGGCGCCGCCGCTCGTCATGTTCCACGGCAATGGAACACTCCTGCAGGATCTCACCATCAGCGGGCTGGTGGAGGCCGCGGCGAGCAAATTCCGCGTCATATGTTTCGATCGCCCGGGCTTCGGCCACAGCAGCCGGCCGCGCAACGTAATCTGGAGCCCAGAGCGACAGGCCGAGCTCTTCTGCGCGGCGCTGACGCGACTCGGCATCGAGCGCCCGCTGGTGCTCGGCCACTCGTGGGGCACGCTGGTTGCGTTGGCGATGGCGGCGCGCAACAGCGAGCGCGTGAAGGGTTTAGTCCTGGTCTCCGGCTACTACTTCCCGACCTGGCGCTTCGACGTCTGGTTCGCGAGCATCGCCGCCATCCCGGTCATCGGCGCTGCCCTGCGCTACACCGTTTCTCCGATTTCAAGCTGGCTCGGCCTTCCGCTGTTTGCGAAGAAAACCTTCGCGCCGAAGTCGGTGCCGGACATCGTCAAAAAAGAATATCCGCGGCTGATGCTGATCCGCCCCAGCCAGTTGCGCGCGGTGGCCGAGGACTCGGCTTTCCTGCTGCCGTCCGCCGCCGCGCTCACGGTGTCATACCGCCGCCTCGAGTGCCCCACCGCGATCATCGCCGGACGCGACGACGAGATCGTCCGCAGCGAACAGGCGGTGCGGCTGCAGATGGCGATGCCGCACGCAGCCGTGGCGATCGTGCCGGAGGCCGGGCATATGGTGCATTATTTTACGGCCGATGAGATTGTGAAGACGGCGGAGTTGGTGGCGGTGGAGGCTGGGCCATGAGCGCGGTGTCGGCCTGTCGCGTTTGAATTGTTGCTCGCTTTTTATCAGATACAGTAGAGACTGCATTCCAATAACGGGGAAACATCCAAAACGTGAGCCGTAAAGACTAGCTTCGCATTCGGCCGGTAAGACATGCGCCGGCGCGAGCGACATGCTCCGACGCACGCAATGTTGTTTTGTACGTGGCGATTGGGCTAGTCTTTTATAAAATTGGTCGTGCTCACGCTGATGGGTGCGCCGGAAAGTATCGCATCTCTTGGTAGACGCGATTCTTGAAAGAGGGAGGGCTTCCAGATGTCGTGGAATCTGGTCCGCTGCGCACTCCTGTGCGCCGCGATCACCGCAATGGCTGCAAGCGCGCATGGCCAGGATTATCCGACACGGCCCGTGACCATCGTTGTACCGCTGGCCGCCGGCTCCGGGATGGATGCTCTGGTGCGCCTGTATGCGGACAAATTGCAGAGCGTGCTCGGTAAGCCGGTCGTGGTGGAAAATCGCCCTGGCGCGGCGCTGATGCTGGCCACCGCGACGGTCGCCAACGCTCCCGCCGATGGCTACACCCTGCTCGTGGCGACCTCGTCCGCCATGGCGATCAACCCTGTCCTTTACAAAAAGGTGAATTACGACCACGTGAATGATTTCGTGCCGATCTCGTTCTATGTGAAGTCGCCCTTCATCCTCGTCGTCAATCCCGAATTGTCGGTAAAATCGGTTCCCGATCTCATCAAGTATGTGAAAGACAGCAAGACTCCGCTGTCCTATTCCTCGCCCGGCGCCGGCGTCGCCCAGCATCTCTCCGTCGAATACATGAAGAAACGCTTCGGGCTCGAAATCACGCACGTGCCCTACAAAAACACGCCTCAATCCATTCAGGACATCGCCGCCGGCCATGTGCAGCTCGGGTTCGCGGAAGCCGGCGCGTCGTTGCCGCTGATCCGTGATGGCAAGCTGCGCGCGCTCGCGGTGTCGGCGACAACCCGCATTCCGTCGCTGCCGGATGTGCCCCCCTTCGCGGAAGCCGCCAATGCACCGGATTTCGAGGCTGTGTCTTGGCACATCCTGTTTGCGCCGGCCGCCACACCCAAGCCGATCGTCGAACGCCTGCACAAGGAGATGAGGAAGATCATGGCTGACCCGGAAATGATCAAGCTCACCGAGAAGATCGGTCTGATTCCGGTCGATTCACCCGATATTGCCGGCATCCAGAAATATCTGGCCTCCGAGCGCGAAAAATGGGGCACATTGGTGAAGCAGCTTGACTTGGCCGGGACGATGTAACCGCTAGGCGCATTCGTTGTCTGCCAGACAGGATCGCTGACCGCGCTGATTGTGCCTAGTTTAGAGTAGTTCAGCGCAAAGCCAGCGAACTTTGGCGTGGCGGAGGAAAATGTACCGAGAGTGGGCAAGGATATTGTGCAGACCCATAGGCCTCACTCTTGTTTGAGGCCGAGATCCTCGATCAGCTTTTTTTGCTCGATCAATTGTGCCGCGACGTAGTGGCGATAATCGTCTGTACTCATATAGGCCGCCTCCTGGTCTAGCTTAGCGGTGGCCTCGAGATAGCCAGGGTCTTCGGCGCCTTTTTTGAAGGCGTTGTGGATAATCTTCACAACCTCAGGATCCATTCCTTTCGGGCCGGCGATGCCGAACGGTGAGTTCGACACCATATTGATGCCAACCTCGCGCAACGTCGGCACATCGGGCCAGTTCTTGCTGCGTGCGCCGGTCCACAACACCAGCAAACGCAATTGCCCACTATTCACCAGGGACGACCACCCGGTCGCGTCAGCGAGCGCATCGATATGGCCACCGAGCAGCGCCGCAGTCGTTTCCGACGTACCTTTGAACGGGACGTGGACCCACTTGACGCCCTGTTGCTTCGCGATCTGCTCCATCGTGATATGAAGCGTGGTGCCGGCGCCAGGGGTCCCATAGTTGAGTTTACCGGGATTGGCCCGCGCATAATCGATCAGCTCGCGAAAAGACTTCCAAGGCGCATCGCCGCGAACCACGACGCCGAAGGTGTAACCGCTCACGCCGATGATGTAGGTCAAGTCGGTCGCAGGGTCCAAAGTGGTTTTGCGCATGAACGGCAAACGGAACACCGTGATCGGAATCTGCACCAAAGTGTAGCCGTCGGGTGCCGCGTTCTGCGCGACTTGCTGGGGCCCAAGCACACCGGATGCGCCCGGTCGATTTTCGATGATGATCTTCTGCTTGAGATATTTTTCCGTAGCAGAGGCGAGGGCTCGCATTCCGATGTCGGTTGTGCCGCCGGCAGACCAGGGTACGACCATAGTGACCGGCCGATTGGGATAGTCTTGCGCATGCAAAGCACACGGGCCACCGAGCGTAAAAAGCGCGGTGACCAACGCCAGAAAAATTCGTGATGTCATGGCGCGGTTCCCCATGCGCAGGAATTAGCCTATATCCCCATCTGCGAGCTCTGCAACGGGCCGATCCGCCTTCGCAAATTCCGCGCAACCGAAAATGTATGATGTCCGCTTTCGGCCCACAGCGGTCATGGGCTCTTGCACTGCACATGTCCGCTTTTGACCCAAAGCGACATGCAACTTCCACCTACTCACATTCAGTGTGCTAGTTTGTGCTAGTACGAATGCCCTGCTGAGGTTTGGGGGGCGGCAATGAGAGGCCGCGAGTTCATCCGGCTCTTTGCCGGCGCATTGGCGACATGGTCCCTTATTGCGCACGGGCAAAATTCGCCTGCCGACTATCCGGATCGTCCGATCACCCTAGTCGTTCCTTATGCGCCCGGAGGCGGCAACGACGTGTTGGCGCGTGCAGTCGCCGAGCACATGAGTAAGTCGCTCGGCCAGGCGCTGGTAATTGAAAACCGAGGTGGCGCCGGCGGGTCGGTCGGCACCCGCCAGGTCGCCAAAGCCGCGCCCGACGGCTACACACTCGGGCTTGGCGGCACCGGCACACTTGCTATCGATCCGACGCTTTATCCGAATGCGGGCTACGATCCACGCAAAGACTTTGCGCCGATCGGCCTGATCGCAACCAGTCCGCTCATAATCCTGGTGAACCAGTCCGTACCCGCACATAACGTGCAGCAGCTGATCGCACTGGCCAAGGCGCAGCCGGGTAAGCTGAACTATGCCTCAGCTGGTGTTGGAAGCGGTATACATCTCGGCACAGTGTTGTTCGCCGAAGCAGCCGGCATACAGATCATGCATGTTCCCTACAAGGGGTCCGGTCCGGCGCTGAGTGATTTGCTCGGTGGTCATGTGCAGATTTACTTCTCTTCGTTGCCGCCCGCGATCGGACTGGTGAAGGAGGGCAAGTTGCGTGCGCTGGGTGTAACTGGCTTGAAACGCTCGGCCTCTTTTCCTGATGTGCCGACGGTCGCCGAACAAGGTCTCCCGGGATTCGAGGCTGTGCTGCATTATGGTATCGTTGCGCCCGCCGGCACCCCGCGACTGATCATCGACAAGCTAAACGTCGCGCTGCGCGCGGCGCTGCGTGACCCAAAAGTGCATGGACACATCGCAAACGAGGGTGCCGAACCATTGCCAACGTCGCCCGACGAATACGCCGCAGACATCGACCGCGAGGAAATCAAATGGTCGGCACTGGTCAAGAAATCCGGCGCACAAGCAAAGTAACTTTCATCAAATAACGCCAAGCTCCTTGAAGATTTCTTCGTTATGCTGGCCGAGTGCAGGCGCCGCCGTGTCGATACGCGGGCCACCGTGCGCAAACGTAAAGGCCGCGAGCGGGACGCCGAAACCGTTATCGACTCCGTTGCCTCCCGCGTGGTGATGGATAATTCGTCGGCTCGCAAGCTGTGGATCGGCCACTGCCTCGCCCATTGTACGCACGCGTGCCGCCGGTACGTGGCGCGCTTGCAAGAAATTTTCCCATTCGTCCGCCGTGCGCATGAGCATGATCTCGCTCAACACTTGTGCCTCTCGTTCTCGATCGGCGTCTCGCTCTTCATTGGTCTTCTTGACCATGTCTGGACGCTCGAGCAGCATCCACAACCGGCGCTGTTGCCTTAAGTTGCTCGCGCCCAGCATCACCAATCCGTCTTTGGCTTGATATGCACTGTTTGTCGCATGCGGATTGCGGTTGCCGTTCGGACTGGGATGCACGCCGTTGCGCAGATAGCCTGTCAGATGCGAACTCATCAGAATCAGCGCCACGTCGAGCATCGCCATATCGATGCGCTGACCCTTGCCGGTGCGCTCACGTTGATAAAGCGCGGCGGTCAATGCAAAGGCGCCGGTCATGCCGGTTGCGTAGTCAACCGCAGGCGAGCCGAATTTGACCGGATTGACCTCGGGCGTGCCAGTCATCGCCATGATGCCGGAGGTGGCTTGGATCACGTGGTCGTAGGCGGTCTGTTCACTACGCGGTCCCTTCTGTCCGAACGCCGAGAGCGATGCATAGATTAGGCGGGGGTTGATCACGCTAAGCGCCTCGTAGCCTAACCCGAGCGCGTCAAATGCACCCGGCCGATAATTTTCCACGAACACATCGGCCGTTGCGACCAGTTTTCTCAGGATGTCGCGATCTTTGTCCTTCCTTAAGTTGAGCGTGATCGAGCGCTTGTTGGAGGCCTGTGTCAGAAATGCGGTACCCATGTTCCGACTATTGAGCTCCTTGTCAGTGCCGGCACCGCGGCTCTGGTCGGGATCCTCCGGATGCTCGACCTTGATCACGTCAGCACCCAGCACGGCCAATTGATAGGTCGCGAACGGCCCGGCCAGCACGTGTGTGGCATCGATCACCCGGATCCCTTCGAACGGCCGCATGCTGTCCTCCCGCATTAAGGGGCCAGCATAGCCGTTCAACCTGGGATCGGCTCAAGCCCTTTGGCTTTAAAAAGCACCGCAGCGGCCGGCGTCGTGAGAGTATCGACAAAGGCGTTGGCAGCGGCGCGATCCATGGCAGCAGTGCTGACGCCTGCTGCAAATAGCGTGTAGAGCTGAAGCTCCGCCGGCAGCGGCCCAACATATTGAACACCTTTGACGGGTAGCAACTCGGGGATTTGCTGTACGGCCATCTCCGCTTCACCGCGCGCGACGCATTCAGCGATACGCCCGCTGGGACCGAGCACTATCTTGCCGTGCATGGCACCGGCGATGCCGAGTCGATCGAGCAGTGTTTCAAAATACAAACCGCTGGTACCTTCCTTCGAGCGCACCAGCGAGCGCGCCGCGACTAGCGCACGCTTGAGCCCATCCACAGTCGCAATGTTCGGCTTAGCTGTGCGCTCACTCACCGCGACGCCGAGGCCGCACCGACCGATATCTACGCAGGTCTCGGGGTGAACTTTGCCCTCTAGGGCCAGCGTATCAATCACCGGCCTTGTAACGATCACCACATCGAATGCTGTACCATCTTCAATTCTACGCTTGAGCACGTTGGCTGGATCGTAATCGATCGTGATGCTGAATCCACTTCTGCGCTCGAACAGAGGCTCGAGTTCGCGCAACACCTCCTGGACAGCGTGGGTGCTGAGGATGTTGATATCCGCCATCTCAATCCAACGGTAACAATTCAACCGCGTTATGTCCGCTATTGGCCCTTAGCGGACATTCCGAAATCATAGATCAATTTCCGCTAAAGCGGACATGCCGGTTGCAGTGCGAAATGTCCGCCAATGACCCAAAGTGGACATCAGGTGCGGGCGTTAGCGATTTTATTAAATGCCGCCTCAGCTCCTCAACATGTCCCGACCGGGGCTGGCATAGCTCGCATTTGCGGTAATGCTCTCGCGCCTACCGGAATCCCACAAATATACGACGTTGCCGCGGGAGGTTCAGATTGTTAATCTGACGATTGCAAAAAAATGCTTCGAGGAAACGTCAGCTTAGCGTCATTCGAAAATCGCTAACATCCGACCGCAATCAGATCACGAAAATAACGACAGGTTGGAAATCCGGGAGGTAAAGCATGGTCCGTCTCACCATCAACGGAACCGCTCACGAAATCGACGTTGATCCCAATACCCCATTGCTGTGGGCGTTGCGGGAACAGGTCGGTCTGACTGGTACCAAATACGGCTGCGGCATCGCCCAGTGCGGCGCCTGCACCGTACACATCGACGGCGCAGCGACGCGCTCGTGCAGCTTGGCGGTCAGCGACGCGGTCGGCAAGCAAATCACGACCATCGAAGGTCTGGCGCAGAACGGCATCTTGAACCGCGTGCAGAAAGCTTGGCTCGATGGCGACGTGCCGCAATGCGGCTATTGCCAGAGCGGCATGATCATGGCGGCGGCGGCACTTCTGAAGAATAAGCCAAAGCCGACCGACGCCGACATCGACGGCGCTATTACCAATATCTGTCGCTGCGGCACCTTCCAGCAGGTGCGCGCTGCAATTCACGCCGCTGCTGCGAACGCGTGAGGGGGCAGTCATGAATTACATCCCGCAAATAAATCGTCGTACCTTCATCGTGAGCACGGCTGCCGTCGGTGGCGGCCTCATGCTCAGCATGGATATCCCGCTCGGTCCACACGTCGTCCGTGCCGCGGACGGCTCGCCAGAAGTGAATGCTTGGGTCGTGATCCGGCCTGACGATACCGTCGTCATCCGGATTGCACGCTCCGAGATGGGTCAGGGCACCATCACCGGTCTCGCCCAACTCGTCGCAGAAGAGCTGGAATGCGACTGGTCGAAAGTCACGACCGAATATCCGACCCCGGGCCAAAGTGTCGCGCGCAAGCGCGTGTGGGGTGACATGTCGACCGGCGGCAGCCGCGGCATCCGCACCTCGCACGAATACGTGCGCAAGGGCGGCGCGGCGGCTCGCATAATGCTGGTGCAGGCTGCGGCCAACGAGTGGAAGGTCCCGGCGTCCGAGTGCACGGCGTCAAATAGCGTGATTACGCACTCGCCTTCCGGCCGCAAGACGACGTTCGGCAAGGTGGCCGAAGCCGCTGCCAAACTCGAGGCCCCGACTGAAATTACGCTCAAGGACCCGAAGGACTGGAAGATTGCCGGTAAGCCGGTGAAGCGGCTCGACACCGCCGACAAGATCAACGGCAAGATGATGTACGGGATTGATGTCAAGCTACCCGGTATGCTCAACGCCGCGATCAAGGATTGCCCGGTGTTCGGCGGCAAGGTGAAGAGCTTCGACGCCGCCAAGGTCGCCGGCATGGAGGGTGTGAAGAAGGTCGTGCAGGTCGGCGATACCGCTGTCGCTGTGGTCGCCGATACCTGGTGGCGGGCCAAGACCGCGCTCGACGCACTTCCGATAGTGTGGGACGAGGGCCCTAACGCCAAGGTTTCCAGCGCCACCATCGCCGAAGCGCTCAAGACCGGCCTCGACGCCGAACAAGCCTTCATCGGCAATCAAAATGGCGACGCGAAGGCCGCCATCGCCAGTGCGGCCAAGAAGGTCGAGGCGATCTACAGCTATCCATACCAGAACCACGCGGCCATGGAGCCACTCAACGCTACCGCGCTCTACACCGCCGACAAGTGTGAAGTCTGGTGCGGGACGCAGAATGGAGAAGCGGCCTTCGCCGCGGTTCTGGCGGCGTCCGGACTGCCGGCTAACAAATGCGACGTGCACAAGCAGATACTCGGCGGCGGTTTCGGCCGGCGCGGCGCGTTCCACGACTACGTGAGCCAAGCCGTGCTCATCGCCAAGCAGATGCCCGGGACGCCGGTGAAATTGCTTTGGTCGCGCGAAGAAGACATGGTGCACGGCAAGTATCACCCCGTGACCCAATGCAAGCTGGTCGGGGCGTTCGACAAGGACAACAACCTGACCGCCCTGCGTGTACGCATCTCAGGACAGTCGATCCTGACCGCCGTACGCCCGGAAGCGCTCGACAACGGCAAGGATCCGGCCACGTTCCAGGGCTTCAACGCCACCGGCGAGGCGGCGATCGGCTACTCATTCCCAAACCTCCTGGTCGATCATGCGATGCATAACCCGCCGGTCCCGCCAGGCTTTTGGCGTGGGGTGAACATCAACCAAAATGCCATCTACCTGGAATGCTTCATGGACGAACTCGCCCATGCGTCCGGCCAGGATCCGCTCGAGTTTCGGCGCAAGCTGATGGCCAAGCATCCCAAGCACCTCGGCGTGCTCAACGCGGTGGCCGAAAAGATTGGTTGGGGCAAGCCGGCGCCGCAAGGCGTATTCCGCGGCTTGGCCCAGCATATGGGTTACGGCAGCTATGTCGCCGCGGCCGCTGAAATCTCCGTCGAAGGTGGCAACAAGATTAAGATCCACCGCATCGTAGGGGCAACGGACCCGGGCTTTGCGGTCAATCCGGCGCAGATTGATCGTCAGGTCGCTGGCTCGTTCGTCTACGGCCTGTCGGCACTGTTCTACGGTGAATGCACCGTGAAGGATGGCGCCATAGAGCAGACGAACTTCGACACCTACGATTCGATGCGTATCGCCAATATGCCGAAGGTCGAATCGATAGTCATGCCGACCGGCGGCACGCCGTGGGGCGGCATTGGTGAGCCGACGATCTGCGTGGCTGCGCCGGCCGTCCTCAACGCGTTCTTCGCGGCGACCGGGAAACGCATCCGCTCGGTCCCACTGAAGAATCACAACATAACCTTCGCATGAACAACCGAAGCGGCGGCCCCCGGCCGCCGCTTCCCCTTTGGACATTGGCCCATGAATGCGACGCGCGTGTCTGCCGCCGTCGTGGTCGTCCTCACGTCGATCGCCACGGCCTTTGCAGCCTCAGAGCCACCGGCCGGCGCGACATCGTGTTCCGGCTGCCATCCGGCCAATGCTGGCGTTCAATCGCCGGTGCCGCCGCTTGCCGGAAAAAACGCGGAGGAGATCGTCGCACAGATGCAGGCCTTCCGGACGGGCCAGCGTCCGGCGACCGTCATGGATCGCATCGCCAAGGGCTTTTCCGATGCCGAGGTCCAGGCCATCGCCGCCTGGTACGCGCAACGGCATTGAGCGAGGATGGCGTCGTGACCGGACAACGCACCAGCCGCCGTACGGTCCTTACCTCCGCCGCTGCGCTCGCAACTTCGGCAGTGTTCTTTGCCCGGCCTGCCATCGCGCAGTCCGCTCCGCGCGTCGTCATTGTGGGCGGTGGCTTTGCCGGTGCGAGCGCCGCGCGCGCCCTCAGACGAGCTGATCCGCGCATCGCCATAACCCTGGTCGAGGCTAACCAGACCTTCACCGCCTGCCCGTTCAGCAACGGCGTTATCGCAGGGTTGCGCGACCTCACGGCGCAGCAATTTGGCTATGACAAGGTCGCCGCCGACGGGATTGCGGTCGCGATCACCGCAGCGAACGCCGTCGACCCGGCGACCCGCACGGTCTCGCTCGGCAATGGACAGCGGCTCCCCTATGACCGGCTGGTGCTGGCACCGGGGATCGACCTGCGATGGGACGCATTGCTCGGCTACACCGAGGCGGCTGCCGAACAGATGCCTCACGCATGGAAGGCCGGCGAGCAGACTTTGCTGCTACGCCGCCAACTCGAGGCAATGGAGGACGGCGGGGTCGTGGTCATGGCGGCGCCGAACAACCCATTCCGCTGCCCGCCCGGCCCCTACGAGCGCGCCAGCCTGATCGCGTATTACCTGAAGACCAAAAAGCCGCGTTCGAAGCTGATCGTGCTCGACGCCAAGGACGCCTTTTCCAAGCAGCGCCTGTTTCAGAACGCCTGGGCCGAACTCTATCCCGGACTGATCGAATGGGTGTCGCTCTCCAAGGGTGGCAAAGTCACCTCGGTCGAGGTCGCCACCAAGACGCTCATCACCGATTTCGGCTCGCACAAGGCGGACGTCGCCAACGTCATCCCGCCGCAGAAAGCCGCGCGCATCGCCGAGATCGCGGGCGTCGCCGACCGCACCGGCTGGTGCCCGATCGATCCGGTGACGTTCGAATCCAAGCTCCAGCCTAATATCCACGTGCTCGGCGACGCAACGATCGCTGGCGGCATGCCGAAGTCGGCATTCACCGCGAACGCGCAGGCCAAGGTCTGCGCGTTCGCCGTGGCGACGCTTCTGCGCGGGGAGACGCCGGCCGAGCCTAAACTCATCAACACCTGCTACTCCCTGGTCGCGCCGGACTATGGCATCAATGTCGCCGGCGTCTATCGTCCGGTGAACGGCGTCTTGACCGAAGTCGAAGGCTCGGGTGGCGTCAGCGCCGCAGACGCGCCGCGCGCCACGCGCGCGCTCGAAGCGACCTTCGCAAATGGTTGGTTCGATACGATTACGAATGAAGTTTTCGGCTGAGATGCTGGTCGCGCCCAGCCTTTCGGTCACGATCGCGTTCGCTGCTGTTGCGTCCGGCCTCGCTTGTTTTGCCTATGCGCAGGACGCGTTGCTGCCGTACGCGGTCGTCGACGACGCCATCCCGGCCTCGCTTACTGGCGCCAAGGGCGATCCGGTCCGTGGCCGCGCGATCGTGGTCAATCGGCTGGTTGGGCTCTGCCTGCTCTGCCATTCCGGGCCTTTCCCGGAAGAACGGTTTCAGGGCACGATCGGACCAGACCTCAAGGGAGCGGGCGCGCGCTGGAGCGAGGGGCAGTTGCGGCTGCGTATGGTGGATTCGACCCGGCTCAATGCGGACTCAATCATGCCGCCATACTACCGTGTGGACGGTCTCACCCGCGTCGCGCCGGCCTTTCTCGGCAAGCCGGTGCTCAGCGCGGACCAAATCGAGGATGTGGTGGCTTATCTGACGACGTTGCGGGATTAGGGTTCGGATGGTCGTAAACGATGCATGGACATGACGGGCGAAGATCGCGACGCGACATCCTGAAGGCGGCGAGTGCCCTTGCGGCAGGCTGCGGCGCTGGCGTCCTGGTGCGTCCGGCGCGTGCGACGCCCGCCTCGATGCAGACCGCAATCCGAAACGTCGTCAGCTCGGCAACGGTGAAGCCGGGCAAGGTGGCGCTCGACATTCCCCCGCTGGTGGAGAACGGAAGCACCGTGGCGGTGTCCGTCGCGGTCGAGAGCCCGATGACGCCGACGGACTACGTGAAGGCAATCCACATCTTCACCGAAAAGAACCCGCAGCCAAACGTCATCAGCATCCATCTCGGTCCGCGCGCCGGACGGGCCACCGTCGCAACGCGCATGCGCCTTGTGGACACGCAGAAGATCGTGGCGATCGCCGAGCTGAGCGACGGTTCGTTCTGGTCGGATACGGTCGAGGTCGTCATCACCCTCGGCGCCTGCCTCGAGGAGATCATCTGATGGCGCGCGCACTCCTCAACGTTCCGGCCAAGGCCAAGCGCGGCGAGGTTATCGCGATCAAGACGTTGATCTCGCACGAAATGGAGACCGGGTTTCGCCACTCGACCACCGGCGTACCTGTCCCGCGCAACATCATCACGTCGTTCGTCGTCAACTACAATAAAGAGGAGATATTCCGCGCTGTGCTTTTTCCTGCTATTGCCGCGAACCCGTTCATCACGTTCTACACGGTCGCGACCGAGAGCGGCACGATTGCGTTCGAATGGACCGGCGACAACGGCTTTTCCGCGACCGAGAGCGCCACGATCACCGTCGAATGAAGCTGGCCATGACAATGCCGGAGTTTGTTCGAAGCGGTGTTCTGTTCACTGTCCTATGCATCATGATGACGCATTCCGCAGTTGCCGAAATCCCCCTCGCCGAACGTCGCTCTGGCTACGACCTCCTGAGCCGCGAGACGCGCGCGATGCAGGACGACGACACCGCAAACCCCGGCATGCTCTGGGTGCTCGATGGCGAGACGCTGTGGCGCGCCAAGGACGGTACAGCCGAAAAAGCCTGCGCCGAGTGCCATGGCGATGCGCGCGAATCCATGAGGGGCGTCGCCGCGCGCTATCCGGCGTTCGATCCGGCCCGCGGGCGGCCGGTCACTCTTGAGCAGCGCATTAACATTTGCCGCAGCGAGCGACAGAAGGCACCGCCCTTCGCTTACGAGAGCAAGGATTTGCTGTCGCTGACGGCCTACGTCGCGCGCCAGTCGCGCGGCATGCCGATCGAAAGCGCGGCAGACGAGCGATTGAAATCTTTCGTGGATGCCGGGCGCGCGCTGTTCACCCGTCGCCAGGGCCAGCTCAACCTCACTTGCGCGCAATGCCATGACGACAATTGGAATCAGAAACTCGCCGGCAACTCACTAACGCAAGCGCATCCGACCGGCTACCCGCTCTACCGGCTCGAATGGCAGACGGTTGGCTCGCTGCAACGCCGGGTGCGCAATTGCCTGATCGGCATGCGCGCGGAGCCCTACGCGTACGGCTCGCCGGAATACGTCGCGCTCGAAACTTACCTGATGTGGCGCGCGCGCGGACTGCCGGTCGAGACACCAGCGGTGCGCCCGTAAACTATCGATTGCTCTCCCGCTCCGACGAGGTGATCGAATAAGTGACACGATGTCCGCTATTGGCTCTTAGCGGACATCCGTAGGTCGGCTGCGGTCAAGAAGTAGCGCAGCCAAGCATCAGCCGCGCTTGTAGACGTCCTCCAGCCGCTCGATGTCGTCTTCACCGAGGTAACTGCCGGTCTGAACCTCGATCAATTCGAGGGGAATTTTCCCTTCATTGGCCATACGGTGCACGCTTCCAATGGGGATGTAGACCGATTCATTTTCGTGCACCGCGCGGACCTGGTCTCCGATGGTGACCTCGGCAGTGCCGCGCACGACAACCCAGTGTTCGGCACGGTGACGATGTTTTTGCAATGACAGGATGCCGCCCGGAATGACGACAATGCGCTTCACCTGAAAGCGCTCGCCTATGTCGATCGTCTCGTAGTAGCCCCAGGGCCGGTGCACCCGCTTATGGTCGGTCGCCTCCGGCCTCTTTGCTGCCTTGAGCCTGTCGACGAGCTCGCGGACCTCTTGCGCGCGTCCGCGCGGCACGACCATGACCGCATCGGACGTGTTGACGACCACCAGGTCCTTGACACCGACCACCGCGGTCAGGCGCTCGTGGGAATGCACCACGCAATCATTTGAATCCACGGACACAACCGCACCTTGCAGTACGTTGCCGGCGGGATCGCGCGGGGTGATGTCAAACAGCGCGTCCCAGCTTCCAACGTCGGACCAGCGGAAGTTCCCCGTGACCACGGCGGCGCGGTCGGTTTTCTCCATCACGGCATAGTCGATCGATTTCTGCGGCGCGCGCATGAAGGCTTCGGGCTGCAGCCGCAGGAAGCCGAGATCGTCGCTGGCGCGGGCAACCGCCACCTTGACGGCGGACGAGATATCCGGCTCCAGCCGTTCGATCTCGGACAGCAGGACGTCCGCGCGGAACAGGAGATTGCCGGAATTCCACAAGTAGCCTTCGCTCACGTAACGCGCCGCCGTCGCGGCATCCGGCTTTTCAACGAATTGCCGGACCGCATGGACGCCGTCGCTGATCGTTTCGCCGGGACGAATGTAACCGTAGCTGGTCTTCGGCTCGGTGGGCTTGATGCCGAACGTAACGATGCGGCCGGCTTCGGCCGCCGCGCGTCCGGCGACGCAGGTCGCCCGGAACGCCTCAACGTCCAGAATGATGTGGTCGGCGGCGAGCGCGAGAATGACGGCCCGGGGGTCGCGGGCGGCGGCGATAGCCGTTGCGGCCGCAATGGCCGGCCCGGAATCGCGCCGCACGGGCTCGATCACGACGATTGCTTCGACGCCTACTTCCTCAGCCTGCCGGCGCGCGAAGAAGTGGAAATTTGGCCCCGTTATTACGATCGGCGGCGCGAACATTTGGTCCTGCACGCGCAGCAGGGTCTCCTGGTAGGTCGATCGGTTACCCACCAAAGGGAGGAACTGCTTGGGCAACGCATCGCGCGACACCGGCCAAAGTCGTGTCCCAGCGCCACCGGCCAGCAAAATGGGGATGATTGGCGAAGGCATTTGCAGTCGGTCGTCTGGCCTCTTTGTTCCGGCAGGAAATTGTCTTAAGGCAGTTCCAGGTATCTGACTATCGCTATCGGCCCGTGCGGCTCAAGTGGGTCAATCCGCGGTATTTCGGACCTGGAGCAGGGACACCGGTGAGATCAGCCCGGAGAACAGCGTCTGGGTCGATATTTTGCACATCCGCCCCGCGCGGTCGCGACGCAGTTCAGCAAGATCTGTGAGTGCGTAGCCTCGCCGAAACGGACTACAACAACGACTTAAGTTTCAAATGGAGTCGCAAGCTATGGTCCAGCGGATATTTGATTATTAGATAAGAAAGAAGCCACCAACTGAACGCCACCCCTAAGCGCATTAAGGTGTTTCTAATTTAGTTTTAGCCAAAATCAGTCACATCATCAAACGTCGCGCCTGCGCGAGGTCCTCACGATCCGCAACATATTCCCCCCAGGACTACTCCGTTTGTTACTTCTGACGCCGCTCTTGTCGGTCCGCCTGGTCATTCTTTCATGAATTTCATCTCTTCCATTGCCCTACCCCCGTCTTCGAGAGCATTTTTGATCGCGTCGCGTGCACGCGCCAGACGTGTCGTCACGGTACTGATCGGAACGCCCTGCACCTCCGCGACTTCACGGTAGGTAAGTCCCTCCAGAACGACCAGCAGGAAAGCATTGCGCTGGTCCTCGACCAGACCCGATAGAGCGCGCTCGATGTCTCGGCCTCCTGCATCCGACCCCATCACATCAGGAGAGTCGTTGCCTTCGAGCGGAGAGAGCGTCGGCGGCCGAGCCAGTGAACTTATCCTGTCGTGGTTAAGGTTGGTCAGGATCGCGTACAACCGGTCGCGCACTACACCGCCGTTAAACAAATGTTTCGATCGAAGGGCCCGCACCAGCGTGCGCTCCACCAGGTTGTCGGCAATTTCGGAATCACGCGTCAGAGCCCGAGCATACCGGCGCAGCGCCGGTATCGTCGCCTCAACATTCTTCTCAAACGCTGCCACCCGACATTCTCCGACATTCCTGAAATCATTCTTCAGGCGTTCTGGCGTCTTCGGCGTCTCGCGCAACGACTCCCAGGAAAGTCGAAAGCCTAATGGACGTCGATGCCTTCTTCCATAGCCCTACTGTGCGTCTCGCGGATAATTTACCGGGCGGTGCGATTGCAGCCGCGAAGCTTCTAAAGCCCTTTGATTAGGCCAGCTTCTATCAACAAGCGATTGAAACGGCGCGCCTCGGCGCCGCCGGCACAGCGATAGAAAAGGCCATGGCAGCGTTTGAGGATCTTCTTCTGCTCGGAAAAAGTTGGACCAAGCGGCACTCCGGCTGCCTCTTGTACGACTAACGGCAAGTATGGCGCTTCAAGCTCGTTGAGCGCTGAAGATAAATCAGCCGGCTCGAAATTCACCGCATCGATCGCGTAGTAAGTAGTGAAATAACGTGGGTCCAACTCTTGCAGATGTCGCGCAAGTGCCTTCTGGCTGAGCGACGGATCGATCACACGACGGCCGAACTCAGGTTGATGATCACCATACCGCACGATCAGGAAAGATTCGGTCGGGAATTCCTGCCTCAGTTGCTTCAACAGCGCGCCGTAGTCGTGCGCCGTCATACCCTGACGACGTATATATTCATCGATGCTAGGGCCGTTCCCAAGGTCGCTCCAATTCGGAGTGAGCTCGGGACGGAGGCGCGTGTCCCACGGAAAATGATTTGCAACGGTGTAAACGTATAGGAACAAAGGGCCATTACTGCGCTCACGGCCGATGATTTTTATGGCCTGACTGAAATAAAAACTGTCAGCCTCGAAACTGTGTGTGCCAAGGTCGCGCATATCCAGATAGCGCTCAACGCCTGCAGTCGTCTGAAATGCACGCGAACCCAGAAAGGCGCCGTAGAATGGATAGAGGCTGAAAGTTTTGTAGCCGCAACGGCTCAATGAATGCGGAAGCCCTCGGGCGACGCGGCCGGCAGCGATCCGGGTCACGGATGTAGCGAAACGTCCGAAGGAACGGGCCGAGAGGCCCGTGAGCACGTTGTATTCAGTGAACCAGCTTGGCCCACCCGCGCCTTCCACAACAAGCCTGCGTGCTTTTCCGTCGAACGACTGGAAGTGACGATGGTAGCCGGCCGGCACTTTCATTCCAGGCGCTGCAGTAATGTCGAAACTGGATTCGTCATGCAGCAGGATAATGTGCGGAAGTTTGCGCGAAGGATTGCAGGTTGCAGCTGGCGCCGACTTCAGGTGCTCCGCCACTCCCGCATCTGATTCCAAGTATCCGTGTGCGATGAGTTCATGTATCGCCTCCACGCCTGTACGCGCGAATTTCGAAACGTAGTTTTGACTAAAGAAATCCTCATCGAGATCGGTCGGGAACCACAGCGAAAGGGTAACGAAAGCGCCCATACATAGTGAACCGCCGATCGCGCCTGTGCGAACGCGCACGCGGAAAGGGTCAAGCCGCCACGCCACCGCCGTAAGCGCGGCCGTGGCCATCGCGGCGACCGCGATCGGCAAACGGAGCGAGGGCATCGCCGCCAACAGGAATGCTAACGTATCTTTGTCAATGATCATGATGTCGACGAAGTCGACCGTCATCCAAAGCTTGTCGTGCTTGAATTGCGACAGCAGAATCAGCGCGACGATGAATTCGAGCGAGATGAGCGCCGTGGCGATCGGACGGCGAAACAGGGTGAGCCAGAGGAAATTGAGCAAACCCCAAACAAGCAAGAACGCCGCTTTGGCGACCAGATCGACTTCGCTCGCGGCCATGATGGCGAGTGCGGCCACATGCAGGATTGCGAGGGTGCAGATCGCTGCCGTGTCGCGCGGGGGAATGCCCTCAGAGGACACAAGGCGGCTGAGCAGAGTGGACGCTACGGACAACATGGCCTATGGGCGGCCCCGCCGGGCTGCAATCACCTACTACCCCCAAGCGTACGGGCCGCTGTCATAAAACTGTAATCAAGCGCTTATTGCAAGGTATAGTCGACACAATGAGGCGGCTCACCAATTCGACAACGAATATTCCAGCAGGGACAGTTCTCCGATTGACGACAGAAAAGGCAATGTATGCCGATGCAAAGCGGGGCCGATTCGAACCGCACAAAATCGCGGTGCTGGTGCCTTGCTATAATGAAGAGGCGACGGTTGCCAAAGTTGTCGAAGACTTTCGCGCCGCGCTACCGGCGGCCGAAATTTTTGTTTTCGACAACAGCTCAACCGACAATACCGGATCTGTCGCCAGTGCCTCCGGCGCAGTCGTGTTTTTGGAAGCGCATCGAGGCAAAGGCTTCGTCGTACGTCGTATGTTCTCCGATGTAGAAGCAGATGTGTATGTGTTGGTGGACGGAGATGCGACATACGATGCGCCGAGCGTCCGACTGATGGTCAGACGACTGCTCGAGGGCCGGCTTGACATGGTGGTAGGCAATCGGGTCGAAAGCGAACAGGCGGCCTATCGGGCCGGCCACCGCATTGGTAACAAGTTGCTGTCCGCCTTCGTCGCATTGGTCTTTGACTCAACCCTTCACGATGTACTTTCAGGCTACCGAGTGTTTTCGCGACGGTTCGTGAAATCGTTTCCAGTTTTGTCGGGCGGCTTTGAGATCGAAACTGAACTTACGATCCATGCCCTTCAACTCGGCTTGGCGATCGATGAAATACCCACGCCCTATTGCGCGCGGCCGAAGGGATCCGTCTCCAAACTCAATACGTGGCGTGACGGCTTCCGCATTCTGCTCACTATTTTTAACCTCTACCGCGCCGAGCGCCCGTTGGCATTCTATACCGGCGTCGGTGCGGCGGCCGCCGCCGCGTCGATCGCTTTCGCGATTCCGATTGTCCTGACCTATTTGGAGACGGGTCTTGTGCCGAGGTTGCCCACCGCCGTGCTCGCGACCGGGCTTATGCTGTCGGCGCTCTTGTGTATGGCGGTGGGTCTTGTCCTCGACACAGTGACGCGCGGCCGTCGCGAAATGAAGCTGCTGGCCTATCTTTCTCATCGCGCGCCAGGCGCGGAACGCCGGCAGGCCTGATGTGTTTGGTTCAAGCAATGCGCCTTCGCTGCAGTCCAATTCAATCGATATGGGAACTCCGGGCTATCGATGAACTTGCTCACAATAACGTAACGCAAACGGGATATCGGGCGATGTCTGTTTGTCGCCTGTAGTTAGAGACGGCACACTGGAGGCGAAGATGCGTATCCTTGCGGTGATTGGCGTGCTTGCGATAGTTGTCGGCATCAGCGCGGCGGTATTCTTCTTTGGCGGCTTTTATAATGTCGCTGCTACCGTCGAGGATCCGGCGATCGTCCGTTGGGCGCTGATCCATGTCCGCACGGCATCGATCGATCGCCATGCGCAAGATCGGCCCCCAACCTCCATCAACGCTTTTGCCAGCGTGCAAGCCGGCGCCAAAGCATTCGCTGCACAGGGCTGCGCGAATTGTCATGGCGCGCCCGGCGTCAATTGGGTGAAGTATTCGGAAGGGCTGCACCCCGATCCGCCTGATCTTAAGGAAGTCGTCGATCATCGCTCGCCGTCCCAGTTGTTCTGGGTGGTCAAGAATGGCATCAACATGACCGGCATGCCGAGCTTCGCATTGGCCGGCGCGAAGGACGATGAGATTTGGTCCATCGTCGCCTTCCTGAAAAAATTGCCAGGCATTTCCGAGGCCGACTACAAGGCGTGGACCACGCCCCCGGTGGCCGCGCCAACGCCGGCAATTCCGCCGACGCCGCCGGCCGTCGCGCCCGCGCCTAACCCACCCGCCGAAAGCAAATAAGGCGAGAAACAGCTACAATCTGTTCATGGGCTTTCTACAGCTCTACGCCCGCGTTCTTGCAAAGCTTGGCCCGGACCGCCATTTGGGCTGGCTTCTGGCGCTCGCCAATGTGGCGGTGGCTGTCGCGCTATTCGCTGAGCCGGTGCTTTTCGGCCGTGTAATCAATGTACTCGCCGGCGCCCAGGCGGACGCCGCATCCACGGAGTGGACAAGACTCTGGTTGCTGCTCCTCGCCTGGGCCGGATTTGGCCTGTTCACGATCCTCTGCGGAACGCTGATCGCATATGTTGCCGACCGGCTCGCGCACCGCCGCCGCCTTGCAGTGCTGACAAACTATTTCGAACACGTCCTGCAGCTTCCGCTCGCCTATCACGGCGAAACTCACTCCGGCCGGCTGATGAAGACTATGTTGCAGGGCACCGACGCTCTGTGGGCGTTTTGGCTGGGATTTTTCCGCGAGTATCTCGCCGCCTTTGTGTCGCTATTTCTCCTCGTCCCGTTGGCGCTCTTCCTCAATTGGGAAATGGCGATTCTACTGATCATCCTTTGCGTCCTGTTTGCTGCGCTCACTGCGCTGGTATTGCGTAAGACCGAAACTCTGCAAAGCACGGTACAGACTCATCACTCTGACCTCGCCGAAAGGGCTTCGGACGCGCTCGGCAATATCGCATTGGTGCACAGCTTCGCACGAGTTGAATCGGAGGTCATTGCGCTCAAATCGGCGAGCGAACGCTTGCTGGCCGCACAGTATCCGGTGTTGTCATGGTGGGCGGTTGCCACAGTGCTTACACGCGCGTCGACAACGCTGGCAATTCTGTCCATCATCGCCCTCGGCACCTGGCTATTCCGGAAAGGCCTGATCACGGTCGGCGAGATCGCGACCTTTATGGCGCTCGCGGGCATGGTGATCGCACGCCTCGAGCAGGCGGTCAGTTTCGCCAATCGCATGACACTCGATGCACCACGTCTGCGCGAATTCTTCGACGTGCTCGACACCACACCCGCGATGCACGACCGACCCGGCGCCGTCGATCCCGGCCGCTTCAACGGTCGTGTAGAGTTTGACAACGTCTCGTTTGCCTACGATGGCATACGTCCGGCGGTTTCAAGCATAAGCTTTACCGTCCTACCAGGGGAGACGGTGGCGCTCGTCGGCGCGACCGGTGCCGGTAAGTCGACGGCGCTCATGTTGCTGCATCGCGCCTTCGATCCGCAATCCGGATGCATCCGGATCGACGGAATCGACGTGCGCGATATCCAGCTTGGCGCGCTCAGGCACAATATCGGCGTAGTGTTCCAGGAGGCCTTACTGTTCAACCGATCGATTGCGGAAAACTTGCGTGTCGGAAAGCCCGACGCAACCGACGAGCAGATGCGTAATGCCGCCGCCCGCGCGCAAGCGCTCGATTTTATCGAATACAATGTCGAGGGCTTCGACGCGAAAATTGGTGAACGGGGACGTTCGCTATCGGGTGGCGAACGCCAGCGGCTGTCCATTGCACGGGCGTTGCTTAAGGATCCACCGATCCTGATTCTCGATGAAGCAACCAGCGCGCTCGATGCTGCGACCGAAACCCACGTTTTGGCGGCGCTCGACGAAGTAATGAAGAACCGCACCACCTTCGTGATCGCCCACCGGCTCGCCACGGTCCGCAACGCGACGCGTATCCTCGTATTCGACCACGGCCGCATCGTCGAAATGGGTACATTCGAAGAGCTGAAAAGGCTTGGTGGCCGTTTCACGCAGCTCACCAAGGCGCAGTTCACACCGATCGAGGCATAGGCGCTAGCGCTGCAACACCGCCTGCGATAGTGGCAAGTACCGCAAAATACCCGTAACGAAAGTCCGAGGCGACGCCAACAACAAAGAAGGTCACCACATAGACCGCAGCCGTTCCACAGATGCCGATGGCAAAGGCGCCTTCGGGGGTCTCGCGTCGCCGCCAGGCGAGGCCGCACACGGCGATGCAGCCGAGTAGCCATGCACCAGCGCGGAACAACGGCGTCGGCTTCAGGACGTCATGAATGCCCTTTAGTATCGCAAAGGCAGGCCGATCCAAAAAGACGTCCCCGTCCGGCCGGTCGACGTCGGCTACCCACATTGTGAGATTTGCGCCAGTGAGAAAATTCCACATGAATCCGGCGCGGTGCTCGAGATAGGCGACAGGGTGGCGAACGACACTGTAAGCCCAGGCATTTTGAATTGCGGGCGTGCCGAATAGCTTTTCGTCCTTTTCGAGCTTGTGCATGACAAACTCGCACGGCGCGAGCCGCCAGTAGATGTCCCACTCGGTCGGCCGGTAGCAGCCGTGCAAAAGCAGCGTCGACTCGGGCGGGCTCCATGTAACCGGAAATTGGTTCTCCCCGGTAAAATGGCTGATACCACCGAGGTCAAACACCATAATCGATTGCAATGGATGCTGCCGCGTGGCGCCCAGCACGCCGTAGTAGACGAACTGGACAAGTAAAAAGAATAGAACCATGGTGGGAACGAACGTGATGGCCACCCGCTTCCAGTAAACCTTCATTGGCCACGCAATGTAAGCGCTGAGGATTGGTGCTGCGGTCAGCGCATTCGGGCGTAACAGGACACCAAAGGCGCACAGCACGACCGCCAACATCTGCGCCGGCACACGCAACCTTTTATCGCAGCCGACAGAGGCGAAAACGAGAACCGCCGCCAACAGCCAAGTGGTCGCGAACAACATGTCGCGCCAGATTATCCCGACGAAAGCAAAAGCCGGCGGCGCTAACGCCAGAATGGGAACGAACATCGCGAGCAACATTGATCGGCGCGCCGACGCGAATGCCAGCAAGCCGAAGCCCAGCCAATAGAAGCTCGCTATCAGCAGGAACATGCTGCCCGACCCCGGCGCTATCGGGTCTATCAGCGCCCACAGCACGGTCATCGCCGGAGATTGCCAGTCGCCGAGTGTGCGTTTGGCAATGTCCTCGTAGACGAATTTCGCATCATAGGTCATGACGCCTGGATAGAAGACCAGAAGCGTCAGGCCGTAACCCACGGCTGTGAGGATTGCGACCGCAAGAAAGGAGCTCCACGACGTCGCCTGGGGAGGATCAGGCGAGTGTCGCATAGATGTCTCCCGAGTTGGCTGAGTGCGGCAGTTCAGCTATCCAGGCAGCGATGTCTGCACCGGCAACCCAATCAGAATGCACAAGCATCTGACTTTCACCAAGCGCAGCGTTGAAATGCTCAAACCCAAGCGCGATACATCGTTCGACGCAAGCAAGCGCAACATTGCGTTGGATGGTAGTGAACTCGAACGACATCGCCTTGATGGGGCGCGATAGTCCAACCAAAACCTCGTATTCGAAGCCCTCCACATCGATCTTGACGAAAGTCGGTACTCCGTGACGAGCTATCAATGAATCAAGCGTAGTGACCGGAACGCGAATCGCTTGGCTCCAGCGCTGTGCCGCCCATCCCGGCGCATCGCGCGCGGCGCTGACCATTTCGTGGGACGCAGTCGAAACAGTCGGATTGTCTCGGTTAATCATCATGCCGATTGCTCCAGTCCCGCGGCCGACCGCCACCGCTTCGATTACGACATTCTGATTACGCCCGTAGAGCAACCTGAGCACTTTGGCTGCAGCGGGTTGCGGCTCGGCAGCCACAACCCGCGCGCCCAGCCGTCGGAACGAGGCGACGCGATCACCTACATGTGCACCAATGTCAAACACGAGATCGCCAGGTTGCACGAAGCGACCGTAAAGGCGATCCATAGCCACTGCGCGAGGGCGATCGCCATAGTAGATATAAAGCGATCGGGCGATACCGCGTACGGTTCTTAATGTTTGGAGCACCGCTCAGCCCGAATTTGATTGCCGCGTCGGGGTTGCGATCTCCAGCGCGGGCAGCGTCAGGGCATCCAGTCCGGCCGGAGCGATGGTCTCCTCGGGCAACCGGCCGATCCCGACACGGGCAAACAGCCGGCCGAGCGAAGGCCACGCGGTAACCATGGCGAACGGAATCGATAACGCAGGCCCCCCAGCGAGAAATAGTGCATAAGGAAGAGCGGCGGGCCGCGTTGTCGCCAGAATTCCGAGCGTGGCGCAGCCAAGCAATGTGTGCGGCCACAAACTTCGCACCGCATGCGTGAAAAGTATCGCGTGATCGTCGCGCGTCTGGCCGATCCAGCCAATGTTGCGACCCAACAGCAGGCCGGACAGGAAAATCGTGTGACCAAACCAAAGAATTGGACATAGCAAAATCGAGTAAACTGCTTCGATAGCGAAGTTGGCAACGAAACGACCGGCGCCACCGAACTTGTGGCGCAGTTTGGGTCGCAGCAAAATGTCAATCGCACTGGCGATCTTCGGTGCGAACCACATCACTAACACGCAGACGAACAGTACGATGCCCGCGTCAAAGCGCATGAAGTTGGCGGGCGTTTCAACAAGCGCGAGCGCCAGCGTGCCGAGCACCAGCATGCCAATCCATGCCGGTGATCCGATGAACATCAGGATTGCAAGCGCAAGTTGATAGCGGCTGACCGGCTTAAGATCGGGCGAGGTGAGGAAACGCCAATATTGCATGTTGCCCTGACACCAGCGCAGATCGCGACGAATAAATTCGAGTAAGGTCGGAGGGTTTTCTTCCCAGCCAAGTTCCTCGTCGGGCAGAACGCGCACGAAATATCCGGCGGCGCGCATCAAGGCGGCCTCTATCTGATCGTGGCTAAGTATGTGGCGGGGTTCGGTTCCGTCCGATGATAATACGGGAAGCTCGCAATGCGCGATGAATGGACCGAGCCGAAGCGCCGCGTTGTGGCCCCAATAGGGTCCGCAATCACCCTGCCACCACGCGCTGCCGATCGTGTAGGAGCGCATGCCGAGTCGCATGCCAAATTGGAAGACTCGTGCAAAGGCACTGGTAGACGGCAAGCCGACGACGAGTCCTTGCAGGATACCCAGTTTGGGATCCGCCTGCATGAGCCGAACCAGCCATAAGATTGCTTCCGCGGTCATGAAACTATCGGCATCCAGCAAGACGGCAAATTCGTGCTTGTCACCCCACCGCTCGCAGAAATCCCGAATGTTACCTGCCTTATAGCCGGTGTTGACCGCGCGCCGGCGATACGTCATCGCGATGCGGCTGTCCCAGGTATTGGCCAACTCCTCGAAACGCTCTTTCTCCACGGAGGCGATCTGCGGATCGCTGGTGTCGCTCAGCGCGTACACATGAAAACGATCACCGAACCCTGACCTGTCGAGTCCGGTCAGTAGTGGACGAAGGTTGCGAATACTCCGTTCCGGTAACTCGTTTCGGATACAAAGCAGAATAGCTGTAGACGAAGTAATCGGCTCATCGCCGCGAATGTGCGCCGTCTGAGGCATCACCGCTGCGACCGAATCTGCTGAAAAACGCAAAATCAAGAAGCCGATTATGGCGTTCCAGAATCCGGCCACCATCCAAGGCAATGTGATCGTGAACAAAATGATCAGCAAAATATCGATTATGCTGAAACCAGCGGGCGACAATGCCAACGCGGCAAGGGCAATTAGCCCGGCCATGGAGACCGCGAACAATGCGGCAAACAGCACGCGCCGCCCGGTGATGGAATTTCCGGCAGCCTCTGCTTGTTTGGATTGAAGTACGGAACGCTCTAACAATCGGCTATGTCTTCTAATCTCGGAAAGACCGTGCGAACTTGATGATATAACACAGCAAATGTCTCAATAGTCCAACAAGGCCCAAACTTCGTGGCGAGCAACACAGCTCAGGCGCTCTGGTACGTCGCACCAGGACAGGCGGAGATCCGCGAGGAAATACTGACGGCGCCGCAGCCTGGCGAGGTACGCGTACGCGCGCTTTTCGGCGCGCTGAGCCGGGGGACTGAGGCGCTAGTTCTCGCCGGCCGGGTGCCAGAGAGCGAGTTTGAGCGCATGCGCTCCCCGTTTATGGGTGGTCGTTTTCCGTTTCCGGTAAAATACGGGTACGCGACCGTGGGCCGGATCGAGGATGGTCCGGAGAAACATCTCGGCCGTACTGTTTTCGCGCTCCATCCGCATCAGCACTACTTCAATATTCCTGAGAGCGCCATTGTGGCCTTGCCCGAAGCCGTGCCGCCGCGGCGAGCCGTGTTGGCTGCCAATATGGAGACGGCCCTCAATGCCGTGTGGGATGCGGCGGCCGGCCCGGCAGACCGGATTGCAATTGTCGGCGCCGGCGCGGTCGGCGCGCTTGTTGCATTCCTGTGTGGTCGTCTCATCGGCGTCGAGGCTACACTCGTCGATATCAACGGGAAGCGCGCCGAGCTCGCTCAGAAGCTTGGTGTTCGCTTTGCTACGCCCGACACCGCGAAGGACGACTGCGATCTGGTCTTCCATGCGAGCGGCAGCGCAGCTGGACTTGGTACTGCTCTTGCTCTCGCAGGTGACGAAGCGACCGTGCTCGAACTTAGCTGGTATGGTGACACGCCGGTGACAGTTCCGCTGGGCGGTGCTTTTCATAGCCGTCGCTTGCGACTGGTTTCGAGCCAAGTCGGCCGGATCGCTGTGTCGCACCGGTCGCGCTGGACACATAATCGCCGGCTCGCGGCAGCACTTGGTTTGCTTGCCGACCCATGCCTCGATGCGCTCCTCGCACCCGAGGTCGTGTTTTGCGATCTGCCGCGACGGCTACCCGATATTCTTGACGCCAGGAATGGCGTTGTTTGCCAGCTCATCTGTTATCCATAGGGAGGGTTTCTTGTTCGCCGTCGAAGTCCGCGACCACATCATGATCGCCCATTCTTTCCGCGGAGTTGTCTTCGGTCCGGCGCAAGCGACGCACGGCGCTACTTTCATCATCGATGCAGCTTTTTTCGCCGAAAAGCTCGACGCCAACGGCGTTGTCATCGATATCGGGCGCGCACATGAAGCGCTCAAGGCGGCATTGGCTCCGCTGAATTATCGTAATTTAGATGAGCTGCCGGAATTCAAAGGTTTCAACACCACAACCGAATTTCTGACCAAGCATATTTTCGATCAGCTGGCCAAGGCCGCCCGCGCGAGCGAACTTGGCCGCGACGGCCGCGAACTCAAAGCGATTTGCGTTGCGCTTTCGGAATCGCATTTGGCGCGCGCTTGGTACAAGGCAGATCTGTGGTGAAGCGGTTAGCATTTGCCGTGCCGGGCGATCTTGCGACCCCGACCGGTGGCTACGCTTATGACCGGCGCATGATCTCGGAACTTGGCCGCCTCGGCTGGCAGATCGATGTCATTGGGCTGGGCGACGGCTTTCCGTTGCCAAGCGATGCGACGCGCGCTGCGGCACAAGCGTGCCTGTTCGATATTCCCAAGGGCCGTACTGTCGTGATCGATGGGCTGGCTCTTGGTGCTTTGCCCGAAGTGGCGACTCAACTTCGCGGGCGAAATTCACTGCTGGCGGTGATCCACCATCCGTTGGCTTTGGAGACAGGATTGTCCGCCCAACATGTCAAGAAACTGCACGCAAGTGAACGTGACGCGCTCGCCGAGGTGGGCGCCGTCATCGTGACCAGCGCCGCAACACAACGGCGTCTGGTCGAGGATTACGCGGTCCCCGCCGAACGTATCTTCGTCGCACCGCCTGGCAGCGATCCGGTGGCGCCAGCGCAAGGAAGTACGGACGGTATCGTCCGCCTCTTGTCAGTTGGAGCGGTGGTGCCACGGAAAGGTTTTGACGTGCTGATCGCAGCCCTTGGGACCCTTACTGAGTTACCGTGGCGACTGACGATCGTTGGCGATCGCACGCGTGACCGAAAAGCGGTTGCTCAGCTTGAAGCTGACATCACCCTTCATAGGCTCAGCGATCGGGTTGCCGTTCTTGGTGAGGTGTCGCCGCAGCGTCTCGCTGAGTTTTACGTCGAGGCTGATGTGTTCGTCCTTGCCTCCCGTTTCGAGGGTTACGGCATGGCTTATGCCGAAGCCATCGCCCGAGGTCTCCCGGTTATCGGCACCAGCGCAGGCGCAATACCGGAGACGGTGCCACACGGCACTGGAATTCTCGTGAAGCCAGACGATCCGTCCGCGCTTGCAGACGCGCTTCGCCGGATAATTGAGGATCCGGCCGAGCGACTGCGTCTGCGCAACGCCGCGCGCGCGGCCGGCGCCCGCCTTCCGACTTGGCAAGACTCCGTGAAAATTTTTTCGCGTGCAATTGAGGCGGTGCGATGAGCGGCTTTTCGCCCACATGGTTGGCGCTGCGGGAGCCCTATGACTCCCGCGCGCGCAACCCTGAGGTTCTAGCCGCCGTGGCTGCGTCGTTTACGCAGCATCATACAATACACATCGTCGACCTCGGCTGCGGCACCGGCTCGACGATGCGAGCGCTAAGTCCATTGCTGACCGCGCGGCAAAAATGGCGGCTCATCGATAACGATATCGCGTTGCTCGCTGAGGCGACCGCTATGCCCATTCTTGAGCGTGTTGCCGCCACTGCCGTCGTACTCGATCTAAATCGCGGCCTTGATGCCGCGCTCGAAGGTCCAATCGATTTGGTTACCGCGTCGGCACTGCTCGATCTCGTTTCCGAAACGTGGCTCGAGCGCCTCGCGGCGATGGTCGCCGCTCGCTCAATCCCGTTCTACGCACCTCTGAGTTACGACGGGCGGATTGATCTGGCCCCAAGCGATCCTTGCGATGCGGCCATTGCCGCCGCGGTCAATGCACATCAGCACACCGACAAGAGCTTCGGGCCAGCGCTAGGTCCCGCAGCGGCAGCGTTTGCGATCACTCGCCTCCAAACGCATGGGTATTCCTTGGTACACGGAAATTCCGATTGGGTCATCGGTCCCAACGATTGCGAAATGCAATCGGAGGTGCTTGCGGGGTGGGCGAACGCTGCAGTTGACACCAGCAGGCTAACCGCGGCCGACGCAGGCGCTTGGCTGACTCGCCGCCGGGGCGCGATCGCCGCAGGACTTTCGTCAATCCGCGTCGGTCACGTCGATGTCTTCGCCGTTCCGATCCGCACGCGTTGAGCTGAAAGGTCGCAATCGAACAAAACTTCGTCGTCGATTAGATGCACGCGGATTGGTGGACGCAATGCGTGATCGATACTCTTGATCTCAGGTAGGATCACGCTCTCGCGGCCAGAACCAATGATTATTGGTGAGACCACCATGTGGAGGCGGTCAAGGCAGCCCGCGGCAAGAAAGCGCGATACCGTGTCTGCGCCGCCTTCGATTAGCACTCGGCGCATGCCGCGCGTGGCCAGTGCGGTCAGGATCGCCGCCGGGGCAAGCTGCCCATTGACCAGTGGCAAGGCGACTACTTCTACGCCCGGCGGCGGCGCACAGGGGGTGCCGTGCGCCGTGATCAATAGTCGGCGAACGCCGTCGGCCGCGAAGATTCGCGCATCGGCGGCGAGACGGCCCCTAGGATCGACTACGACCCGTACAGGTTGCGGCCCGGGGACCCGCCGCACAGTCAACAGTGGATCGTCCGCGATGGCCGTGCCGACACCGATGACAACGCCGTCCATCAACGACCGCAGCCGGTGAAGATGGGCGAGGCCCGCCGGCCCGTTTATATATTTGGAATGGCCTGTTTTCGTAGCAATGCGGCCATCGAGCGACTGCCCGAGCTGACCGACAATCACGAGATCATCCACCACGCCTTTCCGCAACGGCCCGAACATCTCGCCCCAAGGTTGCGGTAGAGGCTGGACCTTGGTACGGAATATATTGCTAAACTCTGCCCACGGGTCGCAAGACTCGCCGCCTGCGGAGCTGCTGGGGTCAGCTTGGACACTTGCCATTACGAAAATCTCTCAAGGCACGGGACTTTACACGCGTGAGTGCGTTTTAAATTCAGTGACCTATTAGGCCCGCACAAATCGGGCCTATCTGGGATCGGAATGATGACAAGCCAGCGGTGTTCTTTACATTAGCGAGCTGCAAAGTACGGAAAACTTTGGAATGAGTACAGTGCGGACGGGGGCAAGCTCGACGCTGTTCGGCAACAAAGGACACATCAGCGTTAGCCGCGGCGTTGCTGAATTCAACAGCCGCCGGCCAGTTCTTATTGTTGCACAGAGCGAAAGGCTTCTGGCGCTGCCGGTTGATGGGCTCGATGACGAGCGGCTGGCCGAATTTACGGCCCTATGCGCACCCGCCGAACCATACCTCGTCATTACGTCTCGCCGCGCACTTGCACTCGGGATCAATACAAGAGCTTCGATGGCAGTTCGGCTTTCTGCAGCCAAAAATACTGAATCCATCTTGGCTTTCGTCAGCGACTCAACGAGCGAAGGGGTGCCAAAGGCAGCACCGGCGGGTCGCGCGGCTGCGGCAGCGGTCCAACTCGCGAAGTTGTCTCATGGTCTACCTGCAGTGCTGGCCGCCGATCTGGGCCGGCACGCTCCGACAAGTGAGCATGCACTCATAACAGTTGAAGCAGGCGCCGTGAAAAGCTTTTTTGACAACGCAATTCAGTCGTTGACGCGAGAAAGTGAAGCTGTAGTTCCGCTCAATTCGGGTTCAAGCGCTCGCTTCATCGTATTCCGCGACGCCATGGGCGGGAACGAGGTTGCGATCATCGTCGGCAAGCCGGACTTCGCCAAGCCGGTACCCGTGCGGCTGCATTCGGCATGCCTGACGGGCGATGTATTCGGTTCGCGGCGCTGTGACTGCGGCGACCAGCTTCGGCTCGCGATTGCACGCCTGGAGGATCTCGGTGGAGGCGTTATTCTCTACTTGGCACAGGAGGGCCGCGGGGTTGGTCTTGCCAACAAGATGCGCACCTATCGGCTGCAGGATGACGGCCTCGATACCGTCGACGCAAACACCACGCTTGGCTTCGACGACGATGAACGCGACTATGGCGTTGCCGCGCGCATGCTAGAAATGCTCGAATGCACGCGCGTCATTCTGCTCACCAATAACCCCACCAAGCTCGATCGCCTCGCCGAAGCCGGAATTGAGATCGCCGGCCGGATGGCACTCGAGGCACCTATAAATGCCGACAACCGGCGCTATATGGCCGCAAAGGTAGCGCGGGCCGGGCATCGGCTCGGCCATCTCGTTGCTCCCGTTGGCGACCCCTCATAATCGAAGCCGTACTGGCAACGCGCAGCGACGCTGCTATCGTGACAGCAAGCGCCGCGAAGCTGCAGGGCTGATGGATGGTAGCGGCCATGACACCTGATGTGCCGAGCCGATTGATCGGCGACCTGACGTTTCTGGACATTTCAAAGTGCTTGCGCGCGAGCTCAATCCTTTGCATGCCGATCGGCTCGGTCGAGCAGCATGGCCCTCACCTGCCGCTCAATACCGACGTCGTTCTGGCCGAGGAATATACTCGTCGCATCATTGCCCGCTGGGGCGAGACCTTCGATTTGTGGCAATTGCCAACGCTGGCACTTGGCCTTGCGCGCGAGCATGACTGGGCTCCCGGCACGTTGTCCCTGTCAATTCATAGCATGACAGCATTCATACGGGATCTCGGACGCGAAATCATGCGCAGCCTGCCTGCACGCAATCTCGCTATTATTAATGGTCATGGCGGGAATCGTGGAATTCTGGAAGCACTGGCGCAAGAACTACGAGCTGACTTCGGGCTTAATATTTGCGTGCTCCACCCAACCGCTTGGCCTGAATTCAACCCAAAGGCAGAGTTTTCTGAAATTCACGGCGGGAAGAACGAAACGTCTATGATGCTTGCGCTCGTACCCAACTTGGTGCGGCGGGAGCAGATTGCACAATTGCAAAGTCTACCTAACCGCGACGCTGTGCAAACCACTGTCCTCGATCAGGCTGTCACGTGGCCATGGACCACGAACGAGAAGCAGATCGCCGACCTGGGCGTCATTGGCGATGCGCAAGCAGCGTCAGCAGAGTTTGGGCTATACCTGCTTAAACAGATAGCGGAAATGGCAGGGCCCGTTTTCCAGCAGCTCTTAGATAGGCAGCACCTTGTGCGCGGCTAGATCAAATAGTGGCGTCTTATTCAGGCCCACTCTCCGGTCTCACACCGATATTTTCCAGACTTTGGTGATCGCAACTGGCCTCTCTTGGTCTGTCATATTCTTAGTGCTCGCGCTTCACAACGAGTTGCAGCTTTATGCTGACGGAGCCATGTTTTCCTATGCGGTTGCGGTTCAGGATGTTTGGGCATTCCATTGGCACAATATTTCCGCGCGCGTGTCCGTTTTTATTCTTACGTTGCTGCCTGCCGAGATTTACGTTGGACTGACCGGCAATCCGCTCAACGGAATTAAAGTGTATGGATTTTTACTCTATGCCGCTCCACTTTTCGGCCTGATTTGCACTTTCGCTGCCGACCGCTCAAACCGCCGTGTCATATTCACATATGCCTGTGGTTCGACCGCCCTGCTGTGCCCGCTGATTTTCGGCTTCCCGACTGAGATGTGGTTGGCGCACGCGCTGTTCTGGCCGACTCTTGCCGCTAGTCAATATGCGCGCCGCGGCCTCGCCGGAGCGGCACTAGTACTTATCGCGATGCTCGGACTCGTCCTGACGCACGAGGGCGCGCTGGTTTTGGCGCTCGCAATTGTATTTACGCTCGCATTGCGTGGCTTCCACAGCCCATATTTCCTGCGAGCTAGCGGCGCCTTGGCTGCCGCGCTGACGATTTGGCTGGCTGTAAAGGTAGTGTTCCCGCCTGACGATTATTTTGCCGACGCGTTGATGAGGGCCGCATTACATTTTTTCGATCTTACTATCTTTCAGGTAAATGTTGTGTTGCTACTGTTAGCCGCGATTAGCGGCCATATTCTTATTTGCCGTGGGCTTTCGCGATTCATACCTGATAAAGCGCACCTCTGTGCGGCCACGGCTGTTGTTATGGTCCTAGCAATTTATTGGCTGTATTTCGATCAATCGGTGCATGCTGGCAACAGGTACTATTTACGCACAGCGCTGCTGCTTATCACTCCGGCGATTGGGGTAGTTGCGGGACTTTCCGCAATGCGCGCCGACGGATTGACCTTACCGACTCAAAGCCTTGGACAACTCCTGACAAAGCTAACGAGCGGTCCGGTCGTCCAAACGCTCATTGTCGCGCTCCTGCTTGTAACTCTCGTCCACGTTATCGAGACGAAAAAGTTCGTTGTATCCTGGGAGAACTACAAATCTGCGGTGGCAGCTCTTGCGACGAGCAACGCCTCCAATCCGGCGCTTGGTGACCGACATTTCGTTTCGTCCGAGCGGATTGGTCCGGATTTGAATTTGTTGTCATGGAATTCAACTACGCCATATTTATCCGTGATCCTCACAAAATTTGTGCCGAATCGACTCGTCGTCGATCCCACAACGAATTATTTCTGGTTATCCTGTGAAACGGCGACAGCGAATTACGACGTGCCGCGTTCTGTTCCCCCAGCAAGCCGCAATCTCGTACGGATTTACGCATGTCTCCACCGCCAGTGACACATCATCAAGCCAACTTATATGTTTTCCTAGAAGTCAATTAACAAAAGAGCCCCCCGGCGCTTAGCCGCGGCTCTCCTTGTCGCTTCAGCAAGTAGCCACTTAGGCGTGGGTGCGACAAAGGCGTACCGTCGTTCTTACCTCAGCCCTTCGGCCCATCAGAACTGTCGTGTGAACATATTTGCCCGCCGTCATATCCGCAGGCAATACGACCAAGCCGCGCGCGAAACTCCTCAGTATCCAGAGACTGCAAAGCCAAGTCGGCCACTTGATGGGACGTTCTACGTCCCCGATTAAGGATATCTACAAACAACTGGCGATCAATATATGGCAGAGAAGCCCAGAAGCCGCTCGCAAGCACTTGGGCCAAAGCGTGCTCTGGATGGTTTCGATTTTCTGGTGCCCGTCCAATCTCATACATGTGTCGAACGGAATCCCACGGAGCGCGCTTGCTCGGAAATTGCGCGGCAAGTTGCGGCTGTTCTTCGGCTACGTAAAAGCGATTGAGAGTATCGAAAAGTACAAACCGGTAGCCTCGCGCCAGGAGGAAAGGTTCCCATTCCTCCCATGCCGGCTCCCCCGTCCCTGGCGTGATCGCCTCCACTATTACGACCTTGGGCCGAAAATTATCCCAATCGCCGCTCACCAAAACGTCGGCTTCTGCACCTTCAACATCAACCTTCAGGAAGTCGATCATGGTGGTCCCGTGCTTCCTACACAGCTCGGCAAGGCTGATCATCGGCATTTGGATCGTCTGACATGTGGCGCCCAAGGATCGCGCCACGCCTGCATTTTGTTTGCTGGTCGTCGACAACCCATGAAAAGTGTCAAAGACGTGAAAATCGACCAGGCCGGATCGAGTTCCGATCAGAGCGCAGACGCTGGTGTCACGCGGTCTCAGGCGCGGATACAGATCGGCGAGATTGGGCTGGGGCTCAACCACAAGGCCTTGCCATCCTCGCTCATAGAAAAAAAACGATACATTATCTGCTACGGGGTGGCCGGCTCCAATATCGATGTAGGTCCCGGCCGGCTGACCCTCGAAGGTGAGCCACAAATGATAGTCTTCCATGTTTTGCGAGTATGAGAGAATCATAGTTGCAGGCTCAAAAGCGGCGCGGCCGCCTTCAATGCATAGCATAAGACGCGAGGATAGATCGATTGGGCGAGCGGGCTCGCCGCCCACCTCCCCAAAAGCGGACATTCATGAGCTCAAGTCATGACAAAGCCAAGCCGCCGAGCTGGCATCGCTGTCTAGTGAAATACAAGATACAAATTTGACGAAAAAGGTCCGAGCAATAAACCAGTGTAGCCAATAGTCGCCTTCTTTTTAATGGGCGTCGCAAGTTGACGAAGCCGTTTTCGCGTCATCATGATGAGATTCTCGTCGCGCGCCCATTCCGATTTTCCAGTGATCCGGCACGCTATTTTGAAGATGTTGTCCTGATAGTGAACAATTGGTAGCGCTGTATGATGCTCAATCGGGAAAAATTTGTTTGGCACACTGATAAATACGCGCTGGGCAACGCGGCAGAGTTCGTTCACAAAGAAGGCCTGATTTTCTTGGCTGCCTACATGCTCAAGGACAGCATTCGATGTCGCTATATGGAAAGTGTCGTCGTCAAATGGCAAAGGGACATTTGGCTCAATTTGGACATAGCGAACGAGGGGAAAGGCCTTCTTGAATTGAGTACCAGCGCCTAATCCACACGCCGTAATATTTTTTTGATGCTCGTAGCTCCGCTCCAACACATTTGCACCGTCATTTACAACATCAGACACTCCGACATCCAAAACTTGATCTGACTGCGATGGACGTGTGTGCGTCTTAAAGTCCCGAAAAATGCGGTTGCGAGCAGAGATAAGAAAACGCTCAGCCGCGCTGCCCGGCAAAACCTCTCTGTAATATTTCTCATCTACAGGGGAACTCATAACGTTCCCTCATTTAACGCCTTGTGGCGGACTAAATCCACCTTGCGCAAAACAGTACCAACCGAAGCTACCGTAAAAAAGTGGCGGGCTTCGATATGACTTGTCCATTTTTGCCTGTCGCGTTTGAATTGTTGCTCGCTTTTTATCAGATACAGTAGAGACTGCATTCCAATAACGGGAAACATCCAAAACGCGGGGCGTCAAGACTAGCTTCGCATTCGGCCGGTAAGACAAGTATGCAAAACAAGGCGGTCGTTGTCGGTGCGCTTGGTGTCATTGGGCGCTACATCGCCGAGAAGCTCATCGAGGAGCCTGATTGGCAAGTCGTAGGGCTGTCGCGACGCAAGGCGTCGGACGCGGCACGCTACCGACACATCGCAGTTGATCTCCTTGATGCAGAAGACACGAGACGCAAGCTCGCCCAGTTGACTGACGTTACCCACGTCTTCTACGCCGCCTTTCAAGCTTCTTCTGGAAGCGCATCGAACTTCGCGTCCAATACGGGCCCTAATCGCGACATGCTGGTGAACTCGGTCACCGCCATAACTTGCGCTGCACCTCATCTGAAACGAGTCGTGCTCGTCACCGGCACAAAATACTACGGCGTCCATCTTGGACCGCTGAAGACTCCAATGCGGGAGACCGATCCCCGCCACACGCCGCCCAATTATTACTTCGATCAGATTGATTGGCTGACAGCATACCAGCGAGGAAAAGAGTGGGATTGGGTGGAATTACGCCCTCAAACCCTTTGCGGCTTTGCACCCGGGTCGCCAATGAGCATTCTTCCGGCAATCGCGGTCTATGCTGCAATATCGAAAGAACTCGGTTTGCCGCTGCGCTTTCCGGGCAAACCTGCTGCTTACGGCACGCTCTATCAGGTGACTGAATCGACCCATTTTGCCAACGCAGCGTTATGGGCTGCCACGAATGAGCGGTGCGGAAATCAAGCCTTCAACATTACCAATGGAGACTATTTCCGATGGCGGAATCTTTGGCACAAGATCGCAGCGGTGTTCGAAATGTCCGTTGCAGATCCGCAAACAGTTTCTCTCACGCAGCATATGGCCGATAAGGGTCCGCTCTGGGAGGACATGACCACCAAGTACAAGCTCAGGCGCTTTTCCTACACCGATCTCGTTGCTTGGCCCTTTGCCGATTATGTCTTTGGCACTGACTGGGACGTGATGTCTGACGTGACCAAGTCGCGGCTTTATGGCTTCCATGATGTGGTCGATAGCGAGGCGATGTTTGTGCGCCTGCTGCGCCGCTTTCAAGAAGAGCGGATCGTGCCTTAGACGAATGCCGGGTTTGGAGCGTTTTTTAAATACCCAGATAAGCCGCGCGCACACGCGGGTCTGAACGGCCCGGCTTTCGACCCGATCAAGGGATGGCGATCAGATCGGCCGGCAGGCTCCTCATCTGCAACGGGTGGGCAAGGCGCAGGCCCGAGGTTGGATCGGTTGTCAGCGTCGCCTTGTGCGTTAAAGCCGAGGTTACCACAACGACGCCGATCACCGCGCCGGCGACAAAAGCTAATCCTCGACGCATGATTCCGATCCGCATGACGACTGCCCCTCCGAAAAACTTGGCATCGACTACAAGGTCGTTGTTACTGCCGCTTTAACGGACGCGGTTAGCGTTTCGTTAATGGCTTGGGCACGCAGACGCCGTTCGAGCGCACGCAACGGCGCTGCCCCGTTCCGTAATCGTGCGTTATGCGAATCCGGTTAGAACGTGAACTTCAGCGAATTGCCGCGAACCGTTTTCAACGCTCCAACCTCCGGTTTGGAACGTTTTTTAAATACCCAGATAAGCCGCCCGAACCCGGGGATCGGAACGGATTTCGGCAGCGGTTCCGCTTAACGTGATTTTTCCGGTTTCCATCACATAGGCGCGGTCAGCAATCGAAAGCGCCGCGCGCGCATTCTGTTCCACCAGCAGGATCGTCAGGTTCTCATCTTTCAGCGAACGAATTGCGCTCAGCACCTGGTCAACCAGATTGGGAGCCAGGCCCATTGACGGTTCGTCAAGCAGCAGCAGTCGAGGCTTCGCCATCAGGGCTCGGCCGATTGCAAGCATTTGCTGCTGGCCGCCGGACAGGGCACCGGCCGGAACGTCCCAGATCGCTTCGAGCATCGGAAACAGCGCGCAAACGCGTGCAAGCTCTTCTTTCGAAGAGTCATTGCGTCGCGACCAGGCGCCAAGCATCAGATTGTCCTTGACCGACAAAGGCTCGAAGACCTGCCGGCCTTCCGGGACCTGTGAGATGCCGAGGCCTACACGCGCATGTGCAGGCCGCTGCTCGATTGCCTCTCCTTCGTATCGAATGGCACCCTCGGTGATCGGCTGCACGCCCGAAATCACGTGCATGAGCGTTGTCTTGCCGGCACCATTGGCTCCGATCAGCGTGACAATCTCGCCCGCGTCGACGTGGAGCGTCACGCCGTGCAAGACTTCAATGCGGCCATAGGCGCTTTTGATATTTTCAATCGAAAGCACGGACCGCCTCCTGCGCGCCGTGAACGCCCAGATAGGCCTGGATCACGTCCACATTGGACCGCACTTGTTCAGGCGTCCCTTCGGCAAGCGTGCGGCCGTTCGCCAGCACGTGAACGCGATCCGAGATATTCATCACCAGGCGCATGTCATGCTCGACCAGGACGACCGTGATTCCATCCTTGACGATGGATCGGATAACACTGTCGATGTCCTGGGTTTCAACGGGATTGCAGCCTGCCGCCGGTTCGTCAAGCAACAGCAGTGTCGGTTCGGTTGCCAGAGCGCGGGCTATTTCAAGTCGCTTGAGTGCGCCATAGGCAAGCGCGGCTGCAGAACGATCGGCTAAATCGGCGAGGCCAACACGGGCAAGCGCCGCCCGCGCCGCTTCGGCGGTAGCCCTGTTCTGGCGGGCGACCGACGGCAAGTGCAGCAGGTCGGCCAGAATGCCGGTCCGCTCATGACGATGACGGCCGACCATCACGTTTTCAAGCACGGACATTCGGTAAAATATCTGAAGGTTTTGAAACGTCCGCGACAATCCCCGCCGCGCAAGTTCGTCAGGCGCAAGGCCGGTCGCCGTTTGACCGGCGAACCTGATGCTTCCGCCATCGGGCGTGTAAATCCCCGACACCAGGTTGAACAGCGTTGTCTTGCCTGAGCCGTTGGGTCCGATGATCGAAAACACCTGACCGGATTCGACAGCAATATTGACTCCGTCAATGGCCCGCACGCCACCGAATGCAATGGAAAGCCGGTCGGTTTCCAGCATCATCATTTGCGCCACCCGGAGATGATCGCGGCGATGGATGGCACAATGCCGCGCCGCAGGAAGATCATGAAGACAATCAAGATGAGTCCGAGCAGCGCCTGCTCGTATTCATGGAAAATCGTGAGCGTCTGCGGCAGGACAACCAGCAGGCCGGCCCCCACCAGCGATCCCAGAATCGAACCCATGCCGCCGAGGACAACCATGGCGACCAGTTCGATTGACCGGAGAAATCCCGCGACATCGGGCGTGACATGGCCGTTGAACAGGGCCAGGTAGGATCCGGCCACCGACGCGTACACGGCGGAAATGATGAAGATCGTGAGTTTTTTGCGCGCCACATCGATGCCAAGCACCCGCGCGGCAATTTCGCTGTCGTGAATGGCCTGCAGCGCGCGACCGGTGGGGCTCTGCATCACGTTCAGCGCGAGCACAAATCCGACGACAAACGTCGCGCCAGCGACCCAGTACCAGATAACCGATCCGCGCACGCTCCAGCCAAAAACCGTCAGCCTGGGAACGGTCATGCCATCCGGACCGCCGGTCAAACTCGCTTCGTTCGTGAGCACGATCGCGACAAGCAGTCCGAAACCCAGCGTAGCGACGGCGAGATAATGTCCCTTGAGCCGGAGAATCGGCCGACCGACAAGAAATGCGACTGCAGCCGAGAGTGCCGCACCGGCGAACAGGCATAGCCACGACGGCACACCAAAATGAGCCGGACCAATCGCGACCGAATAGGCCCCGATGCCGAGAAAGCCGGCGTGACCCAGGCTGACCTGTCCGGCGAAACCCATGAGCAGGTTGAGACCTGCAACCGCCAGCGCAAAAATGAAAACGAGCGCGCCGATGCGATAGTAGTATGCCGACGGAAAGAACCACGGGATGCTGACAAAGACCGCGGCGACCGCGATGGGCGGCAGCAACCGGTTCTCCAGCAGGTTGCGCAAGCTCAAACCCGCTCGATCTTGGCCCGGCCAAACAAGCCTTGGGGAATGGCAACCAGCACAACCAGGATGATCAGGAAGGCGACGGCGTCCTTGTAGTTCGAGGACAGATAGCCTGCAGCCAGGGCCTCGAACATTCCGATCAAAAGACCGCCCACGACTGCTCCCGGGGCACTCCCGATTCCGCCGAGCATCGCCGCCGCGAAGCCCTTCAGCGCCAGCAACGTCCCCGCATCGTAACTGGTCAGCGTGATGGGCGTGATGAGTACGCCCGCAATTGCCCCTATTGCAGCCGAGACGGCAAACGAAAGGGCGACAATGCGCCGGGTATCCACCCCGACAAGCCGCGCCGCCAGACGGTTGGCCGCCGTCGCGATCACCGCCTTGCCGAGGATGGTGCGCTCGATAAAGAGCCAAAGCACGACCACGATGACTGTTGCAGTTGCCAACACGACCAGGCTTTGCGGCAGTAAAGCCGCCCCGCCGAACTGGATGGGATCAGCACCAAGCAGCGGAGGCAGACTGTGGAAACGCCGGTCAAAAACGATTTGGGCGGTACCGCGCAGAAATATCGAGGCGCCGATTGTGATCATGATCAAGGCGACCGATGTCGCCCCGCGCGCGGGCTCGATCGCAAAACGATGCAAGCCCAGGCCGATGGCGGTTGTCGCGATGATGGCGAGGAGTGCAGCGAGCGGCAATGGAACGCCGGCATGCGCCACGAAGACGGTCGTCATTCCGCCCAGCATCACGAACTCGCCTTGCGCGAAATTGATGATGTCCGACGCCTTGTAGATCAGCGTAAATCCGAGTGCGACCAGCGCGTAGATGGCGCCTACGGTGAGGCCGGAGAAGACAAATTGCAGCAACTCGGCCATCGCCTCGAATGCCTCGCAAGTCCTGCATTTGGCAGTCGCAAGCTAGCGCCGCAGCGCCTGCCCGGTGTATCGCGCCATCATCTCAGCTGCCGCCAGGGATCAGCGTCCAGTCGCCGCCCTTGATTTCGAGCATTTGGAATGCCGACAGGTCGAGGCCCATATGGTCGGTCGGCGACATGTTCACGATTCCTCCTGTGCCGACGTAGCCTTTTGTCCGCTCGATTTCGTCGCGCACCTTGGCCGTATCGGCGCTCTTCGCGCGCTGCATGGCCTCGACCAGGATCATGAGGCCGTCATAGGCGTGACCGCCGAAGGTCGAAACGGCCTGGCCGGTTTTTTGCTGATAGGTGCGGGAATAATTCGACACGACGGGCTTCTGCGGATCGTTGTCCGGGAGCTTGTCCGCGACGAGAAGCGCGGCGGCCGGCAGCCGCACGCCTTCCGCCGCCGGGCCGGCGAGTTCGACGAACTGCTTGGAGGCGACACCGTGGCTCTGGTACAGCGGCAACGTGATGCCGAGCTGACGATAGTTGCGCGTCACGATCGCCGGGCCCTGGCCGAACCCCGCATTCACGACAGCGAGCACGCCCGCCTTGTTGCGAATATTGGTGAGCTGCGGGGTCATGTCGCTGTCACGCGGCCCATAGCTTTCCTCGATCGCGATGGTGATGCCGGCATTGCCCGCCACCGCGACGCATTGATCGCGCATCGACTTTCCGAACGCATCCGTTCCTGAAATCAACCCGATGGTGGTCAGCTTGCGCGCCTTGAGATCGGCAAAGATCTTTTCGCATGCCATTCTGTCGGTGTGCGGGGTCTTGAAGACCCACGGACGCACGGGCTGTATGATCTGAATGGCTCCGGCCAACGAAATGAACGGGATCTTCGCGTCTTCGAAGACCGGGATCATCGCCATTGTCGAGCCGGTCGTGCTGCCGCCGACCATGGCGACGATCTTGTCTTCTTCCACCAGCCGGGTAGCGAAGGTGCGCGCATTGTCGGCGTTGCCGCCGTCATCGTAGACAACCAGCTGCAGCTTCTGGCCGTTCACGCCGCCTTTTGCGTTGATCTCGTCGACATAGATTTCCAGCGTCCTCTTTTCCGGATCGCCCAGAAATGACGCCGGTCCGGTCACCGAGAGGACGGAGCCTATCTTGATTTGCGCCGATGCCTGGTGAGCTGCACCGACCAGGGCCAGAAGACCAACAGCAGCGGCTACGGTAAAGGTGCGCAATGCCCTCATGGCTCTCCCCGTCACAATGAGACATCACCAATTAAGACCTATCGGAGGACACAAATCCACTGCTTGAGTGAATTCGAGGCAGGAACCGCTTTCCGGTCTCGGGCTTCTGGGGCGACGGGCATTCCTGAGGCACCCTGGTGGCGCCGGCGATTTGTGGCGTGCAAGATCGCGCCCATCTCCGCCACCATGCACAATCGGTCACTTCCGATAATCATTATTATCGGAGGCAAACGGGCTTGGACTCGTACGCGTCGAATAGATGCAGGTGAGATGGTTGCTCAGCCCATCATCCCAATTCGCGCTAGAATGGTGCAAAATCAGGAACTTTTATCCGCACCGAGCCTAAGTTACGTGACATAGTTGAGTCCCGGGCAAAACGCATGGCCACTCCCCTTTCACGCCTCGTTACCGGCCTGGCTTACGGCGTTGGGCAACTGCCGCGCGTCGCTTGGTACGTTGGGCACAGTCTTGCCTTGCGCCAGCTCTCTGATGCCACGCGCCGTCAAGAAGGTCGGAAAGCGCGGCCGCGCGCGCGTACCAACTTGCCAGTTCCGAACCGCAACAAAATCTACGCGGATATGGCAGCGCTGTTTTTGCAGGATCTTGCTAATGTCGAGGCTGGGATATACCCGCTTCCTGTCGATCTTGACGGGTCTTGGCCTACATTCCTTCGTCGGTCTCGACTTTTTTTCGAAGACCTCCCCGACGTTCACCAACGCCGCAACAGCCGGGCCAATAGAGAGGTCTTGACTGAGCAAACTCGTGGGAAGCGCCCGCACTACTACCTGCAGAATTTTCATTTCCAGTCAGGCGGCTGGATGACGGACGATTCGGCTGAGCGGTATGACACCCAAGTCGAAGTTCTCTTTAACGGCACAGCAAATGCGATCCGGCGGCAGGCACTACCCCAACTGCGCGAAGTTTTTGCCGCTCGTGATCAGCGCAAGTTGAGGCTTCTTGATATCGGCTGTGGCACGGGACGGTTTATTGAATCTGTCAAGCAAGTTTGGCCACGGCTACCGACGCTCGGCTTGGACATGTCAGACGCCTATATTCGACATGCGAAGCGCGAATTGAAGCGTCGGTCGTCGGTTCAGTTTGTCGTCGGAAAGGCGGAAGCAATTCCCCTACAGAACAATAGCCACGACGCTGTAACTAGCATCTTCCTATTTCACGAACTTCCGCCAAAGGTACGACGCCACGTATTTAGCGAATGTGCCAGAGTTCTTAAACCAGGTGGACGCTTGGTTCTCGTTGACTCGCTTCAGCGCGGCGATCGGCCAGACTATGAAGGAATGTTAGAACTTTTTCCGCGGAATTATCATGAGCCATACTATGAGAGTTACACTAAAGAGGATTTTGGTGCACTAGGCGTGACTTGTGGACTGACGTATATCCGAACGGTCAATGCTTTTGTTTCTAAGGTAATGGTTTTCGACAAACCAACCTACTGAGTTACTCCATCACCTTTCACTCTAGAACGACCTTGATACGGCCCGAACGTTTCGCCTTGGCCAGCTTTTCGTAGTCCTCTTCAGTCTGTTTTGCGTATCTCATCGCAAATTTGCTGATTGCTTCATCCAGTGCGGCGCTCTTTCCGCAGTACCCAGCAATTGTCGCTGGATCACCTGACTTAGCGTGCGCCAACGCGAGTGCCCAGCCACAAAGCCCGCAGTAAGCCGGCAAAGTCTCGAGCCTCTCGAATGCAACGCTACCCTTCAGGTCTGCCAACTGACGAATATAGAATTGCTTGCGATCAACCTCTCCCCAACCCAAAAAAATGTCCGGTGACCCCTGTGTGAGGCGCTGACCAAAAACAACCCGGTGGCCTTGGTGATCGATGGGCAGTTTGACCTCGACATATGGCGCGAGCACAGAAGTCTGGGCTTCCTTGACTTGGAGAAAGAGCGGGTCGTTATCGTCTATGCCCTGGAGCAGAAGCACCCAACAACGGGTACCGACACTTCCGACACCCACCACCTTCCGTGCGACGTCGACGATCTGATAGCGCGAGAGCAGCAGCCTGCGATCATAATCCAAGGAATCAATGTAAGCGTGCAGGAAACGGTCGAGCATCAACTTAATTGGGGTACCTGACTCACTGCGCCTCTCGCGCACGATCAATGGCACATCCTCGATGAAGCGATACTGGCCATTGACCTGTTCGGTCAGTTTCTCGAGCGCGCGGATATGCCCTCTGACTTGAACCTTATCGATGACGTTGTAGGCGATTTGGCGTGTCTTTGGCGCCAGGCTATCAAGCACCGCACGTTCATCGATGCGGTCGTACCAAACCTGAAGATATCCCATCTCAGCGTAGCGACAAATGCGCTTGCGGTAAAAACGCACGCATTCGCGGGCGGCCTGTTCAGACTGCGCCTTATCGCCGCCCAGAAATTGCGCTGCTACGACGGCGCTGGCAGCTAACCGCTTGAGGTCCCACTCCCAAGGGCCAACGTAAACCTCGTCAAAGTCGTTGATCGAAAAAACCAGATTGCGTTCGGCCGAAGCATAGACGCCGAAATTTTTCACGTGCGCATCACCACAGGCGGCGACTCGCGTACCGGACACGGGCGATCTTGATAAGTCACTGGCCATGATCGCCGCAGCACCACGCAGAAATGCAAATGGGTTGGCAAGCATGCGGCCATAGCGAACCGGCACAAGGGTCCGCACGCGCGAGGTGTTCTGTCGCTCCAGGATTTCGATAGGATCGGGCCGATTTTTTCGCTTTTCGTATATTGCGTGTGCGGCGCGCGGTGTCTGTTTTCGTAATGCCTTGCCCCACGCCATCCGTTCGCTAACAGAGGGCCGCCTGATCATAAAACTGTCGACCAAAGCGCGTTTTCCATGCGCCTTAATCATGCGGTAGAAGCTGGAACTCTCTTGCAGGTTTTTTCCCATAGTCTACACGCGACAGACAACGGCCACGCCGACATCTGTTGTCGCCCGTCTTCGGAATTTATTTGGCTTAAACGCAGCAGGAAGTTGGACTGAGGTCCAACGCTCGGAATTTACGAGGAAGTTATATGCGAGCGGCTCGCCATATGAAGGCGACCGAGGCCGAAGCCAGCATCAGCCACGGTCCCGACAGATCTTACGGCATGTCCGCTTTACACCCGAAAGCGGACATGTGCGGTGCAGCTAGCGATGTCTGCTTTGGGCCAATAGCGGACTCCTGCATCGCAGCAAAGGATCTCTATTCGATCACCTCGTCGGCACGCAGCAGGAACGATTCCGGGATGGGAAGGCGTTGTTATAACGCCCGCGGATAAAGCGCAGTGGCAGCTCTCAAATCATTCCATCGATGTGAAACATGCGACGCGGGTTCTGCTCAGCAATCTGCTCGATCTCCCGCGCCGCGAAGCCCGCTTGTCGAAGTGTGTGCATAGGGGTCAAGTCGGCAGGCGGAAAGGAGTAGTCCGTGCCCAGCATGATGCGATCGATGCCGACTAGCTCGGCCAAGAACCGCAGCGGCCGGCCCGCATGGAGGATGCTGTCATAAGCGAAACGCCCGGCGTAATCGGACGGCTTGTGAACCGCCACGTCGCCTTGTGCCTGTCGATCCATGCGCGCATGCATGACGTCGAAGCGCCCAGCGAGATAAGGAAAAGCCCCGCCGCCATGCGAGAGGACGATTGTCAACCGCGGGAAGCGGTCGAGCACGCCTGAGTAGAGCAGCGAACCGGCGCCAAGCGTCGTATCGAAGGTATATTGCGTGCTTTGCGTGAGGCCAAACTTGGCGGCACGCGGCGCCGGGCCGGTCAGCACGGGATGAACAATGACGGGGCAGCCGCTTTCTTCGGCCTTCGCCCAGAGCAGGTCGAGCGGCAATTCGCCGATGTTTGTACCCTCGACATTGGCGGGGACCATGATCCCCCTTGCGCCGAGGCCAATCGCGCGGGTCAGTTCGGCCGCGGCGTTTGCGGCATTGGGCAAGGGCACTGACGCGATAAATCCGAACCGTTTGGTATTATCGTTGCACCAAGCGGCGAGTGTGTCGTTGAGCAGCCAATGCCAGGCGACGCACTTCTCGTCTGATAACCCATATCCGTAAATGTCCGGCCACGTCGCGACGAGCTGATAATCGATCTTCTCGCCGTCGAGCCAGGCGATGCGCTGCCCAACGTCCTCCACAAGCTTGGGAAAAAACGGCCTCACCCTGAAGCCATACTCGAAAGTCAACGCCGGCGTGTGCGCGCCATCAATAACGTAGACGCCAAGAGCTTTGCTGGGGCGGATTCGCGCGATCAGCTCCGCCGGCACATAATGGGCGTGAATGTCGATGGTCATCCTTGACGCGCTTCCTGGATAAGCCGCCATAACACTGGCGGCGTCAGCGGTAACACTTTCGGTTCCACCCCCAGCGACGACAGCGCATTGGCAATCGCGTTTGCGATGGTGGCCGCAACGGCGACGATGCCACCCTCGCCGGCCCCCTTCGCGCCGAGCGGATTGCTGGGCGAGGGCCGCAACTCGAGCGTCACGCCGCGTACATTGGGGAAGTCGGTCGCCGTCGGCACCAGATAGTCCGCGAGAGACGCGTTCAGCAATTGCGCATCTTCGTCATAGATCAGATGGTCGAGAAACACTCCGCCCAGGCCCTGCACCAAGGCGCCGAGCGCCTGACCGTGCACGATTGCAGGATTAATGGCGCGGCCGACGTCCTCCACCGCGAGGTAGTCAAGCACCTCGACATGGCCGGTCCGGTCGTCGACCGCAACGTGGGCGGCATGGGCACCGTAACTATAGGTCCGTTTGGCATTGGAAAAGGTCGCCTCGACCATGATTACGCTGTCAGCCTCGGCCGCAACCGCGCCGAAGCTCAGGGAGCGGCCATCGGACGCCGTTGCGCGGCCATCCGCTACAGTAACCGTCTCGGCACCACAGCCGAATTGAATAGCAGCGGCTTCGCGGATTGCTTGCCGAAGCTTCTTGGCCGTCTCCAGAATTGCCGAGCCGCCCATTACGACGGCACGGGAGTGATAGGTGCCGAATCCCTCCTCCACCAGCGTGGTCGAGCCATGGAGAATGCGGAAGCGCTCGAACGGCAAGGACAGCGCGTCGCCAGCAATCTGGGCGAACACGGTCTCCAGCCCCTGGCCGAGTGCGGAAGACCCCATGCCGATGGTGACCATGCCGTCAGGTCCAAGCGTCATGCGCGCATTCTCGCGCGGCCCCGCGCCACCACTTTCAACGAAAGGCACTGCGGCAACGCCATGGTAGCGGCCCTCCATGTGCTTGCCGGCCAAAGCCTCCTTTTCTTCGTAGCCAAATTCGGCAAGGCAGCGCTCAAAAGCGCCGACATAATCGCCGCTGTCGTACTGCGTCTCCGTTTCGTACGGCACAAGCTGGCCGATCGAATAAGGAAGTTCGGCTTCGGTGATCAGGTTCTTTCGCCGGAACGTCACCGGATCGACGCCGAGATCGCGCGCCGCCATGTCCATGAGGCGCTCGCGGAAGAAATTAGCTTCAAAACGGCCCGGCGCGCGATAGGTGCCGACCGGGGTCTTGGTCGTCATGTATGCCGCGACCTCAACTTCGATCGCTGGTAGACGATAGGGACCGTGCAGAAATTGCGCGGCCTTGGCCGGCACGACGCCACCATTAGTGCGGATATAGGCTCCCATATCCCCGTGAATCTTGCCGCGTAGCGCCATCATGGTGCCGTCGCGCCGGCAAGCGATCTCAAGCTCGCAGTCGATCTCGCGTGAGTGGTTAATGGCGAGCAGGTGCTCGCGGCGATCCTCGATCCATTTCACCGGGCGGCCGACTTTGCGAGCCGCGAACGGGATGAGGAAATCTTCGGGGTAGAATTCGCCGCGCACACCAAAACCGCCGCCGACATCGAGCTCAAGCAGGTCGATGGCGCTTTCCGGCAAGTCCAGCATCTTTGCCAGCGCACGGCGATTGAAGAAATTCACCTTGGTCGCGCCACTGACCTTTAGGTGTCCCGCCGCAGCATCCCATTCGGCGACTACCCCGCGCGTCTCCATCGGCAACGCCGTATGACGATGCGTGCGGAATTTCTCCTTTCGCGTGTAGTCGGCGGCTCGGAACTGAGCGTCGACATCGCCGATGTTGGCTTTATAGCGGGTGGCGACATTGGTGCCGTTTTGTTCGAATAGAATGGCCGCGTCCCTTTCCGCGGCGGTCCAATCCGGAACGGCCTCGAGCGGCTGGATTGTCAGATCGAGCACCTCCAAGGCGTCTTCGGCGAGGGCGCGACTGTCTGCCAAGACGATGGCGACCGGCTCACCGACGTAACGCACCTTGCCGTGTGCGATGACCGGCTGGAGATATTTCTCGAAGCCGGACAACGGCGCCAAACGCAACGGAATGGTCGGAATGTCAGTGCCAATATCCGAGGCGGCCAACACTGCATGCACGCCGGGAATTTTGAGTGCGGCGTCCTTGTTCAGCTCAATGATCCGGCCATGCGCAACCGAGCTACGCAGGACCGCTGCGTGCAAGGTCCCGGCGGGCTCGTAGTCATCAACGAACGTTCCGGTGCCGGTTAGAAAGCGCAGATCCTCCGTGCGTTCGAGCCCCTGGCCGATCAAAGTATTTGGGACAATGGTCATTCCGCGGCCTTCTGGGTTTGATAAGCCGGGCGCGCATCGAGCACGGCGTCGATGATCGAGACGTAGCCGGTGCAGCGGCACAAATTGCCGGACAGCACTTCCCGGATGCGATCTGCATCAGCGTCAGGCTCTTCGCTCAGCAGTGCATGCGCCGTGGTCAAAATGCCCGCCGTGCAGAAACCGCATTGCAGCGCGTGATGCTTCCTGAAGCTTGCGGCAAGCGGGCCAAGCGCTTCGCCGCGGCCGCGCGGCAAACCTTCGACCGTGGTGATTTGCGTGCCATCGGCTTGCGCGGCCAGCATCAGACATGAGCGGATCGCCGCGCCATCGACGATGATGGTGCACGTCCCGCACGCACCGTGCTCACAGCCGATATGTGTCCCGGTGAGCTTAAGATTGCGACGGAGCGCATCGGCCAGGCTGGTGCGCGGTTCGACGTCGACTTGAACTTGCTTGCCGTTGACAGTGAAACGAGTGGTCCGGGTCGCCATCACGCCGACTCTGCTAGTTTTAGGCCAGCTGCCTGGGCCAAAGCGCGCTCGAGCAGAACGCCAAGCAAAGCCCGTCGGTAATCGCCGGGGGCGTGGATATCGCCCGGCGGATCAATGCTTGCGGTTGCTGCCGCAACTGCCTCGCGGATCGTGGTGAGGTCGACGGCCTTGCCGGCGAGAGTCTGCTCGACCAGGGCCAGCCGGACCGGCGTCGCGCCGACAGCGATCGCGGCGATATGAGGCTCAACCGCACGGCCTTGGTCGAGATCGTAGAACAGCGCTACACCTGCGAGTGCGAAGTCCCCACGACGTCTGGCAAACTCAACGAATGCCCAGCGCCGCCCAAGTTTCCAAGGTGGCAAACGCACGGAGACTATCAACTCGTCCGGCGCCAGCGCGGTGGTTAGGCTGTCAAGAAAGAACTCGTTAGCCATGATGGTGCGTGGGCCGTTCGAGCCGGCAATCTCGATCTCCGCTTCGCAAGCGACAGCAATCCCGGGAAATTCAGCCGCGGGGTCGGCGTGCGCAAGGCTGCCACCGACCGTTCCACGATTGCGGATTTGGTAGTGCGCCACATGCTTGATCGCTTCCACCAACAAAGGATGGGCATGCGAGAGCTCTGCATGCCGCTCAATATCGCACCAGCGCACGAGGGCGCCGAGCGTCACGCCGCGATCATCGACGCTGATGCGCCGAAGCGTCGCGATTGGACCTATGTCCACCAGCAACTTGGGAGCCGCCATGCGGAAGGCGAGCATCGGCATCAGGCTCTGCCCGCCCGCTATGATTTTGGCCTCATCGCCACGCTCGGCCAGAAGGACGATCGCCTCTTCGACGCTGCCCGCACGCACATAATCAAACGGCGGCGGCTTCATGACAGCGCTGACCCGAATTGACTTCGCCTCGGCATGATCGTTAGCTTACATACAATCTCGAGAGACGATCAATCAGAACGTCGCAGATACGGAGAAGGCGCCGAAATTTTTCGCCTCAATCCATCAAGAAGGTCCGTCCGATGAACAAGCGCACCCCCGCTCTGAGCCGTCGTCGTTTCCTTCACACCTCCGCCGCTTTCGCCGGGGCTGCTCCTTTCCTTGTTACGCACGCATATGCAGCGTGGCCGGATCGGCCGGTGAAGCTCGTCGTGCCGTTTGCGCCAGGCGGTCCGGTCGACGTGATCGCACGTCTGTTGCAGCCGCTGCTTGCTGAAGAGCTAAAAGCGAACTTCTTCATCGAGAATAAACCAGGCGCAGCCGGCAGCATCGGCGTCGGCCAAGTCGCACGCGCCGAGCCGGACGGCTACACGGTGTTGATCACCTCCAACACGATCATGATCAATCCGCTGCTCTACAAGAGCGTGCCGTACGATCTCGAAAAAGACTTCATCCCGCTGGTTGACATGGCGGGCTCGCCGACGGCGTATACGGTGCATCCGAAGAGCGGCATCAAGACCGTCGCGGAGTTTGTTGCGTTCGCGAAAGAGAAAAAGGGAGCGGTCAACTACGGTAGTGCGGGCTTTGCCACGCCGTCACATCTAGCCGGCGAATTTTTTAAGAACCGTGCAGGCCTTGAAATGACACACGTCCCCTTCAACGGGGCAGGACCTGCCAATCAGGCGTTGCTCGGCGGCCAGGTCGATATGGTGTCGGCCGCCCTACCCGGTGCGCATCCGCATATCATCGCCGGCACGCTGACCGGACTTGCCGTCACCGGCGAGAAGCGCTGGTTCGATCTGCCGAACGTGCCAACCATGGTCGAGGCAGGCTATCCTGGCTTCGTGCTCGACACCTACACCTTGATGCTCCTGCCGACCCAAACGCCTGCCGACGTTGTCGAGCGGTTAAGCCGTGCGGTCCGCACGATCCTCCAGAAGTCTGACGTCCGCGACAAATTGCGCGCGGTGGGCCTCGAAGTCACGGCAAGCGGACCCGACGAATTGAAGGCCAGATTTGCGCGTGAACTGCCCATGTGGCGCGATGTTGTGAAGATCGCGGGTATCCCGCCGCAATAAGTTGCCGTCAGCTAACGCGCGCCATTGGCGGGCACTTGCGGTTGTCACGAGTTGACCGCCGGGGTTCCATAATCTGTCAATCTGAATGTCCGCTTTGGGTCAAAAGCAGACATGTGCGCCGCAAAAAGTATGTCCGCTTTACTCCCGAAAGCGGACATGTGTGGTGCACGCGTGCATGTCCGCTAAGGGCCAAAAGCAGACATTGGCCGCTGCGCATAAATCTTCATTCTTTCCGATGCGGATTGCGATAGGCTTCCCCAGAAGGAGGATAACATTTGACCTACATCGTCAATGAAAGCTGCATCAAGTGCAAGCTAATGGATTGCGTGGAGGTGTGCCCCGTTGATTGTTTCTACGAGGGCGAAAATATGCTCGTCATTCATCCCGAGGAATGCATCGATTGCGGGGTGTGTGAGCCGGAATGTCCGGTGGAGGCGATCAAGCCCGACACCGAGGCCGGGGCCGAGAAGTGGCTCAAGCTCAACGCTGACTATGCAAAAACTTGGCCTAATATAACGGTCAAGCGCGACCCTCCCGCAGATTCAAAAGAATGGGAAGGCAAGCCGGACAAGCTTAAATATTTCTCGCCAAATCCGGGTGGACACTGAGCACGACAAGACCCTGCATTAAGATCACTCAGCGCGAATGTCACTGGTGGCCCTCCGGATGCACTTCGTAGCCGGAATCCTCGATCGAGCCGGCGCCCATCCAGCCCCAGACCAGCACAACGTCTTCGGTCGACGTGTTGTTGAAGCCGTGCCAGCAGCCGCGCGGCGAATAGACCACGTCGCCTTCGCTCGACGGCTTGTCGCCATGATCGGTGTAGATCATGCCCTTGCCCTTGAGCACGATGAAAAACTCGTCGCAATTGTGGTGGCGATGGTTTACATGACGCGCACCTGGCTTAAGCACGGTCCAGCCAACCACGTGATTGGCACCGGTGGATTTCTTGTCGATCAGAAATTGCACCTGCATATCGACCCAGCCGTCATCGCGCTTGAGGCCATCAACCTTTGGTACATCGCGCAGGTTTGTGCGGTACATAACTGGCGCTTGC
>Ga0207428_10000418_pt1 | contig 52797 bp, 32 predicted proteins | sample RhiMethybrSRZTD1_FD_187600 | JGI IMG/M metagenome (GOLD analysis project Ga0207428, IMG submission 187600) | Populus rhizosphere microbial communities from Tennessee, USA - Rhizosphere MetaG P. TD hybrid SRZTD1 (SPAdes) (version 3) | ecosystem: Host-associated > Plants > Roots > Rhizosphere >...
AGCACGTTGATCACGGCCGCGAGCGCACGGGCCATCCGGCCCTCGTAGCGGTCGAGCGTCTGCATCGCCACCGGATCTCCAGCGCCCGCCTGCGCGACGATGGCGGGCGCAGGCTCGCGGCGCCCGCCGCGCCGCTCGTGGTCACGCTGCATGCCTGGTCCCGACAAGAACGTCTCGATGCAGCCCGACTTGCCGCAATAGCAGGATGGGCCAGGCGATTCGTCGGCCGTGGGCCAGGGCAGCGGATTGTGTCCCCACTCACCCGCGATGCCGTTTGGTCCGGTGAGCAGGCGGCCGTTGACGCAGATGCCGGCGCCGGTGCCTGTTCCGACGATGACGCCGAAGACGACCGACGCACCCGCCGCCGCGCCATCAGCCGCCTCGGACACCGCGAAGCAGTTCGCGTCGTTGGCGATCCGCACCTCTCGCGCGAGCCGTTGCTCGAGATCGGCGCGCAGCGGCCGGCCGAGCAACCACGTGGAGTTCGCGTTCTTGACGAGACCGGTGTCAGGTGAGAGCGTGCCTGGTATGCCAACGCCGACAGTGCCGCGAGCGCCAGCCGCTCGTTCGAGATCAGTAACCACCGATGCGATCGCGACGAGCGTGTCGTCGTAATCGTCGCGTGGTGTCGCGATGCGAAGCCGCGCGATCTCGCGCCCGCCGTCGAGCGCGATGCCCTCGATCTTCGTGCCGCCGAGGTCGATCCCTATCCGCATCGAGGAATCAGGAAGCAGGAAGCGGGAAGCAGCGCTGGGCTAGGAATCAGCCTGCTTCCTGCTGATTCCTGATTCCTGCTTCCTGATTCCTTCAGTTGGCCGCCCTCGTGTCCCACCCCGACTTCCTGCCGACGGGCGCGCTTTCGAGGATCGCTTCGGCCGCGTGAATCTTGCCGCCGTAGACCTTGAAGGCCTCGAAGGTCGAGATCATCGTGTCGCCCTTTCCGCCCGGCACCGACCCAGGGCCGAAGTCTTGCCACAGCCAGACGACACCCATTTCCTCGTCGACGGCAACGACGCGATAGGTCAGGCCGGCCAGCTTCGGCACCGCCTGCGCTTTCATGTTCTCGCAGCTCGGCGGACGGAACGTGCAGCCGGGGCCCGCCATCTTCTGTCCGTTCTCGAACCGATACGCGTCGTCCGACATCGGCACGTCTGGGTTGAGGAAGCTGCCGGCGCGAAGGCCCGCCGGATAGAGCGAGGCGATGCGAGTCATCTCGTCGCGCGTATTCAACTCGGACTTCTTCGGCACGTACGCCATCCCGGGATTGGGCGCCTTGAACGCGTCGGGCTGAAAGAGGATGCCTTCCTGGCGGTTCCTCACGACCATCGTCTCGACCTCCGACAGCGCGAGGCCGAACACCTTGAGCCGCAGCGCCAGGAGCACCGGCATCCCGTCCTCCTCCACCACCGTGTGGGTGCCCGCTACCCCTTGTCTGACGTCGATGAAGTCCTGACGATACGGACGGAGTCCCGTGATCGTCTTCCACAGCCCATCGCCCAGCTTCATCTCGACCGCGTCCTCGGTGAAGCGGACACGGCTGCTCCGCATCAGCCGCTCCGGATCGTGGGCGATCATCGCGTTCAGGTATCGCGTGATGAAGTCGCTGAGACACTGCCGGTCGCAGCGCTGCGCCGAGGCGGTCGATGGGTAGGCGAGCGTCAGCAGGGCGAAGGTGCCAACGAGCGCGAGTCGTTTGACCACCATGCGACGCATTTTACTGGACGGCAGGAACATCGATGACGCCTCCGGTGTCCGTTCGGTGATCGCCCTATTGACGTTCAGTACACAGACGGGATGCGTATTGCCATCGGATTCGCGCCGATCTCGTGTAGTATCCGCGTGTTTCTCCATTCAATCGTAAGCCCCGGTTCAATCGTAAGTCCCGGTTCACATCGCTCTTCGTGTCGATCTCGAGGAGTCGGAGCCGCGCAACGAATCCCGAGCGGGCCCGGGTTCGTGGGCGTTGTCACATAGGGGGGCCTGATGAACAGGCACGTCGCGAATTCCGGCTTCGGCCGAGGCAGGCGGTCGCGGTCCAGAAGCATTCGCGGCGCCATCGTTCTTACGTTTGTCTACCTGTGCACTTGCGCCCAGCTCGCCAGCGCGCAGGTCAACGTCCTGACGTATCACAACGACAACGCTCGCACGGGCCAGAACCTCGCGGAAACCGTGCTGACGCCGGCCACCGTCAACTCGACGTCCTTCGGCAAGCTGTTCTCGTATCCGGTCGACGGCTACGTGTACGCCCAGCCTCTGCACGTCTCGAACGTCCAGATACCAGGCCAGGGAACTCACAACGTCGTTTACATCGCCACTCAGCACAACAGTGTCTACGCCTTCGACGCAGACAACAGCGCGATCGGTCAACTCTGGCATGTGAGCTTCATCGACCCGGCGAACGGTGTGACGACGGTTCCTACGGTGGATGTATTCACCAACGACATCGTGCCGGAGATCGGCATCACGTCAACCCCGGTCATCGACGTCGCCACCGGGACACTCTACGTCGTGGCGAAGACCAAAGAGACAAGACAAGGCAGCGTCCACTACGTCCAGCGGCTTCATGCCCTCGACATTGCGACGGGCGCCGAGAAATTTGACGGGCCCGAAGTGATTGCCGACACCATCGTCACTTCTGGTGGCGAGTACGTGTATGTGAGCGGACCGACAATCCCCGGAACCGGTGATGGCAGCGTCGTCGGCCAGCTCTCCTTCAATGCGTTTCGCCAACTCAATCGACCTGGCCTGCTGCTTTTGAACGGCGTCATCTACACCGCGTGGGGCTCTCATGGCGACGGCTTCCCTTATCACGGTTGGCTGCTTGGACATGATGCGCAGACACTGACGCTGGTGTCTGTCCTCAACACCACGCCAAACGGGGGCCTTGGCGGGATCTGGATGGGTGGAGGGGGCCCCGCGGCGGACGCCGACGGAAATATCTATCTGTCGACAGGAAACGGGACGTTCAATCCGACGGGCCTCGGGAGTCCAGCTTACGGAGACAGCATTCTCAAGATTGCGCCCGGCCCGGCACTCATCGCCGACTTCTTCAGCCCTTACAACCAACAAGAGCTCGCGAATCTGGATGTGGATCTTGGTTCGGGGGGTGTGATGGTGCTTCCGGATCAGCCGGGAGCGCGCCCGCACCTGCTGGTGACGGCTGGAAAAGAGAAAAAGGGCTATTTGATTGATCGCGATGATCTGGGCGGATTCCGGCGCTGCGGCTCGTCGTGTGACGACGTCGTCCAGGTCTTGCCGATCGGCGCAATCGGAGGAGCGGTCTTTAGCACGCCTGCCTACTTCAACGGCCGAGTCTATTACCAGGCCGCAGGCTGCTGCGAGCAGGACGTGTTGAGGGCGTTCGCGATTTCAGGTGGCCAACTGTCGACGGTCTCTCAGTCCAGCACGGGTTTCGGCTATCCAGGTGCGACGCCGAGTATCTCCGCGAACGGATCGAGCGGCGGCATCATCTGGACGTTGAATTCCCACGCGGCGTCCGCGAGCGGTCCGGCTGTCCTGTACGCGCACGACGCGATGAACCTTGCGAATGAACTGTACAACAGCAGTGTCGTGCCGGCGGATCAACTGGACGGCGCGGTCAAGTCCACCGTACCTACGATCGCGAATGGCAAGGTATACGTCGGCACTCAAAGCAGCGTTGCCGTTCTCGGTCTGCTGCCTTCGAGGCCGTGCGCGCCTGGGCAGTACCTTGCCGAGTACTACAGCAACAGAAACCTGGTCGGCCCTGCAACGTTCACGGCGTGCGAGTCGAGCATCAACCGCAATTTCGGCACGGGCGGACCTGGTTCGGGTATGCCAGCGGACCTTTTCTCGGTGCGCTGGACCGGCAGCTTCAACTTCCCATCGGGCACCACGACGTTCACGGCCACGGGCGACGACGGCATCCGCGCGTTCCTTGATGGGGAGCAGATCATCAATGGATGGGTGAACCAGGCGCCCACGACCTATCAGGCGTCTCGTTCGTTGACGCAAGGGACGCATGCAGTGAAGGTCGAGTACTACGAGGCCAGCGGCGGCGCGCTCGCGCAGTTCAGTTGGGCGTCGAGCAACAACCCCGTACCGACGGTGACGACGCTGTCGCCGAGCAGCGCGACCGCGGGAGATCCGGCGCTGACGCTGACGGTGGACGGAACCAGCTTCGTCTCGGGCGCAGTGGTGCAATGGAACGGCGCCGCGCGCCCAACGACCTTCGTCAACAACACGCGTCTGACCGCGGCGATCACCGCGGCCGACCTGGCGACGGCGGGGACGGTCCCGGTCACCGTCATGAATCCAGCGCCCGGTGGGGGCACTTCTAACGCGGTGAACTTCACCATTGGCGCGGCCGCCGGCCTGCTCCAATTCAGTGCGGCGACCTACAGCGCCGGTGAGGCGAGCGGCAGCGCGACGATCACGATCATGCGCACGGGCGGCAGCGTCGGCGCGGTCGACGTCACGGTCGCGACGACCACCGGTACGGCCACGGCCGGCGCCGACTACACCACGCTCGACGCGGTGGTGACGTTTAGCGATGGCGACAGTGTCAACAAGACCGTCACCATTCCGATCCTGAACGACACGCTCGTCGAAGGGAACGAAACGGTCACGGTGACGCTCAGCAGTCCAACGGGCGGCGCCGCACTGGGCAGTCCCAGCACCGCGGTGCTGACGATCACCGACGACGATACGAACCCGGTGCCAGCGGTGACGGCGCTGACGCCGAGCAGCGCGACGGCAGGGGATCCGGCGTTCACGCTGACGGTCGACGGGACCAGCTTCGTCTCGGGCGCCGTGGTGCGGTGGAACAGCGCCGCGCGTCCAACGACCTTCGTCAACAGCACGCAACTCACCGCGACGATCACGGCGGCCGACGTGGCAACTGCTACGACCGTTCCCGTGACCGTCGTGAACCCGGCACCGGGTGGCGGCGCGTCCAACGCCGTGAACTTCACGATCAACCCGGCGCCGGCCGGCGCGTTGCAACTCAGCGCGGCAACCTACAGCGTGGCCGAGACGGGCGGCAGCGCGACGATCACGATCACGCGCACAGGCGGCAGCGGCGGCGCAGTCGGCGTCACGGTCGCGACGAGTAACGGTACGGCCACGGCCGGCACCGATTACACCACGGTCAACCAGGTGGTGACGTTTGCCGCCGGCGACAGCGCCAACAAGACCGTCACGATTCCGATCCTGAACGATACGCTCGTCGAAGGGAACGAAACGGTCACGGTGACGCTCAGCGTTCCGACGGGCGGCGCCTCACTGGGCAGTCCAAGTACCGCGGTGTTGACGATCACCGACGAGGATACGAACCCGGTGGCGGCCGTGACGACGCTGACACCGAGCAGCGCGACGGCGGGAGATCCAGAATTTACGCTGACGGTGCGCGGGAGCAACTTCTTAACGAGCTCGGTAGTGCAGTGGAACGGCGCCGCGCGGCCGACGACCTTCGGCAACAACACGCGACTGACCGCGACGATCACGACGGCCGACCTGGCGACGGCCGGGACGATCCCGGTCACCGTCTTGAATCCAGCGCCCGGTGGAGGCGTCTCGAATGCCGTGAACTTCACGATCGCCGCCGGACCGGCCGGCGCGCTGCAATTCAGCGCGGCGACCTACAGCGTGGCCGAGACGGGCGGGAGCGCGACGATCACGATCACGCGCACAGGCGGCAGCAACGGCGCGGTCGGCGTCACGGTCGCGACGACCACTGGCACCGCGACGGCCGGCACCGACTACACCGCGGTCAACGAGGCGGTGACGTTCGCCAGCGGCGACACCGCCAACAAGACGGTCACGATTCCGATCGTGAACGACACGCTCGTCGAAGGGAACGAGACGATCACGGTGGCACTCAGCGGTCCGACGGGCGGCGCCACACTGGGCACGCCCAGCACCGCGGTGCTGACAATCACCGACGACGATTCGAACCCGGCCGCGACGGTAACGACGCTGGCGCCGAGCAGCGCGACCGCGGGGGATCCGGCGTTCACGCTGACGGTGAACGGGAGCAGCTTCGTGTCGGGTGCGGTGGTGCAATGGAACGGCGCCGCGCGCACGACGACCTTCGTCAACACAGCGCAACTGACCGCGGCAATCACGGCCGCCGACCTGGCGACAGCGGGGACCGTCCCGATCACCGTCGCAAATCCCGCGCCCAGCGGGGGCATCTCGAACGCCGTGAACTTCACGGTCACCGCCGCGCCGGCCGGCGCGCTGCAACTCAGCGCGGCGACCTACAGCGTGGCCGAGTCGGGCGGAAACGCGACGATCACGATCACGCGCACGGGCGGCAGCGGCGGCGCGGTCAGCGTCACTGTCGCGACGAGCAACGGCACGGCCACGGCCGGCACCGATTACACCACGGTCAACCAGGTGGTGACGTTTGCCGCCGGCGACAATGCCAACAAGACCGTCACGATTCCGATCCTGAACGACACGCTCGTCGAAGGGAGCGAGACGGTCACGGTCACGCTCAGTAGTCCGACGGGCGGAGCGACACTGGGCAGTCCCAACACCGCGGTGCTGACGATCACCGACGAGGATACGAACCCGGTTGCAGCGGTCACCTCGCTGACGCCGAGCAGCGCGACGGCGGGGGATCCCGGGTTCACGCTGACTGTCCGCGGGAGCAACTTCGTGTCGAGCTCGGTGGTGCAGTGGAACGGCGCCGCGCGCCCGACGACCTTCGCCAACAACACGCGACTGACGGCGACGATCACGGCGGCCGATCTGGCGGCAGCGGGAGCTGTTCCCGTGACCGTGGTGAACCCGGCGCCTGGTGGGGGCACGTCGAACGCGATGAGCTTCACGATCAACGCTGCGCCGGCCGGCGCGCTGCAACTCAGCGCGGCGACCTACAGCGTGGCCGAAACTGGCGGGAGCGCGACGATCACGATTACCCGCACGGGCGGCAGCAGCGGCGCGGTCGGCGTCACGGTCGCGACGACCACCGGCACCGCGACGGCCGGCACCGACTACACCGCGATCAACCAGGCGGTGACGTTTGCCACCGGCGACACTGCCAGCAAGACCGTCACGATTCCGATCCTGAACGACGCCTTCGTCGAAGGGAATGAGACCGTCACGGTGACGCTCAGTAGTCCGACGGGCGGCGCCGCACTGGGCACTCCCAGCACCGCGGTCCTGACGATCACAGACGACGATGCGAACCCGGTCGCGACGGTGACGACGCTGTCGCCGAGCAGCGCGACCGCGGGGGATCCGGCGTTCACGCTGACGGTGAACGGGAACAGCTTCGTGTCTGGTGCCGTGGTGCAGTGGAGCGGCGCCGCGCGCACGACGACCTTCGTCAGCAGCACGCAACTGACGGCGGCGATCACGGCAGCCGACCTGGCGAATGCGGGGACCATTCCGGTGACCGTCGTGAACCCGGCACCCGGTGGCGGCCCGTCCAACGCGGTGAACTTCGCGATCAATGCCGGGCCGGCCGGCACGCTCCAGCTCAGTGCGGCGACCTACAGCGTGGCCGAGTCAGGCGGCAGCGCGACGATCACGATCACGCGTACGGGCGGGAGCGGCGGCGCGGTTGGCGTCACAGTCGCGACGAGCAACGGCACGGCCACGGCCGGGACCGACTACACCACTGTCAGCCAGGCGGTGACGTTTGTCGCCGGCGACAGTGCCAACAAGACCGTCACGATTCCGATCCTGAACGACACAACGGTGGAAGGGAGCGAGACGGTTACGGTCACGCTCGGTAGTCCGACGGGCGGCGCGACACTGGGCAGTCCCAGCACTGCGGTGCTCACGATCACCGATGACGATTCGAACCCGGTGCCGGCGGTGACGACGCTGACGCCCAGCAGCGCAACGGCGGGGGATCCCGGGTTTACGCTGACCGTACGCGGGAGCAACTTCGTGTCGAGCTCGGTGGTGCAGTGGAACGGCGCCCCGCGCGCGACGACCTTCGCCAACAACGGGCGACTGACCGCGGCGATTACGGCGGCCGACCTGGCGACGACGGGGACCGTCCCGGTCACCGTCGTGAACCCGGCGCCAGGTGGGGGCACGTCCAATGCGGTGAATTTCACCATTGGGGTGGCCGCCGGCGTGCTGCAACTCAGTGCGTCGAGCTATAGCGTGGCCGAGTCGGGCGGCACCGCGACGATCATAATCACGCGCACGGGCGGGAGCGGCGGCGCGGTTGGTGTCACGGTGGCGACGAGTAACGGCACGGCCACGGCCGGCACCGACTACACCACGGTCAATCAGGTGGTGACGTTTGCCAACGGCGAGATCAACAAGACGGTCACGATTCCGATCCTGAGCGACACGCTGGTGGAAGGGAACGAGACGGTCACGGTGACGCTCAGTAGTCCGACGGGCGGCGCTGCCCTGGGCACCCCCACCACCGCGGTCCTGACGATCACGGACGACGATGCGAACCCGGTCGCGACGGTGACGACGCTGACGCCGAGCAGCGCGACCGCAGGCGATCCGGCATTGACGCTGACGGTGAACGGAACCAGCTTCGTGTCGGGCGCCGTCGTGCAGTGGAACGGAACCGCGCGCACGACGACCTTCGTCAACAGTACGCAACTGACCGCGGCAATCACGGCCGCCGACCTGGCGACAGCGGGAATCGTTCCCGTGACCGTCGTGAACCCGGCACCCGGTGGCGGCCCGTCCAACGCCGTGAACTTCACGATCAACCCCGCTTTCACGCTGACAGTCAGCAGGAGCGGAAACGGTACGGTGACGAGCACGCCAGTGGGTATCCAATGCGGGTCTGACTGCACACAGCCATATGCCAGCGGCACAACAGTGACGCTCACTGCCACCCCCGCAAATAACTTCACGTTCGTTGGCTGGGGAGGAGCGTGTACCGGAACTGGTGCCTGCACCGTTGTGATGGATGCCGAGAAGAGCATCACCGCGACCTTCGTGCGACGCTGATCGGCCACGGGATCGTTGCGCCCCTCAGCACGCCGTCCTGATGCTGCAGGATGCCGTCGACCAGCAGGAACGGCTGGCGGACGACGGTCAAAGGTTCGCGGTCGAACAGATCGGGGCGGACGATGATGTTCGAGATCCCGGTCCCGTCCTCGAGCGTGACGACGACGAACCTCGGAGAAGAACTTGACCGAGACAGGACGATTCAATTTAGTGTCGAGCGCGCGAAACACAACGCCCATGCCACCGCACGGGATCCAACGTCTCATCCGCGTTCTGCTCGCCGTGGCACTCGTCACCGCGTTCGACGCGGCGTGCAACTCCGCACAACCGGATCACGCAAACTCGGTCCCGCGGCCAAGCACTCTCGAGCCTCGCACCAAGCCGACTCTGGACACCGCGGCTCCAGTCCCGACGAAGCGAGCCGGCACGTGGACGGGCGATTTCGACGTCATCCTCGAGCACCGCATGATCCGCATGCTGGTGTCCTACAGCCCGACGCTCTTCTACCACGACCGTGGCCAGGCGCGCGGGGTTATCGCGGCAGCAAGCGTCGAGCTCGAGAAGTTTCTCAACAAGAAGTTTCCCGGCAAGCGACCCTTCACCGTCGTGGTGATCCCGACGACGCGCGACCGGCTGTTTCAGGGTCTGATCGACGGCGAGGGGGACGTGGCGGGGGGATCCGTCACGATCACGGCTCCGCGCTTGAAGCGGTTCGACTTCACGACGCCGACCTTCAGCGACGTCAACCAGATTTTCGTGACGGGGCCTGGCGGGCCCGAACTCCGCTCGCTCGACGACCTGGCTGGTCAGACAGTTCACGTCCGTCGGAGCAAAAGCTTCTACGAGCACCTGCTCGTGCTCAACGAGCGCTTCGAGCACCCGGACCCGCCGCGGCGCCCGTTGAAGCCCATGAGGATCGAGCTGCTGCCCGACGAGCTCGAGAGCGAAGACGTGCTCGACATGGTCAACGTGGGACTCGTGCGGATTGCGGTGTGCGAGGAGTGGCTTGCCAACATCTGGGCCAAGTACCGCCCGAACGTGCGGGTGCATCGGGACGTTGTCTTACGTGAGGCGACGCAGCTTGGCTGGGCGATGCGCTACCAGAGCCCGAAACTGAAGGCGGTGCTTGACGAGTTCGTCGCGAGTGCACGACGGAAGGGCCTTTTCAACAGCTTCGTCGTCGGGGCCGAGGCACAGGCGCGTCGCATACACAACGCGGCCGGCCGGAACGAGATGAAGAAGTTCGAGGCCACGATCGATCTGTTCCGCAAGTATGCGCAGCAATACGGATTCGACCATCTGATGCTGGCTGCGCAGGGCTATCAGGAATCACGGCTCGACCAGAATGCGAGAAGCCGCGTCGGTGCGATCGGCATCATGCAGGTGATGCCGACCACCGGGGCGGAAATGAGAGTGGGGGACATCCGCCGTCTAGAGCCGAACATCCACGCCGGGACCAAGTACCTGGCCCGCCTGATGGACCGGTATTTCCCTGACGCGAAGTTCGACGAGCAGAATCGCAGCCTCTTTGCTTTTGCCGCTTACAACGCCGGCCCGGCGAACATCTCGAAGGTACGGAGGCAGGCGGCGGCGCAGGGTGTCAACCCGGATGTCTGGTTCAATCAGGTCGAGCACGTCGCGGCCCGCATGCTTGGACAGGAGACCGTGAAGTACGTGCGCAACGTCTTCAAATACAACGTCGCGTATAAACTCGCCCAGGAGACTGAAGCCGACCGCTCGGAGGCTCTCGAGCGGCTGAAGAGCGAGTCAAAGGATTCGGCGCAGGACGACGACGATGAGCGCTGAGTCCCCTGTCTTTGCTGCGAGCGCGCGGATCACACGCTCCAGCCAACGTGGCGTCGTGCGATCGCGGGGCTGGCTGAAAGGTCGAGGCGGAGGCTGGTATTATCCGCTTATGAAGACCCTGTTTTCGGTGACGGCTGTGGTTCTCGCGGTTTCGTCGTACCTCGTGGCGCAGGCGCCGGCGCCCGCGGCACCAGCGCCGCACCGCGCCGACGGCAAGCCTGACTTCAGCGGCGTCTGGTCCGCGCCCTATGTCCCCGACATGACGCGCAACGGACGCAACCAGGTCGGCCACGCCGAGCCTCCGTTCTCGCCAGCCGACACGCCCGCGACGCGCCAGGCGCTCTATGCGAAGGGTAACCGCGCCGAGCTGCCGTTCACGCCGTGGGGGCTTCAGGAATGGACCTCGTACGACGCGACCACTGACGACGCCACCGGCAACTGCTTCCCGTACGGCCTCACGCGCATGATCAACGCACCCTACCCGATGCAAATCATGCAGGATGACCGGTACATCGCTTTTCTGTTCGAGCTCGATATGCTGCACCACATCGTCCCGTTCAGCAGCACGCTGCCGAAACATGCAGCCGACAATCCGAGCTGGTATGGATACTCACTGGCGCGATGGGATGGCGACACGCTGATCGTTGAATCGCAGGGGTTTAACGGCTACACGCGTCTGGACACCGTCGGTCATCCTCATAGCAACCAGCTGCGCGTGACGCAGACCCTCAAACGCCTCGACGCCGACCGCATCGCTCACACGATCACTATCGACGATCCGAAGACCTACACGAGGAAGTGGGGCAACGAGCGCGTGTTCAGGAGGCTCGATGAGCCGCTCTTCGAGTACTCGTGCGAGGAGAACAACAAGAGCTTGTGGGACGGGCGCATCAAGATGTGGACGCCTCCGTGGACGAAGAAGTAGTGTCCATCCTTCAGCGTCAGTAGAAATCGTGAGCATCGACTGAGGCGGCGCCCTCGATTCCCTCGACCCGCTCGGCGCGCACCGAGAGCACGCCGTCCTGATGCTGCAGGATGCCATCGACCAGCAGGAACGGCTGGCGGACGACGGTCATGCGCTCGCGGTCGAACAGATCGGGACGGACGATGATGTTGGAGATGCCGGTTTCGTCCTCGAGCGTGAGGAAGACGAAGCCTTTGGCGGTGCCAGGCCGCTGGCGCGTGATGACCATGCCGGCGACGCGCACGCGGCGGCCGTTGTGCACCCGTGGCAGATCGGCGGCACGCAGCACGCCTTGCAGCGCGAGATCGCTCCGTCGCAGCGCCATCGGATGCGGACCGATTGTCAAGCCGGTGCCGGCGTAGTCGGCGTGTAATCGCTCGCCCGCGTCCATTGCGCGCAACGGGCTGATCCCAGATTCCTCCGGACTGCTGATGCCTGAGTCCTCGTGCCTGGCCCGATCCTGATTCCTGATTCCTGATTCCTGATTCCTGAAGAGCTCACCCGCCGGCCGTACAGCGCGCTCCACTTGCCATACAGCACTACGACGTTCGTTTGTAAACGCGTTCAATGCCCCGATATCCGCGAGCGTCGTCAACTCGTCGCGCCGCAGGCCGGTGCGCTGCGCCACGTCTTCGATCGATCGGAATCGTCCTGCAGGTTGCAGGGCGACCGTCCACTCATGTGAGCAAATGTTGCAATAGTAAGTGCGCGTTCTGTTTCCTGCTCGCTGAGAACTCGTTCCTGGCCCATGGCTGATTCCTGATTCCCGATTCCTGATTCCTTCTGCCACGACTTCGATCATCTTGTCGTCGTCCGCCCCACACTTTGCGCACAATACCGGTGGGGCCATCATCTTCGTGCGATCGAACGCCGCCATCGCCTGCCCCTTTTCCTTTCGCAAGCCATTCACGTACATGAAGCCGATGCGGATCGCGCCGTCGTCCTCGACGCGGCACAGCCAGTCGGACTGCTGCACGTCGATCGGATGAAAGCGGACGCCGCGGCGCTGCGCATCCTTGACGAGCGTCGCCGGGTGGTAGAACCCCATCGGCTGGTTGTTGAGGAGCGCCGTATAGAACGCGGCCGGATAGTGGACCTTCAGATACGCGCTCGCATACGCGAGCAGCGCGAAGCTGGCGGCATGCGATTCGGGAAACCCGTACAGCGCAAACGACGTGATCGAGTTGATGATTCGCTCGGCGGTTTCGCCGGTGATGCCGTTGCGCGCCATGCCTTCGCGCAGATCGATCCCGATCTGCTTCATCCGCTTCTCCGAGCGCTTGAAGCCCATCGCGCGCCGCAGCTCCTCGGCCTGTCCACCCGTGAACCCCGCGGCGACCATCGCCATGCGCAGCAGCTGCTCCTGAAACAACGGCACACCGAGCGTGCGCGCCAGCACCGGCTCGAGCGACGGATGCAGCGGCACCACCGGCTCGCGCCCGGCGCGCCGATTCAGATACGGATGCACCATGTCGCCGACGATCGGTCCGGGCCGGATGATGGCGACCTCGACGACGAGGTCGTAGAACTTCGTCGGCTTGAGCCGCGGCAACGTCGCCATCTGCGCGCGCGATTCGACTTGGAAGACGCCGATGGTTTCGGCCTTCTGGAGTAGCTCGTAGACGGCGGGATCATCCGGCGGAAGGTGAGCGAGATCGAAAACAGCAGGGGCGAGGGAAGGGGGGCAAGGGGCGAGGGCTGACTCAGGATTGAGGCCCCTGTCCCCTGAGACAGCCCTGCCCCCTTGCCCCCCTCCCCTTACCCCTTCTGTGTTCACCATCGTGATCGCGTCCTGCAGCACCGCCATCATCCCGAGTCCGAGCAGATCGACCTTGACGATCCCCATGTCGGCGCAATCGTCCTTGTCCCATTGAATGACGACGCGATCGGGCATGCTGGCGGGCTCGAGCGGCACCACGGAGTCGAGCGAGCCCTGGCAGATCACCATGCCGCCGGAGTGCTGTCCGAGATGGCGCGGCAGATCCTGAATCGCCATCCACAACTCGGCGAACGTCCGCATGCGCGGCAGGTCGAGCGACAGTCCGACGCTGGCGAGGTTGCGCGCGAGCGAGTCGTTGGGATCCTGATACTCGAAGTAGTTCATCACCTTGGCGAGGCGGTCGATGTCGGCGGGTGCGAGCGACAGCGCCTTGCCGACCTCGCGCGCGGCGCTGCGGCCGCGATAGGTGATGACGTTGGCCGTCATCGCCGCGCCGAGCCGGCCGTACTTCTCGTAGACGTGCTGGATGACGCGCTCGCGGCGATCGCCGCTCGGCAGGTCGAGATCGATGTCGGGCCATTCGCCGCGCTCCTCCGAGAGGAAGCGCTCGAACAGCAGCTCCATCTTGATCGGATCGACGGCGGTGATGCCGAGGCTGTAGCAGACGGCGCTGTTGGCCGCCGACCCACGCCCCTGCACGAGAATGTCCTGCTGACGACAGTAGTTGACGATGTCCCAGACGATCAGGAAGTAGCCGGCGAGCTCGAGCTTCTCGATCAGATCGAGCTCGCGCTGCATCTGCGCGCGCGCCTTGTCGTGATACGGGCGGAAGCGATCGCGCGCGCCGGCCTCGGCGATGTGGCGCAGGAACGACGCCTCGGTCTCGCCGGGGGGCACTGGATACGACGGAAAGCGATAACCGAGATTGGCCATCGTGTACTCGAGCCGCTCCGCCAGCGCCATCGTCCCGGCAAGCGCGTCGGGGCGATCCGAGAACAGCGCGGCCATCGCCTCGGGCGACTTGAGGTAGCGCTCCGCATTGCGCGCCAGCAGCCGCCCGGCCGTGTCGAGCGTCGTGTGATGGTGGATGCAGGTGAGGACGTCGAACAGCGGCCGATCGCCCGGCGTGGCAAACCGCACGTCGTTGGCGGCCATCACCGGCACACGAAAGGCACGTGCGAGTTCGGTCAGCGCTTCGTTCTCGCAGGCTTCGTCGCGCAGCAGATGCCGCTGCAGCTCGACGTAGACATTGCCCTGCCCGAACAGACCGACGAGCCGATCCAGCAAACCACCCAGACCATGCTGTCGAACATCGAGGATCGAACGTCCGGCGAGCGCGATCAGCCCCGTCGTGCATCCTTCGAACTCGTGAAGAAGGAGCGCGCCTTCGCCCTTGGCCGCGCGCATCTTCATCCGCGTGACCAGACGACACAGGTTGCGATAGCCCTCTTGCGAGGTGACGAGAACTGGAAGTCGCCAACAATGGGGCGTGCCTTCGGCACGTGGGGCCGCTTCGCGGTGGGCCTCTATCGTGAGCTCTGCGCCGATGATGGCGCGTAGTCCTGCCTTCTGCGCGGCTTTGTGGAATCGGGGCGCGCCGTACACCCCATCGGCATCCAACAACGCGAGCGCCGGATAGCCGAGTGCTGCGGCGCGCTCGACGAGCGTTTCGGGGAGCGAGGCGCCTTGCAGAAAACTGAAGGCGGAGGCCGTGTGGAGTTCGATATACATGTAGGCCTCAGGGCCCAGGCCACAGGCCTCAGGTCTCGGGCCTCACGGCGACGCATTGCCGGCGTCTGAGGCCTGGGCCCTGGGCCCTGGGGCCTACTCAATCAACCACTCCTTCGACAAACCACCGATCGGTGTCGCGCGCACGAAACATTCGATACGTCGTGCCGCCCGCAACGGTCACATCCCACTCATCACGATCCCAGCCCACATCGGGCGAGTAGGACTGGTGGGGCGAGGCCCCATCTACCCACCATCCTCCAGACGTGCGCCACGGTCCGGCGCACGACTCGACACCACCACCATTCAACCCACGCCGATCGATGGCCAAGTATTCGGGTTGACCGTCTCGCGTGCGCACCCGCGCGGCGATGGGGAGGCGGAAGCGGCGCAGCGAGAGAGAGGGATGCTGCGCAGAAGGCCCCAGGGCCCAGGCCTTTCTATCAACGACATCAGCATCGCGCGGCGCGAACCCCCTCATCTCGAACGCCTCCGGCTTCCACGTCTCCACCAGCGCCGGCGAGCCGCACCGCGTCTCGCCCATCAGCGCGTGCAGCCGTGCCATCAACGTCGACAACCGTTCGGGCGTCGGCAGCGCACGTGTCAATAACGAGTACTGAACGATGCGGCCGGGCGTGGGATCGACGGCGATCTCGACGCGATCGATTGGCGCCGGCGGTGGGTTCGATTCGAGATCGAGCAGGGCCAGTGTGCGCAATGTGCGTGCATCGCGCATCGGCGCCGGCAGCTGCAGCGATCGCGCGTGCACCTCGGGCGTGGTCTCATCGAGCTTGACGAGATGGAGCCGCAGGTGCAGCACGGCGGCGCCGCGGTCGCGCCGCTCGAGATGCGTCGACAGCGGCTCGAGCAACCGGCCGAGCACGAACGAGAGCGGCTCGAGCTCCTCGATCGGCCACTCGAGATCGAGCGCCTGCGTGAATCGCTCCTCTGGCGCCGACGGGACGAGCGGAGCAGCATCGTCGCCGCGCGCGAGACGCTGCCACGCCACGCCCTCCTGGCCGAGCCGCGCCGCGATCTCGTCGCTCGGCAGCGCCACCACTTCGCCAAGCGTGCGTACGCCCCATCGGCGAAAAACAACTCCCAACTCCTCCGCCTTCGCGCGATGAGAGTCATCCGCGCTTCGACGGGACTTCGCCGTGTCGTCTGGTTCAAGTTCAACGAGCACACCGATCGGCAGCGAAGCAAGCGACGCTGCTTCGGTCCCGGGCTCGATCACCGTGAGGCCGGCGCGATGGCGCACGAGCAACCGCGCCGTCGTCCGTGTCTCAGCCACCGCGACGCGGACGCGGATGTTGCGATCGGCCGCGGTGCGCCGCAGCTCCTCGGCGATCGTGCGCGCCGTTCCGAACAAGCGTTCGAGACCGCTCAGATCGAGGACGACTTCGCGCTCAGTGAGCGCATCGATGCGCGGCGAGAACTCGCGCGCCACCTCCGCCAGCACGCCGGGGGGAGTTCCTTCAGGGGCATACAACGCAGCAAACACGATTCATCTCCGGCGGGTCTGAAGACCCGCCTCTACGACGTTCGCTAACGGGCGTTGTAGAGGCGGGTCTTTAGACCCGCCGGACACATCGTTCGCCACCGCCCGTACGCGTGCATCACCATCGAATCGCCGCCGCGGCGATACGACCCGTACATGCACATCGAGCCCCGCAAGGCGACGGCTCTGGCGCGATTCACCGACCCATGTCGTTTGCCCCGCAAGCGCCATCGTGAGCCCGCCGGCGCTGCGCGCCAGCGGCTCTGGCGTGAGCAGCACACACGCGGTATCGCTCCCTTCGATGACGCGCTGCACGCGCATCCACGTCGTGAACGGAATCTGTTTGAGCGTGGATGACGGCACGTCGGCGAGATCGATCGCGACCACACCGAACCCGCCGGCCTGCAGGACGAGGTTCAAGGCTTTCAGCGCACGATCCAGCAGGCCCCAGGGCCCAGGCCTCTGGCCCCAGGAGGAATCAGACTGCGAGGGGCCCTGAGGCCTGTTGATTTCGTGTCCTCGAATCCACAACAGCCGCTCGAGGTCGACACCCGCCGCCGCGGCCGACGCGACATCCAATCGATCGAGCGTGTCGACGAGCGCGACGATCTCACCGCGCGCGGTGGCCGCCGCAGCCAGCTGCAACAGCAGCGTCGTCCGGCCCGACGAACTCGGCCCGGCAATCTCCGAAAGCTGCCCTCGCGGCAAGCCGCCGTGCAGGCAGCGATCGATCGCCGCCACGTCCATGGCGACCACCGCTGAGCCGTCGATGCGCTCGAGCGAGGGGAGTGCCGTGGTCAGCGTGCGATCGAGCTTGCGCACAGCCAGCGCAGATTCCAGTGATGCCCGCGCAATATTCGCCATATGTTCGCCGTTCCAGGACTGGCGAAGATACAGCGAAAATTTCCTGAGAGTCAAGCAGTACAATCGAACTCTTCGTGAGCACTGCCGCCGCCCCTGAATCAGAGCAGCCCATTCCTGCGCCGTCGACGACTCCACCTGCCACTGGACTCAGACGTATCGCGGCGGCGCTGACCTATCGCGACTTCCGGGTGCTCTGGTTCGGCGCGTTCACATCGACCATCGGCACGTGGATGCAGAAGGTCGCGCAGAACTGGCTCGTCCTGACGATCAGCGGTACGTCCTCTGCCTTCTTCCTCGGGCTCGACTCGTTTCTGGGCGAGCTGCCGATCCTGCTGTTCACGCTGGTCGGCGGCGTCGTCGCCGATCGCTACGATCGGCGACGGCTGCTTCTGACCTCTCAGTACGTGCAGATGACCGCGGCGTTCATCCTCGCCGCGCTCGTCTACGCGGACATCGTGCACATCTGGCACGTGCTCGCGCTATCAGTGCTCACCGGATTGGCGCAAGCGTTCGGCGGGCCGGCGTATCAATCGCTGCTGCCGTCGCTCGTGAGCAAGGATCACGTGCCGAATGCGATCGCGTTCAACTCGATCCAGTTCAACCTGGCGCGCGTGATCGGTCCGCTCATCGCCGGCAGTGCGCTGGCCGCGTTCGGCATGGTCGCCTGCTTCGGGCTCAACGGGCTGTCGTTTCTCGCCGTCATCGCGGCGATCCTGCTGCTGCACATCAAGCACATCCCGCCGAAGACGACGACGCGTCTGCATCAGGAGCTGCAAAGCGGCTTCACGTTCGTGCGCGCGCATCAGGCACTGGTGAGCCTGGCCGTACTCGGATTCGCCGCGACGTTCCTCGGCAACCCGCTGCTCACGTTCCTGCCGCTGTTCGCGAAGAACGTGTTCCACGGCGACGTCGCAGAGTACACGCACCTGATGTCGTTTGCCGGCGCCGGCGCCGTCACCGGCGCGCTGGTCGTCGCCTGGCTCGGCAAGTTTCCGCACATGGGGCGCACGCTGCTGATCATTCAGGTGGTGCTCGGCGCGCTCATCACGACGTTCGCGATCACGCGGCTGTTCTGGATCAACGCGGTACTGCTCTTCGCGTGCGGTGCGGGCATGGTGATGGTGTTCGCGATGCTGTCGTCACTCGTGCAGCTCAATGCGCCGAACGAGATGCGCGGCCGCGTGATGAGCATCTACATGGTGGCGTTCCGTGGCGGCATGCCGATCGGCAGCCTGGTCGGCGGCTGGCTCGCCAATGCGACCAGCGCGCCTGCCGTGCTCACCGTGAACGGTCTGCTCCTGAGCGCCGTGGCGGCGTGGTTCCTGCTGAAGAACGCAGAAGTGAGGCAGCTGTAGGCGCGACTCACGACTGCGCACTTCTTCGTCACCGTTTAACACCTCGCTGCTGACCCGCCGAAACGTTGTACGTCGTGGCCGATCAGCCTCTCTCCTCTGGCGCGCCGACGCACGCGTCGTGGACGTGCCCTGCATGCGGCAGGCACATCCCGCGGCAGGTGGACATGTGCCGGTGCGGCGCCGACCGGAATCGACTGGAAGACGGGGGCGTCACGCTCGAAGCGGTACCGCAGCTTCATCCATCGGCACCGCCCTCACGGCGCGCCTTTGACTCGCCGCTCGGCAGGCATCTACTCGGCTACCGCAGCGATGACGAGGTCGAGCGGACGGTGCGCATGGCCCTGAAAGGCGCGTTCGCGATCGGCGTGCTGGTCGTCGCGGCCGCGATGATCGCCGTGACGCATCAGGATCCGCTGCCGCGGCGGGACAACATCCAGATCCTGTCGACGCTGGACGAGTTCACGCGAGACGCCGAGCCGACCGCACCGAACACGATCCCCGCGTTTCTGGAGCAGCCCGGGTCGGTCGGCCTGCTTGGCCCCTCGGCACGACCCGACGAACCCGTCAAGGCGCTCGACACGGCTGATTTGCGGGAAGGGTTCTGCTCGCCGAGCCTGGCCCGCCAGATTCGCCATCAGTATCCCGGCTTCTACGACGCATGGCCCGACGAGACGCTGGAACACCTCGCGCTCGAGAAGTACCCCGAGATGCGCGATCAGCGGTGCACGTTGTCCTATAAGGTCGATGCCTCACCGGTCGGCATCGTCAAGTACCAGCTGAAACCGCGGTCACTCGCCGAATCGGGCAGCCGGTGGCTGCTGACGATCGTCGCCACGGGACTGTGTGCGATCGGCTGCGCGAATCTGTATTACCGGCTGCTGGTCGAACGCCTCGCCGCGGCCTGATCAGCTGAACGATCGCCGGAACAGATCCTCGATCGCCTTCTGGCCGTTAGCGCGCAGCGTCCTCGTCCCGGTCCCTGTAAAGTGCATGTGGGTGACGACCGGCGCAGCGTTCGCGTCGATGTTCTCCCAGTCGTCGCCGGTCCAGCGCGACCACGCGTCGCGGTCCTGATCGAAGACGAACAGCGGCTTGTTACAGAGCTTGGCGAACTCCGCGCCCCATCCGGTTCCGCCTCGGACCGTGCCGTCGGCCTGAATCGAGCCGATGACGTAGATCTCCTGGCCGTTGTTCACCTGATACCAGAGCGTCTGCAGGATCTTGCGTAAGGTCGGCCCCGCGGTGTAACGGCGGTGCATCAGCCGTGAGACGTACTGCAGGCTGACATCGCCGGCGAGGAGCTCCTTGTGATTGAGGACGCGCACGCCGCGGGATCGTTCGATCTTGTGGCCGTCGAACGTGAAGTGCACTTCCTCGACGCCATGGCGCTCGGCGGCAGCGCCGAAGGCCGCTTCCGCGCCCGGAGCGCCGCCACTGAACAAGATGCAATCAGCCGCCGTCATCAGTGGGATGATAACAGTCCAGGCTCAGTGGACTGTATCAACTGGAAGAGTACCGCGCAGAACCAGCTTCGACCGCGATCTGCCGGCCGCGACAACGGAGCGGCCGGTCCCGATTTGGGCGGTACACTGCACTAGATGTCCGCGACGCGCGTGTATCGGGCCGGCGACGAGGTGGAAGATTTCTGCCGCGCGTGCAAGATCGACCGGTCGCACACCGTCATCGTCGTGGACGATCACGGCGGGCCCTTGCGGGTCCAGTGCTCGTTTTGTCAGAGCCAGCACAACTACCGCGGCGGGCCGCGACTCGCCGCCTCCCAACCAGCCGCCAGCGCGTCGAGCGCGCCTCGCGCCGCGACGCCACGACCAGCGGCAGACGCGTTTCCGCTAGTCAGCGATCGCGAAAGGACTGCCCCACCCATGTCGCTTCAGGATTCGACGGATCTCGAACTGCTGCTCCGACGCATTATTCGCGAGGAGGCAGGCCTGACCACGGTCGCGCCGGCACAGAAGTGGCGCGGCGGCACGCTGGTGCTGCGGCCTGGCACGCCGGGATTGCAGGAGAAGACCTGGCCGATCGAGACCTTCTTCCACAAGATCGTGATGCTGCGCAATCGGCTGCGCACGCTCGAGCAGCAGGTGAATGGCTCGGATCTTCCGGAGGACGTGAAGGTGAAGCTGCAGGCGTATGTCAGCGGCTGCTACGGCTCGCTCACCAGCTTCAATCTGCTGTTCGCCGACGAGGGGGATCAATTCAAGGGGAGCGGAGGAGAGTAATCGTGTAATCCAAAATGCAAGATGCAAAATGCACAAGGGCGGTTTTGCATTTTGAATTTTGCATTTTGAATTACAGGGTCTGCAGTTCAAACATCGTCACCTCCGGTCGCACGTTGATCCGCACTTGCAGCAAGTGGCCGACGCCCCGGCTGATATAGAGCGTTCGATCGCCCTCGAGATCGAACTCACCACAGGTGTACCGGCGGTTCGCGACTGGGATCAGCGGCGGCGGCAGGAACGGCGGCTTGCACTGACCGCCGTGCGTGTGGCCGCTCAGCACCCAGCCGTGATAGCCCTCCCAGCCAGTTCGATCCACGGTGTCGGGATTGTGGCTCAACACGATCGCCGCGCGCGTGCGATCGAGCGCGGCGATCGTCCGCACGGGATCGAACCGACGGCCCCAGAGATCGTCCATGCCGGCGATCTGCAATCCGTCGATGTCGGCAACGTCGTTGCGCAGGACACGAATGCCGACGGCGCGCAACTGATCGACCAGCCGCGCGGCGATCTCCGGATGCGCCCAATTCGGTCCGTAGTCGTGGTTGCCGAGAATGCCGACCGTCCCGAGACGCCCACGCGGTGGCTCCCGATACATTCGCTCCGCGTGCGCGAAGACGTCGGTCTCGTAGCTGACGAAGTCGCCGGTGAACACGACGATGTCCGGCGCGAGCGCCCGGACGCGCGCGAAGGTGTCGAGCACGTAGTCGTCGGACACGCGCGGACCCACGTGGATGTCACTCAACTGCACCAGCGTTCGTCCACGCAACGTCTCCGGCAGTCCGCGAATCGGCAGCGGCCGGCGGACGAACTCGACCCAATGCGGCTCGATCTGCCACGTGTACAGCCCGACACCAATGCCCGCAGCTGCCGCTCCGATCGAGCCTTGAAGAAATCGACGGCGGGTGATCACGCCTCTAATTCTAGAGTTCAGTGACGAGTCGCGTGACGAAAGCAGAAGAAAACGGAGAAAAACGGAGAAACGGTTTCACAGGAGGAACGGAGCAACAGAGTTCGGACAGAGGGACGCGCTTCGAACAGTGTGGAGTGCGGGTGGGCTCGTGGATCGAACGGGCTCTGTTCGTGCTCCGTTTCTCCGCTTCTCCTGTAAACCGTTTCTCCGTATCCTCCGTTAACTGAAAGGGCCGACTCACCAGATCAGGGAGGCCCAATCGTCGCCGCCCCTGTGGTATACGTGACGGCGAAAATCACGACTAGCGGAGGAGCGCCGTGAGAAAGGCGATAGCGAAATTTTCGTTGGCAGTCTCGACGTTGGCGATCGGGCTCAGTGCGGCGTCTGTCGTGCACTCGCAGCAGAAGATCACTGGCGGGGCCCTCACCGCCGCGGATTACATTGAGATCCAGCAACTCGTCGCCCGTTACGGCTACGCGGTGGACACCCACGCCGACAACGGATACGGCTACGCCGACCTCTTCACTCCCGATGGCGTGTTCGGCAACACGACGGGACGCGACGCGCTGGCAGAGCTTGCGCGCACGACACAGAAAGAGAGAGGTGGCCCTGCGTATACGCGTCACTTCCTCACGAACGTCATCGTCTATCCAACCCCTGATGGCGCGCGTGGCAACCAGTACCTGATGGCCGTCGACGTCTCCGAAGGTGGCAAGCCCAGCACCATCGTTCACGGCGGCCGATACGACGATGTCTACGTGAAGACGTCTGCGGGATGGCGATTCAAGTCGCGACAATACGTGCCGGTGAAAATCGGTGTGCCGCCGCCGACCGCGAAATTACCGCCCTCGACCCGTCGCTAGCGCACTCCGTTTTGGCGCGAGCAAAGGACAGCAGCATGCGCAACATTATCCTTGCGGCAGGTCTGATCGTGAGCCTCGTCGCCTTCGCGGTGCAGGCGCAGCAGACGAGGCCCTCCGGTTCGGCGAATGTCATGGCGCTCACGGCCATGGACTACATCCAGATCAAGCAACTGGTGAACCGTTACGCCTTCGCGTTGGACACCGCTTCGCGTAACGGCTTCGACTACGCCGACCTCTTCTCCGCCGACGGCGTGTTCGACAGCAACTCGCGTGGTCGCATCCAGGGACGCGACCAGTTGGCCTCGCTCGCGCGCGGCGAGAAGCGAGGGCCGCAGTATGTGAATCACTACATCATGAATCACATCATCGAGCCCACCGCCGACGGGGCCGTCGGGAGGCAATATCTCATCAACATCAGCCACGACGACACCATCCCGTCGGTGGGTCCGAATCCGAATCAATGGGATCTCGTGGGTCAGAAGCGCGGAGCGCTCGACACCGTGGGCGGTCATTACGAGGACGTCTACACGAAGACGTCAGAAGGCTGGCGGTTCCGCTATCGCACCTTCGTGCCGTCGAAGTCGGGAGCCGATCCCAAGCTCACGGGCATGTTGAAGATGCACGCGGTGAAGCCCGACCCGACGGACACCACGCCCAGCGCGCCTGGCGGTCTCAGCGCGATGGACTACCTCGAAATCGAACGGCTCGTGGCCAGCTACGGGCACGCCCTCGACAATGGTTACGGAACAACGGACAACGGCGAGCCCTATGCCGGTCTCTACACCGCGGACGCCACCTTTGGTCAATCAACGGGCCACGCGCAACTGGCCGCGCTCGGCCGCGAGCAGCCGCAAGGGCCAACATACGCGCGCCACTTTCTGACCAATCACGTGATCGAGCCATTCGCGGGGCAGGCGATCGGCAAGCAGTATCTCGTGGTCGTCGACCTTCCCGACCCGGAGGCGCGGGCCAAAGGCGTGCCTGGCACGATATTCCTCGGCGGGCACTACGAGGATGTGTATCAGCGAACGCCGGATGGATGGCGCATCAGAACGCGACGACTGTTCCGCGCGCAGTCGAGTCGTTAGCACCCTGAGGAGAGGAGCGACTCTCGAAACGGAGAAAAACGGAGCAACGGATCACAGGAGCAACGGAGCAACGGAGAACGAACAGAGGCGACTGCTTCCACGTTCTTACGTGCGGGTTGGGCGGCCGGCCGAAGGCCGGCACGCGCTGACGCGCGTGGACGAGAGGTCCTCTCGCCCATGAGCCCAACCCGCATCCACCTTGTGCCCGCGTGCGTGCCTCTGTCTGACCTCCGTTTCTCTGTTCCTCCTGTTAAACCGTTTCTCTGTAAGCTCCGTTTCGGGCACGCATCAGGCGTGCGCCGCAGCGGGTGCAGTCGGTGTCGTCGGTGACGATGAAGGAGCCGCTGGCACGTCGACGTGCGCCGACTCCGCATCCCACTTCACCAGCTTCAGATCCTTCACGAAGATCGCGTAGATCACCGGCACCAGCACCAGCGTGACGAAGGTGGCGACGGTCAAGCCGCCGATCTGCGCGTAGCACATCGGCACCCACAGCGGACCACCGTGCATCGCCAGCGGAATCAACGCGATCACCGTCGCCGCGACCGTGATCAGCACGGGCCTCAAGCGGACGATGCCCGCGTCGAGCAGCGCCTCTTCGAGCGATTCGCCGCGCTCGTGCGCTTCCTCGATGAAGTCGAACAGCACGACGACGTGGCTGACAATCACCCCGATGAGACTCGCGATGCCGAGGAACGCCATGAATCCGAACGGCGTGCCGGTAATCACGAGGAATGCCAGGGCGCCGCCGATGCCGAACGGAATGCCCGCGAACACGATCAACGGCTTGGCCGCGTGGCGGAACTGCATCACTAGCGCCAGGAAGATCATCGCGGTTGACATCATCATCACGCGCGCCTGGTTGCGGAAGCTCTTGACCTGCTCCTCGTACTCGCCGCCAATCGCCAGCTTGTATCCAGGCGGAAGTTCGGACGTCAGCGTGTCGAGCTCGGGTCGTGCGGCAATCAGCACCTCCGACGGCAGATACCCTTCCGCCGGGAACGCCGACACGGTGATCGTGCGGAACTGACCACGGCGCCGCAGCTTCTCGGTCTTGGTGCCGTATGCAACCGACGACACCGACTCGAGCGGCACTTTGCGCGTGCCGTTGTTCGCATACACATACAGGCTGCGCACGTCGTCGAGCTGCGCGCGCTCATCCATGCGCAGCTTGGCGACGATCGGAATCTGCTTGTCGCGGTCGCGAAGCACACCGACGCGCGAGCCGCTCAGGCCAGCCGCCGCCGCTGCCGCCACGTCGAGATTGCTCACGCCCACCAGGTTCGCGCGGTCCGGATCGGTCGCGAGCTTGACCTCGAAGCTCTCCACGCCCCAGTCGTCGCGCACGCGCGCCGCCATCGGAATCGCGTTGAAGATGCCGTGCACCCGCGCCGCGAGCCGCCGCAGCGTCGGTTCATCCTCGCCCGACAAACGGATCGACAACGGCACGCCGACATTGGTGAGCTCGAGCTTCCGGACGTCGATGAGCGCGCCCGGAATCTTCGCCGACAACGCCCGCTGCAGCGGTTCGACCAGCCGATCGGTCTCGTGCTTGTCGTTGACCTCGATCAACACCTGCGCGTAGTTGGTCTGCTGCAGCTCGGGCGAGCTGGAGAACCAGTAGCGCGGACCACCGCCGCCGAGGAACGTCGTCAGCGACTTGAGCATCGGCTTGGCCGACTCGTGTCCGGCCTGATGTTCGAGCTCCGTGGCGACCCGGCGCGTCTCGGCCTCGACGACGTCGACCGCCTGACGCGTCGCCGTCAGCGGCGCATCCTCGGGCAAGAAGATGTCGACGAACGACAGGTATTGGTCGTCCTTCGGGAAGAACTCCGTCTTCAGGGTGCTGGCCGCGCCGAAGATCAGGACGAGTACCGCCGTGGCGCCGGCGAGCACGCGCCACCGATGCGCGATGGCGAAGCGCCCGAAGCGATAGTAGAACGAGGCAAAGCCCGACTTCCGCAGCTCGGCGATCGTCTTCTCGCCCTTCGGCCGCAGCAAGTAGTAGCCGAGCAGCGGGATGAACGACATCGACACGACGCGCGACGCGACCAGCGAGCAAGTGATGACCACCGGCAGGCTGTAGATGAATTGACCCGAGTCGCCGCTGATCAGCAGGAACGGCAGATACGCGACGATGTTCGTGATCGTGGCGTAGAGAATCGCCGATGCCAGCTTGGTGGGCCCGAGCCAGGCCGCCACCAGCGGCGGGTGTCCGGACGCGAGCTCTCGTTTGATGGAATCTCCGGCAACGACCGGATCGTCAACGAGCAGGCCCAGCGCGATGATGAGCGAGGCAATCGAGACCTGCTGCAGATCGATTCCGAAGACCTGCATCAGCCCGAACGTCATGGCCAGGGTGACGGGGATCGACAGCGCCATCAGCAGCGCTGACCGCCATTCCCAGAAGCCGATCAGCGAGACGACGACCACGAGGATGATGGCTTCCTCGAGGCTGCCCATGAACAGCTCGATGTGCTCGCTCACCTGCGTCGGCTGATCCGACGTCCGCGCGAGCACGAGGTCGTTCGGCAGCCGCGCCTTCAGATCGTCGAGCGTGGCGTCAACCGCCTTCGAGAACTCACCGATCTGGCCGCCGGTCTTCATCTGCACCGCCAGCGTGACCGCACGCGTCCGCTCCCAGCTGCCGTCCGGATTGTGGCGCCCGTAGTAGTTGAGGAAGTTCGGCGGGCTGGTGTAGCCGCGGACGACGGTGGCCAGGTCGCGCAGGTAGACGCCGCCGCCATTGTCGGTCGGGACCAGCACGTCGCCGATTTCACGCTCGTTCGCGAACTCGCCGGAGGGATCGATGTTCAACGACTTGCCCGGCGCTTCGATCGTGCCGCCAGGCAGTGTGATGTTGCGGGCGCCGAGGATGTTCTTGAGCGCCGACGGCGTGACGCCGTAGGAGGCGAGCCGCTCCTGCGAGTACTCGAGTGTGACCTGCTCGTTCAGCACGCCAGAGCGATCGACCTTCGCGACGATCGGCAGCGTGCGGAGCGTGCGGGCAATCAGATCGGTGTAGTCGTCCAGCTCACGATAGGTGTAGCGGTCGCCGGCGACGGCCCAGAGCCGATCGAACGTCCCGGCGGGATCGGCCACGACGATCGGCGATCCGGCGTCGGGATGCAGTTCCAACGGACGCAGGTTTCGGGTGATGAACTGCGCGACGTAGTCACCCAGCTTGGCCTCGTCCAGCGTCCAGACTCCATCGATGCCGACGAAGCCGTGCTGCATGAACGTCCGCGCGTCGCCGAGCACTCCTGCGGTCATCGCGACGCGAGTGAAGGCTCCTACGGCAGCTTCGGCTGCCGAGGGCGGCATCGTCGACGGCAGCGGCTGCACGACGGTGAGACGTGTTCCCTGAGCGGAGGCTTCGCGTCGCACCCCCTCGATCGCCTGCTTGATGCCGGCGGCGCGCAGCTCCACCGCGACCCGGTCCACCTTCGGGCTGGCCACCGTCAGCATCAGCGCCGCGGTGTCGGCGAAGTCCTTCACGAACTGAATCGGACCGGCGCCATCGGGCAAGTTGGTGATGGCATCGAGCTTCAGCTTGATGTCGTCGAACTCCTTGCCGCGATCCTTCACTGCTTCGTCTAGCGTGATGTAGACCGCCGAGAGCCCGGTGCGCGACACCGATTCGAGCTTCTCGATCTTCGGGTTCTTCGCGATCGATTCCTCGATGCGCCGCGTGACCAGCTCCTCGACTTTCTCCGACGAGGCGCCCGGCCAGTAGGTCAGCGTCAGCGCGACCCGGACCGGAACGTCCGGGTCCTTGCGTTGGGGCATGGTGAGGAATCCGTAGACGCCCCACAGGCATGTGGCGAAGAGCAGCACCCACGCCACGTGCCGCGTCTGAGTGAAGTAGCGCGCGGTGTTGTGCGTGTGCGCGATGATGTCGGCGTCTGAACGATGGGACATGATCTGATCCTTTTCACTGTCGCGCGTTTAGTCCTTAGGCCTTGGTGCTTGGTTCTTCGTCCGTCCTGGGTCCTGGGTCCCTTGTCCGTCCGTGGTCCTTGGTCCCCTGGTCCCTCTCGTCGCACGAGGCTACGCACCAGGGACAAAGGACCAGGGACGGAACCATGGACCAGGGACGGAACCATGGACCAGGGACGGACCAAGAACTAAGGCCCAAGGCCCAAGGACTGCTGAATCACTTACGGAATGACGGTGATTCGTTCCCCGTCGCGCAAGCGTGCGGCGCCGGACACGATGACTTGCTCGCCTTCGCGGATGCCGTTGGCGATCTGAATGCCGTCGCCGGCGATCGGACCAGTAGTCACTGGCCGCAGCTTCGCCTGCTGCCCGTCGACGACGAACACGGCGTACGATCCGTGGTTGGCGCTGTGCTTCACGATTGCTGTGAGAGGAACGGCCGGTGCCGATGTCTTCGGCAGATCGACGTTCTGATTTTCGAGCTGGATGGTGGCAATCATCCCGGGACGCAGAGCGCCGTCACGATTGGGAATCGTCACCTCGACGCTGAACAAGTGCGTGTCGCTATCCGCCGCGGGCGCGATCATCGTCACCCGCCCCGTGAACGTGCGATCGACCACCGCATCCGCGCTCGCCGTCAGCGACATGCCAGCCCGCAGCTGATGCACGACCGCGTCGGGCACGCCGAAGACCGCCTTGAGCGAATCGACCGCGCCTATGGTGAACACCACGGTTCCCGGTGACGCCAACGCGCCGCGATCGAGCTTGCGCTCGAGGACGACGCCGCTGCGTGGCGAGCGCAAGGTCGTGTCGCGCAGCGCGGTCGCGGCAACTTCGAGGTCGGCCCGCGCCGCCGCGCTCTGCGCCAGCGCCGACTGATGGGCCGCTCGCGCCGCATCGAGGTCGGGCTTCGTCAGCGCGTCGGCCTTGAACAGCGCCTCGGCGCGATTGAGATCGTGGAGCGCCTTCTCTTCGCCCGCCTTGGCCTGCGCGATGCCGGCCTCTGCACGCGCCACCTTCGACTGGTAGTCGCGCTCCTCCACGTGAGCCAAGATTGCGCCCGCGCTCACCGCATCGCCTTCTTCGAGATCACGCATGCGGCCTGAACTGTCGCGCACCTGCAGCAGATCCAGCACGTAGCCCGACGTCTTGAAGGCCACCGAGACCTGCTCGACCGGGATGATTTGAGCGGAGTATCGGACTCCGCGTTCGGCAGTAGCCGCCTTGACGCGCTCGGCGCGCACCGGCGTTGCGGCCGTCTCTGCCTTCGGTGTCGCGGTGCATCCCGCAGCGAACCCGAGCACAGAGGCCAGCGCCAGAGTCGAGAACACAGTCCGTGTCGTCATCGCACATCCTCACCAATCGCCTGTTCATATGCCGCTCGAGCGGCCCAGTAGCCGGAGAGCGCATCCTGCGCTTTCGCGCCCGCCTCGGCCAGATCCGTATTCGCCGACAATCCGTCGACTGGGAGCGCCGCGGCGACCTTGATGCGCTCGGTCGTCACACGCGCGCGGTCCTGCGCGACTTCTTCAGAGGCGCGCGCGATGAGCACGTCGCCGCGCGCACGCTGAATGTCGCGGAAGCTGCGAGCCACCTCGATGCGGACCGTGTCCTCGGCCTGCTTCAGGGCGAGGCGCGCCTGCGCGATCTCGTGTCCCTTCTGGTTCGCCTCGCGCTGCCGGCGGCCCCAGTCCCACGGCTCCCATTTCACCTGCACACCGACCGACGCGAGGTTCTTCGGCAGCAGGTCGGTGTTGTAGAACGACTGATACGACACCGCCAGGCTGACATCCGGGATCCGTCCCGCCTCGACCGCACGCTGCTCGACCTCGGCGCGCTGCACACGCAGGCGGGCGGCGCGGACGTCGGCCCGGCGTTCGATGGCGTCGCGAATTACGGCGTCGAGATCGACGTCCGAGTCGTCGCGAATGGGCACCGGCACGACAACCACCGGCGTCCGCGGATCGCGGCCCAGCAGCAGATTGAACTGTTCCTCGCGCTCGGCCCGCGCGTGCTGCAGCGTCAGTCGCTGTTGCGCCGCCTCGGCGACCCGAAGCTGAGACTGCAGCCCGTCGCCCTTGAGCACCACCCGCTGCGCGACGCGTTCGGTGACCACGCCGTCGAGCGCCTTCGCGGAGGCGAGCACGGCTTCGGCAGCTCTGAGGCTCGCGTCGATTTGCAGCAGCCCGTAGTACGCCTTCCTGACGTTCGCCGCTGTCGCCTGCATCGTCTCGCGCCGGCGCTCCTGCTCGATGTCGAGCCCGAGCGACGTCGCCTTGACGCTCAAATTCAGGCGATGCAGCTGCGTCAACGGCTGCGTCAGGCTCGCCGCCGCCTGCACCACCGGGCGGCGCGGACTCGTGACCTGCGTGTCGACCGAGGGCACCGGCCCGATGCCGGGGAACACGCCGAACGCGCCCGCCGGAAAGTCGACGCCGACCTCGGTGATCGGCTGCCCCGTCATCGACGACACTTCGAGAGAAGGAAGACGCTTCGTGCGGGCGTTGGCGACGGCGTCTTGCGCGATCGCCACGCTCTCCCCGGATCCGCCGACTTCGCGGTTGTTTTTCAACGCGTAGCTGATCGCCGCGTCGAGGGTCAGCGGCTGGGACAAGGCCGGCCGATCGCCCTGCGTGGTCTGCGCGGCCAACGGTCGCGCGACTGCCAGCGCCAGCAGCCCGATGAACACGTGATGGAGTCGGATGCGATGCATGTGCGTTCTCTCAGTTCTGGGTGGTGTCCGACAGGTCGGTGAATTCGGCCTTCTGAATTCGCCGGTCGACATGGGCGGCGAATGCCCGGATGGCCTCGGCGCTGGTCGAGACCAGGGCCTGCTGCTCGACGTCGGTCAGCTCGTAGCCTTGGGCCCGAAGCTCCGCCAGGACGGTTGTGGGGTCATCGAGAAACCGGCGGCGTAGAGTGGCGTCAGTAGCCAGCCTGCCGATCAGCGTCTCCACGTTGCGGTGCGTCATGCCGGGTCATATTGCGGTTCCCGTTCCGCCTCGCCGCAGACCCGGTCCGTACGTGCTCCATTCGTGGAAGCTGTTGAATCGAAGGCTGTTACCTTGACTGACGATGCGCGCTGACGTGGAGATGAACGCTGGCTGGAACTGGACACCTGGCCGGGCGCGGACAAGCGCTGGCTGACCGCCGACGCGTCAGACGGTCATCACGGCCCAAGCTCCCGGAGTCCGCTCGCCGCATCGCGGTCGAGCATCCAGACGATGTCGCCAGAGGGGCGAACCAGCTGCGCCGGGAGGTCGCTGGTCGAGGGCGTCCGGCGCAGCACCTGACGGACGATCGAGGCTTTCTCGGGTCCGCTCACCACGAACACGACGGCACGCGCCTGGTTCAACAGCGGGAATGTCATCGTGATCCGGTAGGCACTCAGATTGGGAACCCAGTTCTCGACGCACAGGCGACCGGACTCGCGAAGCGCGGTCGTGCCAGGAAACAGCGACGCCACGTGTCCGTCCTTCCCCAGCCCGAGAAGAATGAGATCGAACCGCGGCACCTGCACGTCCGCGTCGAACGACCTCCGGATGTCGTCTTCGTATTCGCGAGCGGCCGCGGCGGGATCGCCCAGCTCGGTCCCGACACGGTGAATCTGCTGGCGCGTGACCGGCACCGCCGAGAGCATCGTGTCGTAGGCCATCCGGTAGTTGCTGTCGGCATGATCCGGCGGGACAACTCGTTCATCGCCCCAGAAGAACTCAATCCCGTGCCAGGGCACCCGCGCACGCAAGGCCGGTGAGCGGGCCAGTGCTCGATACAACGCCTGTGGTGTCCCTCCGCCGGCCAGCGCAACGGCGCAGCGACCACGATCCTCGACGGCAGTCGTCGTCACCCGCACGAACGTCTCAGCGGCGTCGAGCGTGAGCGCTTCGGAGCTATCCGCGATGTGGATTCGCGTCATAGCCCTGCGCTCATTGCGGAGGCTGAAGCATCAATCGCGGAGGCTAACCTCTCCGCGCTGCGGGATGGCGACGAGCGAAGCAACATGGCCGCGACATGTGCGGCTCCGGACAGCGCGGTCAGATCGTTTCGGATGACCCACACCGGAATCGACTCGAGCAGCCCCTTCATGCGGCCCTTGTCGACGAACGCCTTCATGAAGACACCGTCGCGCAGCGCTGGAAGAATCTTTGGCGCGATGCCGCCGCCGAGATACACGCCACCGCGTGCCATCATCCGCAGCGCCAGGTTCCCCGCTTCGGCCCCCAGGCATGACACAAACAGGCGCAGCGCCTCGACGGCGATCTCGCACGTGCCTTCGAGCGCTGCCTTCGAGATGGCGGCCGGCGCGGCATTGCGGCGAGCGGCCTCGATCACCCATTCCGGCTGCGCACGGCCGGCCCGTCGGTTCAGGAACGTGAAGATCCGGTAGAGTCCTTCACCTGACAACACCCGCTCGTAGCTGACGTGCGACGCGCTTCTCCGCAGCTCGTGCAGCAGATCGATCTCGAGCTCGGCGCGTGGTGCGAAGTCGGCATGTCCGCCCTCGCTCGCGACCGGCCGATGCATCGCGCCATCCCAGTACAAGCCCGCTTCTCCGAGTCCGGTGCCGACGGACAGAATCGCTGCATTCGCGTGTGCTGCCGGTCTCGCCTCGTTCACTGCGACGAGATCGTCTGTCGTCAGCGTCGCAATCCCGTACGCGTTCGCCTCGAGATCGTTGAGGACCGGAACGCTCGGCAACCCGAGCCGACGCGCCAGCAGCGCGCTATCGACGGTCCACGGCAGGTTGGGCAGCGTCGCGCGGCCGTCGATCACCGGGCCGGCGACGCCGAAGCACGCCGCCTCGATGACGTCACGCCCGTCATCGAGGAACTGATCGATCGCCTCGTCGAGACTGTGAAGCGATGCGCTCTCGAATGTTCGGGTCCGGCTGAGGCCGGACACTACACCGGAGGTCCGGCTAAAGCCGGACCCTACGTCGGAGGTCCGGCTGAAGCCGGACCCGGCGCTCGAAACGATGCCCAGGCGGGTCGAGGTGCCGCCGATGTCGCCCGCGAGGATCACGTCGGGATCTCGCGCCATTTGCGGCCGTCGCGCTGCAACAGTTCGTCGGCCTGCGCCGGTCCCCACGTCCCGGCCCGGTAGTTCGGGAAGTTGCGAGGCGACAGCGACTTCCACACGTCGAGAATCGGATCGACGACGTTCCAGGCGGTCTCCACCATGTCTCCCCGCTGAAACAGCGTCGCGTCACCCGCCATCGCGTCGTACAACAGCCGTTCGTAACCCGTGCTCGGTGTCGCGCCGAAGTAGTCCGAATACTTGAAATCCATGCTCACCGAGCCGAGGTGCACGTGCGGTCCCGGGACCTTGGCGCTGAAGCGCAGAGTGATTCCTTCTTCCGGCTGGATGTGCATCACCAGTCGATTGCCCGAGAGGCGTTCGACAGGTGTGTCTCGAAAGAGCACGAACGGCGCCCGCTTGAACTGAATCGCGATCTCCGTGACGCGTCGCGGCAGGCGCTTGCCGGTGCGCAGATAGAACGGCACATCGGCCCAGCGCCAGTTGTCGATCAACATCTTCATCGCCACGTACGTCTCGGTGCCCGACTCCGGCGGCACGCGCGGCTCGGCACGATAGGCCGCCACACGCTCCTCACGCACGACGCCTTCCCCGTACTGGCCGCGCACCGTTTTGGTCAACACCTCCTCGTGCGTCATCGGCTGAACGGCCTTGAGGATCTTGGTCTGCTCGTCGCGCACGGCGTTGGCGTCGAACGAGATCGGCGGCTCCATCGCCGTCAGCGTCATCAGCTGGAACAGATGATTCGGCACCATGTCGCGGAGGGCACCGGCGGTGTCGTAGTAGCCGCCTCGGAGCTCGACGCCGACCTCCTCGGCCGACGTGATCTGCACGTTGTCGACGTAACGCCGGTTCCAGATCGGCTCGAAGATGCCGTTGGCGAACCGGAACGCCATGATGTTCTGGACAGTCTCTTTTCCCAGATAGTGATCGATGCGGAAGATCTGCCGCTCGTGCAAGACGCCCGTCAATTCCTGATTCAGCTGACGAGCCGAGTCGAGATCGCGTCCGAACGGCTTCTCGATGACGACCCGACGCCAGGCGCCCTTGTCTTCGCGCAGCAGCCCGGCGCGCGACAGTTCGGCGACGATACCGGCGAAGAACTCCGGCGCGGTGGCCAGGTAGAACAGGTGGTTGCCGCCGGTCGTGTGGCGCGCGTCGACCTCGCCGAGCTGCGCCTCGAGCCGCGCGTAGGTCCCCGCATCGCCAAATTCGCCCGCGACGTAATAGATCGAGTTCCGCAGGCGATCCCAGATTGCCTGGTCGATCGGCATCGTCGCGAACTCGTGCAAGTCGGCGTCGATCTTCTGGCGGAACGCCTCGCTGGTCATGTCCGCCCTGGCGATGGCAATCACCGCGAACTCCTGACGGAGCAAATCGCCCGCCGCCAGGTTGTACAGCGCCGGCACCAGCTTGCGTTTCGTCAGATCACCGGAACCGCCAAAGATCACCATCGCACATGGCGGCGCGTGCTCGGGCGCGGGCGTCGCCGGTGCGTCGCTGACATCGCTTGCGATCGTCATCGCCCTTTCTCCCCGGCTGCGATCGCCGGTGCGGGTGGCGCTTCGACGTGGCCACCAAATTTCTGCCGCATCGCCGACAGCACCTTCTCGGCAAACGTGTGCTCCTGGCGTGAGCGAAAGCGCGCGTAGAGCGCTGCGGAAAGCACATCGGCGGGCACCGCTTCTTCTACGGCGGTCATGACCGTCCACCGGCCCTCGCCCGAATCCTGCACGTAGCCGGTATATGCAGCCAGCGTCGGATCCTCGGCCAGGGCCGCCGCGGTGAGGTCGAGCAGCCATGAGCCCACCACGCTGCCGCGCCGCCACAGCTCGGCGATCGCGGCGAGGTCGAGGTTGTATCGGTAGGCCTCAGGCAGACTCGGGGAGGACGCGTTGCGGAAGATGTCGAACCCTTCCGCGTAGGCCTGCATCAGGCCGTACTCGATGCCGTTGTGCACCATCTTGACGAAGTGACCGGCGCCCTCGGGCCCGCAGTGCAGGTAGCCGTGCTCGGCAGTTCCAATGCCGGCGCGGCCCGGGGTCGGGGCGACCGTGCCCCGCCCCGGCGCGAGCGTTTGGAAGATCGGCGCGAGACGCGAGACGGCGTTCGCCGGGCCGCCGATCATCAGACAGTAGCCACGATCGAGCCCCCAGACACCGCCGCTCGTGCCGACATCGAGGTAGTGAATGCCCGCGCGGCGGAGCTCGCTCGCCCGCCGCACGTCGTCTTTGAAGAACGAATTGCCGCCGTCGATGATCGTGTCGCCGGGCGCGAGGTGTTCGGCGAGCGTCCGAACGGTGTGCTCGGTCGCCTCACCGGCGGGGACCATGATCCACACGGCACGCGGCGCCTCGAGCTTCGCCGCCAGGTCGCCGAACGACGTCGCGCCGATCGCACCGTCGTGCACGAGCGCAGAGACCGCATCGGCATTGACGTCGTAGACGACGCACTGATGCCCACCACGGACCAGACGGCGCACCATGTTGCCGCCCATCCTGCCAAGACCGATCATCCCGAGTTTCATCGTGATCTCCACGGGCCTGAAAGCGCCACCGCATGCTTTAATTTCTGCATTCTGAATTCTGCAATTCTGAATTACTCGTCCTCGTTCAATGCTACGCCGTTGTGTCCGCGGCCGCAGCTTCGAGACGCCGCTGATCGATGGCGCCGAGCAGTGTGTCGAACGCGGCGGCGAATAAGACGACCCCTTCGTCGAGCAGCCGGTCGGTGACCTCTGCCATCGAAATGCCCGCCGCCTCGAGCCCCTGCATCGTCAGCTCCGCGGCGTCGACGCCTTCCGTCAATGCGTCGCGTGCTTCGCCGTGTTCGCGAAAGGCGTCGAACGTCGCAGGAGGAATGGTGTTGACGGTGTCGGCGCCGATCAACTCCTCGACGTAGACGACATCCCGGTAATCGGCATTCTTCGTACTCGTGCTCGCCCACAACAGGCGCTGCGTCTGCGCGCCGCGTCGAGACAACTCGTGCCAGCGCGACGAGTCGAAGAGGTCGAGGTAGCGCTGATACGCGAGTCTCGCGTTCGCGATCGCGACGCGGCCGCGTAAGCGGCCGAGCTTCATCCGCTCTTCCGCGTTCTGCGCCGCACGCAACCTCGCCGTGACCTGGGCATCGATCGCGGTGTCGATGCGGCTGATGAAAAAGCTCGCCACGCTCGCGACGCGGGTGACATCGCCGCCACGACTGGCGAGCTCGCCGAGACCGTCGATGTATGCGTGAGCGACCTGCTCGTACATCTCGATCGAGAACAGCAACGTCGCATTGATGTTGATGCCCTCGGCCGTGAGCGCGCGGACCGCCCCGATGCCTTGCTGCGTCGCCGGGACCTTGATCATCACGTTCGGCCGTGACAGCCGCTGCCACAAGCGGCTGGCCTCTGCGATCGTCCCTGAGGTGTCATGTGCCAACGACGGTGCCACCTCGAGGCTGACGTAGCCGTCGCGGTAGTGCGTGCGCTGATACACCGGGCGCAGCACGTTGGCCGCGGCTTGAATGTCGAGAATGGCCAGTTCCTCGAAGATGGTTTTCGCGTCGAGATGCTCCTGATTGGCGAGATCGGCGATCGCAGCGGCGTAATCGTCAGACGAGGTGATCGCTTTCTCGAAGATGGCCGGATTCGACGTCACGCCGGAGAGCCCGTCTTCGTCGACGAGCCGTTGCAGCTCGCCGCTCGTGATCAGGTTGCGGCGAATGTAGTCGAGCCAGACGGACTGACCGTACTCCTGAAGTGTCCTGAGTGAGTTCTTTTGGCTCGCGCGCGATGGCGCGAGCGAGTTGATCGACATTGAAGCACTCCCTGGGCCGCCTCAAGGCGGCCACTACATCGTCCGGCTAAAGCCGGACATTACATCGCGGTCCGGCTCAAGCCGCACACTACATCGGTCCGGCTAAAGCCGGACCCCACGTGCGAGTCGGTCCGGCTGCCCGCGACGGCGCTCGGGCCAGGAAAGCGCGACGCTACAGGTGTGGCGAGCTGACGCGCGGCGAGCAGCCGCTGCATCACCGACTGCATCACCGTTTCTGCTCTGAAGCGCCCGATCAGACGCCCGCCTTGCGACGCGCTGACCACCGGCAGGCTCTTGAGTCCACGGTTCCACATCAGGAGCGCCGCGACCGATGCGAGATCGTCGACCGACACCGCAACCGGATCAGGGGTCATGAAATGTTGAATGGCCACGCCTTCGCGCTCGGTGATCGGCCGCGACGACCCTTCGAGAGCCTCAGGGTCGTCCCGAGCTACGTCGAGGGACGTGAGCACCTCGACGACGCGAAGCAGGTCGGTTCGAGTGAGCACACCGCTCAAATGGCCGTCCGCATCGACGACGTAGACCGTGTCGGCGTGATGGGTCGCGAAGAGCGCAACCGCATCCTCGAACGTCGTGTCCGCGCGCAGCGTGAACGGCGCGGGTTCGGCGAACGCCGAAACGCGTTCACGGCTCAACACCGCGTGGACTTCAGGCATCCGCGTCCACAGGCGGGCGCTCCGCTGCCGGATGGCTTCGGCGATCCGCCGCTGCAGCGGTGTCAGCGTTTTCGACATGCGCGAGAACACCTGCGCGCCGAACGTGGTCACTTCGACCTCGGTTCGTGCGCGCACGCTGGCGCTGCGCGGCCGCCCTTCGATCAGGGCCATCTCGCCAAAGAAGTCTCCGGGCCCCAGCATCGCGACCAGTTCCTCGCTCCCGTCCGAGTCGTTGGCGCGGAGGATCTCGAGTGTTCCCTTCTCGACCGAGTAGAAGTTCAGCGCCGGCTCGCCTTGACGGAACACGAAGTCGCCAGGACGGAAGTGCGCGTGCGACACGCGCTCGGTGGGATCGGTCTTCAGGTTGACGAGATCACGCGCGAAGACGAGATCCCAGGCCCAATCGGCTCCCACCTTCACTCGGCGCGACCACGACGGCAGCTTGAACAAGTAAATCGCCCGCCAGAGAAACCAGGCCGGAAACCCCGAGATGCGCGTGCCGAGAATCTCCGCAACGGCGTTGCGGCCGCCGATCGCGCAGAACACGCCAAGTGGTTTGTAGGCAAATGGCCGCGTGTCGGCACCGCCAAGCGCGCCAACGATGTTCTCGGCAACCTGCCGGCCCTGCCGCTCCGCGAATTGACCGGTCGGCGGGCAGAGCGACTCGTCGTACGCGTTGACGATGCGGGCGCAGTCACCGATCGCCCACGCCGTCGCGCAGCCCTTCAGCCGCATGTCCGCCTCGGTCAGCAGCGAGCCGCGATCCTTGGGCGCCGCGAGACGCTCCACCAGCAACGGCACGCCCGTTCCGACGGTGGACACGATGGTGGCACCGCGCAGGCGCCGGCCATCGGCGAGCGAGACGCCTTCGGCAGTGGCGGCGGTGACGCGTTCGTTCAAGACGATGGTGATGCCGGCCTCCTGCATCTTCTGCTGTGCGAACACGCGGAGCTCCGGCGTGAGCTCAGGCAGGATGTGATCGCGTGACTGCACCAGCGTCACGGAGATCTCGTCGGGCGAGATGTTCGGGTAGAAGCGGCAGCTATGGCGGACCAGGTCGTTGATCTCGCCTGCCACCTCCACGCCGCTGAAGCCGGCGCCAATGACGAGAAAGCTCAGATACCAGCGTCGCTGCGCGGGATCGGTCGATACTTCCGCGTTCTCGAGCTGCTGGATGACGTGCGACCGCAAGGCCATCGCGTCGCCGGCGCTCTTGAGCGCAAAGGCATGGTCCGACATGCCTGGCACCGAGCCGAGGCTGGCCGTCCGGCCACAGGCGATGACGACGTGCTCGTACGGGAGCGTACGCGTGTGACCGTCGTGCGCCTCGAACTCGATCAGTTGCCGCTCGAGGTCCACGAAGCGGACGGTTTCGGTGCGGCAGCGGACACCGCTCAGCATCTGACGCAGCGGCGCCGCCACCGCGTCGGGGTTGAGCGACGCTCCCACGACTTCGGGCAGCAGCGGATGGAAGACCATGTGGTTCTCGCGGTTGAACAGAACGATCTCCACATCCGCCGGCAGGCGCCGCCGCAACGTCCTGGCACACTGCACGCCGCCGAATCCGCCGCCCACGATCACCACTTGTCTGGTCGCACGAGTCATCATGTCTGTTGCCTCTACAAAGAAGCGTGCCAGCCCGATAAGTGCGCCGTCGTCGGCGTTTTGTTGAGGAAATCGCACGGATGCCCCGCCCGCGGCGTTGTCAGCGGCTGGTTGTCACGCAGCGGTTGCTTCCGGACGGACAGACTGTCCGTCCGCGAACCGACGCGGTGTACGAGAAGCCGCAGTCGGCGGTGGGCACGGGGGAAAGTCACGCGGACGGGCTGGCCCGACGTTTGCCTGTGGCCGTGGGTCCGGCTAAAGCCGGACACTACAGCGGTGATGACACACGAAGCCGTTCGACTTCAGCAGGATGCCTCGCGCGAGCAGCCATGGAAGCGCTGGGGACCCTATCTCTCAGAGCGCCAATGGGGAACCGTTCGCGAGGACTACTCCGCCGACGGCACCGCCTGGGAGTACTTCCCGCACGACCACGCGCGGAGCCGCGCTTACCGGTGGGGCGAAGACGGCCTGCTCGGGATCTGCGACCGGCAAGGCCGCCTGTCTTTCGCGCTCGCGCTCTGGAACGAACGCGACGCCATCCTGAAGGAGCGCCTCTTCGGCCTGACCGGTAACGAAGGCAATCACGGCGAAGACGTCAAGGAATGCTACTTCTATCTCGACTCGACGCCAACGCACTCCTACATGAAGGCGCTCTACAAGTACCCGCAGAGCGCGTTCCCGTACTCCGAGCTCGTCGAGGAGAGCCGCCGTCGGTCGAAACGCGACCTCGAGTTCGAGCTGACCGATACCAACGCCTTCGCCGACGACCGCTATTTCGATGTGGTTGTCGAATACGCGAAGGGCAGTCCGAACGATCTGTTGATCCGCATCCGCATCAGCAATCACGCGACGGCAAGCGCCCGCCTCCATGTCCTGCCGACGTTGTGGTTTCGCAATACCTGGTCGTGGGGCCGAACCGGCGAAGGCTACTGGCGGCGGCCATGGCTCTCGCGATTACGCGGCGCGCGCGTGATGGCCGAGCACGAATCACTCGGCGCGTTCGTGCTCCACGGCGACCTGACCGATTCGCAACCACCCGCGGTGCTGTTCACCGAGAACGAAACGAATCACGATCGCCTGTTCGGCGTCGCGAATGTCCATCCGTACGTGAAGGACGCCTTTCACGAATACATCGTCCATGGCCGCGTCGATGCGGTGAATCCCGCCGGCGTTGGCACAAAGGCGGCCTTCCTCTACCCACTCCAGGTGGCGGCTCATGGCACATCGGAGCTGCGGCTCCGGTTATCGGCGATCGAGGCGGACGTTGGCGATCCCTTTGGCGCGGAGTTCGATCGGATCCTCACGGATCGCGCCCGTGAGGCTGACGCCTACTACGACGCCATCATCCCCGCGCGGATCACCGGTGATGCGCGCAGGGTCGTGCGACAAGCGGCGGCCGGGTTGCTGTGGACCAAGCAGTTCTATCACTACGTCGTGAAGGATTGGACCGAGGGCGATCCAGCGCAGCCGAGTCCACCGTCGGCGCGCACGTGCGGGCGCAATCGGGATTGGCCGCATCTCTACAACCGTGACGTCATCTCGGTACCCGACAAGTGGGAGTACCCGTGGTACGCGGCGTGGGACCTGGCATTCCACACGATCCCGTTCGCGAAGCTCGACCCCGACTTCGCGAAAGGGCAAATCCTGCTCTTCCTGCGCGAATGGTACATGCACCCGAGCGGGCAGTTGCCGGCCTACGAGTGGGCGTTGTCGGACGTGAACCCACCGGTGCACGCGTGGGCGGCCTGGCGCATCTACAAGATGACGGGCGCGCCGGGGCAGCGCGATCGCGAATTCCTGGCGCGGGTATTCCAGAAGCTGCTGTTGAACTTCACGTGGTGGGTCAACCGCAAGGACGTCGAAGGGCGTCATCTCTTCGCGGGCGGCTTTCTCGGGCTCGACAACATCGGCGCGTTCAATCGCTCGGAGGCGCTGCCCTCGGGTCATCGTCTCGAGCAAGCCGACGGCACCGCCTGGATGGCGTTCTACTGCGCGACCATGCTGTCGATTGCGATCGAGCTGGCCGGCACTGACCCGGTGTATGCGGACATGGCGTCCAAGTTCTTCGAGCACTTCGTGTCAATCGTGGACGCGATGAACGCGCTCGGCGGTGCCGGCTTGTGGGACGAGACCGACGGCTTCTACTACGACCGCCTCTCGATTGACGGTCGCGAGATCCCGATGCCGATCCGGTCGATGGTCGGTCTGCTGCCGCTGTGCGCGGTGGAAGTGCTGGAACAGGAGGCGATCGATCGGCTGCCCGGCTTCAAGAGGCGGCTTGATTGGTTCCTGTTGAATCGTCCAGACCTCGGGCGGCACATCACGTACATGGAATCGTCGGCCGGCGACAGCGGGCGACGACTGCTCGCAATCCCGTCGCGCGAGCGGCTGCTCAGGGTCTTGCGGTACATGTTGGATGAACGGGAGTTCCTGTCGCCGTTCGGTATTCGATCGGTCTCACGCACCCATGAAACACACCCGTTCACGCTGCGCTACAACAGCTACGAGCATCGCGTCGACTACTCGCCCGGCGAATCGACGACGACGTTGTTCGGGGGCAACTCCAACTGGCGCGGGCCGATCTGGCTGCCGATGAACTATCTGCTGGTCGAAGCCCTGGAGCGCTATCACCACTTCTACGGCGATGCCTTCACCGTCGAGTGTCCGACGGGGTCCGGCCGCCAGCTCACGCTTCGTCAGGTTGCCACCGAGATCTCGTGCCGCCTCGCGTCGCTGTTCTTGCGCGACCACTCCGGTCATCGACCGTGCCACGGCAGCGACCGGCGCTACGCCGACGATCCGCACTGGCGCGACCTGCTGCTGTTCCACGAGTACTTTCACGGCGACACGGGGCGAGGCTGCGGCGCCAGTCATCAGACCGGCTGGACCGCCCTCGCCGCGCGCTTCATCGACGAGTGGGCACGCTCGGCATCTGAGAGAACGGGGGTTACGGAGGAAACGGTTTAACAGCAGAAACGGAGCAACGGAGATCGGACAGAGGAATTCTCATCGGACCATTCACGCGGACGGGGCAGATGGGGCGTGAGCGACGCGCGAACCCAAGCACCTCACCGCGACCAACGGGTGCTTGTGTTCGCGCGTCGCTCGCGCCCCAGCGCGCAAGCGCGCGCGGGCCTTCGGCCCGCGCCCCGTCTGCACACCGACTGCCGCGAAGCGCTCGACTCTGTTCGTGCTCCGTTGCTCCGTTTCTCCTGTGAGACCGTTGCTCCGTCCCCTCCGTTCCGACATGCGGCATACTGTGTGACATGCCGCGCGCACGAAGGTCGCAAATGCACGACGACGCATTTGCACCTGTGCGGAGAGTGGGCCTCACCCTGCCACACGTGGAAGCCGCCACGAGATACGACGGCTCGCCGATGCTCAAGCTCGGTGGCGCCTTCATGGCCGGCCTCGCCATGCACGAGTCCGCGGAACCGGACACGCTCGTCGTCCGAGTCCCGCTGGACCAGCGCGAGTACCTTCTCGAAGACGCACCAGACACGTATTACCTGACCGATTACTACCGGCCGTACCCAACCGTTCTGGTGCGCCTCTCTCGTATCGACGCCTCCGCGCTGCGCGACCTGTTGACGATGTCGTGGCGAATGACGCTGCCCAAATCGCGTCTGCGCAAGAAGGCCGGACACTGACGAGCGATTCGGCCATTTGTATCGCTTCGACGTCTTATTCATACAACGGATGGCTTCGCCCCCTCGCCGGACGCTCGCGATTGCGCACGCAGTGCTGATTGGCATCGCCCTCGCGAGTACGGCCACTGTTGTCGGCAGTGCGCAACGATCGCCGCGCCGGCCTGCCGTCGCCGTCGAACCGATTGCAGCGATCCTCGAGGCGTTTCAATCGCATGCGATTGTCGCGCTGGGGGAAGGGCCGCACGGCAACGAGCAGGGCCTCGCCTTCCGGCTCGCCCTGATTCGCGACCCGCGATTCAGCGCCATCGTCAACGACATCGTCGTCGAGAGCGGCAGCGCGCGTTACCAGGACGGGATGGACCGGTTTGTGCGCGGTGAACTGCCTGACACCGTGTTGCGCGAGGTGCAGGAGAACTCCGCCGTGTCGACACCCGTGTGGGATCGTGCGATGTACGGCGACTTCTACCGTGCCATCCGAGACCTGAATGCGAACCGCCCACCGGAACAGCGGCTGCGCGTCTTGCTCGGCGACCCGCCGATCGAGTGGTCGGCCGTCAAGACCGCAGACGACTACCGGGCGATCCTGTCGCAGCGCGACTCGCATCCTGCAGGGGTGATTCGACGCGAAGTCATCGCCAGGGGGCGCCGCGCGCTGGTGATTTACGGCGACGGGCATCTTCTCGCCAGAACCGAACGTCCGGCGCAATCGTTGACCGGCATTGTCGAAGCCAGCGGCACGACGGTGTTCACTGTCACCAGCACGTTCGCGAATCTGGGTCAGTTTCAGACCGATGTGGCCAGCTGGCGCACGCCGGCGCTCGCGCGTCTCGACGGAACACGCTTGGGCCCGGTCCCGTACGAGTTCCTGTTCGGCCCGCTTCCTCCCGTCGATTTCTTCCGTGATCACCCGAGCATCGAGGATCACTACGATGCGGTCCTGTACCTTGGCGCGACGATGACGCTCGGGCGCCTGGCGTATCCGCGCTGTGCCGAACCCGACTACGTGAAGATGCGCGTCGACCGCATGGTTGTCACGGGGATGCCGCGAGCGGGGATCGCCGACAGGCTCTCGGCAGACTGCAACGCGGCGCGGCGATAAACCCCACGAGCGCGATTTCGGCCCCTGCGATCTTCAATCTTGATTTGTCACCAGTGACGCGCGTAGGCTACGTGTCGAAGGTTGATGCATCGAAGGTTGAGGCGTCCATGCCACCCAGTCGGTTTCCGATTCCCCAGGGCACGCTCGACATGTTGGTGCTCCAGGTGCTGTCGCTCGAGGCCGCGCATGGCTACGCCATCGCGCAGCGGCTTCAGCAGATCTCGCGCGCAGCGGTGCGCATCAATCAAGGCTCGCTCTATCCGGCGCTGCACCGCCTCGAGCAGAAGCGCTGGCTGAAAGCGGAGTGGCGCCAGTCGGAAACGGGCCGCGAGGCGAAGTTCTATGCGCTCACGCGGGCGGGCCATCAGCAGCTGGCGCGTGAAAAGGCGAGTTGGGATCAGCTGACGACCGCGGTCCGGCTGATCTTCAACGAGGGCGCGTAGGCATGACGAAGCTGCTCAATCTCTTTCGACGGCGGCGCGACCGTCTGGAACGGGACCTCGATCGCGAACTGCGCTATCACGTCGAGCGTCGCGTGGAGGACATGATCGCGGACGGCCTGAGCGAGCCTGAAGCCCGCAGACGGGCGAGCCTCGAGCTCGGCGGCGTGCCCCAGGTGCAGGAAGCCGTGCGTGACACGTGGATCTGGCGATGGCTCGATGTGTTCGTGCGCGACGTGCGCTATGCGCTGCGGAGCCTGACCAAGAGCTGGGCATTCACTGTTGGCGCTGGCGCCGTACTGGCCCTGGCCATCGGCGCCACTGTCGCCATTTTCTCGGTGGTCAACACCGTGTTGCTTCGGCCGCTCGCCTACCCCGACGCCGACCGCATCGCTTCGGTCGAGACGTTGTGGACCAACACCGGACGTGCCAGCCAGGCCGTGTCAGGTCCCGACTTTCTCGACTGGCAGGCGCGCAACGACGTGTTCGAGAAGATGGCGGTGTACTACAGCGGAGATACTGGTGGTACCGACGATGCCCCAGTCATCCTCGAAGACCGCGCCACGTTTGCCAACCCCCGGTATGTCTCCGCCGATTTCTTTGCGGTCTTCGGTCAGACTGTGTCGGCGGGACGCCTGCTGACCGCGGGTGACTACTCGGTGGCACGTGGGGCGGCCCCGGCCGCGGTCGTGCGATATCAATGGGCAGTGACGAACTTCGGCAGCGCCGAAGCCGCGATCGGGAAGAGGATCACGGTGAACGGCAGCCCGCTGGAGATTGTTGGCGTGGCCGCACCAGGATTTCGTTATCCCGGCGTCACCGACCTGTGGGCGCCACTCACGCCCGACGGAGGTCCGAACCACCGCAGTAATCACGATTACCACGCGGTCGGGAAGCTGAAAGCCGGCGCAGACCTCGTGCGCGCACAGGCGCAGATGCGGACCATCGGCGATGCGCTTGCGCGGCAGTATCCGCAGAATCGCGTAAAGACCGTCAGCCTGATTCCCCTGCAAGAGCGGCTGACCGGCAATCTCCAGCCGACGTTATGGGCGCTGATGGGCGCCGTGGGCGTCGTCTGGCTCATTGGGTGCGCCAACATCGCGAACCTCCTGCTGGCGCGGGCCGCGGGCAGGACGCGCGAGATCGCGCTCCGCGCCGCGCTCGGCGCAGGCAGCGGTCGTGTGATGCGGCAACTGCTCACCGAGAACTGCGTGCTCGCGGGCGTGGCCGGGCTGGCGGGCCTCCTGCTCGCGTGGATGCTCATCCAGGTTGTGGTCGCGTGGGCACCTGCCGACCTGCCCCGGATCGACGAGGTGCGGATGGACCCGACCGTCGCGCTCTTCGCCCTGGGACTTTCGCTGGTATCGACGGTGATCTTCGGCCTCGTGCCGGCACTGCATGCCTCGCGACTCGACCTGTCGGATGGCTTGAAACAAAGTGGTTCGAAGGCAACGGCCTCGAAAGCCAGTACTCGGCTCCGCTCGGCGATGGTCGTCGCCGAAGTGGCCTTGTCGGTCATCCTCCTGGCGGCCGCCGGTCTGCTGCTGCGATCGTTTCTGACGCTCCAGCACGTGGATCTCGGATTTACAACCGATCGTGTGCTGGTGGCCTTCACGGAGCACCCGTTGAAGGACCGGATCCGGTTCTTTGCAGATGTGCTCGACCGCCTGCGTGCCGTGCCTGGGGTCCATGCTGCGTCGGGCGTGGCCTATTTGGGTATGGGACGGGAGCCTCGGCCACCTCGCGACTATTTCATTCAGGGCCGGCCGGAGGGACAACCTGGCGAGCGGCCGCAAGCCGAGTTCCACGACATTACGGGGGACTACTTCAAGACGCTGGATATTCCCGTTCTTGCCGGGCGCGACTTCGCCAGGACCGACACGCCGGAGTCCCCGCGAGTCGCGATCATCAACGAGGCCCTGGCACGCACGGCCTTTGCGGGGGAGTCGTCCGTTGGCCAGCGTATCCGGGAGAATCCCAGGGCGCCCTGGATGGAGATCGTGGGGGTGGTCGGCGACACGCGATGGCAGGATCCGAGTCAACCGGCGCCGCCGGTGGTCTTCAGGGCCTCGACGCAGGGCACCGGTAACTCGCTGTCCATCCTCGCCCGAACCTCGGTTGACCCGACATCGCTTGCCAGCACGCTTCGCACCTTCCTGTACGAAGCCAATCCCACCGTGCCCGTCAAGTTCGAGACGATGGAAGAGATGTTCGACTCCACGCTGGCGTATCCCAGGTTTCGCACGCAGGTGATCGGTTTGTTTGCGGGTGTGGCTGCCCTGCTGGCCGCCGTAGGCATCTTCAGCGTGCTCGCGTACCTGGTGGGACAACGGACACGGGAACTGGCGGTCCGCCGAGCCCTGGGCGCCTCGGCCGCCAATGTCGTCGGCCTCATCATGGGTCCCGGACTGCGGTTGGTCGCAGGTGGCCTCGTCCTCGGCCTTGCCGGTGCACTCGCCAGCGCACGGCTACTCAGCGGTCTCCTCTACGAAATCACCCCGTGGGACGTCAGTGCCTACATCGGAACCATCGCGGTGCTCGGCAGCGTAGCGTTGCTCGCCACGCTCGTTCCTGCGATCAGAGCCGCCACGATCGCGCCCGTCATCGTGCTGCAACAAGAGTGATTGCGGGCGGTCTCAATTGTCCGTCGGACGCTCGATGTGGTCGACGACGAAGATCGGCACGCGAGCCTTCTCTGCCTGCAGCTTGAGTCCGAGCTGCTCCTGCAGCGCGGTGAAGAAATCCGGCAGGTTCTCGTCGAGCGCCGCGTCCGGAGATGCGCCTGGCCGTCGCGGCTCGGCCCACCGCAGCGTGAGTGCGTAGAAACCCTTGAGACCCGTGCGATTGAGCACCTGTCGTCCGGCCAGGCCGCTGATCGACAGCACGAGTGAATCCAACGCAATTCCTCCGGACACGATCGTTCCCTGCCCGAAAAGCCCGCCACAACGCCCCGTCGCATCCTTCGGATCGAATGATGGTGGCGGTGGTGGCGCCGTACCGGGTGGTCTGGGACTGCAATCGAGTGTCGATGGCTTCAGCTGCGGACCGAGGCGTCCATCGCTGCGCGCGACGACCAGCGCGAACACATCTCGTTCCCGCTCCTCGACGTGCGCTTGTAGCTTCATCCGCTCGACGAACATGTTGCGCATCATCTCGCCGCGCTGCTCTCGCGCGGCGCCCGCCGGTGGCTTGAGCGTGATGTCGTACCGCTCGGTATTGACCCAGTCGGGAAGCCCTTCGACCTCTCGCGCGGGCACCGGTGAGGCCGCCAGGATGATCGACCGGATCGACTGATTGGTCATGACCGACGTGCCGTCCGGCAGGCTGCGCATCCCTCCGCCGGTTGTGTCGCTGATGTTGCGTTTGATCGAGACGACCTCGAACTGCGCCGATCCGGCAGGTTGGTCCTGTGCGCGCACCGCGACACACCCGCACATCGTCGCGATCAGCGCGGCCCCCAGCAAACGCGTCATGGCGTGCTCCTCGACGGGACGCGACGTAAACTTGCGAGCTCGGGGTTTCGTCCAACGGCAGTAAGCTCGCGAGGGGAGATCATCCATGGAATGGGGCAGCTGGACCAGTGCAATCGCGCCCGACCTCAAGTACGCAGTGCGTCTGCTGCGACGATCACCGGGCTTCACGGCCACTGCCCTGCTGACGCTGGCGCTCGGCATCGGCGCCAACACCGCGATCTTCTCGATCGTCAACGGCGTCATCCTGCGGCCGCTCGCCTATCCGAAACCCGAACAGCTGATGTATCTGACGACGCAATTCCCGGCGTTCGGCTTCGAGCAGTTCTGGGTCTCGCCGCCTGAGTACCTGGAGTTCCGTGAGCTCAACCAGTCGTTCGCCGCTGTCGGCGCATTCACGACAGGCGAGGCCAACCTCACGGCCGGCGATCGGCCGCTTCGGGTCCGGACCGCTTCGGTCGACGAGCATCTGTTCAACGCGCTGGGCGTCCCAGCGGCGCAAGGCCGCTTCTTCACGACGGGTGAAACGGACGTCAACGCACCACCGCCCGCACCAGGCCAACCGTCAAACCCACCGCTGCCGACGCCAGCGATCGTGGTCCTCTCGCACGAGCTCTGGCAGACGGCGTTTGGTGGCAGACCGATCGTCGGCCAGACCGTGGAACTCGACGGCCGACGCCGCGAGGTGCTCGGCATCATGCCGCCCGGCACTGACGTCATGGACAATCGCACCGAAGTCTGGCTTCCGCTGGGACTCAATCCCGCGAACCGCCGCAATCGCGGCAGCCACTTTCTCTATCTGATTGGGCGGTTGAAGGACGGCGTCACCGTCCAAGCCGCGCAGACCGAGCTGGACACGTTGATCAAGAACTGGGGAGCACGCGCCGGCGTTCCACCAACCGGACCGGGCAGCCACGTGTTCAAGCCGTTGACGGAGCGAGGCGCACACATTCTCCAGATGAAATCGCTCACGGAGGAGATGCTCGGAGGCGCCCGCCGATCGATCTGGGTGCTGCAAGCCGCCGTGGGCGTCGTCCTGCTGATCGCGTGCGCCAATCTGGCGAACCTGCTGCTCGCGCGTGCCGAGACCCGCCATCGCGAGTTCGCCGTGCGCACGGCGATCGGCGCCACTCGTGGGCGACTGCTGCAGCAGTTCATGACCGAAAGCGTGCTGCTCGCAGTCGCCGGGGGGGTGCTCGGCCTCGCGCTCGCACGCATCGGCGTACAAGCGCTCGTACGCGCCTATCCGAACAGTCTTCCGCGGACCACTGAGATTGCGGTCGATCCCATCGTCCTCGCATTCACCTTCGCGGTGGCCTTGGCCAGCGGTGTGCTCTTCGGGCTTGCACCGATCATGCACACGCGCGCCAAAGGCCTGGTCACGGCGCTCAAGGAGGGCGGCGACAAGGGCGCCACCGGGGCGGCTCGCCACCGCATCCGCCAAAGCCTCGTCATGGCCGAAGTCGCACTTGCGGTGATCGTCGTCATTGCCGCCGGCCTGCTCGTGCGGACGGTCTACAACCTGACGAACGTCGATGCCGGGTTCAATCGATCGCGGCTGGTGACGTTCTCGATCACGCTGCCCCGCACCACCTATCCGCAAGCGGCGGCGCGGATGCAGGTCTACCGGAGCCTGATCGAAAAGATTCGTGCGGTGCCGGGCGTCCAGAACGCCAGCGGCATGACCGGCCTTCCGCCGAATCGTCCGTTGAACGCCAACGATACCGACATCGACAACTACACCGCGCCGCCTGAAGGGCCGTTCGAAAACGTCGACTATTACCAGAACGTCGTGGCCGGCTATTTCGAGACGATGGGGATTCCGATCGTACAGGGCCGCAGCTTCCAGACAGCCGATGCTGCGTCCGATGGTCCCGTCGCGGTGGTCAACGAGCGCCTCGTCAACACGTTCTGGCGAGACAAGAACCCGATCGGTCAGCGCCTGCGTCCGTGCTGCGGCGATCAGGTCCCGTGGTTCACGGTGGTTGGCGTGGCCAAGGACGTCAAGCAGGGCGGCGTCGATCAGAAGACGGGAACCGAGTTCTACTTCTTCGTCGATCAGCTCTCCGCCCGGCCTGAGGCGCAGGCGCAGGCGCCGTTCAACATGAACTTCGTGATGCGGACGACGCTGATGCCGGCGGCGCTGGCGTCGACGATCGAGCGGCTCGTCCGGGAGGTCGACCGCACCGTGCCGGTCGTTCGTTTGCGCGAGATGGAGGACGTCTTCGCCGAATCGATCCGTCGTCCCAGGCTGCTGGCGCAGTTGATCGGCGTGTTCGGTGGCCTGGCGCTCCTGCTGGCGTCAATCGGCACTTATGGCGTCCTCTCCTATATGGTCGCCGAACGTCGTCGTGAGATCGGCATCCGCCTCGCGCTCGGCGCCGATCGATCCAGCGTCGTGACGCAGGTGATGCGGCAGGGGCTGCTGCTCACCGGCGTCGGCGTGGCGATCGGTCTGGCCGCGGCCTTCGGTTTGAATCGTCTCATCGCGTCGCTGCTCTTCGGGGTGAAGCCAACCGACATGTCCACGCTGTCCGGCGTGATCGCCACCATCACGGTGGTCGCACTTCTCGCTTGCGTGCTGCCGGCCTGGCGCGCCGCGCGTCTGGATCCGAACGCGGTGCTACGGGCGGAGTAACTGGTCCGGCTAAAGCCGGACCCTACGCTTCCTCTTTACATCCCACACGAACATCGCAGATACTCCTGTCGGCATCACACAGGAGCAGAGCCGCGATGGAGACGCCGCGATCGTCGATCCTGCAGGGCACCCTCGACCTGATGGTCCTGAAGACGCTCGATGCGATGGGGCCGCAGCACGGCTACGGGCTGGCGCGCCGGATCGAGCAGATCAGCGAGGACGCGCTGCTGGTCAATCAGGGCACGATCTATCTCTGCCTGATCCGGCTGCAACAGCAACGCTGGATCTCGGCGAAGTGGGGCGTCTCCGACAACAACCGACGCGCGAAGTTCTACAGCCTGACCAAGGCCGGACGCCGCCAGCTGCAGGCCGAGGCCAGCAATTGGGAACGGCTCGCCGGTGTGATCGGCCGCCTGCTTCGTCTGTCCCCCGGCGTGTAGGGCGATGCTCACCTCACTGCTGCGGCTGGCGTCGCGCCTGGCCGCGATCGTCGCGCACGATCGTCACGCTCGCGAACTGGACGCGGAGCTCGAGACGCACAAGGCGATGCTGGCAGAGGAGTACCGCCGTCGCGGCATGAGCGTCGCCGACGCGGACCGAGCCGCGCGTCTCAGGGTCGGCGGCACACCGCAGTTGCACGACGCTCATCGCGACGTCCGCGGCGTGCCGCTCATCGAGGACCTCGCTCGCGACGTGCGCCAGGCCCTCCGGAGCTGGTGGACGCAGCCTGGATTTGCCGCGACGGTGATCGTCACGCTGGCGATCGGCATCGGTGCCAACACGGCGATCTTCACGGTCATTCGCGCGCTGCTGCTCACGCCACGACCGTACGCGAACGCCGATCGCATCCTGACGCTGAACGAGACGTGGCCAGAATTCCCTGGTGGACGGCCGGTCTCGCTGCCGAACTATCGCGACTGGGCGCAGCAGAGCACGGTGTTCGAGCAAACGGCCGCCGTGTCGTGGGGCAGCGTCACCGTGAACGAGGGTCCCTCGACTTCGCTCGGGACGGGTTCGCCCACTCCGCTCGCGGCGAACCCGCCAACGTCGCTCGGACCGGTGTACGTCAACGGGTCGACAGTATCGCCGTCCTATTTCGACGTGTTCGGGTTGCGCGCGGCGCTGGGCCGCACCTTCGCTCCAGACGAGGATCAGCCCGGACGCGACCGCGTCGTCGTACTCAGTCACCGGCTGTGGTCGTCGCGGTTTAGCGCCGACCCCACGATCGTCGGCCGGTCGATCCGTCTCGATGGCGAGCCCCACGTCGTCATCGGCGTGATGCCGCCGCGAACGAACATCGAGTTCCTCGACATCCAACTCTGGCGGCCGTTGACGTTCGAGGTGCCGCCGGCCCGGGGATCGCGCGTGCTGCGACAGGCGGTGGCCAGACTCAAGCCGGGCGCAACCGTCGCCGACGCGCAGACGGAGATGACCGTCCTCGCCCATCGTCTCGCGCGCGAGTACCCCGAGTCGAACAAGGGGTTCGGCGTGCTGGTAAGACCGATCTCGCGCCCGCTCGGCCTCGATGTCGAGCCGTCGTTGTATCTGCTGTTCGCGGCGGTCGGAGCGGTGCTGCTGATCGCGTGCGTGAACCTCGCGACGCTCGCCCTCGCGCGCGGCGCCGCGCGCACGCGCGACGTCGCCATCCGGACCGCGATCGGCGCCAGTCGCGCGCGGCTCGTCCGCCAGTTTCTCGCCGAGCACGCTCTGCTCGGGATGGGTGGCGGCCTTTGTGGCGCCCTGCTCGCCCACGCGCTGGTCGCCTCGATGATCCGTCTCGTTCCGTCCACCGGGCTTCGCGCCGCGTTCCCGCCCGACACCGCGATCGCGATGGGCTCCGCGGAGTGGGTGTTTGCGATCGTGATCTCGATCGCGAGCGGGATCGGCTTCGGCGTGGCTCCGGCGATGGCCGCCACCGCACGATCGATCCTCGCGGCCATCCGCGATGGCGGCGCCGCGGGCGTCAGCGTCGCGCCGCGGTATGCACAACTCCGCCGCACGCTCGTCATCGCGCAAGTCGCGCTCGCGGTCGTGCTCGTGACCGGCGCCACGCTGCTGGTCCGCGGCTTCTTCACGCTGACCGCACGCGTCGAGTCGGGATTCGAAGCAACCCACGTTCTGACCGCAGGATTGCCGATGCCGGCCACGCGATTCCAATCGGCCGCCGGACTCAATGCGCACCTCGACGACATCGAACAACGGCTGCGGAGTGAGCCCGGCATCCGCGACGTCGCGTTTGCCGATTCGCCGCCCACGTACGGCGCGCCGTTTCTGACGCGATTCCAGCGCGTCGGACAGACCGTCGTGCCGTTCATGCAGCGACCGGTTGCGGGTTTCAAGGTGGTCAGTCCGTCGTATTTCCGCGCCGTCGGCCTGCGCCTGCTCGACGGACGTGCGCTGACGGACGAGGACCGCGACAACGCGCCGCTGGTCGCCGTGATCAACCAGGCGATGGCCCGTGCACACTTCCAGCGGACGAAT